>Ga0068858_100008309_pt1 | contig 9983 bp, 7 predicted proteins | sample KBSSwiS12_FD_66589 | JGI IMG/M metagenome (GOLD analysis project Ga0068858, IMG submission 66589) | Switchgrass rhizosphere microbial communities from Kellogg Biological Station, Michigan, USA - KBS Switchgrass S1-2 | ecosystem: Host-associated > Plants > Roots > Rhizosphere > Soil ... | reverse complement strand
ATCCTCTACCTGCTCGGCCCCCCCGGCGGCGGCAAGAGTTCGCTGGCCGAAAAGCTCAAGCAGTTGATGGAGAGAAGGCCCTTCTACTGCCTGAAGGACTCGCCCATCAACGAGACGCCGCTCGGCCTGTTTTCGCCCGTCGACGACGGCCCATCCATCGAGCAGGAATACGGCATTCCGCGCCGCTACCTGAATCCCATCCTGTCGCCGTGGGCGGTAAAGCGGCTGAAGGAATACGGCGGCGACATCACGCGCTTTCGCGTGGTGAAGCGTTATCCCTCGGTGCTGGCGCAGGTCGGCATCAGCAAGACCGAGCCCGGCGACGAGAACAACCAGGACATCTCCGCCCTTACCGGCAAGGTGGATATCCGCAAGCTGGAGCAGTACTCCCAGGATGACGCCGACGCCTACAGCTACTCCGGCGGTCTGTGCCACTCCAACCAGGGGCTGCTCGAGTTCGTGGAAATGTTCAAGGCGCCCATCAAGGTGCTGCACCCGCTGCTCACGGCCACCCAGGAGGGCAACTACAAGGGCACCGAGGGCTTCGGCGCCATCCCCTTCGACGGCATCGTGCTCGCGCACTCCAACGAGTCGGAGTGGCTGTCGTTCAAGAACAACCGCAACAACGAGGCCTTCCTCGACCGCATCTACATCGTCAAGGTGCCGTACTGCCTGCGCGTGTCCGAGGAGATCAAGATCTACGAGAAGCTGGTCGCCAACAGCTCGCTCGCCAACGCGCCCTGCGCCCCCGGCACGCACAAGATGATGGCGCAGTTCGCCATCCTGACGCGGCTGAAGGAGCCGGAGAACTCCGGCATCTTCTCCAAGATGCGCATCTACGACGGCGAGAACCTCAAGGACATCGACCCCAAGGCCAAGTCGCTGCAGGAGTACCGCGACTACGCCGGGGTGGACGAGGGCATGACCGGGCTGTCCACGCGCTTCGCCTTCAAGGTGCTGTCGAAGGTGTTCAACTTCGACCACAACGAGGTGGCGGCCAACCCGGTGCACCTGCTGTACGTGCTGGAGCAGCAGCTCGAGCGCGAGCAGTTCCCGGCCGAGACGGAGAAGAAGTACCTGTCCTACCTCAAGGAATACCTGGCCACCCCCTACGCCGATTTCATCGGCAAGGAGATCCAGACCGCCTACCTGGAGGCCTATTCCGAGTACGGGCAGAACATCTTCGACCGCTACGTCACCTTCGCCGACCTGTGGATACAGGACCAGGAGTACCGCGACCCCAACACCGGCGAAATCCTCGACCGCAGCCAGTTGAACGACGAGCTGGAGAAGACCGAGAAACCGGCCGGCATCGTGAACGCCAAGGACTTCCGGCACGAGATCGTCAACTTCGTGCTGCGGGCGCGCGCCACCAACGCCGGCCGCAACGTCTCCTGGACCAGCTACGAGAAGCTGCGCACGGTGATCGAAAAGAAGATCTTCTCCAGCACCGAGGACCTGCTGCCGGTGATCTCCTTCAACGCCAAGGCGTCTTCGGAGGAGCGCCAGAAGCACCAGAACTTCGTCAGCCGCATGGTGGAGAAGGGCTACACCGCCAAGCAGGTGCGCCTGCTGGTGGAGTGGTACCTGAGGGTGCAGAAATCATCCTGAGGCCGTCCTGAGGCGTATCCTTCCACGGGAGAGCACGCATCGCCGTGGCGCGGCCCCGGCACGGGGCCGCCGCTGGCGAAGCCGCGCAAGAAGGGATCAAGGATGTCGGCAGTCATCATAGACCGGCGGCGCAACGTGCGGCACAAGAGCGCCGTCAACCAGCAGCGCTTCCTGCGGCGCTACCGCGCCCTGGTGCGCGAGGCCGTGGCGCGCTCCATCGCCGAGCGCAAGATCGCCGAGGCCGACCGCGACGCGTCCATTTCCATCCCCTCGCGCGGCCTGCACGAGCCGGTGTTCTCGCACGGCTCGGGCGGCAAGCGCGAGCTGGTGCTGCCCGGCAACAAGGAATACGTGGCCGGCGACGAGTTGCAGCGCCCGTCGGGCGGCGGCGGCCAGGGCCAGGGCGGCCGCGGCAGCCCCGACGGCGAAGGCGAGGACACCTTCCACTTCCACCTGTCGCGCGAGGAGTTCCTGGATTTCTTCTTCGAGGACATGGCGCTGCCCAACCTCACCAAGACCCAGCTCACCGCCATTCCGCAGTCCAAGCGCGTGACCGGGGGCTTCCGCACCGACGGCTCGCCTTCCAACATGTCGGTGGTGCGCACCCTGCGCGGCGCCCTGGCGCGGCGCCTGGCGCTGTCCGGCTCCAGCCGCGCCCGCCTGCGCGAAATCGACGAAGAGCTGGAGAAAATCGACGCCGAAGACCCGCCCGACGAGGAGCGCCGCGCCGAGCTGCTGGCCGAGCGCGCCGCCGTGCAGGCCGCCATCGCGCGCGTGCCCTATGTCGACAGCTTCGACCTGCGCTACCGCAACCGCATCACCCAGCCGCGTGAAATCGCGCAGGCCGTGATGTTCTGCGTCATGGACGTATCCGGCTCCATGGACGAGCAGCGCAAGGACCTGGCCAAGCGCTTCTTCATCCTGCTGCACCTGTTCCTGCAGCGCCACTATGAGCGCATCGAGATCGTGTTCATACGCCACCACACCAGCGCGCAGGTGGTGGACGAGGAGCAGTTCTTCCATTCCACCGAGTCGGGCGGCACCGTGGTGTCCACGGCGCTGGAGCTGACCGTGGCCGAGATCGACGCGCACTTCCCGCTCGACCAGTGGAACGTGTACGTGGCGCAAGCCTCCGACGGCGACAACTGGGGCGACGACTCGCCGCGCTGCCGCGAGCTGCTGGAAACGCAGCTCCTGCCGCGGGTGCAGTACTTCGCCTACGTCGAGGTGAACGACGGCCAGACGCAGAACCTTTGGGACCAGTACGAGGAGGCGTCGGCCGCCCACGCCAACATGGCGCTGGGGCAGGTGCGCGAGCGCTCCGACATCTTCCCGGTGCTGCGCGAACTTTTCGCCAAGAAGGCTGACTGAGAGGCTGACAGAGAAGCTGACTGAAGAGGCCGACCGGGCCCCACCCTTCAAGCAAGACTGGAACGACCGACCATGAACGAACCTCCCGCCCCTCCCACCGTCAGGCCCGCGCGCTCCGGCCGCGAGCCCGGCGCGGGCGAGCGCCGCGGCAACATGTCCATGCCGCCGGTGTCGCCTCGCCACCTCGCCTGGCCCCTGCCCGGCGGCTCGGAATGGAGCTTCGAGCAGATCGAGCGCTACCACTCGGAAATCGCGCGCGTGGCCGAGCGCTACGGCCTCGACACCTTTCCCAACCAGATCGAGATCATCAGCGCCGAGCAGATGATGGACGCCTACGCCTCCAACGGCCTGCCGGTGGGGTACACGCACTGGTCGTTCGGCAAGCGCTTTCTCGCCACCGAGCAGCACTACCGGCGCGGCCAGATGGGTCTCGCCTACGAGATCGTCATCAACTCCAACCCCTGCATCGCCTACCTGATGGAGGAGAACACCCTGGCCATGCAGGCGCTGGTGATCGCCCACGCCTGCTACGGCCACAACTCCTTCTTCAAGGGCAACTACCTGTTCCGCACCTGGACCCAGCCCGACGCCATCATCGACTACCTGGTGTTCGCGCGCCGCTACGTGGCCGAATGCGAACAGCGCTACGGCGCGGTCGAGGTGGAACAGACGCTGGACGCCTGCCACGCCCTGTCCAACCTGGGCGTGGACCGCTACAAGCGGCCGCAGAAGCGCTCGCTCGCCAAGGAGCAGGCGCTGCAGCGCGAGCGCGAGGAGCTGATGCAGCTCCAGGTGAACGACCTGTGGCGCACGCTGCCCCTCAAGAAGCACGCGGACCTGCCGGCCGGCGAGCGGGCCTTCCCCTCCGAGCCCCAGGAGAACCTGCTGTACTTCATCGAGAAGAACGCGCCCATGCTGAAGCCCTGGCAGCGCGAGATCGTGCGCATCGTGCGGAAGATGTCGCAGTATTTCTACCCGCAGCGCCAGACCCAGGTGATGAACGAGGGCTGGGCCACCTTCTGGCACTACACCATCCTCCAGACCATGTACGACGACGGCCTGCTGGCCGACAACGTCATGATGGAGATCCTGCACTCGCACACCAACGCCATCACCCAGCCCGGCTTCGACAGCCCGGCCTACAGCGGCATCAACCCCTACGCCCTGGGCTTCGCCATGTACCGCGACATCCGCCGCATCTGCGAGTCGCCCACGCCCGAGGACAAGCGCTGGTTCCCCGACGTCGCCGGCTCCAACTGGACGGAGACCCTGCAGTTCGCCATGCGCAACTTCAAGGACGAGAGCTTCATCGCGCAGTTCCTGTCGCCCAAGCTGATGCGCGAGTTCCGGCTGTTCTGCATCGTCGACGACGACCACGCCGGCGCGCTGCGCGTGGACGCCATCCACGACGACGCCGGCTACCGCGCCGTGCGCGACGCGCTGTCGCGCCAGTACGCGCTGTCCGAGCGCGAGCCCAACCTGCAGATCACCAGCGTGGACATCTCTGGCGACCGCTCGCTCACCCTGCGCCATTTCCGCCACAACCGCCAGCCGCTCGCCGGCACCTACAAGGAAGTGATGAACTACCTTGCCACGCTGTGGGGTTTCACGGTGCGCCTGGAATCGGTGAACGACGACGGCAGCATCGAGTCCACCCACGAGTGCCGCGTGGAAAAGCGCGCCGGCCAGCGCGGCGACGCCATTGCGTGGACCCTGCCCGAGGCATTCAGGCAGCACGACTAGCGCCGGCGATCCGCCAAGCCCGCGGCGCCGTGATCGAGGCGCCCCGATCGGGGTACCATGACGGTTGACCTTTATTTGAGCCCGTCATGAACACTCCTTTCACGCTGGCCGTCCCCGTGAACGGCTCTGACCACGCGCTTGGTCCCGCCGCGGCGCGCGCCGTGCTGGTCGAATACGGCGATTTCGAGTGCCCGGATTGCGCCCAGGCCCACCACGCCGTGGACATGCTGCTGCGCCACTTCGGCTCCGACCTGCGGCTGGTGTACCGGCACTACCCGCTGCGCGAGGTCCACCCCAACGCCGAGCTCGCCGCCGAGGCGGCCGAGGCCGCGGCCGGCCAGTCGCGGTTCTGGGACATGCACAGGCTGCTGTTCGAGCACCAGCTTCATCTCAAGCCCCACGCCCTGCGCGACTATGCGCTGCGGATTGAACTCGACCTGGAGCGCTACGACGCGGAAATGCGCGACCACATGTACCTGCAGCGCGTGCAGGAGCACATCGCCGGCGCGCAGAAAAGCGGCGTGCGCGGCACGCCCACGTTTTTCCTGAACGGCAAGCTGGTGGACGTGTCCGGCGGGCGGCTGGAACGGCTGCGCGACGCCATTGAGCGGGCGCTCAAGGGCTGACCTTTCCGACAGCGCGTAGGAAAACGCCGCGGAACGAAGTGGCACAACGGCGGTCAACCGAGCAGCAACACTGCCGGGTCGCCGGGTCCACGAAGGTTCGTCATTCCCGCGCAAGCGGGAATGCAGCCTGGGTAGGAATTCCTGGATTCCCGCTTGCGCGCCATTCCTGGCTTCCCGCTTAACGGGAATGACACTCCGATACCCATGCCCTCCCACATCGAAGACTATGCGCTGATAGGCGACTGCCGCAGTGCCGCGCTGGTAGGGCGCGACGGCTCCATCGACTGGCTGTGCTGGCCGCGCTTCGACTCGCCGGCCTGCTTCGCCGCGCTGCTCGGCGGGCCGGAGCATGGCCGCTGGCTGATCGCGCCCGAGCGGACGTCCACGGTGCGCCGCCGCTACTGCGACAACACCCTCATCGTCGAGACCGAATTCGAGTGCGCCGAGGGCGCCGTATGCGTGATGGATTTCATGGCCATGACACCGGCGCACGGCGCGCCCACGCCGGATTTTTCGCAGTCCGCGGTGTCGGCAGGCAGCGTCTCGGGCGACCTGCTGCCGGGGTCGGTCCAGGCGGCAAAGATCTCGCGCGGGCCGGCGCGGGTTTCAGCCGGGGCGGCGCCGGATGCGGCCGGTGCCCCAAGGGCCGGCTCGCACGTCGTGCGGCTGGTCATGGGCCGGCGCGGCCGGGTGCGCATGCGCATGGAAATGCTGCTGCGCTTCGACTATGGCTCGTCCGTCCCGTGGGTGATGCGGCTGGCTGACGGCCATGGCCTGTCGGCCGTGGCCGGCCCCGACCAGGTGGTGCTGCGCACCACCGCGCCGCTGTCCAACCACGACCTCATCACCGAGGCCCATTTCACGGTCGCGGAGGGCGAAACCGTGCCCTTCGTGCTGTCGCACGCCGTGTCGCATCTGCACCAGCCGCATCCCATCGACGCGCGCGAGGCCCTGGCCGAAACCGCGCAATGGTGGACGGCATGGGCGAACCGCCGCGCCGCGCCCGGGCGATGGGAAAGCGCCGTGAAGCGCTCGCTGATCACGCTCAAGGCCCTCACCTACCTGCCCACCGGCGGCATCGTGGCCGCGCCCACCACCTCGCTGCCCGAACAATGGAAGGGCGTGCGCAACTGGGACTACCGCTACTGCTGGCTGCGCGACGCCACCCTCACCCTGCTCGCACTCATGAACGCCGGCTACTTCGAGGAGGCCGATGCCTGGCGCATGTGGCTGCAGCGCGCCATCGCGGGCAGCCCGCAGCAGGCGCAGACGCTGTACGGCATGGCGGGCGAGCGCATGCTCAACGAGTGGGAGCTGCCGTGGCTGCCCGGCTATGAAGGCGCGGCGCCGGTGCGCGTGGGCAACGCCGCGGCCACGCAGTTGCAGCTCGACGTGTTCGGAGAAGTGGTCGACGCCATGTACCAGGCACGCAAGGCCGGCGCCCAACCCGGCGGCCTGTCGCCCAACGGCACCGACTGGAGCCTGCAGCGCGCCCTGGTAGCGCACCTGGAAACCATATGGCAGCAGCCGGACGAGGGCATCTGGGAATTCCGCAGCGGCCGCCGCCAGTTCACTTACTCCAAGGTCATGGCCTGGGTGGCGATCGACCGCGTGGTGAAAAGCGCCGAGGCCTTCGGGCTTGACGGCCCCGTGGCGCATTGGCGCGAGTTGCGCGCGCGCATCCATGACGACGTCTGCCGCAACGGCTTCGATTCAAGGCGCGGCAGCTTCGTGCAAAGCTACGGCTCGCATGCCCTCGATGCCAGCCTGCTGCTCATCCCCACCACCGGCTTTCTTCCGCCCGACGACCCGCGCGTGCGCGGCACGGTGGACGCGATCCAGCGCGAGCTGACCGTGGACGGCCTGGTGCTGCGCTACCCCACCGAGGAGTCGCATGACGGCCTGCCGCCGGGCGAGGGGGTGTTCCTGGCGTGCAGTTTCTGGCTGGCCGACAACCTGGTGCTGCAAGGCCGCCGCGAGGAAGCGCTGGCCCTGTTCGAGCGCCTGCTGGGACTGGCCAACGACGTGGGATTGCTGGGAGAGCAGTACGACCCGGCGACCCGCCGCCAGATGGGCAACTTTCCCCAGGCGTTTTCGCATGTGGCGCTGGTGAACACCGCGCTCAACCTGGGCCGCGGCCCGACGCCGGCGCTGCAGCGCGGCAACGGCCACAGCCGGGGCGGCGGCTAGGGGCGGCTGACAAGCCTGCCAAAGGGCACACGCCAAAGGACGCAGGACACAGGCCGACAGCAGGTCGGGTGCTTGTCCTCTGCAGCGTGATTCCCCCCGAATCTATAGTGGAATCGCTTGCATACAGGCAGCCCCTCGCGAACCCACAAGGAGTCCACCATGCTTTCCTGGGCCGTAACGTTCCTGATCATCGCATTGATAGCCGCCGTTTTCGGCTTCACCGGCATCGCCGGCACGGCCGTCAACATCGCCTGGATACTGGCCGTCATCGGCATCATTCTGGCGATTGTGTTCTTCGCCATGGGCCGCCGTCCGCCCGTCTGATGAGCGGTGTCGAGTCCCGAGGCTTGATTAGGGACCGCCGCGCCACCATCTACCGGTAGGTGCGGCAAGCGAAGCAAGGAGCCCGACGACAGCGGCCAACCGCCGTCGCCGGGCTTTGTTTGTGTGCGGTGCGAAAAACTCCGACCTGCGGGATAAAAAAACCCGTCAGGTTCGTTCAAGTTCCTCGTCAAACCGAATCATTTCATCATTGAGGGCCTTGCCCTTGCGCAAATCCATGCTGGAAACCTGCTTGGGAAGGGTTTGCGCCAGGCGCCGCGCCGCGTCCAACGCTGGGGCGGGATCAACCATGACGGTGAAAGGGCTTTTGTGGGGTGCAGACATGGGTCATCCAATTAAGCTCGATATGACTAAAATATACGGTGTCGACCGGCTTTTATAAAGCCCCCGGTGTCCGTTTTACCTTCTGGAAGGTATTCCGCTTGGATAAAACCACGTTGGATTGGGGGTTTGTCGACTCTGCCGCTACGGAAACAACCTTTCCGACGGGTGGGACAACCGAAATCGGCAATGGTTTGCTGGGTTTCAGCCCAAAAATTGCTTCAAAGTATTTCTACGACGCCCGGGGCTCGGCGTTGTTCGAACTCATTACCCGCCTGCCCGAGTACTACCCCACGCGCACTGAACGCTCCATTTTGGTGCGTCACGGTCCGGAAATAGCCAATCGGCTGACCGCACCCCTGGGCGGCGTGGATACCGTGATCGAACCCGGGGCCGGTAATTGCGAAAAAGCCGCCTTCCTGTGCGACCTGCTGCAGCCCGAGCGCTACATCGGGGTGGATATTTCCGGCGAATTCATTCAACAGGCCGGCGCCGAGCTTCGCCGGGCCTGCCCGGGGTTGGACGTGCGCATGGTGACCGGCGACATCACCTCCGACATCACCCTGCCCTCCGACCTGCCGGCCGGCCGCAGGCTGGTGTTCTACCCGGGTTCCTCCATCGGCAATTTCGACCCCACCGAAGCCGTGGCGCTCATGGCGCGCATGCGCCGGCTTGCGGGCGAGGAAGGGGCGCTGCTCATCGGAGTCGACCTGGTCAAGGACACCGGGGTGCTGGAAGCAGCCTACAACGATGCGGCCGGCGTGACAGCGGCGTTCAACCTCAATATCCTCGACCACGTGAACACCCTGATCGGCAGCGACTTCAGGATCCGGCAGTGGCGCCACCGCGCCTTCTTCAACCTTGCTCAGTCGCGCATCGAAATGCACCTGGAAGCACGCCGCGCGCTCAAGGTGCGCTGGCCGGGCGCCGAGCGCAGTTTCGCTGCCGGCGAAGGCATCCACACCGAGAACAGCTACAAGTACCGTGTCGGGGATTTCGCGCGACTGCTGGCCAAGGCCGGCTTTGCACGCCACGAGCATTGGACCGACGAACGCGGCTGGTTTGCCGTGGTGCTGGCGCGCCCCTGACCCATGACGGCCGCCATCCTCACCGCCGTCCCCCCGAGTCCGGCCGGGCAGGCCCCGGCAACGCACGATCTTTCCACGCGCTACGCCACGCTGCGCTCGCGCACCGAAGCGCTGGCCGCTCCGCTCTCGGCGGAGGATTGCTGCGTGCAGTCCATGCCTGACGCCAGTCCCGCCAAGTGGCACCTGGCGCACACCACGTGGTTTTTCGAGACCTTCATCCTGGAGCGCTGGGAGCCGGATTTTCGTCCCCACGACGCGGCCTACCGCGTGCTGTTCAACTCCTATTACAACACCGTGGGGGACAAGCATCCGCGTCCCCGCCGCGGGCTGCTCACGCGCCCGTCGCTTGCGGAAGTGCTGGCTTACCGCGCGGCCGTCGACCGTCGCCTGCAAGCGCTGCTCACGCAGGCCGGCGATGATCGCGAGTGCGCAGCGCTGGTCGAACTTGGCCTGAACCACGAGGAGCAGCACCAGGAACTGCTGCTCACGGACGTCAAGCACCTGCTGTCCTGCAACCCGCTGTTACCGGCGTATTCATCCACCAAGTCCGCGCCCGCCGGGTCCAATGCCCCGGCGGCCGGGCCGCTGCACTGGCGCGCGTTCGACGGTGGAATCGCGGAAATCGGCGCCGGGGAAAAAGCGGTCGGCACGGCGGGCTTCTGCTTCGACAACGAGACGCCGCGCCACCACG
>Ga0068858_100008305_pt1 | contig 9984 bp, 10 predicted proteins | sample KBSSwiS12_FD_66589 | JGI IMG/M metagenome (GOLD analysis project Ga0068858, IMG submission 66589) | Switchgrass rhizosphere microbial communities from Kellogg Biological Station, Michigan, USA - KBS Switchgrass S1-2 | ecosystem: Host-associated > Plants > Roots > Rhizosphere > Soil ... | reverse complement strand
CACGAGCACCGGTTGGGCTCCAGCGTCAGAGGCCAGCGTTGCGCCGCGTTGAACGCGGCTGGCTTTCACCGGCCGATCGAGGCCGCAGACGAGGAGCACCACCTCGACGTTGGCGGCCAGCACCTGCGGGACATCACGCATCGCGGCGCGGCGACGCAGCAGGGACGAGCGTTCGAGCACCGCGACGGGTCGGCCGTCGACCATCGCCACCCAGTCGCCGACCGTGGGCTCGGGCTCGAAGCGCGCCCCCAGCGGCGCGATGAGGATCCCATCGGTTCCGGCGACGACGAGGGCAACACCGTCGTGGCGAATCACCCGACCGGGAACGGCCTCCCCGGGAATCTCTCGCAGCAGGTCAGCCCAACGCCCGTTCCATCCCAAGGCAATCAGCGAATCGAACGGCACAACACCAGCCTTGCCCACCGTCACGCAGTTGCCCACACAACCGGTCGAGGTCGCCCCGCTGGGCACCAATGCCTCGTGCCGCGAGTGCCTGACCGCCAACCCGTGTATCAGGCGATCTGGGACACCTCGGGAGCATTCGGGGACAGGGCGATAACGGGCCCGCGAAGCGATGGAGAAGCCGACCTTGCCCCTGCCGGAGACGCCCCTGCCGGAGACGCCAGTGCGAGGGCGTACCTCGCACCGATCTCGGGCCTGGTCATCGGTCGATGACGTAGAACACGGGCGTGCCGTGCCACTGGTCGTAGAGCCGCGGGGGGCGGGGACAGGCGGAGGTGTCCGGAAGGTGCACGACGAGCGCGTAGTCATCGACGAGGACGATCGATGACCCGCGTCCGTTCGTTCCTGTCCATGCGGCGCCGAATCCAGGCCCGACCTCGATGCGCGTCGCTCGCGGGTAGGTACGCCGAAGCTCCGGTTCGGCGGTCGCGAGCTGCTGTTCGATGGTGGTTCGGTTGGTGACGGCATAGGCGAGAGGGGGGAGCGGGTCGCCGCTGTCGGGCACCGCACCGTCGACGAGGCGTCGCGGGACCGAGGAGGGGCAGGCCGTCGTGTGATCAAGGCCGGCCGAGGGCGCGCTTGCGGCGAAGAAGCGATCGACACGCGATTCCTCGCTGAGGAACACGGTCGTCGTTCCGATCGTGACCGAGAGCGACAGATCACCCTTGCCGGAAGGCTTCAACGAGGAAGGGAGCGCGGTCCAATTGACCGAATCGGTCGAGATCCACGCCGAGGGACGGTCATCTGATGAGAGGTGCCCCTCGGCTGCCCAGATGCCGCTGTCGTGGGAGAACCCGCGCACGATGGTCAACCCGAGGGTGGTGCGAGCGTCCTCGATCCATGTCTTGCCGTGGTCGGCGCTGCGCAGCAGCGGTGTGGTCGGCGTGGAGTACGTCGTGTCGACGCCGGCGGCAAGGACGCCTCCGGGCGCCATGGCGTTGAGCGTGGTGTGCGGCGGGAGCTCGGAGGGAGCGTCGGGGGTCCACGTGCGCCCACCGTCAGGCGACGTCCACACTTGGTCTGCCCACCACGCGATGAAGCCGCCGAAGCCGTCCGGGACAACATCGGCAGAACCGGCGTGGTTGGCCGGCAGCACCGAGTGCCAGGACCGCCCATCCGTTGACACCCAGACCCCAGCGTTGCCTTCGGACGCGCCGCCGCCAGCGACCCATTCTTGCGCGGCGTCACTCCACAGCAACGACGTCACACCCGGTCGGCCCATCGAAGGAGCGGGCGTTCCGAAGTCCGACGTCGTGGACACCGACCAGGACTTTCCGTCGTCGGAGGAGCGGAGCACCTGCATCGTGGCGGCACGACCCTCGGTGCCGGTGAGGGCGATGATGTCGGGACCGTGCGCGCCGATCGCGGTCACCGGTTGTGACAGCGCATCGGGCGCCACGGAGCTCCAGTGCAGTCCGTCGGTCGACCGCCACAGTCCGGCGCCGCCGACGATCACGGCGGTCCCTGTCGACGCGATCGTGGAGAGATCGGTCGTGCCGCTCAGCCCCGCTGCACCCTTCGGAATGGATGCCCAGCCGCCGGAGACGACCGAACCCTTCGGCAGGTCCCGGAAGGGTGACGTTCCACTGACGTTGACGTCGACGCGGTGGTTGGAGCGTTCGAGCACGACGACCGGCATCACGACCGCGGTGACAACACCAACGAGGACCAGACGGCGGACCTGGCGCCGCGCCCGAACGCGACGGAGGACGCTCGTCGCCGATGGCACAGAGATCGTTTCGAGCTCCTCGAGCACGGCGGCGCGCGCGGCGTGCCCTCGCTCATCGACCGTCATGGTCGTCCTCCTCTCGTTCGCCCAACATCCGAGCCAGCGCGATGCGGCCCTGATGGAGATGCACCCGCACGGTCGACGACGCGATGCCGAGCACTGCGGCGATCTCGTCGACCGGACGGTCCTCCAGGTAGTGCAGCGCGACGCACTGCGTCTGGCGGCGTGGTAGCCGACGCACACCGGCCCAGAAATCCGAGTCCACGGCGGACAGCTCGGCGGCCGGTTGTTGCCGGGAGCGCAGCCTCGCCAGGGCGCTCGCCTCGCGAAGCCGTGATCGCCATACGGAGGTCGCCATGTTCGCCACGACCCGGCGCACCCAGCCGCCAGGGTCGTCGTAGGTGCCGACCGTCTCCCACCGCCGGAACGCCGCGACGAACGCCTCTTGCGCGAGCTCCTCGGCGACCGCGCGATCCCCGCAAAGCACCGCGGCGAGACCGACAACCGCTCGGTAGTCGGCCGCGAAGAAGGCGTCGAACGTGAGGCGCGCCTCCACCAGGTGGCGCTCCGGAGCGGGCTTCACGCCGTCCACGACAGCAACACGCCCTGCACCCTGGAAATGTTTAGGCGACCGGCGCGATCTCCGAGGAACGTGCGGTCACGTCGTTGTCTTTCACGACAGCCCTCGGCGACGTAGCAGGCCCTTTCGCCGGGCATCACCCCTGATCGTGCGCTCGGGTTGCCCGCCTGGTGCTACGGCCGGCGTCTTCGCGGCGCGGTCGCCACGCACCTCCGCCCGCTCGCAAGCGTGGGCGACGAGGCCGGCTACCGGGGTGGCAGCGAGTGCGGCAGTCCGAACCAGGGATACACGCTGTTCTCGAAGCGGGTCAGGGCGCAGATCCGGTCGCCGGTGATGGTGAGGACGAACAGTCCGGTTCCGTGGCGGGTGCCGCCGGGGCTGTGGAGGTAGGTGCCGAAGGCCGGTTGACCGTTGGCGCGTGTGGGGACGAGGTCGAACCTCCGGCCCGGGCGGAGGATGCCTCGGCAGAAGCGGGCGACGATCTCGCGGCCCTGGTATTCGAGAGGCATCGGTGGCATCGACATGAACACGTCGTCGGTGAGCAGGGCCACGATCGCGTCGAGATCGGCGGATTCGTAGGCGCGGACGAACTCGCCGACGAGCGCCCGCTCGGCGGGTGAGTCGGCGGCGGGAGCGGGTGCGCGCCCGTTGACTGACGACGGTGCGCGTTGCAGGCTCGCACGCGCTCGTTTCAGCGCGCTGGTGACCGATTCGACGGACGAGTCGATCATGCCGGCCACCTCCTTCGCGTGGAAGCCGAGCACGTCTCGCAGGACGAGCACCGCGAGCTGGCGGGGCGGAAGGAGCTGCAGCGCGGTCACGAAGGCGAGGGACATCGACTCGGTCTGCTCGTAGCGGGCTTCGGGGCCGAGCGGCACGCTGAGCGCGTCGTCGAGCAGCACGTCGGGATAGGGCTCGAGCCATACGATCTCGCCGAGGCCCGTCGGCTCCGGAGGGACGACGCCTGGGATGTCCCACGCTTTGGCGGGGCGCCGGCTTGCGCTGCGCAGCGCGTCGAGGCACCGGTTGGTGGCGATCCGGTAGAGCCAGGTGCGGATCGATGCACGGCCCTCGAAGTCACGCACGCCCTGCCACGCCGCCAGCAGCGTGTCCTGCAGCGCGTCCTCGGCATCCTGGAGCGAGCCGAGCATCCGATAGCAGTGCACCTGGAGCTCTCGCCGGTGCGGCTCGGTCAGCGCGCGGAACGCCTCGTCGTCCCCGTCCCGCGCCCTGCTGATCAGCTCGGCGGGCGTCTGTTCCACGTTCGCCACCTCTCCCGAATCCGTTCGCGCTTCCAAACCTGTATCGACGCCGGCGGAAGCACGAACTGGGCGGTCGATCGACGCCCAGTTTGCCGAGGCCGCAGCGCCTACATCGCTGAAGGCAAGCGACACCGACGAAGGAGAGCCCAGATGGGAAAGATCGTGCTGAGCGGTCCGCAGAACGTGACGCTCGATGGAGTGGTGCAGGATCCGGACGGCCAGGAGGGCTTCGAGCTCGGCGGCTGGTTCGTCGAGTTCGGCGGCAAGGACCTCGAAGCGTGGAACAAGGTCGCGCTCGACGACGCGCTCGGCGCCGACGCCTGGCTGCTCGGCCGGCGGAGCTACGAGTTCTTCGGGGAGCGGTGGCGACCCCGTACTGGCGAACTGGCCGACCGCTTGAACACCATGCCCAAGTACGTCGTGTCCTCCAGCCTCGAACGCCCCGACTGGAACAACTCGACGGTGCTCGAGGGCGACGTCGTCACCGAGGTCTCGAAGCTGAAGCAGAAGATCAAGGGCGAGATCGTCGTCCCTGCCAGCTACCAGCTCGGACGCACGCTCGTCGCCCACGATCTGGTCGACGAGCTGCGGCTCGTCGTGTTCCCGGTCGTGCTCGGCAAGGGCGAACGCCTCTTCGCCACGAGCGGCGACAAGAAGCCCGTGCGCCTCGTCAACACCCAGCCCATCGGCGACAGCCTCATGCTGCTCACCTACCAGTTCGTCCGAAAGACCTGACCACCAGTCGTTGGAGTGCCTCCGACTCGCCCGGCGGCTGCTCATCGGCTGCCCGCGGCGTCCCACTGCGCCTGGAGCGCGGGGTACAGCGTGGTCAAGTCGTCGGACAGCGCACCCTTCACCATTTCGCTCGTCGGATCGGCCAGAACCTCCTCGGCGTCGGCTTCGATGGCCTCGACGATCTGCCTTGCGACCGACTGCGGGCTGACCTTCTCGCCATCGACACTGGCGGCCATGTCGGTGTCGATGAACCCGGCGTGGACGGCGACGACCAGTGTTCCCTGGTGTCGTAGCTCCATGCGGAGCGAGTTCGTGAGCGACCACGCCGCTGCTTTCGAGGCGCTGTAGGTCGCGCCTTGTGGCATGGAGACGAACGAGAGCACCGACAACACGTTCACGAGCGCGCCGCCCCCGTTCTCACCTAGGACCGGGGCGAACGCTCGAGCCATCCGCATGGGGCCGAAGAAGTTCGTCTCCATCTCGGCTCGCGCCGCGTCGATGGCGTCTGGTGCCAGCGAGGCGGAGGCACGGAGGATGCCCGCGTTGTTGATGACGATCGAGACGTCACGGCACGCGCGCGCCGCGTTGGTGATGTCGTCGGCGCTGGTCACGTCGAGCTGAACCGGGATGACGGCTTTGTTCTCGATGGTCGTGATGTCGCGGGCGGCGCCATAGACGTCGGCACCCGCGTCGAGGAGCGCCTGTGCGATGGCGGCGCCGAGCCCGCGGTTCGCTCCGGTGACGAGTGCGGTAGCACCTTCGATCTTCATGGTTGATTCCTTCGTGTCATGGCCGTGTCCGGATGGTCACGGTCGCGTGGTGGCCGGCCTGTGTCGTTGCGCTACGGCACGAGGAAGTCGAGCGCCTTGGCGACGAATTGATCGTGGAACTGGAAGATGCCGCCGTGGCCCGCGTCGGGGTACACGACCAGTTCCGCGTGCGGGAGACGCCGCGCCAGATCGATCGAGTTGCTCGTGGGCACCATCCGGTCGCTCTCGCCGTTCGCAACGAGCACCGGCTGAGCGATGACGGACAGGTCGGCAGGCTGCTGCGCGCCCCAGCGGTGGATGGCTTTGAGCTGCGCGCCGTAGGACCGCAGCGAGATGGGCTTGTCGCGGTTCTCGGTGCGCTCCTTCAAGCGGGCCAAGAACTGCTTGCCGGCGCGCCGTCCCTCGGACGTCCGGGTGAAGAAGAGGAACTGCTTTGGGTCCTGCAAGGTGAGCAGCGCTCGCAGCGTGTCGAGGTGTGCGATCCGGGTCACCTTCGTGATGCCGTCGCCGCCGGCGGGACCGGTGCCGGCAAGGATGACCTTGCGGACGAGTTGCGGCTCGTCGGTGACGATCACCTGGGCGATCATCCCGCCCATCGAGAAACCGAGGAGGTCGACCTGCTCGAGACCCAACGCCCGGATGAAGGCGACCGCGTCGTTCGCCATCGCCTCGATCGTGTTGGGCGTGGTTCCTGTGGATGCGCCGACGCCGCGGTTGTCGAAGGTGACGACCCGTCGCGTCGCCGCGATGCCGTCGACCATTCGGGGGTCCCAGTTGTCCAGGACCGCGGCGAGGTGGGTGAGGAAGATCACCGGGACATCCGACTCGGGGCCCAGATCGCGGTAGGCGAACTCGACACCCGCGGCCGAGACGGTTCGGGTCGCTGCGTCCTGGTACGACGTGACCAGGTCGTCGTTCGTCGCTCGAACGATCTTCGGTCGGGGTGCCTCCATCGGAGCTCCTTCTATTGAATTATGATCGTACTATAATCAGTTGGAGTGAGCTGTCAATCGGTGGCTCGACACGAGGGGTGGCTGTGGCCCGGTACGGCAAGGAACACAAGGAAGCGACCAGACGGCGGATCATCGAGGCCGCCGGTCAGCGCCTGAAACGTGATGGCATCGACGGTTCTGGCGTCGCCCAGCTGATGGGGGACGCGGGGCTGACCAACGGCGCGTTCTATGCCCACTTCGCGTCGAAGGAGGACCTCGTCGCCACCGCCGTCGCGGACCAACTACGTCAGCAGCTCGAGCGCTACCGCGCGCAGGTGTCCGATCGCGAGGGAGTCGAACAGTTCGTGCGCGAGTACTTGTCGATCCCGCACCGGGATGACCGGGAGCACGGCTGTCCTTCGGCCGCGCTGCTCGACGAGATCGGACGCTGTGGCGACGTCACCAGGGACGCCTTCACCGACGGGGCACTCGGGCTCGTCGACCACTTCGCTTCTCTGCTCGCGCCCGATGATCCTCCGTCGGCACGCGGACAGACGCTCATTCTGTTCGCGCTGTTGATCGGCACGTTGCAACTGTCGCGGGCGCTCTCCGACCGTCAGCTCGCCGATGAGATGCTCGCGCAGGGCATCGACAACGCGCTCGCGCTGCTCCCCGGCGAGTAGCAGCAGGTCAGCACGGCGGGAAGCTGGTCATCGGTCGAGCCAGTCGCGGAGCACGTCTGCAGCATCGGCGCCGACCTCGGGTGGCGGGAGGAGTGTCGCGCCGGCGCGCTCGCCGGTGTGGTGCCAGCGGATGGCGCTGGCGACGTTGGGCCACCCACCGGCGTCACCGGTGACCAACCCGCGGGCGGTGTAGTGCTCGAGCTCCATCACCTCGGGCAGCTGGAGGACCGGCCCGCCGGGGACGTCCCAGGCGATGAACCGGCGGTGCCACTCGGCGGCGGTAGCCGACGCGAAGATCGGGCGGAGCTCGTCGCGCAACTCGTCGTCGTCCCAGCCGAAGTCGATGTCGTCACCGGTGTGTCGCTCGACGAGGTCGGGTCGGTCGACGTTCTCGCAGAACCGCTTCCAGAACTTCGGCTCGAGCGCGCCGAGCAGCACCGGCTTCCGGTCGCTCGACAGGTAGGTGTCGTAGAGCGGCCCGAGGTGGGAGTCGTGCATGTTGTTCGGCTTGCCGGTGGCGTGGCTGAGGGCGATCTCGGTGCGGTGGGTCTCGACGAGCACGTCCCAGCACGCGAGGTCGATCCATGCGCCCTCGCCGCCGCTGCGCACGTTGACGAGTGCGGCGGCGATGGCGAGCGCGGCGTAGGCGCCACCGAGCTCGTTGCCCCAGCTCGTGTAGGACCAGCCGAGGCGCGGCTCGCCGTTGACGTCGACGAGCGCGATCGTGTCGGCGAGCGCGTCCATGTTGAGCCCGTGCGACGGCAGCGCGGCCATGGGGCCGGTCTGGCCGAAGCCGGTGATCGAGCACACGATCAGCTGCGGGCGCCGCTCGCGGAGCGCGGCGAAGTCGATGCCCATCGCGAGCCACGAACCGGCGAGCTGGTTCTCCACGATCACGTCGGCGACTTCGGCGAGCTCGAGGAACGTCGCCCGGTCGGTCTCGTCGCGCAGGTCGAGGTCGATCGAGCGCTTGCCCCAGTTCTGGGCCATGTGCTGCGGGCTCTCGCCATCGGGCCCGAACGGCGGGATGCGCCGGATGCGGTCGCCTCTGCCGCGCTGCTCGACCTTGACGACGTCCGCGCCCAGCGCGACGAGCTTGGCGCTCGTGAGCGACGGCGGGATGAGGATGCCGACGTCGAGCACCCGGACACCAGCCAACGGCAGGTACGTCACGCCGACACCTCTTCGCTCGGGGGATAGAAGCGTTGCACCCCGTTGCGCATCGCCGTGAATCGAGAGACTTCGCTGGCGACGAGCTTCGGGAAGCCACGTCGTCGGCCCGCTACGTGAGTCGCGTGCTTGGAACCGTTGCGAGCGTGCCGGTGGCCCGGAGCTCGTCGAGGGCGGGGACGGGGTTCGTATCACCGAAGAGGTGGTCGTCGTCGTAGTCGGATGATCGGCCGGTCACGTCCCGAACCCACCAAGACGCTTCGAGGGCGATGCCGTTCGGATCGGTGAAGTAGACGGAGCGGACGCTGCCGTGGTCGATGATGTCGGTGACTTCGCAGTCGGCGTCCGTGAGCCGTTGGCGCAAGTCGTGGAGCGCGTTCTCATCGGGCAGGTTGAGCGCGAGATGGTCGAACTGGCTGGCGCGGGCGTCGGGCACGCCGGCTGGCTTGGCGAGGGGCTCGAATTCCAAGTCGGCGTACTCGAAGAACGCGACGGTGCAGTGAGGCCCGAAGTCGAAGAAGTAATGACGGAACTCGGGCGTGCCCACGGTCGCGGCGAGCCGGGCTCCGAGGATGCCGTGGTAGAAGCGAACGGTCGCATCCATGTCGTTCGTGATGAGCGCGAGATGGTTGATCCCGTTCCACGCCGGCGTTGTGGTGCGTCCGGCTGTCGCGTCCTCGGTGACGGTCATGGCTGTTCTCCTGTCGGGTTGGACGGATCGGCTTTCGGGCGGGTTGGGCGTCGCCGGATCGCGCGGTCGGGTACCGGTGCGGAGACGGCGTCAGCGCCGGCCTGCTGGAGCTTGGCGAGGAGTCGGAGCAGGGTGTGTTGCTCGCTGGTCGTGAGGGCGGCGGTCACGACGTCTCGTTCGCGAGCGTGAAATGCGGGCAGGAACTCGTCGACGATGGCCTGGGCTTCGGGCGTGATGTCGATGAGGAGCTTGCGGCGATCGCTGGGGTGCGGCGTCCGGCGGACCAGACCCCGCTTCTCGAGGTTGTCGAGCAGCGAGGTCATCGAGCCCGTCGTGACCACGAGACGCTCGGCGATCACGCTTGGCTCGAGGGGCTGCCCGGCGCCCTCGACGACGGCGAGCACGCCTCGGGCGCTGGGTGAGAGCTGGTACTGGTCCATCGTGTGGCGGTTGTGCAGCCCCATCAGGAGCTCCGCCGCCCGCCAGAGGTTGGCGAAGCACTCGGTGGCCAGCGCGCTGGCCCCCGGGTACTCGTCTTCGAAGTCGTCGCCTACACGGATGAGCGGTTCAGGCCCCCGAATCCGTGATTGGTTCAATGGGCCGTCGCAAGCTCGGGGATGCGCCGCGTCAGCTCGGACCAGTCGTCACCGATGGACGCGGCGACCAGCTGGGTGGCCCCCGCGAACGCGTCGGGCGGCATCACGTGCTGCCAGATGCGGGTCATGTTCTCGCGGTCGTCGTGGCCCATCAGCGGAAACATCCACGCCACCAGCTCCGGGAACCGCTCCTGGGGAACGGTGCTCGCCATGACACCGACGGCTTGACCCTGGTCAGGCACCGAGACGCGCTCGCCGATGAGGCGATACAGGTGGGCGTCCTCCTTGTCGAGGTGGACGTCGAGGAAGTACTTGAACGCCTTGGTGGCGCGGGCCGTCTCCAGCGGATCGCGCACTGACACCGCGTTGTTCAG
>Ga0068858_100008303_pt1 | contig 9985 bp, 6 predicted proteins | sample KBSSwiS12_FD_66589 | JGI IMG/M metagenome (GOLD analysis project Ga0068858, IMG submission 66589) | Switchgrass rhizosphere microbial communities from Kellogg Biological Station, Michigan, USA - KBS Switchgrass S1-2 | ecosystem: Host-associated > Plants > Roots > Rhizosphere > Soil ... | reverse complement strand
AGGAAACTGGAGGAGGAGAGCCGGTTTCACGGCGCGCAGGCGCTGCGGGCGCACTTGGGTGAGGTGTTTTTGGAGATCGCGATCGTGCTGGCTTCGCTGGCGATTCTCACTAAGCGGCGGCCGATGTGGTTTGCTTCGATATTGAGCGGGTTGGTGGGGGCGGGGATCGCGGCTACGGCACTGCTGTTGCATTAGGGCCAGCGACGGGCCTGGAGGCCCGTCCTACTCACTACTGGCTACAATAGTGAATATGAGGCGGTTGCGGGCTCTTGGCTGGTTGGTGCTGGCGCTGGGGTGCGGCAGTACGGCGCTGGGGCTTGATCCTAACCATAAGCTGACGCAATATCTGCATCGCACTTGGCAGACGCAGGCGGGGCTGGCGCAGGCTTCGATCTACGTCGTCACGCAAACCCACGACGGCTACCTGTGGGTGGGAACGCAGAGCGGCGTGGTGCGTTTCGATGGCGTGGAATTCAGGCCGGTGCGGGCGCTGCAGGAAAAGGCCCTAGGCGAAGTTTGGGCGCGGGCTATGGTCGAAGATACGGCCGGACGCTTGTGGATGACCACCAACGATTTCCAGTTGATCCGCATCAACGGCAGCGATGTCAAAGTCTTTACCGAAAAGGACGGCGTGCCCACACGGAACTTCTCTTGCCTGGTGCCCGGTTCGAGCGGAGACATGTGGGCGTGCACTGCCACGGGTTTGGTTCACATCCGGGAAGACCAGGTTGACGTGCACGAGGCGCCCGCGCAGATCGTGAATCGCCCCATCATCGGATGCCGCGGAGATGACGGGAAGATTTGGGTCGCGGGCGGCGAGGTGCTGGCAGCGTGGGATGGCTCCGAGTTTACGCGCGTGGCGCTCAAATCGGTAAGCGGCAATCGCGAGATGCGGACTCTGCTATGCCGCGGCGACGGCGTTTGGGTGGGCACCGGGAAGGGACTGGTGTACTACAACGCGGGAGTGGAAACACTTTACACGGTGAAAGACGGCTTGGCGGACGATGTGATTCTGGCGCTGGCGGGAGGACAGAATGGAGCGGTTTGGGCCGGCACGCGCAACGGCTTCAGCCGCCTGCGTAACGGCACGATCGACAGCTACGGTTACCGCGACGGGCTCTCGCAGAACACGGTGTTTGGAGTTTACGAAGACCACGAAGGCGCGCTATGGGTGGCCACTAAGAACGGCCTCAACCAATTCCTGGATGGCGCGGCCGCGCGCTATGACCACAGCCAGGGCCTCCCCAAGGACAACATGGGTCCGGTGTTCCAGGATCGCCGCGGAACCCTATGGGCGGGTTCACTCGACGGCATCCTGAGCCGCTTCAACGGAAGATCCTTTACGGCGCTTCCGAACTTCCCGCGGGTGCGCATTAACGTGCTGGCTGACGATTCTGCCGGGGACTTGTGGGCGGGGACCAGCCAGGGCGCCATCCATTTGCAGGATGGACAGGTCAAGGAAATTTACACCACGGCGCAGGGGTTGCCGGCCAATCAAATTCATGCTTTGTTCCGCGACCATGCGGGAAACTTATGGGCTGGGACGGAAAAAGGCCCGGCGGTTTTCCAGAGCGGGCGCTTTATCCAGTTGCCATTTTTGGCGAAGGAGCTGCCCTACCCGATCGTGGCCATTGGCGAGACGCACGACGGAGGCATGTTATTCGCGGCGGGGCGCGGCAATGTTTATGTCTTCGCCGAGGGCGGCGTGCGCAAGCTCGAAAGCGCTCCCGGTGAGCTGCCTTTGTTTCAGGACATCAACGCCATCTATACCGATCGCGACGGCATCGTATGGATGGGTGCGAACGGCGCTGGGCTGGGGATGCTGCGCGACGGCAAACTCACGCACTTTCTGGTGCGGGAAGGCTTGTACGACGGCGAAATCTACGGCTTTGTCACGGACGCGCAAGACCGCTTGTGGATGGCCTGCGGCAAAGGCTTCTTTTGGGTGGACCGCAAGGAACTGCTCAAATTTGCCGACGGGCGCATTTCTAAAATCGCGAGCACGCCTTATAGCCCGCTGGACGGCTTGCGGACCATCCAGGGAACGCCGGGCGTGGAGCCGGTGGGCGTGCGGACCAACGATGGCCGGCTGTGGTTTTCGGCCACCGGATGGCTGCTGGCTTTTGCTTCGGATCAAGGCATCCGGCCGGGTGCGGTTCCTCCGGTGGTGATCGAAAACATGACCATCGACGGGAAGGAAGTGGACTCGGCCACCGTCAAAACTTTGGGTCCCGGGCGGGTGAATGTGGCCTTCCAGTACACGGCTCTGACCTACTTGGCTCCCGGGCGAATGAATTTCCGTTACATGCTGGAGGGCTACGACCGGGATTGGATCAACGCCGGTGCGCGCCGTGAAGCGTTCTACACCAATCTGCCTCCCGGGAAATTCCGCTTCCGCGTGGTGGCGTGCGGGGCGTTTGTCGCTTGCAATGAAAGCGGGGTGGCTCTGGATTTTGAAGTCGCGCCGGAATTCTATCAGCGCGCCTGGTTCATTCCGCTGTGCATGGCGGTGGCCGCGTTACTGGCATGGTTGGCGTACCGCTTCCGCGTACGGCAGTTGCGGGAGCAATTTGTTTTGGTGCTGGCCGAGCGCAGCCGCATCGCGCGCGAATTGCACGATACGCTGATCCAGGGCTTCTCGGGCATCACCATGCAGATGCATGCCTTCACCAGCCGCCTGACGGCTTCCGCCGATCAACAGGCCTTGGGAGAGATCATCCGCGACGCGGGCATTTGTCTGCAGGAGACGCGGCGCTCGGTGGCTGGGCTGCGTGGCGGCACGGGCTCCAGTTCGGGCTTGGCGGCGGCCATCTCCGATGCGGCGCGCCAGCTCACACAGGAGCGCGATATCCGCTTAAAATTGAACCTGGACGATCGCCAGCAGGAACTCCCCGCGGAAGTGAAATACAATTTGCTGTGCATTGTGCAGGAGGCCATTACGAATTCAATCAAGCACTCGGGCGCGCGCACGATCGAAGTGACCCTGGCGTGTTCGGCCAACGACTTGCGGGTTTCTGTTCGCGACGACGGCCGGGGGATGGAACGTGGCGAAGGTAACGGACGGGCAGGACATTACGGGATGGTGGGCATGAAAGAACGGGCGAGCCAGATTGGGGCGGAGCTGGATTTATCCAGCGCGCCGGGGCAGGGAACTAAAGTTTCGGTGCGCATGCCGGTGGCCCCACGCGGTCCGCTGCCGTCACATGAGGGAAGGCTGGAGGCGGTTTGATGGGTGCGGTTACGCAGACACTTGGAATTCTGTGCGTGGATGATCATCCCCTGGTGCGTAAGGGGATCGCGGCCATCCTGGCGAACGAGACTGATATGAAGCTGGTGGCCGAGGCCGGCAGCGGCACTGAGGCGGTGAATGCGTTCCGCCAGTTTCATCCGGACATCACGCTGATGGATCTGCGCATGCCGGGGATGGACGGCATCGAGGCCACCAAACAAATTCGGCAGATCGATCCCGAGGCCAAGATTATCGCGCTCACGAGCTACGATGGCGACCAGGAGATTTATCGCGCGCTTGAAGCGGGAGTGCGCGGGTACATCTTGAAAGAGTCAGTTCACACCGAGATCGTGCGGGCGATTCGCGTGGTGCAGTCGGGCAAACGCTTGATGCCGCCTGAGGTGGCTGAGCGATTAAGCGAGCACTTTCCGCAGGTGGCGCTCACGCCGCGCGAGATCGAGGTGCTGCAGTACGTGGCGAAGGGATTTGGGAACAAGGAAATCGGGGTGCGATTGGGCACGGCTGCTGGCACGGTGAAGATGCACTTGCAGAATATTTTGTCGAAGTTGGGCGCATCGGACCGCACGCATGCGGTTACGCTGGCGATACGGCGGGGGATTATTCACATCGATCGCTAGGCTTTCGTGGCAGGCCTGGAGGCCTGCCCTACCTGCTCACGCTTCGGGTAGAAGGATGATTAGTTCTAGTTGCGGATTGGGGAAGTCGCCGGGCACATACGCTGCCAGGTTGCGGGCGCGGGTGACGGCTTCCCAGGCTACGCCGGTTTGGCTGACGCTGAAATATTGGTAGTTCAGCTTCACGGGAATCGCGCTGGGCGGGCGTGGGGAATGCGTCAAGGGCACGCCGGGCAGGGCTTGGCGGACCAGGTGCTCGATGTGGTTTGCAGAGCACACCTTCACCAAATACGGAGCCTTGCCGATCAGGTCCGCCTCATTCATCTCCGCCCGCACGGCCAGATACATTTTGGTGTTCCGCAAATACTTGTCGTCGGCTAGCGCGGTGGCGTAGATGGAGGATTGCGTCAACTTCAGGGGCAGTGACACGAAATTGCTCGGGACTACGGTATCGAGAAGCAGTCGGATTTTTTCGTCCAGATCCTCGAAGCAAAAGCTCAGCTCATCGTGCTCGTATTTGGGTAGGTCGCGGGGATGAATGGTGCTTGAAAACGTAGTCAAGCTTCCGGCTAGAGACAACATAGTCTCGTACAACTCTACCGGATGCCCGCGCCGCGTTTCGAACAAGTGTTGCAGCAGAGGGAAGTGGGAATTGATAGTGTAGAGCAGCCAGAAGTTGGCGATGTCGGAAGTGCCGAAGTCCGCCAAGCTTAAGTTCTTCTGGCGCCGCGTGCCGGCGAGTTGGCTGCTTTTCGCGGCCAGAATTTCGACCAAACGGCGTAGAATCGAGACTAGAAAATCACTGGCTGTGATGTCCAGCAGCGGCGGAACGAATTTCGGATCCAACTGATAGAGACCGGCTGCCGTGCGTTCTATGCGGGCGACGCGCAGGACGGACGAATGCTCCTGCGACTCGCCTTCCACCAGAATCCGGAAATTCTTGCGCGCGACCTGCACTGGACGCTCGCCCAATCCCGAGTTTTCGTCGCGCAGCATCGCGATCTCGGATAGGTAGCGCGTATCCGCCTTGGTCTGTGGCATGGATACGTTCAGGCCACGATCACGAAAGTGAGGAATAGCCAGAAACACATCCAGCGTTTTTTGATCGGGATCGAAGCAATCGGCCAGGGGCTTAGGAGAGGGCGCGGCGTCGGCATCGGGAATATCGAACAGTAATCCGTCGGGGAAAATACCGGCGGCATCCGCGATGGCCAGGTAGCCCGACGCCAAAGCTTCCTGGTTCACCTGCAAACGGCGGAAGCCCCAGGGCGCGAAACTCAAGCCGTCCAACTGAAACTTGAGCGAGTTTTCGAGGAAACGGTCCTGCGTCTGCAGGTACTGCGGGCTCAGCAGCGTGCCCTTCATCCAGATGACCGGCTGTAAGCGCTTCATGCGAAGTTTAACGATACCATTACACCAACACCAAGGCCTGTTGATGGATTCCACCGGGCGCGGGAGTGAACTCCACTGCCAGTCCAGGTTTGTCGCCCTCGACGACAAAACGCGAGATCAATCCAAAGAATCCGGCGGCTTCACCGGGCGTCATGGCAGGCACCACCGCGCGCAGCACGCGCGGATCCCAGAAACGGAAGGTGACGGGCTGCCCGTTGCGATTATGGAGCGTGACGAAAGTGCGCCAATGCCAAAGTGCATTTTCAAATTCGAGAGATGCCGAGAAGTAGAAGCCCCAGCCGTGATTCCATCCGTCCTTGACCAGGACATCCAGCAGGCGCGAGCGGCCGGGCACCAAGACCAGATAGGGCGACGCGGGATTCTCGTCGTCGACGCGCGCGTATTTTTCGCCGGAAGCGTCGAGGAAGGCGGGGATGCGCGCATCGCGGATCGCGTCGAGCACGGCATACACCGCTTCGCCTTCGCGATAAAGCGTGTTGAGCAATACCGATTGTCCGCGCGAAAACCCCGGCCACGTGGGCGAATCGTCGGGCATGGGTGTTGGGCCGGTGGTGTCCACGGCGCCGAACTCGGGTAACGTGAGCGTGCGGGCGGCGGGGGGACGAACCGGCTGCGGCGCGGTACCCGACAAATCGATGCGCACGCTAAAGGTGCTGCCGCCTGCCGCCACGGAGTCGCCATCGATGACGACATGCTCCGTGATGCGGTCACCGTTTACGAAGGTGCCGTTGCTCGAACCCAGATCGCGAATGGTGCACTGCTTGCCATCGCATTCGATGGCGAAGTGCTGGCCGGAGAGGTAGGAATCCTCACCCAGCGCGTAATCGGATCTGGCCGTGCGCCCCACGCGCAAAATGGTGCCGTCGGCCACTTGAATCTTTCTGCCCGTGGCCGGTCCCGCCGTGGCTTCGAGAATCACCAGCATCGTCTTAGCCCCCGATGATTACCGTGAAACAACCCAGCACGATGACACCGCCGTGCATGGTGTTGTCTCCTATTCGCGCGGCCGGCAAGAATTCGATCAACACCGTTGTCGACCCCATGACGATCATATCCGGCGGACCCACGCAGGTGGCCAGATCGGTGATGCGCGCGGCCGGCAGGAAGCCGATCAGCACCGTGGTCGCGCACGGCGGCAGGATGGGTCCGCCCACATGCGGGACGATTCCCGTCACCATGGGACACACATGCATGTCGGTAACGCGCGCGGCCGGAGGCATTAGACGCCCAATCCTTTCATGCCCTGCGACAGGTTCTGCGACGCCTGATTCACGGAGCTGCCCGCCTGCGAATAGGCGCTGCTAGCGGTGTTGCCGACGGTTTGCGCGGCCTGTTGCGAGGCTTGCCCCACTTGGTTCTGCACCTGCTGCGCCGCTTGCTGCGACATCTGTCCCGCCTGTCGTGCCTGTGACGTGGCCTGTTGCGTGGCCTGATTCACTTGCTGGCTGGCCTGGTTGGCGGCTTGTCCGACCTGTTGTCCGGCGGCTTGCGTGGCCTGCTGCATCTGCTGCTGGGTTTGCTGCTCCATTTGCTGGGCTTGTTGGTTCGCCTGCTGGGACGCTTGCTGGGCCTGCGCGGCGGTCTGCTGCGCGGATTGAGCGGCTTGCTGCGCGGATTGTTGTGCTTGCCCCGCGGCATCGGAGATCTGTTGCTCCCCTTGCGCGGCGGCTTGTGAAGCCGTCTGCCCCAACTGATTCGCGGCGGCCTGTGCCTGGTTCGCGGCTCCTTGCGCCGTTTGCTGCGCCTGATTGGCCGCCTGGCTCAACTGCTGCGACGCCTGATTCAACCCCTGCTGGCCGGTTTGCTGGGCTTGATTCGCCAGCGCTTGCGCCTGATTCGCCGCGCCCTGCAGTTGCTGCTCCGCCTGCTGTTCCATGGCTTGCGCCTGGCTCAGCATTTGCTGGCCTTGTTGCAGGCCCTGACTCAACGCCGACTGCCCAGCCGCCGCGGCCTGCTGAGCGGCGGCTTGCGCCTGTTGCGCGGCATCCTGCAACTGTTGCTGCGCTGCTTGTGCCGCCTGCGCGGCCTGCGCTTCGGCTTGCGAAACGGCGGCGCTGGTCTGTTGGACGGCTTGCTGGACGCCCGTGCGCACCGCGTTCATCCCGGTGTTGACCATGGTTTGCGCCTGCTCCGCAGCGCCGGCTACCGAGCTCTGGGCCTGCGCCACCGCGGCGTTGATTTGACTTAGTACCTGCTGCGCCGCGCCCGGCGTGGTTTGTCCGGACTGTTCGGCGGCTCCGACTGCCTGCGTAGCCGCTTGCGAAACCGCGCCGAAGGCTTGCTGGCCCACACTCTGCACCAGATTCGTGGCCATGGCGGTGGCCTGCTGCGCCTGTTGCTGGACTTGCTTGGCGACGTTTGAAGCCGCCGCGGCCGCTTCAGACGAACCCGCCGCGTTCTTCATACCCTCCAGCTTCTTCTCGCCCGGTGAGGTTGGTGAAGTGGGCGACGACCCGCAGCCGCTCAAATTTGCGGCGCCGCTATTGATGAAAACCAGATTCCCCTGGATGAACACTCCCATGGGATTGATGTCGATCGAGCCCCCCGACGACTTAATCGTCAGGCCGATGCCCGCCTCGATCACAGCCGTCATGCCGGCTTTGAGGTGGATCATCATGCCGGCGTCCATGGCGTAGTTCATGCCGGTCTTATCGTAAGTGTTCATGCCCACTTGCCGGCTATAGCTCATGCCCACTTTTTCATTCTGGTTCATGCTGGCCGTCAAGTGCAGGTCGCCATCCGTCTGCACCTGCTCCTCACCGACGACGTAGTGTTTGCGCGCGCCTTCCACCGTTACCGTCTCGTTGTTCTTGACGTTTTCGGTGCGGTCGTGTTCAACCTTGATGGATTCGTCATGGCCCACGATGACGGTGCGATCGTTTTCCACTTCCAGCAATTGATCTTTTTCGGCGTGCGTGCGGATCAGCTCGCTGCCCTTGAGATCTTCGAACATGATCTCGTTGTAGTTGGCCGAGCCCGCGCCTTTTGAACTGCGCGACTTAATTCCGCTCTGGGTCTTGTTGGCCGGCAGATCGTAAGGCGGCATCATGTCCGCGTTATACACGCTGCCCGTGACTATGGGCCGGTCAGGATCGCCTTCCAGAAACCCGACGATCACTTCCTGTCCGATGCGCGGAATGTGGATCGAGCCCCATTTCTGTCCCGCCCACGACGTCGCCACGCGCAGCCAGCAGGAGGAGTCGGCGTCGTTTTTGCCTTCGCGGTCCCAGTGAAACTGCACCTTGATGCGCCCGTACTTGTCGGTGAAGATCTCCTCACCCGGCGGCCCCACTACTACGGCGCTCTGCGGCCCGGAAACAACAGGACGGCGCGTGACGCGCGGCGGCGAAAACTTGAGAGCGTAAGGAATGCACTCGAACGAATTTCCGTAATGGTCTTCGTTGTCTTCTTCTTCTTCTTCCTGTTCTTTCTCTGTTTCTTTCACTCCGGCGGAATGGAAGCCGCCTTCTCCCGCGTCATGACTCACGGCAGTCACCACATATTGTCCGTCGGCGTTGAAATGGCGCTGCAGCGTGAATTTATGACCCGGCGTCATTTGCCAGTGATTGCTTTCGCCTTCAATCAGGATGGCGGTAGTTTCCTCCTGCTGCATGCGGATGCCGGTGGTGCGTTTGTTGTCGTTGAAAATCTTTTGCAGGTCGGCCGGCTTTTCACCGCCCGAGCGGTCGACCCCGTCGAAGCGCTGCGCGTAACGCGCGGGGTTTTCGTAGACCTCCATCTCCTCGTTGCCGCTCAGCTTCAGTTTGTGGGTGATTTTTCCGGCTTGCACGGAATCCATCACGATCTGCTCGGCTTCGAGCTTTTTGTGCGGAAGCTGGAAGTGGTGATCCCAGAGCGTATATTTTCCGGAGCCCCAGTATTGCTCCTTGGTCCAGGACGAAATGCGCTCGTCATCCCGTTCGGCGCCCTCGGACGCATCAAAAATGACCTGCGATCCTCCGGGAAGATCGGGATGCGAGGGCGGCGTATTCGCCAGCACCAGTTTATGCGCACCCTTTGTGAACTTGAAGAAGTAATAAATGCCTTCTTCTTCCATCAGGCGCGAGGCGAAGTCGAGATCGCTTTCCTGGTACTGGACCACGTATTCGCGCTGTTCGAAAGTGCCCTGCAACTCATAGGCAACGTCGAAGCCCGTGAACAATTTCTTCAGGATGTCGGGAATGTTGACATGCTGGAAAATACGGCTGCGGATGATGCAGGAAAGCTTCCAGATCTCCGGCGCCACGGTCATCGAATAGGTGGTCAGCCGCTGATCGCGCGCGCCCTGGCCTAATTCGACGACGATGCCATGGAAATGCCGCGGCGTCTGCCCGGGATCGGCGCCCTGGATGCCGAAACTGACCTTCTGGCCGATCAGCTTATCGAAATCGACGCTGGTGGTGTTCTCCGCCTCCAGATCCAGCTCGAAGCTGAACAACTTGCTGATGGCCTCATCGCCCTCGAAGCTCCGCAGCAGTAGCTTGTCATCGCCGAGCGGCGTCGTGAGGTACAGATACCGGTTCGCTTCGAGGAAGGCCATGACAGTCCCTTCAATTCCTTACGCGTAAACGAAGGCCGAATCGGGTCCCACGCTCACCTGGATCGCGGAGAGCTTCTGGCCTTCGGCCATGCCCGACAGAATCCGCCGCGAGACTTGCGGCAAAAGGGTATTGGTGAGAATGTTATCGACGTTGCGGGCGCCGCTCTC
>Ga0068858_100008300_pt1 | contig 9986 bp, 7 predicted proteins | sample KBSSwiS12_FD_66589 | JGI IMG/M metagenome (GOLD analysis project Ga0068858, IMG submission 66589) | Switchgrass rhizosphere microbial communities from Kellogg Biological Station, Michigan, USA - KBS Switchgrass S1-2 | ecosystem: Host-associated > Plants > Roots > Rhizosphere > Soil ... | reverse complement strand
ACTTCGGGGGTACCCGGTATGCGAGCGCCGTGGAAGTTCCGGAACCGGGCGAAACATATTACGCGATCAACACGGTACCCCACGGCCAGGTCAGAGAGATCTGGTACCCCTCCAAGGTGACAGGCGGATGGCGCCATGCGTTGGTGTATCTACCTCCCAACTACGACACTCAAACGAAGACCCGCTATCCCGTTCTGTATCTTCAGCATGGTGGTGGTGAGGATGAAACGGGCTGGATACGCCAGGGCCGAGCGAATTTCATCCTGGACAACCTCGAAGCCAGTGGTCGATCCAAACCGATGATCGTGGTGATGGCCTACGGTTATGCCCAGCGCGCCGGGCAGCCTCCTCAGGACCTGAACGGCAAGCCCTTCGGCTCGCCGGAGATGCTGGCCGCCGTCCATGACATGATCTCCGTGTTCGAAGAGGACGTGACGCGAGCGCTCATTCCGTTCGTTGATGCAACCTTCCGGACGATACCGGACCGCGATCATCGCGCGATGGCCGGACTGTCCTTAGGTGGGATGGAAACCTTCCAGATCACCGTGAATCACCTCGATCTGTTTTCCTACATCGGCGGCTTCAGCGGCGGCGGTTCGTTCCTGACGGGTCGGAACCAATTCGATCCGAAGGTCGACTACAACGGGGTCTTCAGTGATTCCGCGGCGTTCGCTCGCAAAGTCCATCTGCTTTGGTTGGGTGTAGGTACGCAGGAGCCGGAGCGAATGCGTGCTGGCCTGCTGTCGCTGCACACGGCGCTCGAGCAAGCTCACATCAATCATGTCTGGTACGAATCGCCGGGCACCGACCATGAATGGCAGACCTGGCGGCGGGATCTACGCGACTTCGCCCCGAGACTGTTCCACTGAAATCGACTGGAGCCCACGCTAGCTGAACGTTCCGTGAATGAGCACCCGCATCGGTCCTGGAAATAACACCTGACACGGCGTACAAAGACGATGTCGCCAGCGACCGACATCGACACGTATGCCCGCGCGCCCATTTCTGTGAAATGCGCGGTTTGAAAAACAAATCCGAATGGGTACTTTGGAATCGTGAATTTTTGCACGATCGGGAGACGCCCCTTGAACAGGTACTTGGCTGTCGGATTGATGTTGGGTGCACTTACCGCAACGGGCGCAGGCGCCGTCGCTGGTTATCGAGTAATGGCTGCGCCAGCCGGGGCGCGAGTCATCAGCGCAACCGCAACCACCAGGACGATCAAAACACCTCGTCAGGAATGTCATGACGAGCAGGTGACTCATCAGAAAGAGCCCAAGGATGAGCATCGACTGGTCGGTACCGGCGTTGGCGCGGTTGTAGGCGGATTACTGGGTAGCCGCATTGGCGGAGGCAATACACGGATCGTCACCGGCCTTGCGGGCGCCGCCGCTGGAGGATATGCGGGAAACAAGATCGAACAGAAAATGCAGAAAGGCAACACATACACGACGACGCAAAAGCGTTGTGTTACCGCATATGACCGTCGCGAGGAACCCGCAGGCTACGAAGTCGTCTACGAGCTCAACGGCAGCCGCCATCAGATTCACATGGATCACGATCCAGGGCAGAGCATCCCGGTTCGCGATGGTCAGGTGATCGTGGACGCCGCGGCACCGGAATCGAAGTCTTGAGTCGGCCGGGTGGCGCGCCGGCCCATGCCGGCGCGCTCATAGACTCGGCGCCAGCAGGATCTCGCTCTGCTCATCGTCTACCTGCGTATACAGAAGCCAGCGTCCGTCCGGGGAAACCGCGATTCCGGCTGCACCAAACAGTACCGGAGTTTGCTTCAGGACCATCACCCGGCGTGTCGAATGACGTGCGAACTCGTAGAAGTTGATGACGACCGGTGTCGATGAGGAATCGGTGAAATAGATCCCGGTCGTTGTCGCCGTCCATGAATCGTCATACCGGAGTATCGGCATGTCCTCGAGACGCACCTCCGGCCCGCCGCTCACCGGTCTGGTCCAAAGGACGATCCCCCTCATGTCAGAGACGCCGAAAATCAGCCGGTCTGAAACCACGCTCACGCTCGAATAAGGTGATGACCGGTTGGTCACGCGTTCAGCAGGTCCTCCGGCTGATGCAACTTTATACAGGGTAGTGTATCCGTCGTACGCAAACAGCCACTGACAGTCTTGCGACCAGACCGGGAAGGACAAGTTGACTCCCGATGTAGCGACTTTGCGCGGCACTCTCTCGCGGATGTCTTCAACATACACGGCCGGGCTTCCGGAGGCACGGGAGTCGAAAGCAATGCGGCGGCCATCGGAACACCAACTGGGCGAACCGGTGACCGGCCCGTTGAATGCAGTCAACTGATCCGGATCGGCGCCTTGCGCATCCGTCATCCAGATTTCTGTGCTCCCCGAGCGATTGGACTGAAATGCGATGTGCGCGTCAGGTGAGTAGCGGGCGGCCATCTGGGACCGTGTGGAACCAATCAGCCTGACTGCGGTTTCCTCCGGATGCGACGCAGTGAGATCGACACGCCAGATATCAACAGTCTTCCGGTCGCGGACGTAAGCCAGTCGTCCAGTCCGCGCCGCGATCGTAGGCGCAGAAACTTGTTCGCCGAATGGAAGCTGGCTCATCTGCCCAGACAAAGTGAGCTCCCATAACTCACCGCCATCGCCCGGATCGCTCGAACCCACCAGTCGAGTGCCATCCGGTGCCCAGGCAAGCCCCTGCGGATTGCCGGTGATGGCGCCCAGTTTCCGCACGGGTCCGTGCGGCAATCCCACCAGGTCAATGGAATAAACCGCCGAGCTCGAACTGCAAGCCACTGCGAGCTGCTTGCCGTCCGGCGAGAAAATGGCTTCGGCCGCATCCAGACAATCCGGCGCCGGCGAGAGGGGCTGCGCGCTCAACGAGTCCAGCGAAAGCAGATACACCTGGGGCAGTCCACTGGGTCCGTAGCCTAAATAAGCAAGCCGCCGACCATCCGGCGACCAACTGATCTGTGGGTATGTACCAAAAGCCACCCCGGTGCTCACGAGCTGTCGTTCGGAACCGCCGAGGGCGGGTATGACGAAGATGCCCGCTCCACTAGCCAGGGTGCGGTCCAGTCTGAGGAACGCAATCATGCTGCCGTCTGGCGACCACGCCGGGCTGATCCAATCGGAAGGTTGGCGGGTCAGCCGCAACAGCCGCTCCGATCCTACGGACTTAACATACAGATCAAACTGGTGCGGATCACCCGCTTCTCCGTTCCACGCGAAGGCGACCTGATTACCGTCAGGCGAGAACGTTGGTGCGATCACGTGTCCGCGCAAGCTGGTGAACGGAACAACCCGATTCCCGGTTGGCGGTCGCACGGTCGCAGGATGCTTGAGCACCAACCACACGCCAGCGATGAGCAGCACCAGAACAGCGCCGAGTAGCATCGTTAGACGCGATGGGATGATACCGGGGCTCGGGGATGAGCCCACAACCCCCAGGGGCTCCGCGGGTCTGAGCACCCGTTGCTCCACAGTGGCATCTTCGAGGGGAGACGTGGGCGATTCTTCAACACCGGCCGAGGCGCTCGGCCCATCAGTGGCAGGTGGGACACTCGACTCACTACGTTCGATCGCTGCGATGAATCGGTAGCCGCGCTTGGGCAGAGTCTCGATGAAGCGCGGTGCCGCCGCCGAATCTCTCAGGGCTTCCCTGAGGCGCTTGACCGCCGTATTCACCGCCTGGTCATACTCGACCAGTACGCCCGTCGGCCACAATCGGGCACGCAGCTCTTCGCGGGTGACGAGTTCCCCTGCCCGCTCCACCAGCATTGCCAGTACGCGAAACGACTGCTGGGGTAAGCGGACTCGCCGGCCTGACCTGTACAACTCCTCGGTGCGCAGATCGGCTTCAAATCCCCCAAACCGGATGCGACCCGAAGCGGGTTTCTGCGAAGTCATTCAAATTCGTCGCTGATGGGAGCGCGTTGAGTGGCTCAAAAGTGCCTTATTTTCAATGAGGTGGGCTGACAGATAAATGTAATTCACGTGCCGCCCCGAATCAATTGCAATGCGGGCGGCTCTCCCCTTCCATTGAACGAAGCAGCGACTCCCGTCAGTGGCTGCCCCGAAATCGCGCCACAGCAACCAAAGAGCCATCGCCAGCGCTTTACTCCACCTGAGCCATGCAGTTTTACCTGTTGCAAAAAATGTCCCAACATCGATCGGCATCAGCCCAGGCATGTCTGCCAACATGAACCCGCTTCATAGGCGCGAGTTGCTGGGTTTGGGCGGCGCGCTGCTGGCGACGGGCGCGTTCGCTCTGGATGGACAAAGGGGCGAAAAACGTTCCCGCCCAGCTGCGACCGCCGCTCTGCCGGCCATCTGGATCAAGGCTCCAACGGTTCCGCTGTGGCCGGGCGAACCACCGGGCGCCGCAGGTTTCTCGCCGCAGCCACTGCCATCGGACTGGGCTCCCGTATTCCTGCGCAACGTCGCGAAACCCGAGCTGCGCGTGTTTCGCCCCGCCCGCCCCAATGGCCACGGATTGCTCGTGATACCGGGTGGCTCGTACTGGTTCGTATCCGTCGCCAACGAAGGGGCCGAGGTTGCGGCCCGGATGACCGCGCTCGGTATAACCGTATTCGTGCTGACGTACCGACTTCCAGGTGAAGGTTGGCAGAATCGCTCGGACGTCCCCCTGCAGGACGCGCAACGAGCGATGCGTCTGATCCGTTCCAACGCGGCGCGCTTTGCAATCGAGCCGAACAAAGTCAGCGTTATCGGCTTCTCCGCGGGCGGCCACCTCGCCGCCACTCTGGCAACGCAGCATGCGGAGCCCACGTATGCGGGAGTCGATCGAGCGGACGAAAGGAGCGCTCGGCCTTTTGCGGCGGGCCTGTTGTATCCCGTGGTCACAATGGAAAGACCGTGGACACACGAAATGTCACGGAATCTGTTGTTCGGTGAGCGACCCACCGACCTGGAGATTGAGCGTCGGTCGGCCGAACGGCATGTCAGCCCGACGACTCCGCCAATCTTCACTGTACACGCGATCGACGATGGGGCTGTCCCCGTGGAGAACAGTGTGAACCTGATGAACGCAATGCGTGAAGCGAAGCGGCCCGTAGAGGCGCATCTGCTGCAGGAAGGAGGTCACGCGTTCGGCGTTGGCCGTCCAGGAACTCCGTCAGTGCACTGGATACCCCTGTTCTGTAGCTGGCTCGGTCGGGTCGCCTCGCTTGGCTCAGATGTGCCTGCGAAGCGCGGTGTAGCCGGTTGACCTCAGCGCAGTGGGTCTCACGATGCTGGAAGGCTTACTGACTGTGGCGAAACCGTATCGCAAGTTGGTCGGCCATCCGCAACTGAAGATGCGCCAGCTCGCTTTGGTCGTTCATCTCGACGAGCAGGGGACGTTGACGGGCGCCGCTGCCGCTACCGGTCTGACGCAGTCGGGCGCCTGCAAGTTGCTCCAACAAGTCGAAAGCACCCTCGAAGTAAAATTGTTTGAACGCCGGGCGCGCAAAATGGCGCCGACCTGCTATGGCGAAATCCTCCTGCGGCATGCCCGCATGGCGCTCTCGGGTCTCGGGCGCGCGCGCGAGGAAATCAGCGCGCTCAAATCGGGTCTCACCGGCAAAGCCACAGTCGGCACCGTACTGAATCCCGGCACGCACATCGTGCCATTGGCGGTCGCGCGAGTGAAGCAGCAGTACCCGAGTCTGCTTCTGGGCATAGAGATCCATCCCAACACGCAGCTCGTGCAGAGACTCCTGCAAGGCCATCTCGACATCGTCGTTGGACGGGTGCTGGAGACCCGACGCGCAGGAGAGCTCGTGTATGAGCCGCTCGCAACCGATGAGCCGCACGCGATCATTGCGAGCGCCGAACATCCGCTCGCGCGGCGCGGGGGCGTGGACCTGGAGGATCTGGTCGACCAGCGCTGGATCCTACCCCCAGACGGCGATCTGGTGCGCGATCGGTTGTTTTCCATGTTCCTCCGGCGCCACCTGGCGCCGCCGACCAACATCGTGGAGACGCAGTCGCTGCCCGTCATGACCAGCCTCTTGCAGCAGGGTGATTACGTCGCGGCCCTGCCGGAGCAAGCCGTGCAGTCGTGCTGTAAGGCGGGGACGGTCGAGGTGCTTGTGCGGAATCTGCCCTTGGCGATCGGCGGTTTCGGTCTCGTCACACGCCGCCACGACGAGCTCTCGCCCGTGGCCCAACGACTCTTCAATACCCTGCGCGAGGTGGGCAGAGAGCTGAATTCTCGCGAAAATCGCGCCGCGGCTCACCGCAGGATGAAACATGTTTGACGCGCCTCGCCCCAACAGGCTCGCGGCGCTACCGCTACCTTTGTCGATGTTATCTTTTCAGGCGACCGTGCATAGGGGGCTCGCGACACGGAATGACACGGGCACCGACGAGCCCATTCGTCTCGCACAGGTCAGGATAAAGCAAACAGACTGGCATGTAACCGCTGATGCCGTGTTGGTCTGAGAGGTCTGCAACAGATGCTCGAGTAGCGGGTCGAGCTAGGGGGATTTGGCGTGGTTTCAAAGAAGTACATCTCATTGCCCGTGCAGGCGGGTCAGACTTCGCAAGTCGAGCTGGCTGTGCGGCGCGCAGTGCGCGGGCGCGGTCCAGTTGTGGCGCTTGGAGCTCTGAGTCTCCTTGCGGCGGCGTTTGCGGCCCCGGTTTTGGCGGCCGATGCGGCGGCCGATAGCGAGAACAACAAGAGCTCAGACTCGTCCCGGTCCGACGATAAGCTGCAGCAAGTCGTGGTGACTACTGCGCGCCGCATGGCCATTCAGAGCGCGGACCAGCTCAAGAAGGATTCCGAGTCCATCATTGATTCGGTGAACGCTGATGACGCCGGCAAGTTGCCGGACGCGAGTATCACCGAGGTGCTACAGCGCATACCCGGTGTAACGATCACTCGCTACAGCGGTGATGCCGATCACTTCCAAGCCCAGGGCACGGGCATCCAGGTGCGAGGACTGTCGGGTGTGGCCGGCCGAGTCAACGGCCGTGAGGTTTTCAGCGCGAACGGCGGCAATGGTCTGAACTGGTCCGACATCCCCCCGGAGCTCATGGCCGGAGTAGACGTTTACAAAGCGGCTACGGCCGATCTCATCGAGGGCGGCACCGGAGGGCAGGTGGATCTGCGCACCAAGATGCCATTCGACTTCCACGGCTTCGGCGCGCAGTTGTCCGGAAATGCGGACTATGCCGATTTTCGTAAGAAGACTTCTCCAACCGGTTCGGTGCTGCTGACTAACACGTGGGATACCGAGCACCTGGGTCGCATCGGCATTCTCGTGGACTACTCATACGGCAAATACGCCTCGCGGGACGACTTCATACGTCAAGATCCCCTCTACAAAACGCTGATCGGCAATGTGGATCGCTATATTCCAGGAGGCGTCGCGTACGGGCGGGAAACATTCGACCGCACCCGCAAGGGAGCGTACGCGGCCTTGCAGTGGCGGCCCTCGGACAATTTCGAGCTCTCGCAGACGTACTGGGAATCAAAATACCAGCAGACGGACGTCGCCCAGGGCGTGACCATGACGAACACGACGTTTGCGGTCGATCCGAATGGCAACAATGTGTTTGACTCTGCAGGAGCCCTTCTCAAAACGGACAACTTGTTCCTGTACAACCCTGCGAACCTGGGCGTGCCCACCAACGGCAGCTTTGGCGGTTTTACCACTTCTGGCGGCTACAGCAGCGATACCCGCGATCTGTCTACCTCGTTCAAACTGAGCTCCAGCACCGGCCGCTGGGCACTGCGAGGCGCCTTCCAGGCGGTCGATTCGACCATGGACACCCTCAGCTACAGCGTCTTCCCCAGCATTCCGTTGGCGACGAGTGGCTTCGGGGTGGATGTCAGCCGCATTCCCGTCGTCACGATGCCTAGCTCGACGCTGGCTGCGCTGAACGATCCCACGCAGTACTCGTATCTGGCGACCATGCCTCACCTGGCCGGCAACAAGGCCCACATGAATGCCTACACCCTGGATTACGACCTCAAGATCTCGGACTCGGGATTCTTCCGCTCGTTGCAGGTGGGGGCGCGCTACGCAGACCACACGGAAACTGACCAGACGTCAGGTTACGATTGGCAGGCGCTGGGCGCGGGTTGGAATGGGTATCCGCCCGTCACCTTCGCGCAGGGAAGTCCCGGAGACTACTCCTCTGCCGTGTTCAGCAACTTCTTCGAGGGCCGCGTCCCTGTGCCCGCGAACGTGCTGATGCCTAGCGTCGCGATGGCAAGCCGGGCAGATGTGCTTGGGGATCACCAGAAATATGGCAATCCGCTGACGCACGGGATCCAGTACAACCCGTGGGATACCGCCGATGTGCAGTACGTCGATACCGCGGCTTACGGACTGATCCGATTCGCGGACGACCAGGGCGTGTTCGGTATCCCGTACCGCGGGAACTTCGGAGTACGCCTGGCGCGTACGAAGCAGAATGCCTCCGGGTTCTACCATCAAGTGTCCGGAAGCTACACGGAACCCGGGACCGGTAACGTGCGCAACCTGGTCGAGGTAGCCACTCCTATGGCTGGCGGCCGCAGCAACACGCGTGCGCTGCCATCGCTGAACTGGATACTCGCTCCCAACGAACGATGGCAGACCCGTTTTGTCTACGATGACACGATGGATGTGCCGCCCGTAACCGACATCCAGGCCAACGGCGAGCTCAGCCCGGTGACCATCAACACCGCTCCGTCCGGGGCGTCAGCTGTGAATACCCTGAACGGTTGGAACGTCAGTTTTGGGAACCCGAATCTGCGGCCGGTCATCGCGCACAACTTTGATATATCCCAGGAGTGGTACCCGAAGCCAGGCACGGCGGCGCATGTCGATGCGTTCTACAAGCGGATCGCCAACCCTCTCATCTACAGCAGTATCAGCCGGCCGTGGACTGTCCAGTACGACACTGGACCCGCCACCGTCCTCGTCAATTACAACGGCTATCACAACTCGGACCAGGCCGCCATCGTCAAGGGCGTCGAGGTCGGCGGGCACACCTACTTCGACATGCTGCCGGGCGCGCTCAAGGGCATCGGTATCGATGCGAATTATACTTTTATCGACAGCAAGAACCCGGGCGACATCTACTACGACATCAACGGACTGGCGCACAATGACGTGCCGCTCGCAGGCCTGTCGAGGCACAACTTCAATGCGGCTCTGCTGTACGACTACAGGATCTGGTCGGCGCGCCTCGCGTATAGCTGGCGCAGCGAGTACCTGTTATCCACGAACCAGAATGGCATGAACGGAACCTACAACTACTACAGCGCCAACACTCCGTCCGGGGCGAACTGCCAGAGTCCTGCGACGACCACCTGTCAGTACATCAAGATCGCTCTGCCGAGTTTTTCGGGATCGCACGGGGAGCTCGACTTCGGGCTGACCCTGCGTCCGTCGGATCACTACTACGTGACGTTCCAGGTCGCCAACCTGGGGAACACGATCGCGAAGAACTTGCAGGGTGGCTATCCGGGAGGGCGGTATTACCGCGAACACTTCATCTCCGATCGTCACTTCAACCTCTCTGCTGGCCTGAAATTCTAGGCGAGCGCGGTTGTAGCGGGAGGCCGGGCATGGCACTTGGGAGCGCAGGCGCCCGATGGCGTGCGCATCCAACTCGTCGAATCGGTCGAGATCGACACTGTGGGTGTCGGGGAGGGAACCTTCCCGACTATCCGCAAGACCCTGCGCCGGATTGGTGTCGATGAGGCGAGCCTCGTGCGGGAATGCAGGGAGATCAGACGTCAAGCGGATTTCGCCTGCCGGACCTTGCCGACGAATCGCGAGCTGATCGAGATCGCACGCTCCCGCCCATTCGGACAGCCGAGCGCGAGCGCGCTGCGGAGCTTCAGATGAGCAGCATGCATTTAACATCCTCCCGTTCCGGGCCCATCAAAAAAATTGTCATCGCCGGAGGCGGAACCTCCGGTTGGATGTGCGCCGCGGCGCTGGCCCGCATGATCGAGCACGCCGGAGTGTCCGTTACCCTGATCGAATCCGA
>Ga0068858_100008299_pt1 | contig 9987 bp, 17 predicted proteins | sample KBSSwiS12_FD_66589 | JGI IMG/M metagenome (GOLD analysis project Ga0068858, IMG submission 66589) | Switchgrass rhizosphere microbial communities from Kellogg Biological Station, Michigan, USA - KBS Switchgrass S1-2 | ecosystem: Host-associated > Plants > Roots > Rhizosphere > Soil ... | reverse complement strand
ACCGCCGGCCGATAGGGTAATTACGCCTGTGCCGATCATTTCGCGCAGCTTCCTGGCTACGGTTGGTCGAGGAATTCCGGCATAATCCGCCAGCTTGGCCGCCGTCATTGGCTTGCCCTCCGCTTCACCAACAAATATCGCGCAGCACAGCACCAAATCATCTGCTCGCGATCCAAATTTTACATCATTGAACGTCATTCGCGCCCCATTGCGCAACATATCAAGCATTAGGCGCGACAGGATGAGCGACGCTTGACGCAGTTGTGGAGATTTTTGCATTGTTGCGGCCTCTCTTATGTTTTGTATATACTCGCGTTACTAATAATTATCGGCGATTACAGAATGGCAATACTTACACTGCGCGACTACCAGCAAGACATGGTCGCAGGATGCCGTGCAGCCATGCGCAAGTCGCGGCGCGTGCTCCTGCAAGCACCGACCGGCGCGGGCAAGACGGCCCTTGCGTCATTCATGGCTGGCGAGACAGCGGCGCGCAGTCGCGGCGTCTGGTTTATCTGTCACCGCGCGGAACTGGTCGCGCAGACCTCGTTTACCTTCCGAAAGTTCGGCATTCCGCATTCGTTCGTCGCCGCCGGGCTACCTTACGATGCGCGACAGCTGGTGCAAGTGTGCAGCATCGACACGCTAAAAAACCGAGCGGCGCTACTGCCTCCGCCGGCGCTGGTTATTTGGGATGAGTGTCATCACCTTGGCGCAGCCGGCTGGCGGCGCGTACAGGAGATGTTGCTGGACGCCTATCACGTCGGCCTAAGCGCGACGCCGCAGCGGCTCGACGGCAAACCGCTCGACGCACATTTTGACGACATCGTGCTGGGGCCGCAGCCGGCCTGGCTGATCGAGCAAGGCCACTTATCAGGCTATCGCGCCTACGCGCCGAGCGCGCCCGATATGACGGGGGTGCGTAAGCAGATGGGCGACTTCACGCGCGGCGAGGCTGAGAAGCGCGCCGACACGCCGAAGCTGACCGGCGATGCGATCAAGCACTGGCAGAAATATGCGCGCGGGCTGCGGTCGGTTGGGTTCGCGGTGACGGTCGCACACTCGCAGCACTTGGCTGAGCAGTTTCGCGGCGCCGGTATTCCTGCCGCGCACCTCGATGGCAGCTCGCATAAATCAGAGCGCGAACGGATCATTCGCGATTTTGCCGACGGTCAGCTGCAGGTGCTGTTTAACGTGGACCTGTTCGGCGAGGGCTTCGATATGGCGGCGATATCGCAGCGCGATGTAACTATCGACTGCGTCATGCAGATGCGCCCTACGCAATCGGTGGCGCTGCACCTGCAACAGCTCGGCAGGGCGCTGCGACCGGCGCAAGGCAAAACAGCGATCCTGCTCGACCACGCTGGCAACATTCAACGGCACGGCTTACCTGATGACGATCGCGAATGGTCGCTCGAGGGTCGCGACGGCTCAGGCAAGGCCGCTAATGACAACAGCCCGCCGCTGCCAGTCACCTGCGACGAATGCTTTGGTCAGATACGCCGACCGCTGCCGCCTGAGTGCCCGTATTGCGGCTACAGGCTGGCGAGCCCAGCAGGCCAAATCGAAGTCGCCGACGGCGATCTGGTCGAAATCACCGAAGCGCAAAAGCAGGAAATGCGACGCCAGCGGAGCCGCGAAGAGGCCGGCTGCCGCACGCTAGAAGATTGGTCACAGCTGGCGGCAGCGCGTGGATATAAGCAGGGGTGGGCAAATAAGCGTTACGAATTGCGGCGCAGACGAGCATAAGCAACGATGCCTATATAGCAAAACATTCTAGCGCATTTACTTGTGTAAATCAGTAGGCGGCGCTAGCCTGGCGGCTCAGAGTAGTCAACGGGTCACGCAGTCATGGTCAGCATAGACGACGCCTTCGGGCCGGTTATTGTCGAGAAGGGAATGGCATTCATTCGCTTCGATACTTTCAGCGTTCACCTGACGCCGCAAAATCAAGTAGAGATTCGGCTGTCATGGAAGGGCAAGGAAATCTATCGAACCGAGCCGCAGACCCTGCGCGTCGGACCGAGTGGAGCGCTCTACATGCGAGAGATTGACGCGCGCACACCGCTGCACCTGTTTACAAATCCAACATAAAACGACATGCAACATTGCTAGGGGAAGGAACGAAAACTAACCAACTACCATTGAGGCGTAAGCAATGAAAACAAAACACGATTTAGCAGGCGTATTTTTACAGATAGAACAGGCCGCAGGCGCTGTTGAGCGGATTTCAGACGGCATTCTTGCCGCCGTGAAAAATGGTCGCGCGACCACGATCGAGCAGTTTAACGACATGGTCGCCGCTGCCTACCAGATCAACGGATGGAGCCAGCGCACAGGGCGGCCGCCAGCAGGCAGCACCGACAAGCCGGCACCGAGTGCGGTCAAGCTGTACGTGTCAAATCTGCGGCTGGCGTACCGGCTCGAACTCGACGTGCTATCCTTCAGCAACATGTATGCGCTGCGTATGGCGCTCGCTGATCGGATGAAAACGACAGTAGCGGGGGAGCGGCCGCCAGAATTGCGGGGCCTGCAGGTCAGCTCAGAGAACGCGTTTAACGGCGCGCTGCTCCACGATGTTGTCGTGCTGTATGAGCACCTGCCAGACGATGAGCAAACCAAGCTCGAGCGCCGGCTGCGCAGACTGTATAACGAGTTTGTCGCAGTCGCGCCGCCTGAGCTGGCGAAGGCTTCGTAACTACAGACAGTGTTAATAGTTTCCCCTGCCCGGTTTAGTCGCCGGGCTTTTTTGCAACTAAAACGGAGTTATAGCCATGGCAGACCATCCTGAAATCAATCTAACCCAACCGTTTCACTACGACCGCCGCGCCGAATTCGATCGCGACGTGCAGCCGTTGCTCGATATGCTGCAGCAAACATGCGCGCGGCACCGAATTCCTTATAATTTGGTGCTGCAGACTGCATCCGGCGAAAACTGCGACGGCATTTTCCACTCGTGCGTTGTCGCCGATGAAAACGGCAACCGCATAGATGCTGCAGTGTCGCTGATCGCCAGCAACCTTTTGCATAATGTATTCGGCCGGTACGAGTCGATGCGAGACGATGCCACGTTCGCGGTATTGATTGCGCACCCGGTTGTCGCGCAGGCTGCAACTATTCAACGCACGTTTCGCGAAGGTGTCGAAGCAGCGTTGTCGGCGGGGGTGCATTGATCATGGCTAATGAGCAGCAGCACACGCCGGAGCCGTGGAACGCTATCAAGGATGCTCTAGGCAATTTCATGATTGTCGACACTGATGGTGATAAGGTTTTTCACGGGGGCTATGACGGCGAACTCGTATTCGACAATCCAGCCAACGCCCGCCGCATAGTGGCGTGCGTGAATGTTTGTGCTGGCGTGAGCACTGCATTCATAGAAGGAGCCTTGCTGCAGGCTGGCGGGCTGTCCGCATTGCGCGCCGCATACGATGGAGAGATTGCGAGAGCTACGGCACTCAAGAAGCAGCGCAACGACCTGCTGGCGACGATCATCGGCTGCAAATCCTTGATCGAACTCGACGGCGATCCGCACGGCATTGCGCGAACGATGCAGGCTGCGATCGAGCGCTGCGTCGGTGCTGAGCCGGAACCGCCGCCGGCAGTTTCTGCGGCTATAGCGGTCGGCTAAATCCGCTGAAAATATTATAAGAAATTATATTCGATTACTTGCGATTACTTTTCTAACTGCTTTATACTGCGCACACCACATAACATTTATTTAACTTTTTACATGGCAGGCGACATGGCAACCAAAAAGAAAACGGATACCAACCAGGAACAAATTATCACTTATAAGGGCTTCGATCGCGAATTGAAGTGTCGCGGATACCAGTATGCAATCGGCGGAACCTATACGCACGAGGGCGAAGCGGTTGCGTGCGAATCAGGCTTTCATGCCTGCGAATACCCGCTCGATGTGTTCAGCTACTATTCTCCGGCGGAGTCATTATTCGCTGTCGTTGAGCAGTCCGGCATTCTGTCGCGGCATGCGGACGACAGCAAGGTTGCGTCGTCGGTATTGACGGTAAAGGCGTCGATCGACCTGCCAGGCCTGATTAGTGCTGCTATCGAATATACAACGAGCCGAGCAAAGCCGACCGGAAAAGCAACGAACACTAAAGCGAATAAGTCGGTGACGAACAGCGGCGTTCGCGGCGCATCGACGAACAGCGGCTATGGCGGCGCATCGACGAACAGCGGCGTTCGCGGCGCATCGACGAACAGCGGCGTTCGCGGCGCATCGACGAACAGCGGCTATGGCGGCGCATCGACGAACAGCGGCGATTACGGCGCATCGACGAACAGCGGCTATGGCGGCGTGGCTGCTGACTTTTCCGGTTCCGGCCGAGCGCGGTCGTCAGAGTATGGGGCAATTGTGTGCATGAACCGAAATGACGACGGCAGCATAAGATACATTCGCGCGAGCAAAGTCGGCGAGAACGGCATCAAGCCTGATGTATTTTACACGCTCAATTCAGACGGCGACTTCGTGGAGGCATAATCATGTTTAAATACTGGGACGGAAAACGCTGGGTAGTTAAACTACCGAGCGGTGAGGAAGCGTGCGGAGTTAAGCTGCCACAGGCCGAGCGACTGGCGCAAAGAATGCTGCGCAACGAAGTTGTCTATCTCGTCGGCAGACCGGCGCGGTGACCAAGCTCGAAGCACGCCGGCTAGGGCTGGTGAAATACAACGGCACACCCTGCAAGCGATGCGACAGCACACTGCGCTGCGCGACGAGTGGTAACTGCATTGTGTGCTCAAAAATGCGCGCCAAGCCGCGTAAATCTACGGGGGCATTATGATCGCTATTATTGTTGGTTTTTACTTATTGTGCTGCGTACCTGCGGTGCTGCTTGTTGGTGCGGTGTTTAAGCATGGCGGCGCTGCGGATGACAGCGAGCTGCCGTCACTGCTGCGGACGCAGGCGGGCGGTGAGGAATGAACGATCGCGAATTGTTGGAGCTGGCGGCTAGGGCGGCTGGGGTTCGATACGAAGATTTCGATGATGACAGGGGTTGCGATATTTGGTGGCTTCCCGACCTATCCAGATACGACGCGTGGAACCCGCTAACCGACGACGGCGCCGCGCTGCGGCTGGCTGTAGCCCTGCGAATGGATGTGACCTTTGATGCCTCTGGCGCAGGCGAGAAAGTTGTTTGCCTGGCAATCTGCCCGGAAACTTTCATGTGCTGCGGTAGCGATGAATTGCTCGGCGACGATCCTGTTGTCGCCACCCGCCGTGCCATAGTCCGCGCCGCCGCTGAGATTGGGCGGGCGATGGTGTGAGCGGCAGCGCCAAGCAATGCCCGCACTGCGGCGACGCTCAACTGGTGCGTCTGTCGAGTGAAAAACTAAAATGGTGCGGCACTTGCCGGCGCTGGATTCCTTGGGATTTGGAGCCAGGCCAGGTGCCGCTCGTGGGGCCGGCGCGGACTGTTGGGGGTGGTGTGTGAGCCACCCCTGCCGCTGCACCAAATGCCGCAGGCGCCGGTCGCTCAGAAAGCACCCTGCCGAGTACCAGCGTGGCCCGTATTGCGGGTGCAGGTATTGGGACGACAGCGAGCAGCGATATCGGCGCGGCGTGCTGGTGCTCGACCAACATAGGCTGGCGCAACGAAAACTGCTCGCCAGCTTGCGCACCGATCCCGGGCCGACGTGTAAGTGCGCCGCTGCGCCTGGTCGCGATGGTCAGAATATGCCGCATCGCGCTGGCAGTTTGCCAAGCTGTGCGCGGTTTGGGGTGCCTTTTTGAATTTGGAGTGTGAAATAATGAGCGCAAAACAAACGCCTTCGCAGTGCGCTACGCAGGCATGCCAGGATAAGCCGGTTCAACTGCTGGTGTTATGACCTGGGGCTCGGCACCGAATGGGTTTTACCTTATCATTCCTACAACAGACCTTTCGCGTTCGTAGTTATTTCGCGACTAATGCAAATTCCACGCCTGTTTGCAAGAAAGCAGGTTCTGCGATTATTGCTATTACTCGAGCAGCGCCGTTTAGAGAAATTAAAGCGAGCACAACATTCAGGGGCAGGCCAATGAAAACCAAAACGATCTACCCAGCGCTTGAAGTGCCGGAAGATTTTGATGTTAGTAAATTGCAAATTTCTATAACGACAGACACCGAAGACGAATTTTCGCTCAAGTCTGTTGATTTCCGCATCCTGCCCGAACCGCAGCCGGTGGCGTGCTCGCACACTTTGATTGGGCGAATAGATGGGTTTTATTGTGCGGATTGTGGGGCAAAGATTACTAGCAATTATGCCTCCACCGAGAGCCGGCCACAGGGTGATGCGAGCACACCCGCAGGCCGTTGGTCAGAGAATGGAGAACCTGATCCGCATGGTAGTGAATACAACGGCGAACGCTCAAAGCTGGCAATGGGACATTTATCGGACGATGAGCTTGCTAACGGGTTATTCGTTTGTGACCACCGCCGAAGTCTTGAAAGTATTGCATGGTTAACAGCGGCAAAGGATCGTATTCGCTGGCTGTCACGAAAACTTGCAGCCACCACCGCAGCGCATGGCGTGCCGGATGTTGATGCACTCGCGCAGTTCATTCGTGCAATTGATGGAAATAACTCGCTTGGCGCAGGCGCGTTAGCTGAGAGAATTTGCGATTGGACAAACGCCGACCACATGTCATCGGGAAGTTACCCAGTGCCTCCTATTCAGCGCGTCGGAAGATCAGTGCGGATGGGTAGCAGAGCAATGGACGATCCAGAATATAAAAATCGACTGGCAAAATTTTGGCCCGGCAAAGCGCGTAAGGAGGGTGATTGATGGATGACTTTATTGCCGCTGTAGTTTTATTCACATTGGCTTTTGCTCTCGGGACTTATGTCGGTCATAACGAACAAAGTAAATTACAAGCTGAATGCGAAAAGACGTTACCGCGCAATCAGCACTGCATTCTGCGCGCAGAGCAAGCACCCCAGCCAGTGAGGAATAGAGATGAATGAATTCGAGCGCGAAGAACGTTATATCGTAATAAAACGTAAGCATCTGTCTGGCCGCCAGGAAGCAGCTCTACGTTCAAGATTGTACGGCGAACACATACCGCTCATCGAGTGTGTAGTTGTCGAGCACGACTGGCCAGAGTATGAGCCTGTTTGGCAGATGATTGAGGCGCGTATGACCGGCACAGCCCCGCAGCCGAGTGGGCAGGATGTCGTTGAGCCTAAATTCGTTCGCAATTATTGTTGTTGCGGAGAGTGTGGCGTCGATGGCGCTTATGACTCGCCAGCTTCGGCACGTGGAGAGCTGCGCGATGAGTACCGAGCGATGCTTGAGCGCTGCCTACCGTTTCTGAAAACTATGGGCGACATAGCGCGCTACATTACCGCCGATGTTGAAACTCTGCTGGCGAGCAAGCCCGCTGTCGTTGGTGGTGAGGCTGTTATATCCACCGATGAATTGGCTGCTTTCCATCGATTCTGCGAAACCTGCGAAGATTTTGAATCGGGCGGCTACGACGTGCCGAAAGAGGATATGCAACGGCTTGCGCGAATTGGTGTGGTGCGCTGGTGCGGCGGCAGCAGATACGAAACAACAGACTTTGGCGATGTAATTCGCGCTCGAAAAATTGCCCCACCCATCGTGGAGGCTGAGGCTGTGCGCGATGCTGAGCGGTATCGGTGGTTGCGAGATAAAGGGGCTTATCGAAATATTGCAGGATTAGCGTCAATGAATAGCGGTCGCGGCCCATACATTTATATGGAGCTGCCGAGCTGCAATAGCTTCAGCAACTTTGTCTTAACCGGTATTTATGCCGATGCTCATATAGACGCAGCCATCGCCGCCGCATCGAGTGAGACGGCGCAATGAATGAGCGCACCGAGTACCTGATAAAGGAAATGGGATGGATTGCGAACGACCTGGCGCTAAAGGCGCTTAATGATTTCGTTGCCGCTTGCCATGATGCGGATGGAAATATAATTGCGCCAGACAGGAAGGCTGTTATTTCCGCTCGCGCGTTTTTGCCGGAGCGGTTGCCCATGTCGATCGTCCGCAAAAAGCAGCGGGCATAATTGACGCCAGCCAGCCAAATCGCGCATAGTATTCGCTCTCTAAATACTGCGCGATAACTATCGATAATGAGCGAGCACAAACTACAGGCCGAGATTCGTAACGCGCTGGCGGGGCACTGCCTGGCTTTTCGCGCGAACGTCGGTCAGGGCTGGACCGGCAACGCAAAAATGCTACCAGATGGCTCTATTTTGATCCGCAACCCGCGACCATTTTCGAGCGGATTGCCGGCCGGGTTTTCCGATCTGTTTGGGCTGGCGCCGACCATTATAACTGCCGAGCATATCGGCCAGACATTCGGCCGGTTTTTCGCTGCAGAGGTGAAAACGCCGACAGGACGCACCAGCGATAAGCAGCGCAATTTTTTGGCGGCTGTTGAGCGGAACGGGGGTGCGGCTGGCATCGTTCGATCTGCTGGCGATGCGCTGGAATTGCTAAAAATTACATAAATGCAGCAGTAGTTATTGTAATTTATATATTTACATTTGTAAAAATCGCCGCTATATTGTCGCCCACATAACAAATACTTGGGGCGATGAAATGATTCCAGCAGAGCGGATGAATTATCTATTAAAGCAAGCAGGTATTGGGCCAATCGGCGCAGTACCTTCCGAGCATTCCGATAAAATCCCCCTGACGCGCGCCGAGCTCGAGCGGTTTGCGGACGTTGTCGCCAGCAACGAGCGGGCAATGTGTGTGTGCAGGAAAAACCTGCTGTGATCTACCTACCTAAACCGACCATGATCCTAGAAATCGAACTGCAGCCAGAGGCAGCGGCCAGGATTCGCGCGTGGTTTGCTGCGATGTATGCGGGTGCTGCTGAGCGGGCGGATGTTGTGGCGGCTGTTACTTCCGAAATCACAAACTAAACAGGTGCGCGCAATGCTGCGCGTCAATTAAAAACACAAAAAAAAGGGGCAGGCTATGGGGTATGAAATAATCGTCGGCGACTGTATCGACTCGTTGCGAGCGATGGCGGATCAATCAATAAACACGTGTGTTACCTCGCCGCCGTATTTCGGGCTTCGCGACTATGGCGTTGACGGGCAGCTGGGGCTCGAATCGACGCCAGACGAATACGTGGCGAAAATAGTCGAGGTGTTTCGCGAGGTGCGCCGCGTGCTGCGCGACGATGGTACGCTATGGCTAAACATTGGTGACAGCTACGCCAACGTGGGCAAGTGGGGCGGCGGAACCAGCGGCAAGCACGCGAAGGCATTGCACGGGGTGCAACAGTCAAGCGGGAGGGTAAGAGATACGAGCGATGGACTGCTCAGCGCGGGATACAAGCAAAAGGATTTAATCGGCATCCCGTGGATGTTGGCGTTCGCGCTTCGCGCTGATGGTTGGTATTTGCGCCAAGACATTATCTGGCACAAGCCAAACGTGATGCCAGAGAGTGTTAAGGATCGGTGCACCAAGGCACACGAGTATATTTTTTTGCTGAGCAAATCGCCTCGCTATTTTTTTGATCACGAAGCCGTCAAGGAGCCAGCGGTATGCGATAGAAAGCCCGGCCGCAAGGTCAAAGAAACACACCATTACGGCGCCGACAATGGCGGTAATACAGGGCTATCGAGCTTACTGCAGAGGTATCACAACGGCGACGCGCCCACGACGCGCAGTCGCCGCAGCGTCTGGTCAGTTCCGCCCGTTCCGTTCAAGGGCGCACATTTCGCGACGTTCCCGCCCGCACTGATCGAGCCATGCGTGCTTGCCGGCTGCCCTGCGGGCGGCGTTGTGCTCGACCCGTTCGGCGGCTGCGGGACCACCGCCGGCGTGGCCGTAGCGCACGGTCGGCGCGCGATCCTTTGCGAACTGAATGCCGAGTATGCCGAACTAGTGCCGGCGCGGGTTGCGAGCATTGTCGCTAAGTATGCCAAACAGTCGCCAGCAAACGACAACGCGCCAGCACCCGCCGAGGCTGTTGCATGATCAACCGCGGCCTGCCAGCTC
>Ga0068858_100008284_pt1 | contig 9996 bp, 6 predicted proteins | sample KBSSwiS12_FD_66589 | JGI IMG/M metagenome (GOLD analysis project Ga0068858, IMG submission 66589) | Switchgrass rhizosphere microbial communities from Kellogg Biological Station, Michigan, USA - KBS Switchgrass S1-2 | ecosystem: Host-associated > Plants > Roots > Rhizosphere > Soil ... | reverse complement strand
GGACACCATCTGAGCATCCCGCGGCTCGGACTCGTACGTGCCGCGCGTCGCGAGGTTGTTCGACAGCCGGAAGAGCTTGCCGGGATTTGCGGTGGCGTAATAAGTCCGTCCGCGCGCATCCTTGAAAAACGCGGTTACCTGCTGTGCGGCGCCGCGCGCGAGCAGCGTCGGCCTGACCGGGTCGCCGTCGAGACGGTAGATCTTGCCCTTGTTTCCGGTGCCGACGATGAGCGCGCCGTCGGCGGCGGAGGTGAGATCGTAGGGCGCATCATCGCGCGACTCCCAGAGCTGATCCCATAGCCCGTCGGGCGCGATGCGATAAACCGCTCCCTTCGAGCCCCGACGCGTGTCGCGACTCGACGACGACGATGACGACGCGCCGCCGGAGGAACCATCGACGATCGCAATCGACGTGACCTCGACGGATACCGACGGCGTCAGCGTGCGGCCGCCGTCAGGCGGCGGGATCGCGACGACGTCGCCCGAGCCTCCGCCGGTCGCACCCGTCGATGGCCGGCCGCTCAGAGCCGCCGCGTAGAGCATGCCTTTGTCGTCGAAGCGCATCGCCCGGATCTCGTCGTACGGCGAGTCGAGGACGACGAAGCCCTTTCCTTCGGGATCGACCCGGAGCACACGACCGGGCGTGCCGGTGCCCACCAGAAGGTTGCCAGCTTTGTCGAAAGTGAGTGAAGTCGCGTGAGTCGCCTTCGTGTCGTAGAACTTTGTGCCCTTTCCATCGGGAGGGATCTTGTAGATCAGACCTTTCTCGCCGGTCCCGGCAAACAGATTGCCTTTCCCATCCACGGCGAGCGACCAGATGTACTTGTCGTCGGGATCGAAGAAGACCGTATCCTTGCCGTCGCGGTCGACCTTGTAGATCCGCCCATCAGGCGACGTGGCCACGTAAAGCCCGCCGTTCGGGGCCGGCGCGAGCGCGTGCACTTCGAGCTCGGCCGAATCGAAGAAGACCGATCCTTTGCCTTGCGCATCGATGCGAAAGACTTTCCCTTCGTTCCCGGTGCCCACAAACAGGGAACCGTCGGCGCCGGCGGTCAGCGCCCAGAGAAACGGTGCCGGCGTTTCGTAGACCAGCTCGGTTGCGGGACCGAGCACGAGGCGTCCCTGGCCGTCGATGGAGAGGTTCTCGACCTCACCTTTCAGGAAGTCAGCCTGCGTCGCCGCCTGAAAGAACTTCGAGGTCGAGGCCCCGGCCGAGGCGACGGCGAGCGCGACGAAGGCCGCGAGAGAGCAACCGACTTTGAACATATGGGTCTGACGGAAAAACCTGGGCCAGTCAGTTCGCGGAGACCGTCACTGAGAGCGTTTTCGAGCCGCTGACGGCATGCTCGGTAGGCAGTTCCCATTCGCCGAGCGTGGCCGCGTTCAACGCGTTGAAGCTGCCGCCGTTGCGATCCGCTTCGAGGACGGCCAGCACCGAGGGAGGCAGCGAGGTCAGCGACTCGCCGTTGATCACCGCGCCGGGATCGGTTCCGAGCAGCTTGATGTACAGCGTGTTATTCCGCCGCCCTTTGTTGAGCGCGCGGACCATCTGCGAGACGCTGCGCAGCTGTTGCGGCAGTCGCGATTCGCGCTGCTCGGCAGCGCCGAGTCGTGTTCCGTCCGTCACGAGAATCGACAGCGCGCCGGTGGCGTTGGCGGGAAGGCCGATCGGCAAGGTCCGCACGACCTCTTCGCCGCGGAACGTCCGCAGCGCCACTTTCAGAGCGACGGTGCGCCCCGCCCGCGGCCGCGGATCGTCCAGCCACACGCGTTGCAACGTCGCAGTCTTCGGTTCCTCGCTCGAGGCAATCGTAAAATCGAGCGCGTCGAGGTCCACTTTCTCGTAGTCGTTCGCCATCAAATAAGTGATCGGCGCGACCATGTAGCTTGCGACCCCGGTCGAGGCCTGCTCGCCGGAGAAAAGGTTGTCGTAGGTGATGGCGTCGTACTTCTTGAGCGTCGCTTTGCCGACAACGCGATAGGTCGCCGTGCCGTTCTGGCGCTCGTAGGATCCAATCGTGTCGAGAATCGCAGCGTACGTCATGAGCGGCGTGAACAGCTGATCGCTGACGACGTTGTAGTGGAACGTATGCTTCGGACCACGCTCGGCTTCGAGCGTGAGCGAAATGGGAATCATCCGCGGGCCGGGACCGAGACGCCCGGCGATGGCCGTGGCCCGGTCCTGCAGGAACGTCCCGATGACCTCGCCGGTCGTGGACAGCTTGAGCGACGACGCGAGGCTCGGAAGGACGGTGTAGACGTACGCCCGCGTCATCGGGAACTCGGTCGGGCCGAGGTTGTACATCGGGTGGCCGAAGGCATACACGCGATCGCCGTCGATGTGCGTCACCGTCCCGGTCGCCCCGAGTTGGAGATCGCCGGTCAGAAAGTTCACTCCGATCGCATCGCCCGGCTTCAGCGGTCCCTCGAACGGCATTTCGCCTGCGGCCGATCCACGGGCGCTGCCGCCGGTCGGCACAAACCCCTGGTCGCGGAACGCGGAGCCCAGCAGGTCTGCGAGGTCAGGGTCGAACCCGGAGATGATGAGCGGCGTGGCAATCGGTCGGAGCAGCGTGCCGAGCTGGTCGTCCGCAATCCCTGGCAGACTGGACACGCCGGCAAAGCGCGCGTCGTTCGCGCGATCGGCGAACGGGCGGTTCCAGTTGAGCGCTCGCCGGAAGGCCGTCGTGAGGTTCTCGCGCGTCAACGGGAGATCGAGCTGGACCCGTGCGGCGCGCGGCCGGACTGCACCCAGGCCGGTGGCATCGGTCATCTCGTCAATCGGTGTAATTCCCGCAATCGGTTCCTTCGAGAAGCTGCCGAGCGAGTACGACACCGCGCCGATGAGGCGCCCCTCGATGTACACCGGACTGCCGCTCATGCCGGCGATGACGCCGGTGTTCGCGAGCGGACCGCCTTCGAGCTTCGCGAGGATCAGGTTGCGGTGCGTGCCGATGACGTTCTCGATCACGCCGAGAATCCGGACCGTGAACTCTTCGACTTTCGTCCCTTCGAATACCGTCCGGCCGATGCCCACCATGCCCGGGCGAATCTCGGCGACCGGCATTTGCTGCGGAGCCGCGCGCAGGACCGTGAACGCAAACGTCCCAAGGACGAGGAGGAGAGCGAGCCGTAGACGTGACATGGCTTTGATCCATTTAAGCGGAGGAAGTGCTTGCTGGTCAAGGAGAAACAGCCTCCCTTACCTGACAGGTGGAGGCTGGCCAGTGGCTCGCTGATAGATCGATTGGATGGTGGCGAAGGTGTCGGCCTCGGCCGATGTCTTGTCGGCGCGATAGCGCTTCACGCGGGCGAACCGCAGCGCGAGGCCGCCCGGATACTGCGGGCTCGCCTGGATGTCGTTGAACGCGATCTCGGCGACGACTTCCGGCCGCACGTGCACCGTGTAGTCGTCGCGGCCGATCTCGAGATCCAGGAACTTCTTCGTCTGCCACGCCAGCATCTCGTCGGTGAGCCCCTTGAACGTCTTGCCGAGCATGACGAAGCCGCCGCGCTCGGCGTCGCGCGCGCCGAGGTGCAGATTGCTCAACGTGCCGCGCCGGCGTCCGCTGCCCCACTCCGCCGCCAGGATCACGAGGTCCAGCGTGTGGGCCTGTTTCACCTTCAGCCACGCCGATCCGCGGCGCCCCGCGGCATACAAGCCGCCGACGGCCTTCGCCATGACCCCTTCATGGCCGGTCCGCAGGGCCTGCTCATTGAACGCGACAGCGGCGCCGGCGTCCGATGTCACGAGGCGCGGAACGAGATTCGCGGAGCGTACGCAAGCGTCGAGCACGGCCACCCGCCGCGTCAGCGGTTCGTCGATCAGCGGCGCGCCGTCGAGATGGAGTGCGTCGAAGAAAACCGGCGTAATCGGCAGCTCCTCGCGCAGGCTGTCGACGTCCAGCTTCCGGCCAAAACGCCGCATGGTGTCCTGAAACGGACGCGGCGTGCCGTCGGCGCGCAGCACGATCGCCTCGCCATCGAGCACAACTTCGCGCGCCGGAATCGCACGAGCGACTGCGATGATTTCGGGCACGGCGGCGGTCACATCACGCAGGTTGCGCGAGTACACCCGCACCTGATCGTCCACCTTGTGCACCTGAATGCGCGCGCCGTCGAGTTTGTATTCAAAGTGCGCCTCGCCGAGGCTGGCGAGCGCGTCACCGACATCCGGCGCGGAATCGGCGAGCATCGGCTGCACGGGATGAAACGGCCGCAGGATGAATTGCGACAGGGCCGCGTCGCCGTCGGCGAGCGCCGCCTTCGCGACCGGCGCGAGATCGCCGGCCAGCATCGCCGCCCGTCTGACGCGCGCGGCGGGAATAGTGGCAGCTTTCGCGACCGCATCGACGAGCACGCCTTCGAGCGCGCCTTGCCGCAGCTCGCCAAACAGCAGGCGAATCAGAAAGTCCTGTTCCTCGTGAGTCGCCCTGCCCAGGAGACGTCGGAGGATCCCGGCGCGGACGCCGGTTGACCCCGGTCCGGCGACGGCCGCCACCTCGTCGAACGCCGCATCCACGTCGGCGACGTCGAGTCCGGTGACGTCGGCTGGAGGAACTTCGCGCATCGCCCTCAAGAGCGCCGCGCCGATGCCCAACCGGCCTTGCCGGAGCCCGCCGCTCAGGAATGCGACGAGGGGTTCGATGTCGGCCGGCGGGGCACGCCTCAGAAGGTCGGCCAGATGTCCGGTCTTGTCGAGCCGACCAGCCGTGCCGGCGACCGCCCGCGAGGCCTCGACGACTTCCACGAGGCGCATCAGATGATCGTAGGCCAGAAGCTCGCCGCCCCGTACGGCGCGCGGCTGTGCCCGCACGGCGGGAGGGTGCTCATTGACGAACAGCAGTGGCGTCTGATAGGGTTTCGTTTTCGCCTGTTCAGCGACATGCCCAAGACGCACACGCCCTCGGCGTCCCGCTGCGACATCGTGGCGGACGTCCGCTTGTTGACGTGGCGGTTTTATTGGGGCACCCCTGAAGAGGCCACCGCCTTGGCGTAAACGCCCTGCGCGACGAGCGAGTTCCAGAGCCTCTTCAGCCACACGGTTGAAGAGGCTTTTTTGTTTGGGCACGAGAGCAACCACCGAGATCACCGAGGATCCGTTTTCTCGGCGTGCTCGGCGCCCTCGGTGGTGATCAGGTTATGTCGAGACAGCAGTTGTGCGTGACGATCACGGCGCCGACCATGGCGGAATTGCGGCGGCAGCGTGACGGGGCCGGCGATGCCGACCTCATCGAGCTGCGCCTCGATGTCGTGAGCGATCCGGACGTCAGCGGCGCGCTCGCCGATCGTCGGCGGCCGGTGATGATCACCTGTCGTCCGACGTGGGAAGGGGGAGCCTTCGCCGGATCGGAGGAAGAGCGCAAACGGTTGCTTCGCGAGGCATTGGCGGGCGGCGCGGAGTACGTCGACCTCGAAGCGGCTGCCGGCTTCGATGATCTTCTCGACACGGCGAACCGGGATCGCGTCGTGATGTCGGCTCACGACTTCGAGGGGGTGCCCGCGGATCTGGATGCGCGGATCCGCGCGATGAAGGCGACGGGCGCGCACACCCTGAAGATCGCGGTCAAGACGAATCGGCTGGCCGATTGCGTGACGCTGCTGGAAGTCGCCACTCGTTGGCACGATGCCGACCGTCGCCGTGGCCTCGTGCTGATTGGGATGGGCGAGCACGGCGCCATCACCCGCGTATGGCCGTCGCGATTTCACTCGAGCTGGACGTATGCCGGCACACTCGCGGGCGTCGGTCAGATCACGCCACGCGCGCTGGTGAGCGAATTTCGTTTTCGCGACCTCGGACCCGGCACGGCGCTGTACGGAATCGCCGGCGCGCCGGTCGCGCATTCCGTCTCGCCGGCGATGCACAACGCGGCGTTTCAAGCGGCCGGGGTTGACGCGCTCTATTTGCCATTGCCCGCGGTGGACGTTGACGACTTCGTGCTCTTCGCCCGTGCGTTCGGGCTGAAAGGTGCGAGCGTCACGATCCCGTACAAGGTGGCGATCTGCGCGCGGGTCGATGAGACCTCCGAACTGGCCACGCGGATTGGCGCGATTAACACGATCCGCGTCGAAGGCACGCGGTGGCTCGGCGACAATACCGACGCGAAGGGGTTTCTGGAGCCGTTGAGCGATCGGCTCCCGCTGACTGGAACGCGCGCCGCGCTTCTGGGGGCCGGCGGGGCGGCCCGCGGCGTCGCGATTGCGCTCGCCACGAACGGCGCACACGTCAGCGTGCACGCACGCAATCGTGAGCGGGCGGTCCAGGTGGCCGATCTGGTCTCAGGGGAGGTGGGAGCGTGGCCACCCGAGCCGGCCAGCTGGGATCTGCTGGTGAACTGCACGCCCGTCGGCATGCATCCGCACATGGACGAGAGCCCGCTGCCGGCGAGTCATCTCGCAGGAGGCACCGTTTATGACCTCGTCTACAACCCGCAGGCGACGCGATTGTTGAAAGAGGCGGAGCGTGCAGGGTGCCGGACGATCGGCGGCCTGGAAATGCTCGTGGGTCAGGCGCGGCAGGCGTTCGAGTGGTGGACCGGGGTGCGGCCTCCGGCCGCCGTCATGCGCAGCGCCGCGGTGAACAAGCTGGCGGAGTTCGTCGAACATGAAAATCACATCGCTTGAGACCTTCAAGGATCTGGCCCGGCGCGGCACGTTCGTGCCGGTCTGCAAGGAGATCGTCGCCGATCTGCTCACGCCCGTCTCGGCGTTCCTCAAGATCGCCGAACACGCCGACTACGCCTTCTTACTGGAAAGCGTCGAAGGCGGCGAGCACGTAGGACGGTACTCGTTCCTGGGCAAGGATCCGTTCCTGATTCTGCGGGCGAACGACGGTCGGACGACCATCGAACGGGCGGGGAAGGTCACGGACGCCGCCGGGCCGTTCATCGACACCCTGCGCCGCCTGATGGCGGATTTCCAATCGCCGTTCGTGCCGGAGCTGCCGCGGTTCACCGGCGGAGCAGTCGGCTACCTTGGTTACGGCGCATCGTCGTGGTTCGAGCCCGTGTTGGGCGATCTGGGGTCGTCCAGCGACGGCGCCGACACGGCCGGCTTCATGCTGTTCGATACGGTGCTCGCATTCGACCATGTTCAGCATCGCATCCTGATCATCGCGAATGCTCGAATTACGGCTGACGAGGACCTTGACTCGCTCTATCAGTTCGCGTGCGCGAAGATCGCGTTTCTGGAGCGCGAGCTCGAACGAAGCCTGTCCCGTTCATCACCGCCGCCCGCCGCGGAGGTGAATTTGCAGTCGAATTACACCAAGGAAGCCTTCGAAGCGCAGGTGCGCACGGCGAAGGAGTACATCGCGGCCGGCGACATCTACCAGGTGGTGCTGTCCCAACGATTCGAGGCGGAGGTCGCCGCCGATCCGTTCACGGTCTATCGGGCGTTGAGGCACGTGAACCCGTCTCCTTACATGTACTTCATTCGCATGGGCGGGGTATCGGTCGTTGGTTCCTCGCCGGAGATGCTGGTCAGGGTCGAAGGATCGCGCGTCGAGACGCATCCCATCGCCGGCACGCGGCCGCGAGGCCGGACGGCGGACGAGGACCTCCGGCTGGGCGAAGAGCTCAAGCGCAATGAGAAGGAGCGCGCCGAGCACGTGATGCTCGTCGACCTCGGACGCAACGACGTGGGTCGCGTCTGCGAGTACGGAACGGTCCGCGTGCCGCAGTTCATGGGCCTCGAGCGCTTCTCGCACGTCATGCACCTGACCTCGGTCGTGGAAGGGCGGTTGGCCGGCGACCGCGACCGGTTCGACGCGCTCGCGTCCTGTTTTCCCGCGGGGACGGTGTCGGGGGCCCCGAAAGTCCGGGCAATGCAGATCATCCACGAGCTCGAGCCGTCGGGGCGTGGTTTGTACGCCGGGGCGGTGGGCTATCTCGATTTCGCGGGCAACCTCGATTTCTGCATCGCGATCCGCACCGTGATCATGTCGAAGGGCAAGGCCTTCGTGCAGGCGGGCGCCGGCATCGTGATGGATTCCAACCCTGCGGCTGAATACGAAGAGACGCGCGACAAGGCCCGCGCGCTCGTGCGTGCCCTCGAGCTGGCCGAAGCAGGCCTCTGATTATGGTCCTGGTCATCGACAACTACGACTCGTTCACCTACAACCTCGTGCAGTATCTGGGCGAGCTCGGCGCTGACGTTCAGGTCGTGCGCAACGACGCGTCGTCGGTTGCTGCAATCGCGGCGTCGAAACCCGGGCACATCGTGATCTCGCCGGGGCCGGGGCGTCCCGAGCAGGCGGGCGTGACGATGGCGGTGATCCGGGAACTGGGGGCCACGACGCCGATCCTCGGCGTCTGCCTGGGCCATCAGGCGATCGGCGCGGTGTTCGGCGGCTCCGTCGTGCGCGCCGCGACGCCGATGCACGGCAAGACCTCGACGATCGAGCACGACGGCCGCGGCGTGTTCACCGGAATCGAGGGGCCGTTCGTCGCCTCACGCTATCACTCGCTTATCGTCGCGGACGAAGGACTGCCGCCGGCGCTGGAAATTTCCGCGCGCACCAAGGAAGACCACGCGATCATGGGCCTGCGGCACCGCGAGTGGCCGATTCACGGTGTGCAATTCCATCCCGAATCGATTCTGACCGGTGAGGGGCGAACGCTGCTGCGTAACTTTCTCGGCGGGGCGATGGACTGAGAGTGTGTGAAGAAACCACGTTTACCGCCGAGAACGCCGAGACCGCAGAGCAAAACCTTTAGAATTCTCGGCGATCTCTGCGAGCTCTGCGGTAAAACGTCGCATTCTCTCAGAAGCTCTGAGTACCTTCGCGATGGAAAACGGGGTGGTCCGAGAACGGGATGACTGGGAATGTTTGCGCAACTGATTGAGAAACTGACGCGGCACGAAGACCTGACCGGCGAAGAGGCCGCGAGCGCGATGACCGAGGTCATGGAAGGCCGGGCGGCGCCAGCCCAGTTGGCCGGCCTGCTGATCGGGCTCGCGATGAAAGGAGAGCGTCCGGTCGAGATCGTCGGTCTGGCGCAGGCAATGCGCGCCCATGCGGTGCCGCTGTCACGACGGTACGACCACGTCTTCGACACGTGCGGCACCGGTGGTGATCGTTCGGGGACGTTCAATATCTCGTCGTGTGCGGCGATCGTCACGGCGGCGTGCGGCGTTCGCGTCGCGAAGCACGGAAACCGTTCGGTCTCGAGCCTGTCGGGGAGCGCGGATGTGTTCGAGGCGCTCGGCGTGTGCGTCACGGCGCCGCCGGCGATCGTCGAGCGTTGTCTGGACGAAGCGAAGATCGGATTCTTTTTTGCGCCGACATTTCACCCTTCGATGCGGCATGCGGCGGCAGCGCGTCGTGATCTCGGGGTCCGTACGGCGTTCAATCTCCTGGGCCCGCTGACGAATCCGGCGGGCGCGACGCGGCAGCTGGTCGGCGTCCCCCGGCCGGAGTTGACCGAGTTGCTGGCGCGCGCGCTGATGCTGCTGGGGTCAGAGCGCGCGTGGGTAGTCCATGGCGCAGACGGCATCGACGAGATCTCGACCACCGGTTACACGAAGATTTCGGAGGCGCGTGACGGATCGGTGAACACCTTCTACCTGCATCCGGCGGACGTCGGCCTCTCGAAGGCGGCCCCACAGGCGCTGAAAGGCGCGACGCCGCGTGACAACGCGCAGACCATCGAGCGCGTGCTCGCCGGCGAGCGCGGTGCGGCGCGCGACGTGGTGCTCATCAACGCCGGGGCGGCACTGTTCATCGCCGGGGCCGCAGCGTCAGTCGAAGAGGGGATTGTGCTGGCGTCGCGCGCGATCGATGGCGGCGATGCCCGCCGCACGCTGGACCAACTGGTGACGATGTCGACGGCAGACGTCCTCGAGTCGGGAGCGAGCGCATGACGGCGGAACGCGCGGCCGGCGCGGATCTGCTGGCGACGATCCTGGCCGCTACCAGACGGGCGGTCGAGGTCCGTCAGGAACGCGAGCCCTTTGAGGCGCTTGTGCGCCGGGTCGACACACGAGCGCCGTCGA
>Ga0068858_100008281_pt1 | contig 9997 bp, 13 predicted proteins | sample KBSSwiS12_FD_66589 | JGI IMG/M metagenome (GOLD analysis project Ga0068858, IMG submission 66589) | Switchgrass rhizosphere microbial communities from Kellogg Biological Station, Michigan, USA - KBS Switchgrass S1-2 | ecosystem: Host-associated > Plants > Roots > Rhizosphere > Soil ... | reverse complement strand
GAGTCGCCGGTGCGGGTCTGCATGCAACAAACCGGCCAGACGTGGCTGCGATGCCGCGAAGACATTCGCCGCAGTAACCGTGGGCTGCCGTGAAGTTCGCCGTCATAGCGCTCGTCGCCGCCGGGGTCACCGGCGATCCCGAATGGATGTCCGCCTTCGCCCGACACGTCGAAGCCTGTGGGTTCGAGTCGATCGTCGCCGTCGAACACACGGTGCTGATGACCGAGTGCAGCAGTGTGTACCTGGCACTGACTCCATGAGCCTTAACGCGTATGACCGGCTCGCGCTGACCGACCTGGTGCACCTGTACGCATCGGCCGTCGACGACCGGCGATTCGGCGATGTCGTCGAGTTGTTCACCGACACCGCGGAATTGCGCCTGCCTGACCCGCCCCGATCCTTGGAGCCGGTGCGCCGTCAGCACGGGCGTGACGGTGTGCGGGAGGCGATGACCGCGGTGGCCGGCGTCACCCGAACGGAGCACGCGATCGTTGGAGAGGTGTACGCACCTGGCGACAATGCCGACTATGCGCTGGGCCGCATCACATGCATCGCCCACCACTGGTCCGTCACCGATGGCCAAATCACCGATGTGGTTTGGCATCTCCGCTACGACGACGAGTACCTGCGCACCCGCGGCGGCTGGCGCATCCACGGCCGCGCGCTCACCATCAACGCTATCGAGACCCGCCCGGTTCGCCGCCTTCGAGGGCAGCCATGAGGCGGTGAAGCAGCGGTCGCTGACCCTTCAGCAGCTTCTCGTTGGCCTCGGCTACGGAAAACCAGGCCACGCGGTCGATTTCGGGGAATTCGCGCACGTTGCCGGACCCTCTTGGCCACTCGAGCGTGAACGCGTTGCTAAACGTCCCTTCGAGGTCCAGATCGCCGCGGACGGCGAATGCCGTGATGACCTTGCCGCTCGGCTGCTTCAATGGTGCGAAGTCGATGCGCGGCCCTTCCGGCGCCGGCTTGCCGAGTTCCTCTGCGAATTCGCGTTGCGCGACGGTCCACGGGTCCTCGCCCTCGACATACTCGCCCTTCGGAATCGACCACGCCCCTTCGTCTTTGCGCGCCCAGAACGGACCGCCGGGATGGCCGATCAGCACCTCGATGCCGCCGTCGGTGACCCGGTACAGCAGCAGGCCCGCACTCAGCTTCGGCATCAGGCAGACGTGGGTTGGCTGACCTTGACCAGCGTCTTGCCGATATTAGCGCCTGTGAACAGCCCATTGAGCGCGTCGACGCATGATTCGATGCCGTCGAAGATGGTCTGGCGGTGCACAAGCCGACCGTCGGCCTCCCACTGGCGCAGCGAGGCGAAGGCCTCGTCGAAGCGGCCCCACTCGTCGAGGGCATTGAAACCCTGCATGAGGGCGGTCCTGCCCAACAGGTTGACGTAATTGGACGGGCCGGGGTGCTCACCGGTCAGGTAGCTGGAGATGACGCCGCAGAGCACGACCCGTGCCTTCGGGGCCAACCGGCCCAGCACCGCATCGAGGATCGGTCCGCCCACGTTGTCGAAGTAGACATTCACGCCCTTAGGGCAGTTTTCCTTGAGCGCCGCGGGCAGGTTGGCCTCCTTGTAGTCGATGCAGGCGTCGAACCCGAAGTCTTCGACCACCGCCTTGCACTTGTGCGGGCCGCCCGCGATACCCACGACCCGCGCGCCGGCGATCTTGGCGATCTGCCCGGCCACCGACCCGGTGGCGCCGGCCGCGGCCGAGACCACCACGGTGTCCCCTTGCTGCGGTCGGCCGATGTCGGTCATCCCGAAGTAGGCCGTGGCGCCGGTCGGCCCATACACGGACATGATCGCGAGTTGGTCGGTCTCCCCGGGGATCGGGGTCGTGAACACGTCGTCGCGGATGAGGACGTACTCCTGGAAGCCGGTCAGCGTGGTGACGACGTCGCCGACGGCGTATGCGTCGCACCGTGACGCCATGACCTCGCCGATGCCCGCCGCCCGGATCACGTCGCCCAGCTGGAGCGCGGGCAGGTAGCCGGGCTGACCGTCGAGCCAGGTACGGACGGCCGCGTCCAGCCCGATGTAGGTGGTGCGCACCAGCGCCTCACCGTCGGCGGGCTCGGGTGCCGGGCTGGTGATCATCTCGGTGTCATCAGGTGCGACCAGGCCCGTCGGGCGGCGGCGCAGCAGGATCTGGCGGTTCGTCAGTTCGGGCACATGGGCGAAAATACCGAAAACTAGGACCGCTTCTGCAGCGCTTGCTGTCCAAACTGTCCAGTTTCCAGCGAGCCGTCGGGCAGCGTCAGCGAGCCGGACTCGACCCGGTGTCGCAGATAGCCGAACGTCTGCCCGGTCTGGGCAAACAGGTCCTCACCCGCACGCAATGCGGGCCGCCGCTCGCCTTCGCGAGAGGCGAACTGCGGCAACGGTTTCACCTCGGTGTGGTAGTCGACGTTGAAGAACAGTGGGAACGAATAGCGTTCTTCTGACCTTGCGCACCCGGTGGCTGGTCGCCACGAAGGCAACAACGGGTAGTGGATGAGGCGCAACTGGCTCGGCGTCTTGGTTGCGTGCTTGGAGAACGTATCGGGATCTTCCGAGCGCTACCGCGAACGCCCACAGCAAGCGGTGGCCGACATCGAGCACCGCCTGGTAGTAGGCGCTCACCACTTCGGCGAAGCCAGCCAGCTCCGGCCATGTGTTCGGCCCCGAGCATCGGATTGCCCGCGAGATAATCGGCGTCGTTGTCGGGCAGGTCCAGCGCGGTGTCGAAGGCCTCCTTCATCTCGGGCATCCCGATCGCGAGGCCCTCGCCGTCAACATCCGTTCGAACAACGTGTCGTCGACGCCCGCGCCGCTCACGTAGAAGAACCCGACCTCGTCGGCCGCCTTGCCGATCTCGCCCGCCACCCGCTGGCGCTCCGCCAGGTCCTGCGAACGCAGCCCGCTGATGTCGATGTTCGGCAACGACGTGAATGACGTTGCGCCACCCATAGATCCACATCTCCTTCGCTATCCTCAATGCTCCATCGGCCACCGTTGGCCAACAAGTCGCTGCGGTCAACGTGCGGATTGAGCGCCGCCCACAGCGGACCGCCGATCGCGTACAGCACCACACCGCTTCGGTCCGCCCACCCGAACTGCGCACCGACGCGCAGCAGGATTGCTTTCGATGCGAACAGCGCCCAGCACGGCTCGGCGTGACCGTCCTGACGGACCCAATGTTCGACGTAGTCCGTGTGCACGCCGACTTCGATCAACACGTGCGCCTCCCACCGCATCCGCCCGGCGTCGGGAAACGGGGCCGGCGGCTCGATGTCGATGAGCCGCTGCCACTCGAAGACGTCACCGTGCTGGCTGAGTCGACCGGCGAAGCCGCGCGTGTCGACGTACGCGGTGACCCGCTGCAGCCGACGCCTCCCAGGCGGGGTAATCCGGGTCGAGCGGGCCCACCGCACGGGTTTCGCCGTCGATCACCGCCCTCCCGGCGTGGACAACCAGATCCACTACGCGAATCTGTCGTGGAAGTGGCGCGTCAGTTCCGGCCACACGTGTGGGTCGTGGCCGGGAATCAGTTGGTAGCCCTTCTCTTTGGCCAGCCGCTTGAGCTTGCGGATCGGTTCGATCGTCTCCTCCGGTTCCACCCCGATGTACCCACCGATCGCCAGCTCGTGTTCGATGTTCTCGGTGAGGTCGGCGGCGTCGAACGCGAACACGAAGCCGCCAGCGCCGACCGACTCGTCGAGCTCGACCACGAAACTCTGGTGGCCGGGGGTATGGCCATATGTGGGAACCGCGGTGATCCCGGGGAGGATCTCGGCTTCGCCGTCGGCCAGCCGCCACTCGATACGAGGATCGTCGAAATCGATCCTCACGATCGCGTTGTGCTCGGGTTCGGGATGATTGGACAGCCCGTAGGTGAGTTCGCGGCGCTGTGCGTGCACCGGCACCTTGCCCGCGAACAGTTTCAGCCCGCCGGCATGGTCGTGGTGTAGGTGGCTCACCGCGACGGTATGGATGTCGTCGAAGTCGACTCCGATGTCGTGCAGCGACTGTTCGATCGGCTCACCCGGACCCGGGAGCACCGGGACGTACTCCACCGTCGGATAGAACCGGCGATACAGCGCGGGATCCCGGATCAGTGCGGTGTTGAACCCGGTGTCCAGCAGCACCCAGCCGCCGCCGGTCTGCAGCAGCACCCCGGGCACCGGTTCGCGCAGCCTCTCTTCGGGCGGAGCGCCGTAGACCGATACGGACTTCGGCAGCTCCTCCCAGCCCAGCGTGAGTAGAACGATCCGGCGAACCTTTTCTCCTGCCATCAGCCCACCGTAAGCGCCGCGATCGCAACGAGTTCGGGTTTGACACCGCGTGCGCCTGCTCGACACCCTTCAGCCACGGCTGGGCGACCATGAAGTCGTCGATGTCGGCGACGTTCAACCAGCATCCCGTCGCTTCGGCCTCAGCGCCCGCGTCCGAATACGGTTGCGGTGCACCGTTCGGCAGGCCCTGCGCCAGCGAGGCGGTGAGCCTCGGCGACGAGCAGCTCAGGTAGTTGATTCCGCCGTCGGCATCCCAAGCGATGTGGCGCCAGGTGTACGGCGGCGGAGCATCCGGCCAGACCAGATTGGCGAAGATCTCCGGGGCGGCCCCGGCGTTGTCGATCCAGCCATAGATCTCCGAGGTCGAAACCCTGCACCTTGGCCGTGATCCCCGCCGCAGCGAGCTGAGTGTGAACGAGGTTGCTGATCAGCTGGTTGTCCGGATTGCTCGTGTCGACGTCGATGGCATCCATCACCGCGGTCCGCGTGGCCTGATCCTTCATCGTGCCTTTGGTGGGATTGATGTAGATGAAGTTCGCCATCATCGTCGGCAACGAGTAGTGCGAGTACTTCGAGTTGTTCAAGTACTGCTCAACGGCCGACGACGGCAGGTCATGCAGGATCGCGGCGAGCTGGCCGTTGTTGAACTGCAACTGCTGCGCCGAGGAGTCGCTGGTCAACATGTGGACCAAACAGCCGGGGCCCGGAACGGACGAGATTGCCGGAACACGTTGCGGACGCGTGCATCCGGGTGCTCGGCATGCCGGACAGCGCGACGACCAGATTGCGCGCCCGCAGTCATCTCGAATTGACCCGGTACGCCGCCACCAACTAGTCGGGCTTGGGCATCGGGATGCCCTCGCTGGCGGCGAACTGCGCATCCTCCTTCGACGAGAGACCGAAAGAGACCACCGAACGATCGAAGAACATGTCGGTCAGGTAGGCCAGCGACACGGCCCACCGGTTGACGAACCGCGGGATGGCGTACAGGTGGTAGGCGCGGGTGACGGCCTTGGCAGGGAACCCGGACAACTGGATATTGAGCGGGTTCGCGACCGCGTAGCGGGGACCCAGGTCGACCACCAAGCCCATGTTGCGGTGCTTGTATTGCTTGGTCTTGCCATAACCGAGGCTGGCGGCGACGTTGCGCCCCAACACCTTTCCCTGCCGGGTGGCGTGCTGGGCGGTCGGTGGGGTGATCTTGCCGGGCTGGGTGACGTCGGGCACCGCGGCGGCATCCCCGGCAGCGAACACGTCCGGATGGCCGGGCACCTGCAGGTCGGTCTGCACCTTCAGCCGGCCCTTCTCGGTCGGCAGGCCTAGCTTCTCGATCAGTGGAGCACCGGTCACCCCTGTGACCCATGCGACGGTGTGTGTGCGGATCAGCGAATCATCGGTGAGCACAACGTGTTCAGCGTGGACTTCCTTCAGTGTGACGCCAAGCCGCACATCGACGCCGCGCGATTGCAGGACCCGCTGCGCTGCGGCGCCGAGCTTCTCACCAACTTCGGGCATCACCTGTTCGGCCAGGTCCAGCAATACGAAATTCACGTCGGCCGGGTCGAAGTTCATCTGTTTGGCGGCCGAATCGGCAAGCGCCCGCAGTTGCACGGCAAGTTCGGTGCCCGAATACGACGCGCCGACGACCACGATCGTTCGGCGCGCCGCCGCCCGGCCGGAATCGTCGTCTACATCGGCCAACTCGAGTTGCTCCAGCACGTGGTCGCGCAGGTACAGCGCCTCCGCCGTCGACTTCAGCCCGCGGGCATGCTCCGCGAGACCGGGAACGTCGAAAAGCCGTGTCACCGATCCCGGTGTCAGGACCAGGCGATCCCAAGACACGCTGCGTACGCGTTCTTCGGGGTCGGTGAAGGTGACGGTGTGGCCGTCGAAATCGACGCTGTCGACCCGGCCGCGAACAGCCTGTACGCCTCGCAGCGTGTTGGCCAGCGGTATGGCGACGAATCGGGCGTCGACCACCCCGCCTGCCACGTCGGGCAGCAGCGGTGTGTACAGCATGTAGTCGACTGGCGAGATTATCGTGATGTCGACCGATGCAGTGTCTTCTTGGTGTCTACGGAAACTTTCGGGCCAGATGACGGGCGCACTCGAAACCGGTGAACCCGCTGCCGACGATTACCACAGAAGTCGGCTCCTCACGCGAGCGCTCGTCGGCGGTCATCGCCCCCACTGCACGTGCTAGGGGCTGGAGAGCAGCGTCCCGAACTTCATCGCCAGCCACGGCTTGCGTCCGCCGGGCCGCAGCTGCCCACGCAGCACGGGCGACAGCCGCGAGACCCTGCCGTAGCCCAGCAGCAGGAAGGCGACCGGATCCGCAGTGATGACACAGTCGGCCTTTTCGCACGCCGCGGTGACGACCGCTCTGCCGTCATCGACGGCCATGCGGTAGCCAGGTCCGCCGCGCATCCGCAGCTCGAAGCTGATGTGTAGGCCCGCGGCGCGCCGGGGTCGCAGGTATTGCGGCATGACGGTCAGCGCACCCGGAAGCACCAGTAACGCGTCGGCCGCGGTAATCGTCCACGAGATCCTTGCGGTGCGCGCGATATCGAGGCCGTGGACGAGCTGCTCGCCCAGCAGGAGGGCGGCCATGGTGGACGGGCCGATCACCAGTCCGTTGGGGGTGGCGATTTCGGCGGTCAGGTCGGCGGCCGCGGCCGTGTTCAGGTACGTGTCGGCAGCGAGCTCGAGCAAGTCGGCCAGGCGGTGCAGGCTGCGCTCGGGCACCTCCTCGAGGTGGCGGGCATTGACCTTGGCACTGAGCCGGGACGGCGACTCCATCGGCCGATTGGCATGGGTCATATACCCATTCGCGTGCCGTGTCAGTGCCTGGGTGTAGTCACGGAGATCGCCGACGACATGCGCGGCGGTTTCGGCCGCGGTCCAGCTGAGGCCAGGTGCGGGCGCGTCTGGCTTGTCGATCTGGCGCCATAGGTCGGCGCTTCGTCCCACGGCTTCACGCAGCGCGTTGAGGGTCGGGCCGTATGCGCGACGGGTGTCCTCGGCCGGCCCGGTGAGATGCACGGGTGTTGATGTCATAGGGCGACTATTTCACATAACGTCACTATGTCAATAGGGTAGTCTGGGTCTGTCCGAAGAGGAGTGATGAATGTCGGATCCGGCGGCCGAGCAGCCCCCCTCGCTGCGCGCTGAACAGGTCGCGCAGACCCGAAGGGCGTTGGTTGCGGCTGGCCGTCAGCTGTTTGGCGGGAATGGCTTCCGTGCGACATCGGTCGATGACCTGGCACGTGAAGCCCGCGTCACCACCGGGGCGTTGTATCACCACTTCCCCACCAAGACAGCGCTTTTCGAGGCGGTGTTCGTGCAGGCGCATACCGACTTGATGACGGCGTCCACGAAGGCGGCGGAGGGCGCGTCAGATGGCGTTGACGAGCTGGCTCGTGGCTTCGAGGCGTTCCTCGACGGTGTGCTTCAGCCGGATATGCAGCGCATCCTGATCGTCGACGGGCCCGCGGTGCTTGGTCTGGCCCGCTACACCGAACTCGATGAGCAGTACGCGCACGCGGTGATCGTGCATGCGCTGACGGCGGCCGCGCAGGCGGGAACGATCACGGTCGAGGATCCGGAGACCGCGACCCGGCTGCTGCTCGGCGCGCTCACCCGGGGCGCGATGCTGATCGCAAACTCACCGGATCCGGTCGAGACGCGGCACGCCGTCGCCAAGTCGATGCGGGCACTGCTATCCAGCTTCACTCCGTAGTACGGATGGCGGATGCTGGATGACATGATGCGTCCACGACCGCAGCGCCGATTCGACCCGTTCCGGCCGATCGACATGCTGACCTCGCTGTGGTCGTCGGCGGCGGTAGCGCCCGTCAGCACCGGAGCGGCGGCGGCCTACCGGACGTTGTTCATGACGGTGCGTCGGCTGGTGGTGGGTCGTCGGCTGTCGGTCCGCCTGGATGACGGCGATCTGGCGCTGACGGTCACCGAGTTCGATTCTGGGCTCGACGTGCGCGGGCTATCGGTCGGACAGCTCAATGATGTCCGGCTTGCGGCGCGTGACCTCAGTTGGCACGGCAGTCGATTCGACCGAGCGACGGCGGTGCTTCACAACGTGCACATGAAACCGACGGCACCGCCGGCGCTGGTGGCTGCTCCGGTCGAGCTGACGCTCGAGGTCCCCGCGCGACTGCTGGACGATTTGTTCGAGTGGGCGGCACCGCGGCTATCCGGTGAGGTCGGGGCCGACGGAATCGCGCGTCTGCGACTGGCCGGCAGGCCGCTGCTGGGCCATATCGAGGTCGATGCTCGCGTGGACGGATCTACGCTATGGCTCAAGCCATCCGGTCTCGTCATCCGCCAGTTGCGCTGGAGGCTGCCCGCGCGCACCCCGGCCTACCCGGTGCGGCTGCCCGAGCTTCCGCAGGGGCTTGCATTGACGGGTATCAGCTTTGCGCCCGGCGTCGTATGCCTGTCGGGCACGTTGCCGGAATGGCGGATGGACGTTCCGCGAAAACGCTTGGAGGACATCCTCAATCAGCTCAGCGTCGTCGGCGTGCCGCTGAATCTCACCAAGCTGGGGCGTTTCTTCTAGGCGCAGAACGGCAATGGCAGCAAGTCCATTGCTGCATGACATCGAGTTGCCAGGAAGCGTCACTACCGTTCGAGCGCGTGTCGGGGCCCGAGATTGCTGAATCCTTGAGAGGCGCTTCATGATCAAGCTGCTCGACTACATCCTCGACCTGTTCCGCGATGAAGGCCAGGCTCAGGCGTTCGTCGCCAACCCCGACCAGGTGCTCGCGGACGCCGGCTTGTCGACCGTCAGTTCGGCACAGCTGCAGTCTGTGGCCGCGACGGCCAGCCCGAGTCTGGCGATGGGGGGCAGCGGTGAACCAGTCATCGATCTACGGCAGGCCGTGTCGAGCTACTACGGGTTCCAACCGCAGCCCGACCTCGCGCCGCAAGCCGACTTCTCCCCTGGCACCGACCTGGCGAGCAACAACAGCGTCATGAGCCCGACCACCAACATCACCGACGACCACAGCCTGAGTTTCGGCATGGGGGACATCACCCTCGGGGACAAGACAACCGCGCAGGGCGACGGCGCCGTCGCCGTCGGCGGAAGTACTCACGGCGACATCGTCAGTGGGGACGGCGCGGTGCTGGGCGACGGCAACACGGTCAACAACGGCGACATCCACAGCGCCGCGGGGTCGACCGTGACCGTCGGCGACGGCAACGTGATCAGCGAAGGCAACACGTCTGCGGGTGGCGACGTGCTCAGCTCGCACGACGGGACCGTCATCCAGACATCGGGCCACGGCACCACGACGGTGTCGGACGGCAACACCACCAACGTGCACGGAACTCAGACCGTCACCGATATCCACGGCACGGACAACACCAGTGCCGTCGACAACAGTTCCACGCTCACCCACACGTCGACGATCGATAACTCTCAACACGATTCGTCGGTGCACTCGTCCTCTATCGTGGACACCTCCGTACACGACAGTTCAGTCCACGACAGCTCGATCCAGGACACGTCGTTGCACGACAACTCGATCCACGAGACAACGCACCCCGATACCGGCCTGGACGCCCACCTCGGGCTCTGATACGAGCCGCCTCAGAAGGTGGTGGTTCGTAGTTCGCGGCAAGCCAGGCTTGGCGTTGTCGTTCTTCTTCGGCGATGAGTTCGGTTCTCTCGCGTCGTTCCTGGTTGATGCGG
>Ga0068858_100008280_pt1 | contig 9997 bp, 10 predicted proteins | sample KBSSwiS12_FD_66589 | JGI IMG/M metagenome (GOLD analysis project Ga0068858, IMG submission 66589) | Switchgrass rhizosphere microbial communities from Kellogg Biological Station, Michigan, USA - KBS Switchgrass S1-2 | ecosystem: Host-associated > Plants > Roots > Rhizosphere > Soil ... | reverse complement strand
CCGGCCGCGCGGGCCCTACCCCCACGACCGGGAACTTTCGGGCGCCGCCGCAACAGCCCGCGGCTCGGGCCTGGCTCCGGCCTTCCGTCGGGAGGATTCCGGGCTACCGAGATTCAGTGGGCCGGCCGGCCGCCGACGCGTCGAGGGTTTCCGTCGCCGATGTCGGTCGCGTAGGCATCTGGCACCTCCTGGACCAGCGATCTGTGCGACAGAAAGAATTCAGTGGAGGGTTATCTCTGAACGAATTTCACCGACTGTGCGGCACGCCAGGTGGCCCTTGCGCGCCCGCGCCGGCCGTGCTCCATTGTCGGCACCCCGGCCTGGCTCACCAACGATACCAACGACCTCCCCCGCCGGTTCCGCTGCCGGCACGAAGGAAGAACCCAAGAATCCAGGCCACGAACACCACCAGTGCGACGATCCACAGCGCGTGCACGGCAAATCCGAGACCGCCAAACAGCAAGGCGACGATCAGAACCGCGATGACGAGCGGCATGACAAGCCTCCAAGGACAACGACTATTTCGCGTCCCATCGAGTCCATGACCAGTCGAGCGCCGGTCGGCGCCGACCACGGAAAGGCTCGATGATATTGGCCCCGTACCCGGCGGCGGCGGCCCTAAACAGATCCCTTCCCGGGATCTCAGCAGGATTCCCTTCGCCTCACCGACCCGCAGTGACACACGCACGCAGGAGCGGCGCCGCACGTAATGACTTATGCGTTCCCTGGCCACCTCTTGCCAGGGCCTGACCAGCCGCGCTCCGGGTAAGCCCAAAACGGCTCAACGGTTTTGTTCGGCCGCGGGGAACGGCCTCGCCGGCCGACGGCGGACCCGCCGGTTCGTCGTGCGACGGCACCCGGCTTCGAGGAGGCGGGGGCGATGCGCACGTGACCGCGACCGGTCGACGGGCCGCGATCACGTGCCGATGCGAGTGGTTCGGGCGCTAGGCCTTTCGCTGCTCGCACTCCTGGCCCGTCAGCGGGACTGATCGAAGGCGTCCTTGACCCGGTCCACGATCGAGGCGAACGGGCCCATCACCGCCTGCTTCGCCGGCGAGCCGGCCGCGCTGAAGTGAGGACGCGTCGGCGCGAACCGCTCCGCGAGCCGCAGGCGCTCGCCCATGGCCTGCAGCTTTTCCTCGTCACAGGCGGCGCGCACCGCCGGGAACTCCTCCTGCTCCTCCCGCTCGGCGTGCCGGCCCACCGCCTGTTCGAGCTCGGCGAGCTTCGTGTCGAAGGCGGCCGAGGTCACGTCCATCTTCTCCAGCTCCCGCAGCACCTGGGTGGCCTCGTCCTCCTCCTGGTTGCGGGCGTCGGCGATCTGGTCGCCAGCGGTGCGCCTGGTGACTGGCCGCAGCACCATCTCCTCGGCGGTCTCGTGCACCGCGAGCAGCGCGCGCAGCTCCGCGAACGTCTCCTGGCGCCGCTCCCCGTCGGTGGTGTGCGCCTCGGCGAACAGATCCCGGATCCGGGCGTGCTGCTCGAGCAGTGTGCGGATCACGTCCCCTTCCGGCAGCCGGGACGCCTCCCGCCGCTCCCGAACCGCGGCCTGCACAGCCATGTCGTCACCTCCAGCCCATCCGCGCCGCCGCCCGGTAGCGGCCGGCGTCTCCGGCAACGTGCCCCCCAGCCGTCAGTCGCAACCGGCTCCCGGCACCGAGATGTTCGTCAACCGAGCACGAACGCGACGTCATCGACATAGCAGCAGCTCCACTCCTCTCCCGGCTCCGCGGAGCGGGCGATGGGATGACCCTCGCGGTGGGCGTGTGCCGACGCGTGGCGGCTGGGCGAGCTGTCGCAGCAGCCGATCCGCCCGCAGGTCTCGCACATCCTCAGGTGCACCCACACTCCGTTTGCCAACCGCAAGATCGTCACTGCTGCTAGCTTTGGCGTGTGCCCACCGCGCCCGCCCGTGTAGCTAGTAGGTCACTACACGTGGGCTGCGCGATGTGGTCGCACAGGTCCTGGCAGGGGCGTTTTCTCCCGCATCCGCTGCCGGCCCAGGATCGGCTGCGCCACTATGCCAGCTGGTGCACGGCCGTCGAGGGAAACACGACGTTCTACGCGACCCCGGCCCAGGACACCGTCGCGTCCTGGGCCGCGCAGACGGGGCCTGACTTCCGGTTCGTCCTGAAACTGCCGAAGGTCATCACTCACGAACGCTGTCTCACCGGCATCGACGAGCCGCTGCGGACGTTCCTGGACGCGATCGAGCCCCTGGGCACCCGCGCCCACGCCCTGTGGCTTCAGCTGCCGGCGGCGTTCGGGCCGGCCGACGTTCCCCTGCTCTCCGGCTTCCTGCGCCGGCTCAGCACGTCCTACCGGTACGCCGTCGAGGTCAGGCATCCGGCGTTCTTTCAGGATGAGCGGGCGATCCGGCTGTTGGAGGACACGCTGACCGCCGTAAGCGTGGAATGGGTCCCGTTCGACACCACCGAGTTCTTCCGCAGCCCGCCAACCAGCGCGGCCGAACGGGACGCCTGGGCCAAGAAGCCGCGGGTTCCGCCGAGGTCCGTCGCGTTGACCGACGCGCCGATCGTCCGCTATCTCGGCCGCGATGAGGCCGCGCGAACTGTCGAAGGCTGGCAAGGGTGGGTCGAGACAACCGCCGCGTGGCTGCGGGAGGGCCGGACGCCGACCGTCTTCATCCACACCCCGGACAACGCGGACGCGCCCGAGCTCGCGCGCCGGTTCCACGACGAGGTCCGCGCCCGGGTGCCCGAGCTCGAACCGCTCCCCCAGCCGATCCGGGCCGAGCCACTGACCCTCTTCTGACGCTCTTTTCTGGCTTCGGGCGCCGGAGCCCGCGGAGCAGCTAATGGGACTGCACCGGTTCCGTCTGTGATGGGGTTGGTGTCCGAGCCGCCAGTGGTCGAGCACTGCAAGCCGCAGGCCCGATGGTCGAGGTCTACGCCTAGATCGTGCCGCCGCTGGTTGCTGGGGAGGTGAGACGACCGGTGGGATGTCGTGCCGTCGAGCACTGATCCATTAGCGCGTGCGCGATCCTTCCCGAGGGCTCTGCTTTGTGATCGCCAGCCAGGGAGGGTGCGGGGTTGCTGTTCATCGGGGATGACTGGGCCGAGGCCCATCACGACATCGAGATCCAGGACGAGACCGGCCGGCGCCTCGTCCGGCGCCGGCTGCCCGAGGGCGTGGCCGGGATCGCCGAGCTGCACGTCCTGATCGCCGATCATCTCGGCGACGCCGACGAGCCGTCGGTGGTGGTGGTCGGGATCGAGACCGACCGCGGGCCGTGGGTCGGGGCGCTCGTCGCGGCCGGCTACCAGGTCTACGCGATCAACCCGCTGTCCGCGGCCCGGTACCGGGAACGGCACGTCACCTCGCGGGCGAAAAGCGACGCCGGCGACGCGAAGGTCCTCGCGGACCTGGTCCGCACCGACCGGGACAACCATCGACCCATCGCCGGAGACAGCGAGCTGGCCGAGGCGGTGAAAGTCCTCGCCCGCACACATCAGAACCTGATCTGGTCGCGGCAGCGGCAGGCGAACCTGCTGCGCTCCACGCTGCGGGAGTTCTACCCGGCCGCGCTGGCCGTGTTCTCCGGTGAGCTCGCCAGCCGCGACGCCCTGGCCGTCCTGGAGATCGCCCCCACCCCGGCGAGGGGCCGGGGACTGTCGACGGCGCGGATCGTCTCCGCGCTGCGCCGCGCCGGCCGCCAGCGCAACCTCGACAAGCGCGCCGGGGAGATCCGCGACGCCCTACGCAGCGAACAACTCCAAGCCGCCCCGCTCGTCGCCGACGCCTACGGCCACACCGTGACCGCCCTCGTCGCCGTCCTCGCGACCCTCGCCGCCCAGATCGAGCAGGTCGAAAGCGAGCTGGGCTCGTGTTTTGACCAGCACCCGGACGCGAAGATCCTGCTCTCCCAGCCAGGACTGGGACCAGTTCTGGCCGCCCGGGTGCTCGCCGAGTTCGGGGACGACCCGACCCGCTACGCCGACGCCAAGGCACGCAAGAACTACGCCGGCACCGCCCCGATCACCCGCGCCTCCGGCACCCGCAGAGTCGTGCTCGCCCGCGTCGCCACCAACAAACGGCTGCGCGATGCCCTCTACCTGCAGGCATTCACGGCGCTGAACACCTCGCCAGGCGCGCGGGCCTACTACGACGCCCACCGCGCCCGCGGCGCCACCCACCACCAGGCACTACGCACCCTCGCAAACCGGCTCGTCGGCATCCTCCACGGCTGCCTGCGCCACCACACCCCCTACGACGAAGCCACCGCCTGGCCCAGCCACAGCGAACAGAAGATCGCCGCTTGACAGTTAGAACCGTGGGATGTCTAGGCGGGGGCTTGGTCCACGCGCACGAGGTTGCCCGAAGGGTCACGGAAGGCGCAGTCCCGGGCGCCCCACGGCTGGGTCGTCGGCTCCTGCACGACCTCGCCGCCCGCCTCGCGTACCGCGGCGAACACCGCGTCGAGGTCGGTCGCGTGGAAGTGCACGCCGTTCAGGGCGCCCTTGGCCACCAGCCCGGCTACGGCGTCGACATCGGCCGGCGAGCCCTGCAGGTAGTTGGTCAGGACGATCTCGACGCCGGGCTGGGACGCGGCGCCAACGGTGATCCAGCGGAAGCCGTCACGGGCGACGTCGTTGCGCAGTTCCAGGCCGAGGGTGTCGTGGTAGAAGGTCAGCGCCCGGTCCGGGTCGTGGACGATGACGAAGCAGCGAGCGAGGGTGAGGTCCATGCCGGCCACGCTAGTGAGCGGGCGTCGGGATGGCTTCTCGGATCCTGCTCGGTCGGGTGAGCTCCTTGGCGATGCAGCCGGGGACGCCGGCGAGCGCCCGGTGGTCACGACTGCGGTAGGCCGTCGGCGTCTCGCCAACCAACTCGGTGAACCGGGCACTGAACGAGCCGAGCGACGTACAGCCCACGGCGTGACAGACCTCGGTGACCGAGAGGTCACCTCGGCGCAACAGCGCCTTGGCCCGCTCGATGCGGCGCGTCATCAGGTAGGCGTACGGCGTCTCGCCGTAGGCCGCTCGGAACTGCCGGGAGAAGTGCGCGGGCGACATCAGCGCCGCGCGGGCGATCTCGGCGACGTCGAGCGGGAGTGCGTAGTCCCGGTCCATGAGGTCGCGGGCCCGCCGGACGTGGGCGAGGTTGGCGAGCTCCTCCGGCGTCACCGTCCCAGAGTAACCATGGAATCGCACCGCGCCGATCAAGCAGCGGGCCGTGCGGGGCGGAGGATCGTCCCAGGCTGGACGATGGAACCCGTCGGGCCGAGCGCGGTCGGCGCGGAGGCGGCGGTCGGGTCGGCGCGGTTGGGTCGGCGCGGGCGGGCACGGTGACGGTGGGTGTAGTAAAGACTGATTGAGGGCATTGCGGCGCCTGGGGCGCGACGCCCAAACTTGTCGGACCCGCGACGCATGCTGGGCCCGAGGCGGTCAGCCCCGGCTCCCGATCTCCGCCCGGCCGTCCGGGCGGGCCGAGCCCCGTGAGAAACGCAGGTGCCTGAGATGCGCAAATGGCTGCCACTGACGGCGGTCTGCCTGGGCTCGTTCATGCTGCTGATCGACGTGACGATCGTCAACGTCGCGCTGCCGAGCATGGTCGTCGACCTCCACGCGTCCTTCGGCGCCCTGCAGTGGGTGGTCGACGCCTACGCGCTCGCCCTGGCGGCCCTCGTGCTCGGGGCGGGCTCGATGGCGGACATCGCCGGCCACCGGCGGGCCTACCTCGGCGGGCTCGCGCTGTTCGCGCTGAGCTCGCTGATGTGCGGCCTGGCCCCCAACCCCGGTGTGCTGGTCGCCGCGCGCACCGTCCAGGGTGCCGGCGCGGCCGCGATGCTGGCGACCAGCTTCCCGCTGCTCAACGCCTCCTACGCGGGGCGGGACCGGGGCACCGCCTACGGGATCTGGGGCGCCGTCGTCGGGGCGTCCTCGGCGGTCGGGCCGATCCTCGGTGGCCTGCTCACCGAGTACATCTCGTGGCGCTGGATCTTCTTCGTGAACCTGCCCGTCAGCGCGGTCGCGATCGTGCTGTCGGCGATCGTCCTGCACGACTCCCGCTCGCCGCGCCGGGTCCCGGTCGACGTCCCGGCCATCGTGGTGTTCAGCGCCGCGGCCGGCTGCGCCACCTATTCGCTGATCCGCGCGAACGACGACGGCTGGTCGAACCTCGGGGTCTGGCTGCTGCTCGCGGGAACGGCGGTGCTGCTCGCGGCTTTCGTACTACTGGAGGCCCGGTCCGCGCACCCGATGTTCGACCTGGCGCTGCTGCGGAACCGGCGGTTCGTCGGCGTGCTCGGCGGCGGGATGCTGCTGACATTCGCGGCGTTCTCCGCGTTCACCTACACGTCGATCTGGCTGCAGTCGGTGCTGGGGATGTCGCCGCTGCAGTCCGGCCTCACCGGACTGCCATTGTCCGCCGCGGCGTTCCTCGCGTCCGCGTTCCTCGGCCGGTTCCTGCACGAGCGCCGCGGGGATCTGGTGCTTGGCGCGGGCCTCGCGCTCATCGGCCTCGGCGACCTGGTCGCGGCGCTGATGGTGCACGGGTCGGCCCGCTGGCCGGCGCTGGTCCCCGGCTTCGCGATCATCGGTTTCGGGGTGGGGATCGCGACGCCGATTCTCGGTTCGATCTCGATGTCGCTGGTCCCGGTCCAGCGGACCGGAATGGCCGCGGGCGCGTTGAACACCACCCGGCAGCTCGGTTACGCGTTCGGCATCGCGGCACTTGGCAGCGTGTTCGTCGCCAGGGCGAGTCATGACCTGGCCGGTCGGGGGGTCGCGGCCCACAGCACCGTCGCGCACGCGATCGCCGGCGGCCAGACTCCTGGGCTGCTGCAGAAGGCGCCCGCGCCGGCGCGGCCCGCGCTCGACGCCGCGGCGCACGCCGCCGGAGTCGTCGGCGTCCAGGCGACCTTCGCCGTGGCGGGCGTCATCGGCCTGGTGGCCGCCGCGCTCGTCCTAGTCCTGATGCGCCCGTCCCGCCCCGCTGCCGCAGCCGACCCGGACGGACCCGAAACCGCCGCCGAACCTACGGAGGTCCAGGCCGGGACCTGACAGCGGCCCGCGAAGCCGGAAGACGCGCGGCTCTGGCATCAGGCCCTGGCACGCGCGGGCTTCCCGTCGGCGGCCTTGGAGCGGCGGCGTGGACCGCGGGGGCGTCGTCAGGAGGCCCGATGGGCGGTAACGGGTTCGCTGTCTGCCTGGTCGCCGTCCGAACTGGTCGCCGCGGCGGGCGGGAGGATCGCCGGGACGACGCTGCGGCGCAGGTACGCCCGCAGCTTGGTGTCACTGGAGGTGCGGTCGCTGTCGAAGATGAGCAACGACAGCAGCCAGCGGATCAGGGTCTCGGTGATCTCGTCGAGCCGTTCCTCCAGCGACGGGTCGTAGCTGGTGATCGGCTCCAGGATGACGCGCGCGATCCGCAGCGACTCCTCGGAGAGCGCCTGGTTGGCCGCCCACGGGTCAGCCGGGGCCCGGCTGATCGGGTGCAGCGCCGGTTCGGCGCGGAACTCCCGGCGCGCCGCGATCAGCGCCTCGACCGCGAAGTCCCCCGCGGTCTTCGACCTGCGGCGGGCCGCGGCGACGACCCGCTCGGCGATCGACGCACCCGCGCGCTCGAGCGCCGCCGAGACCAGCGCCTCGCGGGTGTCGAAATAGGCGTACACGGTCGGCCGGGACACCCCGGCGATCGACGCGATCGCGCTGATCGAGGTGCGTTCGAGCCCGTTGCGGCGGATACAGGTGACGGTGGCGTCAATGATCTTCGATCGGGCGGACTCGGAGGCGGCGGCCGGGGACCGGCCGGACCAGGGAGCGCGTCGAACCTGTCGCGGCTGCCCGTCAGCCGCGCTGTCGCCGGACGGTTCCACCGTGCTCCCCTGCCTCGGAGATGCCCGCGGCGTTACGGCCGTCCTGATTCGGCTATCCGCGGCGGTCTGCTGTTGCCAAGCAGATCTGGAGCTTAGTCCGCCACGCTGCGCAGGTGGCACTTCCGCGACAGCCGGTATCCCCCGGCCGTGCCACTGGCAGACTCGTAGAACATCGACTCGCCGTCGAGCCGGTCACCGTCGACCTCCGGTGGGCGAGCACGCTGAGCAGGTTCGTCACGCGGGCAGGAGCGCCGCTCGGCCAGGACGCCGGCGAAACAAGCGGAGTACTCGGCCGCGGCGGTCGTCATCTTCTCGGCGGTTTCCGGATTGTCATATTGAGCCTTTTCCGTGATCGCCTCCGACCAGGGCCCTGGCTCGAGACGACGATGGAAAAGCCTCACTGTCATGTCGTCGCTCGCCATTGCATACCCAGGAGCCGGTGGTCACCGGCGTCGCTGGTTTACACATCACACATGTGCCGACAAGCGCGTCGAATGCCCACCACCCGGCGCTCGACCGTCGCGGCGCCTGGCCCAGCCGCGAGATTGTCACTGAGCGCAGCCGGCCGCGTCGGACTGGGCGGCACGGTGGCCACTCCAGGTGTCCGAGAGATGCCGACATGGCCCGTTCACGCTCCAGGGCAACCGCTACTGTTGCCGTCAACTGGAGGCCGCCATAACGGCGGGAGGTTCCGCGGGGCGAGGGGGTGGCACGGTCAACATGCCGGCTCCCTTGATGCGCCTGGGCTGGCCAGGCCCGCGGCCCGCAGCTGTCGGGTCGCTGCGGCGGTATGCCGCCGCGCGCCGCGACATGGAATGGCAGATGGTCAGGATTCTGCTGATCTTCCGCCTGCTGCATTGCGTTCAGGTGGCCGCAGCCATCCCGGGAACCGCCACGCGCCTGTCCTCGGTACGCTGGGCGCCGGCCGGTGTCCTGCTCGCCGCGGTATTCGCGGAGTCCGGCTGGTTCATCACGCACCTGATCCGCAACCGGCGCCGCTCGGTACGCCCGGGCGGCGAGGTGCCGCAACCCAGACCAGGCTCCGAGAACCCGGCCGGCTCCGGCGCGGGCGCGCGAAGTCCAAGCGTCGACGCGCCGACCGGCCGCGCCGTCGCGCCGATTAGGTACGGCGTGGTCTACGACCTGTTGACCGCGCGGGTGGAGCTGACGGCCGCGGTGCTGGGGCTGCTTGGCAGCGCGTTCGTCTTCGCCCCGGACTACCGGCTCGAAGCGATGGCGCCGCTCGTGGTTCTCGCCACGGAGCAGATCACCGGCGCGGCATTCGGTTCCGCCCTCGGCCAGCCGCTGCGCGTCCTGGTGATCGGAACCGTCGCGGTCGCCGGTTCCTACATGTTCGCCGTCGGCCTGATCAGCCCCGGCTCGCTCGGCCGCTCGGATGTGCTCGTCGCGATATCCAGCTTCGTCCCGCGCGCCTATCTGGTCCGCCGCGGCGCGGGTTACCTGCTGAGGCTCTCCGGGGAGCTTTCCGACCTGGGAGAACGGCTTTCCGAGGAGGAGCAGCGCCGCCTGCTCACCGTTGAGCTGCACAACCATCTCGGGAATACGTTCGTGATGTTCGAACGCCTCGACCCAGCCGACCTTCGGGGCGTCACACGGGCCCGGACCGCCGTGCTCGAGGCGGGGAAACGGCTGAACACGTTCGTGTCGACCGGCCGCTTCAGCGAGGACCTCCCGCTCGTCGCGATGCTGAACCGTCAGGTCACCGAGGCCGCGCTCACCGGTCTACAGGTGGAGCTCATTGTCGCGGGGCGGCTCACCGAGGTGGCGGACGCCGTGGACGCGGCCCGGGTGAGCCTTCTCGAAGAGGCCCTGCGGGCCGTTCTCATCAACGTGCCCCGGAATGCGGGCGTCGACGAGGCGCTGCTTCACGCAAGCATCGTTCCGGACAGCGCCGGCACCGATAACGTGGAACTCGTCGTCACCGACGAGGGGAAAGGATTCCCGCCGGAGATCCTCCGGCGGGGGGTGTCGGCGACGCGGTCGCTGGCCGGGCACGCCGAAAGGCTGGCCCGGTGGGGCGGGGTCCTCACGCTGGAGTCCGCGCCCGGCTGCACACAGGTCGTTCTCCGGCTTCCGCTTTTGCCGCTCGAATAGCGGGGGCGGTGTACCCGACAACCATGGAGGAGCCCAGGTGGG
>Ga0068858_100008279_pt1 | contig 9997 bp, 9 predicted proteins | sample KBSSwiS12_FD_66589 | JGI IMG/M metagenome (GOLD analysis project Ga0068858, IMG submission 66589) | Switchgrass rhizosphere microbial communities from Kellogg Biological Station, Michigan, USA - KBS Switchgrass S1-2 | ecosystem: Host-associated > Plants > Roots > Rhizosphere > Soil ... | reverse complement strand
CCTCGTCGCGGTCGCGCTTCACGGCGGCGACCGCCCGCCAGCGCCCGCCTTTCTGCGCCGCCGCACCGTCCTTCGAGAGCTCGGTCTCCTGCGCCCATTCGTCCACCGTCTTCTGGTCCGCGCGCGTGACCTCGGGGGCCGCCCCGCGGGGAACCTGGTAGAGGTCCAGGGGCTTGTCGAGGGTCACGGCGGGATTTCCCTCGGAACCGACCTGGATCTTTCCTTCCAGCAGCACCACCCAGTCGCGATCGGCGGTGGATTTGCCCCACAAATCCGTGCCGCGGATGCCGACGGTCGCGTTCCTCACCTTGATCGCGACATTGCGGTCGCGGCGCTTCGACAGCGCATCGGTGGTGAAGCGGAACGCGCCCGTGAGGATCGACAACGCGGCGGTGAAGACGCCGCGATCCTCAGCCTTCTCGATCACGAACTGCGCGTTTTCGCCCAGCTTCACGGCGCTGCCTTCGGCGAGGCGCAGCCGCACGCGCGCGTTGTCGCCGGTGCGAAGCTTGTCGCGCGACTCGAGCGCGAGGCCGGGCGTGAGCGGCACTGCGTTGCCCCCGCGCTCGAGCCAGGCAGGGTATTGCACCGCTTCGACGACCGCGGTCTGTGCATGCGCCGACGCCGCCGCGACCAGGACCGCGGCCATGAGGCCGAAGGCCTTTGTTTTCATTGTCATGGCTCTCATTACGGGCAACGCCCGCGGGTGGATGCTCCAGGGTGCAAAAATGCCGCAGAGTGCACGTCAAATCAAGGGTTTGGGCATCCCCGCCTGATATAATTTTCGGTCCTATGGAAGCCCAATACCATCCGCGGGCCCTCGAGCCCGAAGTCCAGCGCCAGTGGACCGAGTCGCGCGCCTTCGCCGCGCCCGACTCGTCGCCCAAGCCCAAGTACTTCTGCGTGTCGATGCTGCCCTATCCCTCCGGGAAGCTGCACATGGGGCACGTGCGCAACTACACCATCAACGACGCGCTGTACCACTTCATGCGGATGAAGGGCTTCAACGTGCTCATGCCGATGGGATGGGACGCCTTCGGCCTGCCCGCGGAGAACGCCGCGATGGCGAACGGCGTGCCGCCGGCGAAGTGGACGCGCGACAACATCGCCTACATGAAGTCACAGTGCCAGGCGCTGGGTTTCGCCATCGACTGGTCGCGCGAGCTCGCCACCTGCGATCCCTCCTACTACCGCTGGAACCAGTGGTTCTTCCTGCGTCTGTGGGAGAAGGGTCTCGTCTACAGGAAGACCGGCGTCGTGAACTGGGACCCGGTGGACATGACGGTGCTCGCCAACGAGCAGGTGATCGACGGGCGCGGCTGGCGCACCGGGGCGCTCGTGGAGAAGCGCGAGATCCCGATGTGGTACATGCGCATCACCCAATACGCCGACGAGCTCATCGACTCGCTCGACGGCCTCGGCTGGCCCGAGAAGGTGAAGCAGATGCAGCGCAACTGGATCGGCCGCAGCGAGGGCGTGGAGTTCATCCTGCCCTACGCGCCCGAGACCGCCGCGCGCATGAACGACGGCAGGAAAGGCCTCAAGGTCTTCACCACCCGCGCCGACACGATCATGGGCATCACCTTCGCGGCGGTGGCGCCCGAGCATCCGCTCGCGATGGAGGCCGCGAAAGGCAACCCGAAGGTCTCGGCGTTCATCGACGAGTGCAAGAAAGGCGGCGTGCAGGAAGCCGACCTCGCCACCATGGAGAAGAAGGGCGTGCCGACGGGACTCTTCGTCCTGCATCCCTTCACGAGGCAACCCGTCGAGGTGTGGGTGGGCAACTACGTGCTCATCAGCTACGGCGAGGGCGCGGTGATGGCGGTGCCCGGCCACGACGAGCGCGACTTCGCGTTCGCGAAGAAGTACGGCCTGGACATCAAGCCGGTGATCGACGTGGACGGCCAGCCCTACTCCACCGAGCAATGGCAGCCGTGGTACGAGATGCCGGGCCGCAACGTGGGCTCGGGCAAGTACGACGGGCTCGGCCAGAAGGACGCCATCGATGCGGTCGCGCGCGACCTCGGCGCGCTCGACCTCGGCACCAAGCGCGTCCAGTACCGCCTGCGCGACTGGGGCATCTCGCGCCAGCGCTACTGGGGCACGCCGATTCCGATCGTCCTGTGCCCGAAGTGCGGCGACGTGGGCGTCCCCGACGATCAGCTCCCGGTGGTGCTGCCCGAGGATCTCGTGCCGGACGGCAGCGGCAGCCCGCTCGCGAAGACGCCGTCGTTCTTCGAGACCCGGTGCCCGAAGTGCGGCGGCGCGGCGAAGCGCGATACCGACACGATGGACACCTTCGTCGACTCGGCGTGGTACTTCATGCGCTACGCGAGCGCAGGTGCGAAGACGATGGTGGACGAGCGCGCGCAGTACTGGATGCCGCTCGACATCTACATCGGCGGCATCGAGCACGCGATCCTGCACCTCCTCTACGCGCGCTTCTGGACCAAGGCCATGCGCGACCTGGGGCTCGTCAAGGTCGACGAGCCGTTCTCGAACCTGCTCACGCAGGGGATGGTGCTCAACCACATCTTTTCACGGCGCACGGCCCGCGGCGGCATCGAGTACTTCGCGCCCGAGGAAGTGGACGTCGCCCTCGACGCCGAGGGCAACGTCACGGGGGCGAAGCTCAAGTCCGACGGCGGCGCCATCGACTACGACGGCATCGGCACGATGTCGAAGTCGAAGCGCAACGGCGTCGATCCCAACGACATGATCGAGCGCTACGGCGCCGACACCGCGCGCTTCTACGTGATGCAGGCGAGCCCGCCCACCGACACGGTCCTCTGGTCGGACGAGAGCGTCGAGGGCTCGTTCAAGTTCCTGCGCCGCCTGTGGACGATGGTGCACGACCAGGTGAAGGACGGCGTGCCGAAGCGCGAGACCCCTGCCGACCTCTCGAAGGAACTCAAGGACCTGCGCTTCAAGCTCCACAAGACGATCGAGAAGGTCGCCGACGATTACGGCCGCCGCCTGCAGTTCAACACCGCGATCGCCGCGGTGCGCGAGCTGCTCAACCTCTATACCGACCTGCAGGATCGCAGCCCCGCGGCTCGCGCCGTCGCGCAGGAAGTGCTGGAAGACGCGGTGCTGCTGCTCTCGCCGATCGTGCCCCACATCTGCACCGCGCTCTGGGCGGAGCTTCGCCCGGGCACGCGCCTCCTCGACCAGCCGTGGCCGGCGGTCGATACCGGCGCGCTGGTGCAGGACGAGATCCAGCTCGTGGTGCAGGTGAACGGCAAGCTGCGTGGCCACGTCAACGTGCCGGCAACGGCAAGCCGCGAGCAGATCGAGGCCTTCGCCCTCGCCGACGGCACGGTGCAGAAGTTCGTGAACGGCCAGAAGCCCAAGAAGGTCATCGTGGTTCCCGGGAAGCTCGTGAATGTCGTTGTCTAGGCTGCTCCATGCGGGCTGGATTCCCATCTTCATGGGGATGACGATGTTGCTCGTCTCCTGCGGCTTCCAGCTGCGCGGGGAACCCGCCGTGGGAATGAAGACGCTCTTCGTCCCCGGCGGCGGCGTCGCGCAGGAGATCCGGCGCACGCTCTCCTCCGGCCCCACGCGCGTCGTGGCGAGCGCCAAGGAGGCCGAGGCGCACCTGCGCATCATCTCGGAGACGCGCGAGAAGCAAGTCCGCACGATCACCGGCCAGGGCCGCGTGTACGAGTTCGAGCTGCGGCTCATCATCCGCTACGACATGATGGTCCCCGGGCGAGAGGCGCCCGTGATCCCGGCGACGGAGCTGGTGCAGCGCCGGCTCATCACCTACAACGAGGCGGCGCCGATCGCGAAGGAAGCGGAGGAGCAGCTCCTCTTCCAGGACATGCAGCAGGAAGCGGCCGACCGGATCCTGAGGCAGGTCGCGGTCGCGCGCCGCGACATGTGACGTGAAGATCTCGACGCGCCAGCTCGACGGCCAGCTCCGCAAGGGCCTCTCCCCGCTCTACGCCGTGCACGGCCCGGAAGCGCTCCTCGCCCTCGAGGCGTGCGACCGCATCCGCGAGGCGGCGCGCAAGGACGGCTGCACCGAGCGCGAGGTGTTCTTCGCCGAGCCGGGTGCGGACTGGAACCGCTTCGGCGCGGGTGCCGCAAACCTTTCGCTCTTCGCCTCGAAGCGGCTTGTCGAGCTGCGCATTCCCACGGGCAAGCCCGGTGCCGAAGGCGGCCGCGCCATCGAGGCGTACTGCGCCAAGCTCCCCGGCGACGTGATCACGCTGGTGGCGCTGCCGCAGCTCGAATGGCAGCAACAGAAGAGCAAGTGGTACGAGGCGCTGGAGCGCGCCGGCGTGCTGGTGGAAGCGCGCGCGGTGTCGCGTGACGAGCTGCCCGAGTGGCTCGCCGAGCGCCTCTCGCGCCAGGGGCAGAAGGCCTCGGTGGAAACGCTCGAGTGGATGGCCGACCGTGTCGAGGGAAATCTCCTCGCTGCGCGGCAGGAAGTCGAGAAATTGGCGCTGCTGTTGCCGAGGGGCGAGGTGAGCCTGCAGGCGATCCGCGATGCCGTGACCGATGTCTCGCGCTACGAGCGCGACACGCTGCTCGACGCGATCCACGCTTCCGACGCAGGCCGCGTCGCGCGCGTCGTCGCCTCCCTCGAGGCCGAGGGCGAGCCGCTGCCGTTGCTCCTCTGGACGCTCACGGAGGAGCTGCGCCTCATGATGGCGCTCGCCGCCAACCAGCGCCCGCGCCGCTTCATCCCCCCCGACCGAATGTCGGCGTTGCAGAAAACCGCGCGCCGCCACGACACCGCATCCTTCGACCGCGAGCTCTTGCGAGCCCATCGCATTGACCGCATGATCAAGGGCATCGAGACCGGCGATCCCTGGGACAGCGTCGTGGAGTTGGCTCTTGGCCTCGCCGGTAGACCGGTCCTCGCGGCCGCCTAGCGATCCATGCCCAACGACCTCAGCGCCAGTGCCGAGCTCAAGGCCCAGATGATCGAGATGGGCGAGCGGGCGCGCGCCGCGTCGCGCGACCTCGCGAAGGCGGGAGCCGGCGCCAAGAACCGCGCGCTCACGCTCGCCGCCGAAGCGCTCGTCGACCGCGAGAAGGCGATCCTCGCCGCCAACGCGAAGGACGTGAAGGCCGCGCGGTCCGAAGGCCACGACGACGCGTTCATCGATCGCCTCGCGCTCACCGCGAAGGCGGTGGAGGCGATGGCCGAGGGCCTGCGCGACGTCGTGCAGCTGCCCGATCCCGTGGGCGAGATCACGGACCTGCGCTATCGCCCGTCCGGCATCCAGGTGGGCCGCATGCGGGTTGCGCTCGGCGTGATCGGCATCATCTACGAGTCGCGGCCCAACGTGACGGCCGACGCGGGCGCGCTCTGCCTCAAGTCGGGCAACGCGTGCATCCTGCGCGGCGGCAGCGAATCGCTCAATTCCAACCAGGCCATCGCCGCGTGCCTGGCCGTGGGCCTCAAGGGGGCGTCGCTTCCCGAGGACGCGATCCAGCTCGTCCCGACCGTCGACCGTGCCGTCGTGAGCGAGCTGGTCGCGATGGACCGCCACATCGATGCGATCGTGCCGCGCGGCGGCAAGGGGCTCATCGAGCTGGTGTCGCGCCAGGCGCGCGTGCCGGTGATCAAGCACCTCGACGGCATCTGCCACGTCTACGTCGACGACCGCGCCGACCTCGCGAAGGCGCTCGCCATCGCCGACAACGCGAAGACGCAGCGCTACGGCACCTGCAACACCATGGAGACGTTGCTCGTGGCCGCACCCGTGGCGGCGAAATTCCTGCCCGACATCGGCCGCATCTACGCGCAGAAGGGTGTCGTGATGCACTGCGACGCGGAGTCGAAGGCGCTGCTGTCGAAAGCCGGCGTGAAGAAGCTCAAGGACGCGACCGAGCAGGACTACGGCACCGAATGGCTCGCCCCCGTGGTGTCGATCCGTGTCGTGCCGGGCCTCGACGAAGCGATGGCGCACATCGCGCGCTTCGGCTCGCAGCACACCGACGCCATCGTCACCGAGGACTGGAGCCGCGGCCAGCGCTTCCTGCGCGAGGTCGACTCGAGCTCGGTGATGGTGAACGCCTCGACGCGCTTCGCCGACGGCTACGAGTACGGCCTCGGCGCCGAGATCGGCATCTCCACCAACAAGCTGCACGCCCGCGGCCCGGTCGGGCTCGAGGGCCTCACCTCGCAGAAATGGATCGTGCTGGGCGACGGGCAGGTGCGCGGCTGACTTGGGAGCCCTGGGCCTTTTCGGCGGCACCTTCGACCCGGTCCACTTCGGGCACCTGCGGCTCGCCACCGAGCTCGCCGAGGCTTTCAAGCTCGAGAAGGTCGTGTTCGTCCCGGCGGGGCTGCCCTACCATCGTGGCCGCGACGCGCACGCCACCAACGACCAGCGCCTCACGATGCTCAAGCTCGCCACGCAGCGCGACGCGCGCTTCGACGTGGACGATCGCGAGCTCAAGCGCGAGGGCCCGACCTACACCTACGACACGCTCGCGGAAATCCGCAAGGAGCGTGGCGCCGACCAGCCGGTGGTGTTCCTCACCGGCTCGGACGCTTTCGAGAAGATCGACACCTGGCATCGCTGGACCGAGCTCTTCGACCTCGCCCATTTCGCGGTGGCGATCCGCGCCGACGACCAAAAGTGGCAGTCGAAGGGCCCGGGTGCGTTCCCGAAGGACGCGTGGCCGCGGATCACGCTCGATCCGCGCGAGCTCCTGTCGGCGCCCTCCGGCAAGATCATGACCTTTTTCATGACGCCGATCGCGATTTCATCGACGGCGATCAGAACTATGGCGCGCGAAGGCGCGTCCATCCGGTATCTCACCCCCGACCCGGTGGTCGAATACATCCGTTCCCACGATTTGTACAAATGAAGAAGATCTCGACGCTCGGCAAGAAGAAGCTCGTCATCACGGCGCTGGAGGACATCAAGGCGCACGACATCCAGGCGATCGACGTTCGCAAGGTGACCTCGATCTTCGACTGGATCATCGTCGCGAGCGCCGACTCCGCGCGCCAGACCAAGGCGCTCGCGCGCCACGTGCGCGACAGCCTCAAGGAGGCCGGCAGCAGCATCGTCGGCACCGAGGGCGAGGACTCCGGCGAATGGATCCTGGTGGATGCGGGCGACGTCGTGGCGCACGTGATGCAGCCGGCGGTCCGCCAGTACTACAACCTCGAGGAGCTCTGGGGCGAGGGCAAGTTCGACAAGGTCGTGAACTCGTCGCTGCCCGTCGCACCCAAGCGGCGCAAGGCGCCCGCGCGACGGAAGGCGGCGTGAAGGTGACGGTCCTCGCCGTGGGCCATCGGATGCCGGCGTGGATCCAGGAGGGCTTCACCGAGTACGCCAAGCGCATGCCGCCCGAGGTGCGCGTCGAGCTGGTCGAGCTCAAGCCGGGCAAGTCGAAGGCCGACGAGGGCAAGGCGATCGTCGACGCGGTGCCCAAGGGCGCCACCCTGATCGCCCTCGACGAGCGCGGCAAGGCGGTCACGACCCAGGGGCTGTCGGTGATGCTTTCCGAATGGATGCGTGACGCGACGCAGCCATGCCTTGCGATCGGCGGCGCGGACGGGCTTTCCGACGAGGTGAAGGAGCGCGCCTCGAAGCTCATCTCGCTCTCGGCGCTCACGCTGCCGCACCAGCTCGTGCGCGTCGTGGTGGCCGAGCAGCTCTATCGCGCGTGGTCGATCCTCGCGCGCCATCCCTATCACCGCGAATGAGCCCGATCGTCTTCCTGCCGGGCTTCGACGGCGCGGCGTCGCTGCGGCGCGAGTTCGTCGACAGCCTCGGGGCGCGCCACGCCGTGCGCGCGGTCACTTATCCCAATCGCACGCTGGGCTCGCTCGACGGGTACCGCGACCATGCGATGTCGGTCGCGCCCGTGGACTGGAAGCCGATCCTCGTCGCGGAATCGTTCTCCGGGCTGGTCGCGGCGCGCTGGGCGGCGATCGATGCGCGCGTCCAGGCGGTCGTCCTTTGCGGTGCGTTCGCACGAAACCCGGTCGGGCATGCCGCTTCGCTGGGCGCGATGCTGCCCGCGTTGGTGAAGCTGGGCCCCGCTTTCATGGCGCCGGTGGCCTGGGCGTCGGCAGACAAGCGGCGCTCCGATTGGGGCAGCGGGCTGTCGAAGGCGCTCTCGGATCTCGACGAGGACGTCGTCTCCGAACGCCTGCGGATCATTGCGGCCGAGGACGTCGGGCCCGAGCTCAAGGCGCTTCGCATCCCGACCGTCCTGGTCCATTTCGATTCCGACGTCGTGATCGGGTCGATGGCGCGCACCCACCTGGAGTCGGTGTGCCACAAGCCCGTCGTGCTGCGCCTCGAGGGTCCCCACTTCGCGCTCGAGACCCGCCCCGCGGAGTGCGCGGCCGCCATCAGCGCGGTGTTCGCTTGATCTACCTCGCCTCGCGCAGCCCGCGCCGGCGCGAGCTGCTGGCGCAGATCGGCGTGCGCTACGAGCCGCTGCTCTTCCGCGAGGGCGCTCGCGCGGATGCGGACACCGACGAGGCGGTGCTGCCCAACGAGAAACCCGACGATTACGTGCGCCGGGTCACGCTCGTGAAAGCGAGCGCCGCGTGGAGCCGCGTCACCCTGCGCAAGGGGCTGCAACGCAAGCCCGTGCTCGCCGCCGACACCACGGTCGAGCGCGAGGGCGAGATCCTCGGCAAGCCCGCGGACGCTGCCGACGCCACGCGCATGCTCGAGCTCCTCTCGGGGACGCGCCATCGCGTGCTCACGGCGGTCGCGATCCAGCTCGACCAGCGCGTCGAGCTCGCCGTGAGCGAATCCCTGGTGACTTTCACCCCGCTCGACGCCGCCCGCATCGCCGCCTACGTCGCCTCGGGCGAGCCCTTCGACAAGGCGGGGGCCTACGGCATCCAGGGACGCGCCGGCGCCTTCGTCGAGCGCCTGGAGGGCAGCTACACCGGGGTCATGGGCCTGCCGCTTTACGAGACCGCCAACCTCCTGAGACTATTCGGGGTAATGGTCCCGTAGCCCAGGACCCACCGGTTCGAATAACGAGGATCACTGCCTCCCGGGGCCGTGAGCCTTATGAACGAGCAAATCCTCATAAACGTCACCCCGCAGGAGACGCGGGTGGCGGTGACCGAGCTGGGCGCGGTGCAGGAGCTGCACGTCGAGCGCAGCTCCAGCCGGGGCCTGGTCGGCAACATCTATCTCGGCCGCGTGTGCCGCGTCCTCCCCGGCATGCAATCCGCGTTCGTCGAGATCGGCCTGCCGCGCGCGGCCTTCCTGCACGTGGCCGACATCTGGAGTGCCCGCAACGGCAACGGCGCCGAGCGGCCCATCGAGAAGATCCTGTCCGAGGGCCAGACGCTGCTGGTGCAAGTCGTCAAGGATCCGATCGGCAGCAAGGGCGCGCGCCTGTCGACGCAGGCCTCGATCGCGGGGCGCCTCCTCGTCTACCTGCCGCAGGACCCGCACATCGGCATCTCGCAGCGCATCGAGGACGAGGTGGAGCGCGAGCACCTGCGCGAGAAGGTCCACTCGCTCGTCCCGCCGGGCGAGACCGGGGGCTTCATCGTGCGCACGGTGGCCGAGGCCGCGACCGAGGCCGAGCTCAAGTCCGACATCGAATACCTGGTCACGCTGTGGAAGCAGATCCAGGCGGGCGCGCAGAGCGCGTCGCCGCAGGCGGTGCTCTACCAGGACCTCTCGCTCGCCACGCGCGTGCTGCGCGACCTGGTCACCGATTCGACCGAACGCATCATCGTCGACTCGCGCGAGACGTTCGCGTACCTCAAGGATTTCGCCGAGCGCTATACACGCCAGGCGCTGCCGATCCTGGAGCACTACACCGGCGAGCGTCCGCTCTTCGACCTCTTCGCGGTGGAGGACGAGATCGAGCGCGCGCTCGGCCGGCGCGTGGACCTGAAAAGCGGCGGCTACGTGATCGTCGACCAGACCGAGGCGCTCACCACCATCGACGTGAACACCGGCGGCTTCGTGTCGGGACGCTCGTTCGACGACACCATCTTCAAGACCAACCTCGAGGCGGCGCAGGCGATCGC
>Ga0068858_100008275_pt1 | contig 9998 bp, 7 predicted proteins | sample KBSSwiS12_FD_66589 | JGI IMG/M metagenome (GOLD analysis project Ga0068858, IMG submission 66589) | Switchgrass rhizosphere microbial communities from Kellogg Biological Station, Michigan, USA - KBS Switchgrass S1-2 | ecosystem: Host-associated > Plants > Roots > Rhizosphere > Soil ... | reverse complement strand
TCTGCTCCCTGGTGCAGATCTTGAGGCTGGTGAAGTCCTGCGCGCTGCCCGCCGCGTCCGCCTGCGTGAAATGGACGACGTAGGCAGGCGTCTTGCTCTCGTCCACGAGCTTCTCGATGGTATGCGCCAGCGGAATCTCGGAGTAGGCGTACTCGAGGGGCACCGGACGATCAACCGACTTCACCGTGACCGTCGCGCGCCCGTTGAGGCGTGTAATGGCGTCCTCGAAAAACCGCGTGTCGCCGAGCGTCGCCGACATCAGCAGGAACCGCGCCTGCGGCATCGTGAGCAGCGGCACCTGCCAGGCGACGCCACGGTCGCGATCGGCGTAGTAGTGGAACTCGTCCATCACTACGTCGGCGATGTCGGCGTCGGGGCCTTCGCGCAGCGCGATGTTGGCGAGGACCTCGGCGGTGCAGCAGAGGATCGGCGCGCCGCGGTTGACGGACGCGTCGCCGGTCGAGAGGCCAACCTGGTCCGCGCCGAACTCGCGGCACAGCCCCATCCACTTTTCGTTGACGAGCGCCTTGATCGGACACGTGTAGACGGCCCGCTGTCCACGCGCGAGCGAGGCAAACAGCATCGCCGACGCGACGAGCGACTTGCCGGAGCCGGTCGGCGTGTTCAGGACAACATTCTTCCCGTCGAGCAGCTCGAGGATCGCCTCTTCCTGGGCCGGGTACAGCGTAAGGCGCCTGCCGGCGGTGTACTGGAGGAAGCGGTCCAGCAGCACGTCGCTGGACGGATCCCATGTCGCATCCGGGAGGAGGTCAGCGAGGGAGACGGACATCGCGTTCTGTTGTACCGCGAAACGGGCGCGCCCGTAAGATGTCCGCCGGCGTCTGCAAGTGCGGTCTGCCTACGCCGTCGCAAAACCGGGCCACGCCAGCATCGACAGAAAGGCGACGATGACGATCACGGCCAGACAGAGGCACGCGGCCCCGAACCCGAGTCCGAACATCGTGCGCAGGTTGATGCCGTATCCGGCCGCGACGGCCGAACTGCCGGCCGACGACGGCAGCATGAAACCGCAATGACTGGCCGCGATGATGACGTAGACGTAAGGAATCGGATTACCGCCGAGCCCCTGAAAGACGCTGATGGCGATCGGCACCATGATTGCCACCGTCGCCACGTTGCTGATGATCTGCGCCATGGCGATGGTCACGGTGGCGAAGAGGACGACGGTACTCAACTGACCGTTCGCGGCGTAAGGAATGATCACCGACGCAAGAAACTGCGCGCTGCCCGCTTTGTTCAATACCGCACCGAGCGCGTTCCCGCCGGCGAACACGTAGAACAGTCCCCACATCATCTTGCCTTGCGCGAACTCCCACGTCAGCAACGGCTCACTTTTCGCGCGAATTGCGAACGCGACCAGACTCATCGAGAGAAACGCGTACGCGGGGGTGAAAGACGGCAGCAGGCGGTCGTACGCGCCTCTCGAAAACGCCAGTACGGTCGCCACGAGGAACAGCAGCAACGCCCAGCGCTCGGCGTCGATCATCGGGCCGAGCGCTCGCAGTTCCTCGAGAAAATACACCCGGGTCCGCGGCGCCTCGGCCACCTCGGATTCGAACATCGTGACGAGATACAGAAGGACGGCCAGTGTGACAGCGAGCGTCAGCGGAGCGAGGCGTGTCACCCACGTCGTGAACAGGAATTCGTGATGCGTCACGCTGTCCTGCACGAATTTCATCGCGAGCAGATTGGGAGCGCCTCCGAGCGGCGTCAGAAACCCGCCCAGGCTCGCTCCCCACGCGACCGCGAGAACGAGGGAGGTGCCGAGCCTGCTGTTCCACAAATCCTCGATGCCGATGAACTTCAGCATCGCCGCCACGATCGGGATCATCGTCGCCGCCACGACCACTCTCGGGAGCAGGGTGGCAAGCAGGGCGCTGACGATGAACCAGGCGGCCATCTGACGCTTCGCGCCCGACCCGAAGGTCGCGAGCGACGCCAGTGCGACCCGGCGGTCGAGCCCCCAACGGGCCCAGGCAGTCGTGAGAATGTTGGCGCCGACGAGCAGAATGATCAGTTCGTCGGCGTATGAGGGCAGAATGTCGCCGACCGGAACGAAGTTGAAAAGCGCGACGACCGCCAGCGGCAGCAGGCCCGTGACCGCGAGGTGCACGGGCCGAGCCAGCCACCAGAGAGCCATCCATAGGAGGAGCCCGAGGCCACATCGCGCCGCATACGGCGGAGTGTGGATTGGCAGAAACGCGAGGGCAAGAAACAGAAGCGGGCCTGCCGCCAACGACAGCAGTGCTGTTCCGCGCGCCGCCTTGCGTGGTGGAGTGGCGACGGAAACCGCCGTCATTTCCCAGCCGGCTTCGCCTCGAGCTCCCGCTCCTGTGCCCGGGCGCCACTGAGGATGTTGCCCAGCGCGTAATTACCCTCGTGACACGCGTACTCGTAAATCGGTCCGGGAACCTTCTTCATCGGAATGTTCGCGGTCCACGGCCTGGTCCAGGTCTTCGGATCCTCGACCCTGAATTCGTAGACGAGCGTGTCGGCGTCGACACGCGTCAAGCGCTCGATCAGATGCAGGTCCGCGCTGGAGCCGCGAAAGCTCGTCTCGCGCAGGAAATTCGTCGTGTCGATGACGAGCGTCTGGCCTTCCCAGTGGCCGCGCGAGTCCCCCTTGTACTGTCGGAGGCCGGGCTGGAGGTGGGGACGCCCGTCCATCCGGATGATGCGCACGTCGTGCACCATCTCGGCGACCAGCACCACATATCCAGCGGTTTGAAAGATCTGGACGTGATTGTTATACGCGCCAGGCGTCATCGGCGGTCCCGCATTGAAGCCCAGGATGCACCGGTCGGCGAGCGAGCGCTCCTCCGGCGAGTCGGCGCGGACGCGCCCAAGCTGCTCCTCGAGTGCCGCCGCCGCCTGCGCATCGATCCTCTGCTGAGCCGCCGGGGTGAGCGAGGGGATGCGGCCGTCAGGCGGGTCGACAATCAGCGACGTGCGCTTGGAGCCGATAATCTTATCGCCGCGCTCGTACCAGAACTCGTTGTAGGGGACCACGCTGCCGGGCAGATACTGCCCGCCTCCCTTTTTCGGATCGATCAGATCGCGGTTCTGGCGTCGATTCTCTTCGCGCTCGAAGACCGCGGCCTCCTCATCGGTGAACACCTGCTTGCCACCGACATCGCCTGGCCGTTCGAGAGGAGTAATCGTGCTGAAGTCCCAGACGCCTTCCAGATCGACGTGGCCGTCCGGCGCCAGCGGGGCGTTCCACGCCTTCGTCGTGCTCGACGATCTTGTCTGGGCAACGACCAGCGCCGGAGATCGGGACACGATCGACACGACAACCGCGAGCGCGCCGGCTGAAGCGAACCATCGATGACGCATCGGATCCTCCATCATTCACCGGTCTCAGCTACAGTCGTTTCAACTGCCTGTCTTGCGTAGTGTCCGGCTTCAGCCGGACCGTGCCGGTCTGCCTATAGAGTTTGTGAAAAGCCTGCAGGCTACGGGCTCCGGGCTTCAGGCTCCAGGAAAATCTCTCGGCGCGTGCCGCGTGCTCGAATTATGAGAGGAGGACACGACAGAGTCCAGCCTCAAAAGGGTTCAGGCCACATCTGCTCGCGTATAATCTGCGCCATGTAATCGGGGATCGGCCGGCGGGTGCCGGAGGACGTGCGATGGAGGTTTCAATGAAGATTCCGGGCGTTCTTGTGGCGGCGGCGATGACCTGTGGTGTGTTCCTGCTGGCGGCACCGTCGTTTGCGCATCACTCGTTCGCGGCGGAGTTCGACGGCAAGAATTGCAGAGAGTTCACCGGTATCCTGACAAAGCTCGACTGGCAAAGCCCCCACCCGTATTTCTACCTGGACATCAAAGATGCCGGCGGCAAGGTGGAAAACTGGTCGTTTCAGACCTATGCACCGATCACGCTGAGGAGAGCCGGAAACGATCGGCAGCTGTTCATCGACAACATGGGGAAAGAAGTGTGGGTCCGAGGGTGTCTCGCACGGAATCGCACGTCGAATTACGCCGCTGCCGGAACGCTCAAGTTCGCGGATGGCGTTCTGCGCCAGGTCGGCCAACTTCAAGACTAGTTCCGAAGGCAGTTGCCTTACCGTGCACCTGACTGATGTCCGATACGCGGAGGAGAGCAGAGGAACCGTGAACATGAAGCTTCGCTCTGGCGTCGCCTGTATGACGGCGATGGCGCTCTGGTCCGTGCTTTCCGTTCCCGCCGGCGCCCAGGACACTCAGTACACAATCAAGGTCATGCCGCCGGGCGGCCCGACGCCCCGCCTGGCCGACGGTCATCCGGATTTGACCGGACACTGGCTGCCCAACGGTGCCGGCCAGGGAGTCAGCGGCCGCTACGGTGTCGACCCGGCCGCGCTCGGGACATTCGATCCGAAGGTGACGCCCGAGGAACGACCGGTGTTCCAGCCCTGGGCGGCAGCAAAAATCAAGGCGATGACGCCGACGGAGCTGGAACTGTCGAAGTCGTCGGTGAATTGCATGCCGCGCGGCGTTCCGGCGATCTGGCTGCAGAATCCCTACTCGACGTTGATGGTCCACAAGCCGGGCCTGCTGGTGCAGCTGTACGAGGTCCTCAATAACTGGCGGGTCATCCACCTCGATGGACGCCCGCTGCCCAAGGATCCGGAACCCTTCTTTCACGGCAACAGCACTGCCCGCTGGGAGGCCGACACTCTGGTGGTGGAATCGATCGGGTTCGACGACAGAACCTACATCATGCCCAACGGCTGGTTTCACAGTGACGCATTACGCGTCACCGAGCGCTATCGCCGACCTTCCATGAACTATCTCATCGTGGAAGTCACCGTCGACGATCCGAAGGTGCTGGCCAAGCCGTGGAAATCCGTCCCTCACCGCTGGACGCTGGGTAATGGAGAGGTCTACGAGTTCTACTGCACGAACAACAAGGAGCTCGAGGAGCTCGAAAAGCTGCGGGCGCTGGAGCTGCAAAAGCGCTGAAACCTGCACCACACGTCAGGCCTCACAGCCTCCGCTACTTGTATTACGTAGTGTCCGGCTTCAGCCGGACCGTGCCTGGTCCGCCTCAAGGCGGACACTACGTACTTGTGAGTAGCGCGCTAGCCAGCGCTACGGTCAAATGCAAGCGCGCTAGCCGGCGCGGCTCGCGATTCCCGAGTTATGGACGATCTTGCCGCCGACAACGGTCAGCACCGAGCGGATTTGCTTGATTTGCACGTCGGGGACCGAGAAGTAGTCCCTGTCCAGGACGACCAGGTCCGCGAGCTTGCCCGGTTCGATCGAGCCGATCTTCTCCTCCATCCGCAGGAACCAGCTGTTGCCGCGCGTGAAGAGACCGAGCGCCTCCTGGCGCGTGAGCTGTTGCCCGCCGTTGACGCGCGCGCCGAACGAGTTCACGCCCGTCGTCGCATAGAAGATGTGCAGCCAGGGATTGAGCGGCGCGATGTGGACGCCGTCGCCATGGATGCCGACCTGGATGCCGTGGTCCACGATCGTCCGGAACGGTGGACCGAGACTGACGCCGGGTTCGGCGGCCGGGGATGTTGACGTCACCCAGCGGAACGCGCCCATCTGGACTCCGCAGCCGAGCGCGCGCAGCCTGGAGAGGAGGTCGGGCGTCACCTGAGGGACGTGGTGGACCACCCACCGCAGGCGGGTGATGTCGAACTCCTTGTTGACGGCCTCGTAAGCGTCGACCACCTGGGTCAGGCCCGCCAGATTCTGCACGCTGTTCTCGTTGCGCCAGCCCGCCTGGGCCACGAGCCGCTGGGCCTCGCGCCAGACGGCGCCGCTCGCCAGGGGCGCCGCCCATTCGCCGATCGACCCGGTCATCATCATGTCGTCGCCGAAGAACTGGAACTGGTTCCTGAGGCGTTCCTTCAGCTCCGGCAGTTCGGGATCGCTCTGGTTCTGCAGGAAGTTCATCTGCAGGCGGATGGACGACCGACCTTCATGATGGAGCGCCAGCCAGGCGTCGTACATGCGGTACTGATCGAGATTCGACAGAATCTGATTCGGGTGCAGCGGTCCGGGCGTGGGGAAAAGGACCTGGTCCAGGTGCGCGGTCAAGCCGACACTCGCTGAATAGGCCATCGCGTCGAGCGTGCTCCGCTTCTTGTCCTCGAACGTCTGCAGGCGGCGCAGGTGGAACAGCGCGCTCGCCGACGGCCCGCCCATGGCGCCCGTCGCGGCGATGACGCCGGCGTCGGAAACATTGACCCTCTTGATATCGGGATGTACCGGAGGCGCGGCATCAACCGTGTCGAAGAACTTCTTGCCGAGCGTATTGGTCGCGCACGGCCCCGTGAAGCGTTCGTAGAGCAACACCGGCCGATCGGGGACCGCCTCGTCCAGCTCCTTCAGCGTCGGGTGGCGGTGCTCGGCCCACTGGTTCGGATGCCAGCCGCCCATCGACGTGATCCACTGCCCTTCGGGAACGCTCTTCCGGCGGGCGGCCAGCGCTTCCTGGATCTCGCGAATGGAGGTCGTGTTCTCCAGGATGGTGTGATAGCCGGGACGGTTGGCGAGGCTCACGCTGTGGATGTGGCTCTCGATGATTCCCGGCACAACGGTGCGCCCGCGGAGGTCGATCACTTGCGAACCGGGACGTGGCGTGTTGTTGCCCGGCCCGACGATCGCGAAGCGGCCATTGCGTATAGTGACCGTGCCGGCGATTGTGTTCCGGGCATCCATGGTATGGATGCGTCCGTTGACCAGCGTCAGATCCTGCTCGAGTCCACCTGGAGGCGGCGCCGCTTGTGGAACTTGCGCGGCGGGTACGACCTCGGCCGGGGAACCCGATGCGGAACCTCCAGCCGCAACCACCATGCCCGCTCCTGCGGCGGTACCGAGAAATCTGCGACGCGAGATGCTTCCGCTGGAAGTCTTTCGCACGAGGGACTCTCCTGCTGCAGACGCGTGAACGAACGGTTCCCGAGACTATAGCAGTAGTACAACATAGCCATGCCCGACTTGCGTCGCGTCGGTTCGGCGCCGGCCCGCCCGCTGGTCGTTTTCGACGGCGACTGCGGCTTCTGCCGGTTCTGGATTGCGCGCTGGCGGCATCGCTCTGGGGAGATCGCCGACTACGAGCCGGCGCAGAACCCGGACATTCGACGACGATTTCCCGACATTCCACACGAGCGCTTCCCGCGCGCCGTGCAACTGATCGAAGTTGACGGGCGAGTCACCGAAGCCGCCGAAGCGGTGTGTCGGTTGCTTGCGCTCGGCGGCCTTCGTGCGCCGCTGTGGGCGTACGAACATGTGCCCGGCATCGCGGCCGTCACCGAACTCGCCTATCGAGTCGTCGCCGGCCACCGACCCTTCTGGGCCGCCGTCACGACGCTCCTCTGGGGCCGCGTGACGGAGCCGTCCACGTATGCGCGCGCCACCTGGCTCTTTCTGCGCGTGCTCGGCATCGTCTACCTGATCGCGTTCTGGTCGCTCGGCGATCAGATCCGCGGCCTCAGCGGGCACGACGGCATTCTGCCGGCGGACCGCTACATGGCCGGCGCACGCGCGCTGACCGGACTCAGCCGGTTCTGGTTGCTGCCGACGCTGACGTGGGCGAGCGCCAGCGACTTGTCTCTGCAGGCTTTGTGTATCGGCGGCGGCGCTCTCGCATCGCTTCTCGCAGCCGGCATCCTGCCGTCGATCGTGCTCCCCCTGCTCTGGCTGACTTACCTGTCTCTGTCGATCGTCGGTCGCGAGTTTCTGTCGTATCAGTGGGATGCGTTGCTGCTCGAGGCTGGTTTTCTCGCGATCTTTCTTGCACCGCTCACGCGTGTCGATCGCCTGCGCAATCTCGCCGATCCACCGCGTATGGCCGTGCGGCTCATGCTCTGGCTGCTTTTCAGGCTGACGGTGGGATCGGGCATCGTGAAGCTGACGAGCGGCGACCCGACGTGGCACAACCTGACAGCGCTCGCGTTTCACTTCGAAACGCAACCGATCCCGACACCGATCGCCTGGTACGCTCACCGGTTGCCGCTCTGGTTTCTGAAAGGGTCGACGTTGGCGGTCTTCGTCACGGAGATCGGCCTGCCTTTCTTGATCGTCGCGCCGCGGCGGCTGCGTGCGCTTGCCTTCGTACCGCTCGTGGCATTACAGGCGTTCATTGCGCTCACGGGCAATTACACGTTTTTCAACCTGCTGACGGCGGCCCTCTGCCTCTTTCTCCTGGACGACGCCGCGCTCGGAAGCTGGGGAGGGATTCAGCGCGGTCGCGTCACCGGTCGCATGCGGCGCGGGCTGCTTGTCGCCGTCGCCGTCACGACCGTTCCAGTTTCGGCGGTCGCGTTCACGACGGCTCTCGGGATCGAGCCGCCCGGGGCGGCGCTCGTCGATCCGCTTGCGAATCTGATGGCGCCGTTTCGCAGCGTGAACGCCTACGGCCTCTTCGCGGTCATGACGACGACGCGGCCCGAGATTGTCCTCGAAGGATCGGAGGATGGCAGCACGTGGGTGGAGTACGAGTTCAGGTACAAGGCTGGCGACGTGCACCGACGGCCGCCGTGGGTCGCCCCGCATCAGCCGCGGCTGGACTGGCAGATGTGGTTTGCCGCGCTCAGCCGATTCGACAACGAGCGATGGTTCCAGAACTTCTGCGTCAGGCTGCTCGAGGCCGATCAGGAGGTCCTGAGGCTTCTCGAACGGGATCCGTTCGACGGGCGCAAGCCGCGATACATCCGTGGAGTGTTGTATCGCTATCGGTTCTCGTCCGCGGAGGCCCGGCGACGTGACGGTGTCTGGTGGACGCGTGAGCGATTGGGTGAGTATTCGCCTGTCCTCTCCCTCGACCCTGCGCGGCCGGTCAACGTCAGATGATCGGGAATCCGGCGTTGCGGATTCCAGTCAAGGCGAAAGGCTCGACGGCTGAAAGCCTTGTTTGATGCCCGGCCACCGTGTAAAAACCAGCATTCCGGCCATCACCAGACCGATGAGCGCCGAGCAGGTCCGCGCCCACGATGCATCGCCGATGACGGTGTATTCCACCCTCAGCCCGTGCTGCGCGTAATCACGTTGCTGACCGCCGAGCTGAATGCGGGGATCGGCTGGGACCAGCGCGTTGACAAGGTAGACGCTCGATTCCGACCGGTGGGTGTTGAGGTACGAAATCCGGTGATGTCCGGAATCGGTGGCCGGCATGCTCGCGGTCGCTCGCACACGGATGCTGCCCACGCCAAGACTCATCTCGCGAAATTGCGGGACGTCGACCTCGACCAGCGTGATGGGTAAGGTCCGATCGTCGACCGACAGCGCGACGGAGTGAAGCATCTGTCGCGCGTAGGCTTCGGCCTCAGCGGCGGAGATCTGACTGTCGCGATTCGTATCAATCCAGGCAAATACTTCCGGTGCCACGGCCACGCCGGGCGTGAGGTCAATCTCCAGGCTGACGCATTCGACGTCGATCGAGAGCCGCGTCGCCTGGAGATATTCATCGAGCCGATGTGCCCGAGCCGGAGCCGCCGTTGCCAGGCAGACGCCGAGGACCGCCAACGACATCGAGAGGCTGCGCACGGTCATGGCGTGACAAGTTTCGCGCCGTAATCGTTGGTCGGGTCGCGGTAGATGGTGTGGATGTGATCGAGGTCCCCCTGCTGCGGCGCGTACTCGATGACGAGCGTCGGCCCCTGGATGCGGTAATACGCCAGACCGCCGTTCTGAGTACTTCCGCTCCAGGCGAAGTACGTGCGCGGCAGGTTGGCTTTGATTTCCGCCATCTTCGCCGCCGCCGCTTCGTCGTTCAGGATGCCGACCCACTCGTGAACGACGTCGAGCAGCAGCCCCTGTTGACTGGCGTCCAACGCGGACGCGAGGATGCCTTCCGGCTGGATCACTTTTCCATCGGCGCCGGGCCCGAGCACCAGGTCGGTCACCTGGTAGGCCAGGACAGCCTGCTTCTGCTGCGCGGCACCGAGCGCGTTGATGAGCGCGAAGCCCTTGTCGTTTTCACGGCCGAGGGGTCGAATGGTCTGGCCGTTCAAGGTGTACTTCGCCGGCTGGGCGGCCGG
>Ga0068858_100008271_pt1 | contig 10001 bp, 11 predicted proteins | sample KBSSwiS12_FD_66589 | JGI IMG/M metagenome (GOLD analysis project Ga0068858, IMG submission 66589) | Switchgrass rhizosphere microbial communities from Kellogg Biological Station, Michigan, USA - KBS Switchgrass S1-2 | ecosystem: Host-associated > Plants > Roots > Rhizosphere > Soil ... | reverse complement strand
CTTTTCATCCGCATTCCTTACTGATTCCTCTGGCATTGTCGTCAACGAAGCCGCGGCTAAGTTCCTCGGAGGGAAGGATATTCTCAATAAAAAATTATATACGATCTACGACCCGAATACGAAAAAGTTGTACGAATACCACATTATCGGGATTATAAAAAATTTCCATTTCAGCTCCCTCCGGGACGTGGTAACGCCGCTGGCCTTTCTTCTTGGAAAAGATTACGGCAGTGTCTCGGTCCGCATCGGCACATCCGATATCTCCGCTACCATTGGCCAGATGAAAATTAAATGGAAATCCATCACCGCGTCCCAGCCCTTCGAATATTCCTTTATGGACGATGATTTTAATAAACTGTATACCACTGAGCAGCGGACAGGCCAGATATTTGTCAGCTTTGCCGTTCTGGCCATTTTCATTGCCTGCCTGGGCTTATTCGGACTCATAACATACGCCGCAGAACAACGTGTAAAGGAAATTGGTATCCGGAAAGTACTCGGCGCTAACGTGACAAGCATTGTTTCACTTATCTCAAAGGATTTCTTTGTGCTTATTTGCATTGCTTCCTTATTCGCCTTTCCGCTGGCCTGGTGGGCCATGCGTAGATGGCTCCAGGATTTTGCATACCGGGTGGACATCGGCTGGTGGGCTTTCGCGTCCGCCGGGGTTATTACTGTATTGATTGCTTTGCTCACAATCAGCTTTCAGGCCGTCAAAGCCGCCACCGTCAATCCGGTAAACAGTTTGAGGACAGAATAATTTTAAATAGCAATAAACCATGCCGCTGAACTTTAACCTCCGGATCACCTGGCGCTACCTTGTCAAGGATCGTCTTTCCACCATTCTTAACCTGGTCGGGCTTTCCTCCGGACTCGCCTGCGCCCTGTTAATTTTTATCTGGGTGGATGATGAACTCAGGATGGATAAATTCCATATAAATGGTGACCGCCTGTATATGGTTAAGGAAAACCGGATTAAATCGGGCGGCATCTGGACTGCACCATCAACGGCCGGACCGACTGCACAGGCACTCGCCAAAGATTTTCCCCAGGTGGAATATACCGCCAGCATGTCCTATTCGAACGATGTTATTTTATCAGCCGGACAAAACAGTATCCGGTCAGGCGGACGATACGTGAGCAGGGATTTTTTTAAAGTGTTTACCTATCCACTGTTGCCGGGATCCAATGAGAAATCGCTGGAAAATGAAAACTCCATTTTCATTTCCGATATACTGGCTAAAAAATTATTTGGAAACGAAAAGGCAGCGCTGGGTAAAACGCTGTCCTACCAGCATAAGGAGAATTATCTGGTAACCGGAATATTCAGGGATCCGGGGATACATTCTTCGGAACACTTCGATTTTGTGCTGCCCTTCGAACCGCAAATGAAAAAAGAGGAGTGGATGCAGAGCTGGGGAAACACCGGCGTACGCACCTACCTCACCCTCAAACCCGGCAGTGATCCGGCTCTCTTTAATAAAAATATCGCCGGCTACGTGAAGAAGGTTACCAATGGCGAAATCACACATCGTACGCCATTCATCACGCTATACCAGGACATTTACCTGCACGACGATTACACCAATGGCGTTGTAACCGGAGGTCGGATTGAATATGTGCAACTGTTTTCCATTATCGCCATTTTTATCCTCATCATCGCCTGCATCAACTTCATGAATCTTTCTACGGCGAAAGCAGCCAGAAGGATGAAGGAAGTGGGTATAAAAAAAGTGATCGGCGCACGCAGGGGAAGTCTGATCCTGCAATACCTGGGTGAATCCCTCGTCATTACCGGTTGTTCCGTATTGCTGGCCTTATTACTGGTCGTGGTGGTGCTGCCATCATTTAACAATATCACAGGTAAGGAACTCGCACTTCATTTCGATGGAAAACTGATAGCGGCGATACTCGGGGTTACTTTGCTGACCGGATTGGTGGCTGGCAGCTACCCGGCCTTTTATCTCTCGGGATTTAAGCCCGGAGCGATTCTTAAAGGAAAATTCAGCAGTCTTGCAGGAGAGGTCTTTGCCAGAAAAGGGTTGGTTGTTTTTCAGTTTACCCTTTCTATATTTTTAATCGTGTCGGTATTAGTCGTATACAGGCAGATTCAATATATACAATCCAAAAATCTCGGGTTCGATAAAAACAATGTCATCACCTTTACGAAGGAAGGCAAATTTGAAAATGGCAACCTGCAACAGGCTTTCCTGGCAGAACTGCGAAAATCGCCCAATATAGAAAGTGCTTCCAGCATGCGACATAGTCTGACGGGCCACAATAGCGGCACATATGGAGTCCTCTGGCCCGGCCGCGACCCGAAAGACAAAACAGAATTTGAAAATATTGCAGTCGATTATGGGATCTTGCAAACGATGGGAATGAAAATTTCTGCGGGCCGTGATTTCTCGAAAGACTTTGGTTCCGATACCCTGGGCATTATTTTTAATGAAGCCGCCATAAAATATATGGGGATGAAAGATCCTGTTGGAAAACTCGTAACCCTGTGGGGCGAGCAGAAACACATCATCGGCGTGGTCAAAGATTTCAACTTTGAATCCCTTCACAAGGATATCGGACCCGCATTCCTGCGGCTTGACCCGCGCGCATCCGAATTCATTATTAGAATAAAACAGGGTCGTGAGAAAGAAGCCATAAAGGATATGCAGACCCTCTACAGTCAATTCAATCCCGGATTTACTTTCGAATACAAATTCCTGGATGAACGGTTTCAAAACCTGTATGCAGCAGAACAACGCGTATCGGTTTTATCCCGTTATTTCGCCGGCCTTGCCATTCTTATTTCCTGTCTCGGACTATTTGGACTTACCGCATTCACGGCACAGCGAAGACAGAAAGAAATTAGTATTCGCAAAGTAGTCGGCGCTTCGGTAAGCAATATTGTAGTGATGTTATCCAGGGATTTTTTGAAGCTGGTGCTCATTGCCTCCTTGTTAGCTTTTCCTCTGTCATGGTGGGCTGTTCATCAGTGGTTAAATGGATTTGCTTACCGTATTCCGGTAGGGGTCAGTATATTCTTTATTGCCGGCATATCTATCTTTTTGATCACCCTGTTTACCATCAGTTTTCAGTCGGTGAAAGCAGCTCTGTCAAACCCGGTGAAACATTTGAAAAACGAATAGCTGGTTGATAGTTAACAGTCCTGCAGCCGGAATATCAATTCAAACATCAAAAACAAACTCATGAATCCGATTCCGTTTCAGATAATTGAATGGGATAAAATAAGTAAATCTGAGCACCCCGGGGAAAAGGGAACTTCTTTCTGGCAAACCTTACAATTCGATGGACTAAGAGTACGCATCGTCGAATATTCGGCGGGCTATCTGGCTGATCACTGGTGCCAGAAAGGACATATTGTTTACTGTATTGAAGGCGGGTTTACTACCGAACTAGAAACAGGGGAGACCTGTCAATTAACCAAAGGCATGTCTTATATAGTATCCGATGGTATGAGCTCGCATCGTTCTGTCACCAAGACCGGTGTGAAGCTCTTAATTATAGACGGCGATTTTCTGCAACAGACCTAAGGCACTGGCGTAAAAACGACCGGTAAGAAACGACCGGTTCTCAATCTTTTTCCAGCGAAACCCAGGCTTTCGCTTCATCAAGCTTTTCACGTGAGAAGCCCTTTGTTTTTCCGGGCAACACAATACTGAGTGCACTGGATATTTCATTAACCCATTTTTGGTCTGAAACGATCGCCATCCTTCTCCAGTTTGAGAAATGTTTCAACCCGACCATCAGGTCCTGCCACCAGGCATTCATCGTAAAGTTACCGACGTCGGTTTGCAGCTCCAACAGAAAGTGAATATGCCCGTGCTGTTTAAGCACTTCTTCAATTCTGGGAACTACAACCTCTTCATAATCCTTTTTCGATACTACGCCGCTCGCTCTGAAAGCGGCTACGTGTGGGGGTATATCGGCTATCTGGTCAATCATGTTTTTTTTAACAGGTTGCTTAAAAAATCAGGCCAGGAAATCAACCTGTGACGCCGACTGTTCGGTGAAGGCAGTGATAAAGCCCGGCAGTTCATTCCAACGCCGACAATCGCCTGCTTAACAGATTGAATTCCTTCCACCCTGCACCTGCGAGGATCGGAATCACGATGAACATAAACAGCAGCGCGGGGCCTGCAGCGCCGGGTTGGGTAAAGCCAAAAACATATCCAAGCATACCAAGACAAACAATTCCGGCAGCAACACGCAAAAAATCTTCCGGCTTAAATCTTCGCCGGGAATGGGCAAATGCCCTGTCAGCCACGCGCTTTGCCAGATCCTGTTTTAACGGCTCTACAGAATAAAACTCACGGATGGCAGTTTTCAAATCATTTTCTTCCTTTGACGTCATAGCGGTCTGTTTATCAGATTTTTCTTCAGGCTGTTTCTCGCCCTGAACAAATGACTTTTTACTGTATTTACCGGCATTTCCAGCATGGACCCGATCTCGTCCAGACTCTGGTCGTCCTGGTAAAACAGCAGAACAATACTTCTCTGGATCTCGGGTAAGCCGTCGATCAGAGCGCGCAATTGGCTCGCTTCTTCCCGTCGTACAAATATTTCCTGATAGTCACTATCCTGGTCTTCGAGTCTTTCGAAAGTTGATTCACCGGTTTCTGAAACCATGAAGTCACTCAACTGAAATTTCTTCCTCCTCTTTAAAAAATTAATACTCATGTTGTAGGCAATATTGCCGATCCAGGTGCCCATTTTGGATCTGAATTGAAAACCATCCAGGTTTTCATACACTTTTAAGAATACATCCTGGCAGATATCTTCCCTGTCCTCATTAACACCCACGAGCGGCGTTACAATATGCAATACCAGTCGCTCATATTTTCGTATAAGCTGCACAAAGGCCTCTTTATTGCCCTGACGAATCGCATTAACCAGATATTTCTCATCATCCAGATCGTACATTATAAACGGATAGTGACCAGGCCCATGAGACAACCGGAACCTGAAAAAGTTGCAGCAGGCTCCCCGGAAAGAATTATCGTTCAAACCGCAACCTTTCTTCCAGAAGATTGTCCATTGAAAATAACGAACAAAACAATCGCTATGTATAAAAGACTTGTAACGATCCTTGCGGTTCTCTTTTGCGGCCTGATGGCTTCAGCGCAGGACGTGAAGGAAGTACACCAACTGAACTACGATCCCGAAAAATTGAAAATAATCCCCGACAAAGTGTTTGAATTCGGCATCCCCTTACTGTTTGTCTTCCTGCTGATTAACGCGATTATTACCATCCTGAAAAACCGGGCTGAATTTCAGCTGAAAGCTAAAATGATCGAAAAAGGTGTTTCTGAAGAATCGCTGGTCAGCATATTCAGGGAAAGTAATGCCATTTCCAGGCTGCAACCCTTAAAATGGTTTTTGTTTACCCTCGCTTCCGCTATGGCACTGCTTGTTATTCACTTTAGCAGAGACTACCTGGTAAACCAGTCAGGCTACCTGGCCGTCGGTATTTTTTTATTTTTTCTCTCGGCAGCATTCCTTGCCTACTTCCAGATTCTGAAGAACAGGCAATAATTTTTTAAATAATTAGTCATGAAGTCAATTAAAATAATTGTCATTGGCATCGCCATGGCATTTCTCCTGCCTTTAGTTCATCTTTTCGCGCAGGGTGGCGGTCCTGCAATTTCTGTGCAGGCCGATCCGGCAGTTTCTGTTCAGCAGAAGCTGATTATCTCTGCCAAAGCCATTGAACTGCTTAAAGCAAATTATATTTTCCCTGAAAGGGTGCCGGCCATCGATTCATTCCTGAAAGTTAAATTTAACCGGAACGGATATGATTCATTCACCACTTTGCCCGGGTTTCTCCAGGAATTCAATAAGGATCTGGAACGGCAGGGCCATGATCATCACCTGAATGTTTTTTTCGGTCCGCTAAGAGTAAAGCAAATAAAAAAGGAAGCTCAGCTGAACGGTGAAAAAAATGACGCGGTAGACAAAGAATGGCTGGATTTATTAAAATATGAAAATTTCCGGTTGCGAAAACTGGAAAGGCTTGAAGGGAATATCGGGTACTTCCAGTTTCTCAATTTCACCCAGCTTGCGCCCTCCAAAGAGACGATCGTAAGTGCCATGAATTTTATGCACCAGTCATCCGCCCTCATCCTTGATTTGAGAGAAAACGGTGGCGGCAGCGCGGAGACGATGAACTTTATGCTCAGCTATTTTTTGAAAGACTCGCTGCAAACGGGAGAATGGCGTTACAGGGAGGGAAACCGGGTGGAGAAAACATATATCCCTTCCGACCCTGTTGTCAGGAAAATCCCGGATACTGTGCCGGTATTTATCCTGGTGAGTAAAAGAACCGCATCTGCTGCAGAAGGATTTTCCTATATCATGCAACAATTCAAAAGAGCCGCCATTGTTGGCGAGCAGACAAAGGGCGAAGGGAACCCGGGAAAGACCTTCGTCCTGAATGATTCGCTGTACATGATGATCCCGACCATTGAAAGCCGGAACGCGGTGTCTGGAAGAGGAATTGACGGGATTGGCGTGATCCCGGACATACCGGTAGAAAGGAGTAAAGCAGAGGATATGGCCCTGTTGGAAATAAATCAACTGCTGGCAAAAAATACCAGCCATCCGGAGCGGAAAAGACAATATGAATGGAATATTCCTGCCCTGCGAGCAAAATTAGATCCACAGCAATTACCCATAGAACAGGTTAAGAATATCTCAGGGACCTATACAGAGAACAGGAAAATAATTTATGAAAACGAGGGGCTTTATTTTGAAACCTCCGCCGGCAGATTCAAAATGTTCTACCTGGGAAATAACAGTTTTTCAGTCGACGGCAAAGAGTACCGGATAAACTTTACTGATTTAAACCAGCCTGCAGCCTATTTTCAGGCCGGTTGGTCAGACGGCGGCGTGGAAGTAGTAAAAAAAGTAAAGCGCCTTTGAACCCTTATCAATCCTGCACAATCCGGAACGTCAGGTTGATGCGGACTTTATATCCCGTGAATTAATCCTGCACGATCCGGAACGTCAGGTTGATCCGGGGCTTGATATCCTTTGCGGTTTTTGGAATCTGGTGTTCCCAGAAATGCTGCATGGGGCCGGCCATCAATAGAAAACTTCCGTGTTTGAGCGGAATCTCAATCTGCTCGAGCTCCTTTCGGAATTTATGCCTGATCCGGAAAGGCCGGGTCTCTCCGAAACTCACCGACCCGATGACCGGGTTCTTTCCATACTCACGTTCATGATCGCGGTGCCAGGCAACACTGTCCTGGCCCGTACGGTACAGATTCAGCAACACGCTGGTAAACTGGATGCCCGTCTGCTTCTCCACTTTCTCACGGATCGTCTGCAGGGTAGGTGTGAGAGGGCTTTTGATCTCGCCACCACGACGTTTCCCATACCAGGCCGTGAGTCTGGGTGTCGGATAAGTCTTACCGTGTATGGTAATCGGTTCCTGCTGCCAGGGTGTTTCGTCCAACAGCGTCCGATAATAAACGTCAGACTCTTCCCGGCTGAAAAAATGTTCATAGAGCGTCAGTTCGGCATCCGGAATATTAAAATGCGTGATTTTCAGATCGCCGGATTCGAAGAGGTCGGTATCATCAAACAGTGTCAGCATATCCATACTGAAACAAAAGACCTGCTTGTTTGGTTTATCCGGTTGCCTGTTGGCAAGTTTTTTTAACGGGCATTTAGCGGCCCGCGCTGCCGATTACCCCAGGATCTTGATTTTCATAATCGCGGCGATGCTGTGCGCTCTCTGTTTGGCGAGGTCCGCTTTCTCCCCCTCAAATAGGTCATCAACCGACGAACAGAATAAGCTTACCCAGCGGTCAAACTGTTCCGCAGTCAGGTGGGCGAGCTGATGGATTTTCTGGTGCATCACCATCGGATTACCGGTATAGCTGCCTGTATAGAACAAGGTGTTTTCCCAGAATGTATACATTACCGGAAGATGTTTCGGCCAGTTGATTTTTATCGTCTCGGTAAAAATATATCCAATGACTGGATCCTCTACCACCCGGGCATAGAAATGATCTACCAGAATCTTAATATCACCTTTCGCCTCTATATCTTTCTTCATGCAATTAAATTATGAAAGATTCATGTTAAAGATCTTTACGGCTGAATTTCCGAAGTGAAAGCCAGTTGGGTATAACGGCCCATAGAACCATGATGAGTAAGGCAAGTGCAAATCCAAGATTTGAACCGAAGGAATCCTTAAAGATCGCGCCGCTATATCCCATCAGTGCTGATATATCCATTTTTAGCAGGATTAGAATTCTTCCCAGATCAATCGGGTTTAAACCACTCATGACGATCATGGCCTTCTCCATGGGATAATCCTGGAACTGAAAGAGAATAAATAAAGCCAGCCCGTCGAAGAGGAGCGAGAAATAAAGCCATAACAAAATGGATACGCCGATTCCCTTCGCCTTGTCCCTGGTGATGACCGCAGCCAGCATCGCGATCGAAACAAAAATAATGGTCAGCAAGGCCGCCATCCCTATCATCACCAGGCCGGTTATATTGGAAGAGTATAGTACAATGGGAATGCCGACTCCTGTCAATACCGCCAGGGTCAGTGAACCGCTAAGTCCGAAAAAAAGGCTCGTCCAGATTTTTTTCCGTTTAAGTGGCTGACTAACGAGTAATTCGATGAATTCAGAACTATTGTAAATATAAATAGTTGAGAAAACAATGGACACCAGGGGTACGATGATCAGGACCAGGTTCAGCAGACTGAGCAATCCTTTGGCAGGATTATCGTCCAGGTTAAAAACACTCAGCGATATGGCCAGCAGGAACAGGGTATAGGCAATGACTATTTTATTCCTCAGGATATCGGTAATAACATATTTGATCATTTTTTTCATGGAACTATGCTTTTAACATCACAGAAGCGATGGCCTTTGACAATTTCGAATGACCGGTATCACTTCTCAGCTCACTAAGCGTTTTATGGAATACGAGCCTGCCTTCCTGCATGTAGATCACTTCTGTGATCAGATCGTCAAGGTCACTGAGTATATGGGAAGTGATCAAAACAAGTTTTCCTTTCCCCTTTTCCCTGATTATTTTTTCTTTTAATATCTCAGAGGCTACCGGGTCCAGCCCCGCTGTCGGCTCGTCCAGGATCAGCACATCCGGTTTAAATAAAAAAGCCAGTGTGGCGCTCACTTTCTGCCTGGTGCCTCCCGAAAGGGTACGCATTCTTTTGTCAAGTACTTTGTCTATCCCCAGGCTGGAAATCAATTCTTCGTCCAGATCCTCCGCCCTGGTCTTCCGGCGGATATCTTTCATCATCGAGATAACCTGTCTGATCGTCATATTGTCCGGGTACTTACCAATCTGCGGCATATACCCAACCTGTTCCCGGTAGAGCCAGTCGTGAAGAATATTCTTTCCATTGAAGGTGATAAATCCGCTATTGGGTACCACCATCCCGAGTATGCTTTTGATCAGGGTTGTTTTACCGCTTCCATTGGGGCCTATCAGCGCAATGCATTCCCCTTTCAGACAGGTTGCTGAAACATTGTCCAGGGCTTTTAATTTCCCGAATTGCTTGGAAACATTACTCGCGATTATCATAATCTGATGGGTTTCATGCTCGGATGATCATCTTTTAAATTTTCCGGGGTAATGCTCGGAATAAGTTTTTCAGATTTATCCAGCAGGGTGGACATAAAGCTCCGGAACAGCATCATCGCCGAAGGATTCTTTTCCACGATCATGGAAAACAGGCTCACCGGATGATAGGGCGTATCACCGGTCTTGTCCCTGTCAATATCATATCCTTCATATTTGTCCCAGTAATTATTATCAAATGAATTCAATACCAGTGTACCGTTTGTTCCAATGTCGAATGTATTTGACTGGAAATTATTTCCGGTCACAGTTACCTCCATGCAGCTTGCCTGGATTTTAATAGCCCAGCCATTGCTGTTAAAAACATTTCCTGAAATCTTAACGCGACTGGCACCTTCCATGTAGATCCCGGTGGTGTT
>Ga0068858_100008268_pt1 | contig 10001 bp, 9 predicted proteins | sample KBSSwiS12_FD_66589 | JGI IMG/M metagenome (GOLD analysis project Ga0068858, IMG submission 66589) | Switchgrass rhizosphere microbial communities from Kellogg Biological Station, Michigan, USA - KBS Switchgrass S1-2 | ecosystem: Host-associated > Plants > Roots > Rhizosphere > Soil ... | reverse complement strand
TGCTGGAAGCCGACGGCATGCTGGCCACCTGCCTGCAGCATGAGATGGACCATCTGAACGGTGTACTGTTCATCGACCATCTGTCGCGGCTGAAGCGCTCCATGGCCATCAAGAAGCTCACCAAGGCCAAGAAGCTCAAAGAAACCGCCTGATCGCATGGCGCTGCGATTGGCATTTATGGGCACCCCCGATTTCGCGGTGCCCACCCTTGCCGAGCTGATCGCCCAGGGCCACGACATTGCTGCCGTCTATTCCCAGCCGCCGCGTCCCAAGGGCCGCGGCATGGCGCTGGAGCCCGGGCCCGTCCACGCCTTTGCTGAACGCGCCAAGCTGTCTGTTCGCACACCGCTGTCGCTGAAAAGCGCCGAGGAACAGGCGGCCTTTGCGGCGCTTGATCTGGATGCCGCCATCGTCGTGGCCTATGGCTTGCTGCTGCCCAAACCGGTTTTGGACGCGCCAAAGCTTGGCTGCTTCAATCTGCATGGCTCGCTTCTGCCGCGCTGGCGCGGCGCCGCACCCATCCAGCGCGCGGTGATGGCCGGCGACGCCGAGACCGGCGTGATGGTGATGCAGATGGAAGAAGGCCTGGATACCGGCCCGGTGCTGATGGCCGAGAAGGTGCCGGTGGGCCGCAAGACGTCCGGCGAGCTGGCCACCGAACTGTCGCGGCTGGGCGCCGATCTGATGGTTCGGGCATTGGGTGCATTGGAGCGCGGCGCGATCACGCCCCAGCCGCAAGCGACGCAGGGCGTGACCTATGCCAAGAAGATTTTCAAGGACGAAGCCCGCATTGACTGGTCGAAAAGCGCCGGCGAGATCGACTGTCTGATCCGCGGGCTGGCGCCTGCGCCCGGGGCTTTCACCGAAATCAAAGGCGAGCGGCTGAAGATTCTCTACGCCATGCCGGTAACAGATCGTGGTGAGCCTGGTGAAATCATCACCGACGATCTGACAGTGGCCTGCGGCGAAGGCGCCTTGAAGCTTTTGAAAGTCCAGCGCGCCGGCAAAGGCGTGATGGAGGCGCGTGAATTGCTCAAGGGTTTTGCGCTGCCGCCCGGCACAAAATTCACCTGATGCCACGCTATCGCCTGAAGCTCGAGTATGACGGCGCGCCTTTTGTCGGCTGGCAGCGGCAGGACAATGGCCCATCGGTACAAGGCGCGCTGGAAGACGCGATCGAAAAGTTGTCCGGCGAACGCGTGACGGTGACGGGCTCGGGCCGCACCGATGCAGGCGTGCATGCCCTGGGCCAGGTGGCGCATTTTGACCTGGTCAAGGAGTTCGAGCCCGGCAAGGTGCGCGATGCCCTCAATTACCATCTGCGTCCCAACCCGGTTTCGGTGCTGGAAGCGGATGTGGCGGATGGCGAATTCCATGCCCGCTTTTCCGCCCGCAGCCGGCATTATCTGTTTCGCATCTTGAACCGCCGCAGCCCGCCGGCGCTGGAGACCGGAAAGGTCTGGCATGTCTCACCAAAGCTGGACGCCGAAGCCATGCATGCGGCGGCGCAGACCCTGGTGGGCCAGCATGATTTCACCACCTTCCGCGCCGCCGAATGCCAGGCCCAGTCGCCGGTCAAGACGCTTGACCGGCTGGATGTCAGCCGCCGCGCCGATGAAATCCATATCGAGGCCAGCGCGCGGTCATTTCTGCATCACCAGATCCGTTCTTTTGCCGGCACCCTGAAGCTGGTGGGCGAGGGCAAGTGGACACCGCGCGATGTCGCCGAGGCACTGGCGGCCAAGGACCGCGCGGCTTGCGGCCCGGTGGCGCCGCCGGATGGGCTGTATCTGGTGCGGGTGGATTATTAGGCGCCCTGGCACGACGGCGTTTCGGTGGCGACGGGCCAAGTGCGAACTGCTCCGGAACCTTATCCAGCTCGCCGGGCATTAATAGCTAAAGCGGTCGCCAGGAAGCGGTGGCGTTGTGGCGGGTTGACGAATTGCGTGGGTCGCCTGCTCGAAAGCATAGCCGAACGCGAGCAGTTTCATTTCGCTGAAGTCCGCTCCAATAAAAGAAATGCCGACGGGCAGGCCCTCTGTGGTGAACCCGGCGGGAACGGTCAATTCGGGCCAGCCTGTCAAACTCGCGATCCCCAGGCCAAAGTTGCCATACAGACGCCGTGAATTGCTCCGGGGCGCCTCGCCGATCTTTTGGATCGGCCTGGTCTGGGTCGCACAAGTAAGCGCATCCAGTTTATCCTGGGCCAGTATCGCCTGCATGGACGCCTTCACGAAGGCGCGACCTTGCTCCCGCGCAGCAATGTAAAGGGGATTCGTCGGTGGCGGAGTCGCGGCTTCGTCACGATACCCCGCCAGCCGCTCGGGGTTGGGCAGGATGCCGGGTGGCGCCGCCGAAGCTATCTTCTCACTCATGGCCAAAATCTCTGCATGGGTTCGCGGGTATCCCGGGGGAAACGAGGTCTGAAGATAAGCGTCTAGATTTGGAGCTGATTCTGTTCGGACGATGAGCGATTCCAGATCGCCATGGAAATGCGGCAGCCAAAACGGGAGTTCCACCTCAACGACCGTGGCCCCACAGGCTTTGAGCTTTTCCACAGCGGCATTCATGATGGCATCGGTGTCCGCGTCGTCGCCTGAGAAATCGCGGCGTAAGAAACCAATCCGCGCGCCGCGAAGAGCATCAGGTCCAAGACCGGTTTTATAATCGCCAGGGTAGTAAAAGAGCTTTTTGCTGCGAACCGATGGATCCCGGTCATCGATTCCCTGCAGGATGCTGAGAACCAGCGAGACGTCCGATACTGAGCGCGCGATAGGGCCCACGGTATCGAGCGTTGGCGCCGTGGGCATGACTCCAACGGTGCTGATCGCGCCAGTCGTTGGTTTCAGGCCGACCACGCCATTGGTCGCTGAAGGCCAACGGATCGACCCCGTTGTATCCGAGCCAATTCCGATCGGGGCATACCCCGCTGCCACTCCCACCGCGGTGCCGCTGGAAGAGCCGGCCGGACTATACGCCAGATTATGTGGATTGTGGGTCTGCCCTCCAAGCGAACTCATCATGGGACCCCCTGCGAGTTCACTCAGGTTGACTTTCGCCAGAATGATTGCTCCTGCGGTTCGCAGCTTCTGGACAATCTCCGCGTCGGCATAAGGCACGGCGCCCTTCAATCCGTAGAAGCCCAAACTGGTTTGAAGATCGCGTGTATTGATGTTGTCCTTGAGCAGAACCGGTATCCCATGGAGCGGCGACCGCGGTCCTTTGGTTCGCCGTTCCTCGTCGAGCGCCCGTGCCTCCTTGATGACATTTGGATTGAGCGTGATCACGGCATGGAGTTCAGGCTCGTAGGCTTTGATCCGCGCCAGCGATAAGCGTCCGAGCTGTTCGGCGGTCAACGCGCCCCGGTCCATTGCGCGGTTGATATCCTCGATTGTTGCTGTCTCAAGATCGAAGGTGGCGTTGGCGGTGCGCCGTGCGCCGCGCATGGGCTCGGTATCCGCTGCCCCGTCCGCTGCACTCGGCAACAGTGCTGCCGACATTCCCTGGATGGCACTGCGTCGTGTGGGGCGGGAAATATCGTAACCCATGGCATCCTCCCTTGCGTCCAAATCATGTCCCGTGTATAACATGGTATCTTGTTTTGCAAGGTACGATCGTACCAGTGGCATGGCTGCACGATTGAGGGTTTTGCTCATTTTTCCTTGAGCGGAAATCGCCAGCTTGCTGGGGGCGCGGCAGGAGAACGAACGGCTAAAGATCCACCAACATCACCGCGCCGGGATCAATCGGCTCGCCTAAAAAAATCTCGCCCAGATGGGCAAAGCGCCCCGGCGCATCGGTGGCCAGGAAACGCGGTGGCTGCGCGACGCCATCATGCAGCAGCGATTTTTCCCGCAGAATTTTCTCAACCGCCGCGGCGGTGGTTTCGGCGCTGTCGATCAGGGTCACGTCATTCCCCGCAACCTTGGCGATGGTCTGCTTCAGCACTGGGAAATGCGTGCAGCCCAACACCAGCCCGCGCGGGTGCGGCATGGTGGCGAGAAGAGGGCCCAGATAGCGATGCGCCGTCAGTTCCACGATCGGCCCATCGCGCAAGCCTTCTTCGGCCAGCGCCACGAACAAGGGACAGGCTTGCTGCACCACCGGCATCTGCGGGGCACGCTCCTGGATCGCGCGGACATAGGCGCCGCCTTTGACCGTGCCTTCGGTGGCGATCACCGCGATCGGCCCTTCCGGTACGGCTGCCACCGCGGCCTGCGCGCCAGGCTCGATCACACCCACCACGGGCAGCGGCGCCAGTGTCTGCGTCAGGGTTGGCAGCGCGGCGGCACTGGCGGTGTTGCAGGCCACCACCAAAAGCTTGATGTCATGGCGCATCAAGGCGGCGCTCGCCTGCACCGCATAGCGCGTCACCGTGTCGGCGCTTTTGGTGCCGTAAGGTAGCCTTGCGGTGTCGCCCAAATAGACAAAAGATTCGTTTGGCAGGCGCGCTTTCAGGGCCCGCATCACCGTCAACCCGCCCATGCCGGAATCGAAAATACCGATCGGCTTCAAAGCGGCGGCTTTGCGAAATAAGCGGTGAGAAGCGCGGCATAGATATCGGTCAGCGCCGCAATTTCGGCGACCGGCACACACTCATCGGCCTTGTGCATGGTCGCGCCAGCCAAGCCCAGCTCCACCACCGGACAGACATCCTTGATGAAGCGCGCATCCGACGTACCGCCGCTGGTGGAGAAAAATGGCGCCTGGCCGGTGATGCGGGCAATAGTGTCGCTGATCAGCTGGGTGAATTTGCCTGGCGCGGTGAGGAAGGAAACGCCGCTGGTCTGGGAGGCGACGGTGATCTCGCAGCCGGATTCCTGCGCGATCATCGAGGCGCGATCCTTGACCCAATTGGTCAGGCTGTCCGGCGTGTGCTTGTCGTTGAAGCGGATGTTGAAGGCGGCCCGCGCCTCCGCCGGGATTACATTGGTGGCATCATTGCCCACATCCACGCTGGTGAAAGCCAGGGTGGAGGGATCGAAGTGCTCGCTGCCCTTGTCCAGTTTGTGGGTCGCCAACTGGGTTATCAGCTCGGCCAAGGCGGGAATGGGATTCTTGGCCTTTTGCGGATAGCCGACATGGCCCTGCACGCCCTTGGCCATCAGCTTGAAATTGATCGAGCCCCGGCGGCCGATCTTCAGCGTGTCGCCGGCCTGGCCGGACGAAGTGGGTTCGCCCACGATGCAATGGTCGATATGTTCGCCGCGCCCCTTCAGCCATTCCAGCACCTTGACCGTGCCGTTGACCGCCACGCCTTCTTCGTCGCCCGTGATCAACAGGCTTATGGAGCCTTTGAACTTCTCTGATGGTTTGCCGATCCTGGCCGCCGCCGCGACAAACGCGGCGATGGCCGATTTCATGTCAGCGGCGCCGCGGCCATAGAGTTGGCCGTCCCGCACTTCGGCGGCAAAGGGGTCTGCGTTCCAGCCTTCGCCTACCGGCACCACATCGGTGTGGCCGGCAAAGCAGAAATTGGGCGCGGCCTCACCCAGCCGGGCATAGAGGTTGTCCACATCGCCGAACGGCAGGCGATGGGTGACAAAGCCCAATTCCTTCAGCACCGCCTCCAACACGTCCAGCGCGCCCGCGTTCTTCGGCGTCACCGAAGGGCAACGGATCAAGGCCTGGGCCAGCGCCAGCGCGTCTATTTGGATGCTCATTCCCGCAACAATTCGTTGATCGAGGTCTTGGCGCGGGTCTTTTCATCCACCCGCTTGACGATGACGGCGCAATAGAGGTTCGGACCGCCGCTGGAAGACGGCGCCGAACCGGAGACCACCACCGAATAGGGCGGCACCTTGCCCAGATGCACTTCGCCGCTGGCGCGGTCGATGATCCTGGTGGAGGCAGACAAATAGACACCCATGCTGAGCACGCTGCCTTCGCCCACGATTACGCCTTCGGCCACTTCGGCGCGGGCGCCGATGAAGCAATTGTCCTCAATGATGGTGGGCGCTGCCTGCAAGGGTTCCAACACGCCGCCCAGTCCCGCGCCGCCGGAAATATGGCAATGCGCCCCGACCTGCGCGCAGGAACCTACCGTGGCCCAGGTGTCGATCATGGTGCCTTCGCCCACCCGCGCGCCGACATTGACGAAGCTGGGCAGCAAGACCGCGCCCTTGGCGATGAAGGCGCTGCGGCGCACGATCGCGCCGGGCACGGCGCGGAAACCGGCGGCGCGGAATCGGGCTTCGTCCCAGCCCAGGAATTTGGAATCCACCTTGTCCCACCATACCGCTTCGCCCGGCGCGCCCGAAATCAGCTTCATATCGTTCAGGCGAAAGGACAGCAGCACCGCCTTTTTCAGCCACTCATGCACGATCCATGTGCTGTCGATCTTCTCGGCGACCCTGAGCGAGCCACTGTCGAGCGCCTCCAACGCCGCGTCCACCGCGTCGCGTTCCGGGCCCTTGGAGGTCACGCCAAGCTGGTCGCGCTTTTCCCAAGCGGCATGGATGGCGATGCTCAAGTCACTCATGGTCAAATCCTGATGCTTTGCAGAAACTGGCTCAGATTGTCGGTCTGATGGTCGATGTCGCCGGGGGCGACCTCCACCATCGGGCCGTGCTTGCCCCAGGGCGCATCGCTTTTCAACCATATCGTGGTCATGCCGAGCGCCCGGGCCGGCACCAGGTTGGCGGGCAGATCGTCGAACATGGCCGCCTGTTCGCAAGCCACGCCCGCCGCCGCCACCACGCAGTGATAGGCCTCTATCTGCGGCTTGGGCTGAAAGCCCATGGTGCGGATGTCCCAGACCTCGTCGAACAGTCCCGTCATGCCCAGGCGTTCCAGGATGCGCCCGGCATGATCGCGGCAGCCATTGGTGAAAACAAAGCGGCGGCCCGGGAGTTTTTCGAGGATGTCCACCAGCCCGCCATCCGGCTGAAGGCTGGCGAGGTCGATGTCATGCACATAATGCAGATAGTCTTCCGGCAACGCGCCATGCTCGCGCATCAGCCCGTTCAAAGTTGTGCCATATTGGCGATACAGCTCTTTCTGCCGGGCATAGGCTGCCTCGCGGGGCAGCTTCAGGAAAGCCATGACATAGTCGGTCATCCGGGCCTCGATCTGGGCAAAGATGCCGCTGTCGGCGCAATAAAGTGTGTTGTCCAGGTCGAAAATCCAGCTTTTTACATGCCGGAAATCTGGCCGGACGTCTGGCCCGGTCTCTGTCAGGGAACCGTTTTTTTCCACGATATTTACGCTTTCCATCGGCCCAGAACATGGCTTGGGCCGCCATGCGGCGCAAGCACCGTTAACGCATGTCCACCAATCCTATTTAAAGCCTGTTAAAGGCCCTTCGCGCAAAATGCGCGCTGGGCCAAGTTCAAGGGACGCATGGACCGTTCATCTTCCGCCGGCCGTGCGAACGGCAAGCCGGGTCTGGGCCCGCAAGAGGCGCTCGACATCCTGGATATCCGCACCGGCAAGCCCGGCGGCACCTCCGAATTGGCGGGCCGCACCGATGCGGGCGCCGACGTGCTGCACTATCTTGCTGTCCGCGGCGCGCCCGCCACTCGCCAGGCGGTGGCCGCCAATCCGGCGGCGCCCGCGCTCACCAACCGGCTTTTGGCCGATGACGAGTGCGAGGATGTACGCGCGGAACTAGCGGTGAAGATCGCGCGCCTGATGCCCGGCCTCACCGAGCGTGAAAGCTCTCACATCGTTGTTCTGACCATTGAGACCCTGGAATGCCTGGCGCGTGACGCCACCGTGCGTGTGCGCGCGATTCTGGCGGAAGAGATCAAATATCTGGACTGCATCCCGCACGACATCGTGTTCCGCCTGGCCCAGGACGTGGAAAGCGTGGTGGCGGCGCCGATCCTGGAATATTCCCCGCTGCTGTCCGATGCCGACCTGATCGAGATCATCGCCTGCGGCCAGGTGCAGGAAATGTTGACCGCCATCGCCAAGCGCAATCCGGTCAGCGAACCGGTCAGCGACCTGGTGGTGAAGTCGTTGAACATTCCCGCCGTGGCCGCGCTTCTGGTCAATCCCAATTCCAAGATCCGCAAGGAGACAATGGAACGGATCGTCGACCAGCTCGAAGAAATTAGCGCCTGGCACCTGCCTTTGGCCTTGCGCGCCGACCTTTCGGCGCGGGTCATCCGTCGCATCGGCAGCCTGGTGGGCGCCTCCATCCTGGAGCGTCTGGCGGCTCGCAACGATTTGTCGGAAGCCACCCGCATTCACCTGAACCGCGAACTCAGGGCGCGGCTGGCGGAGACGCCGGTCGAGGCCGGCGGGGTTTCCGCCGCCGATCTGGTTGCGGAGGCCAAGAAGGATGGGCGCCTGGACGGGGCCTTTGTGGAAAAGGCGGCCCAGGCCGGCCAGCGCGAGACGGTGATCCTGGCCTTGGCGCAACTCGCCGATATCAGCGAACAGACGGTGAAGAAGATTCTCACCGCCGGCAGCGCCAAGCCGCTGGTGGCGCTGGTCTGGCACACCCATCTGTCCATGCGGGTGGCCTTCAAGATCCAGACCCTGATCATGAAGCTGCCGACGCGGGAAGTGTTGCCGGCGCGCGGCGGCGTGGGTTTCCCCCTGAGCAAGGAAGAGATGCGCTGGCATCTCAACTATTTCAACATCACGGCTTAGGCGTCAGCGGGCGGGCGGGGACGTCGCGGCAAGCGACGCCTGCGGCGGCAGGTCTTTGAGCCCGCCGGGTCCGATATGGGCGACATAGCCGGCCACGCCCTTGGTCGGCGTCAGGGCAAAGCCTGATTCCACGAGGCCCCGCGTGGCGCAATTCTCGTTTCCGCGAATCTCGAAAATCACCGGCGTGGTGCAGAATTTCCTGGGGCCACTCACCAGCGTGACACCGCCCTTTTTCTGGGCCAGCAGATAGACAGCATCGGTTTTCAAGGGCGTGGTGACGGCCCTGGCGCAGGCGCCCGGCTGCACTGTCCACCAGCCACGCGATACGGGTTTGGCCCGTTCCATCTGGCCCAACGCCACCAGCAGCACATCGCTTGTGTCGTTGCAGGCGGTATAGCCCGCCGGCGCGATTTTCTGGCGCGCCTGGTCTTCCAGGGCAGCGAACAGTTCGGCATTGCCGGCGTTGGGACCGAAATGCATGCGCTTGCGGAAATCCATCAGCGCCGCGCCGGTCGCTTTGTCCGGCTTGCCGTCGATGCGCGCGATCGGATAGCCGTTGTCTTTCAACAAACGTTTGACGCCGGCCAGCTGCGCCTCGGTCAGGCTCATCACCGGCTTTTCGTCGAAATTCATGGTCCATATGCTCTTGCCGCGATTGTCCAGCGCGGCAAAGGGAAGCGCGAACGTGTCGTCGGCGGTGCAATAGGGCTGGGTGACCGCCTGCTTGATGGAGAAATTCGTATCCTTGACGCAGACCGGATAAGCGCCGCCCCAGGCGCGCCCCGGGCCGGAATGGGCGATGCCCGAGCGGGCATAGACCAGATAACGCTCCGCCGTCAGCGGTTCCTTGCGCGCCGGCTGGCAATCGCCGGGCGCGATGCGGCTCCAGCCCTGGGTCTCGCTCCTTGGCGACTGGATCGCCGCAGTGGCCGCATAAAGGATGTAACTGGTGCGGTTGCAGAGGGTGAGCGCGGCATGGGCCGGCTCCGGCATCATGCCAACCGCCAGCAATCCGGCCAGCAACAGCCACTTCATTCGGCAGTGATCAGCGTGCCGGCGCCATGCTCGGTGAAAAGTTCGAGCAGCAGCACATGGGGGATGCGCCCGTCCAGGATGACGGCGGCATTGACCCCGCCCTCCACCGCGTCGATGGCGGTCTGGATCTTGGGAATCATGCCGCCCGAAATGGTGCCATTGGCGATCAGGGCGCGCGCCTCGCTGACGGAAAGCTTGGAGATCAGCTTCTTGTCCTGGTCCAGCACGCCTTCCACATCGGTGAGCAAAACCAGGCGTTCGGCTTTCAGCGCGCAAGCGACCGCTCCGGCCACCGTATCGGCATTGATGTTGTAGGTCTCGCCCTTGCGGCCCACGCCGATGGGCGCGATCACCGGAATGGTCTC
>Ga0068858_100008267_pt1 | contig 10002 bp, 5 predicted proteins | sample KBSSwiS12_FD_66589 | JGI IMG/M metagenome (GOLD analysis project Ga0068858, IMG submission 66589) | Switchgrass rhizosphere microbial communities from Kellogg Biological Station, Michigan, USA - KBS Switchgrass S1-2 | ecosystem: Host-associated > Plants > Roots > Rhizosphere > Soil ... | reverse complement strand
ATGAAACGCTGATTGTTTCTTCCGTTACATTCTTTCATGGTCGGCTCCTAATTGATATATACGAACTCGTTGGTGTTCATGACCACATGGGCAAACTCGGCCAACGGGGTTAACCAGAGCTTGGTCGATTCATCGCGCGAACCACCTTGATTCGCACTCAAACGTTTCTGCATGAACTCCTGACCTTGCTGGAGTTCTTTCGCGGTCGCTTGGCGGCTGTAAGCAATCCGGTAGAGCAGCTTGATCTGCGCCGCCGGGTCGCTGCCCGCTTCTTTCTCGATGCGAGTCGCCAGATCCTGCGCCTGCACCAGGAAGGTCTCGTTGTTGAACAGGGTCAACGCCTGCGTCGCGACCGTCGTAACTTCACGGCGCTCGCAGCTCAAACTTGCATTGGGCTGATCGAACACATCGAACATCGGGTATTTCAGGTTGCGCTTGATGTTCGCGTAGATGCTGCGTCTATAGGTGGAGGGGTCGTTGTTGGTCACGAGCCAGGTACCCCGGATGGACGCGCCGCTAACGATGTTCTTCGGAACCGGCGGGTAGAAAGATGGACCTCCCATTTCCGGATTCAGATCGCCGCTGGCGGAGAGAACCGCATCCCGGATGATTTCGGCTTCCATCCGCTTCACCGGGAATCTCCACATGAATTGATCCGTGGGATCCTTGGCCAGGCTGTTGGCGTCATAGAACGTCGAAGCCATCTTATAGGTCTCCGAGTTCATGATTTCGCGCTGTATCTGTTTAATGCTCCAGCCCTTTTGCACGAACTCCGTGGCCAGCCAGTCCAGCAATTCCTGATTCGACGGCTGCGTGCCCATCTTTCCGAAATTGTTGGGCGTGGTCACGATGCCCTGGCCGAAGTGCTGATACCAGATGCGGTTGACCATCACGCGGGCCGTCAGAGGATTGTCCTCGGACGCGATGAACTTCGCGAAAGCCAAGCGGCGTCCGCTGGTGGGATATTGGCTGTTCGCCGGCGGCGTAATCTTGGCCGGCTCTTTACTCAATACAGTAAGGAAGCCCGGCTCGATCACCGGCGCCTTCATTTCTTCCTCAAACGGACTCAGGCCGGTGCTGGCGAAGTACATCGGAGGTGGCTCGTAATGATCGCCGGCCTTGGGAAGGAACTTGCCCTTAAAGCCGAAGTCTTCGTAGGTAATGCCACCAAAAGTTCCAGGCTGGAACGGCGGATGCGGCGTAAAGCGGAAATCCCCATCGCGCATTCCCATGGTGATGGGCGGCTTCTCCGGCATCTGCTTCTTCAACGCCGCAATCTGATCTTCCAGACCCTTGCGCGTCTGTTCGTCCGCATCGCTCACCTTGATAACAGCCGGCTTGTAACCGGCCGCGTCGTCGTCGGCGAATCGGACGGTGGAGACCTGAGCCACTAGCAATTTCTGTCCCGCGGTACGCTTTTCTTCGGGAATCGCGAAGGCGTCCTGAATATCCTGCGGGAATTTTTGCAAGGTCTTCTTAAACAGCTCTTTCTTGTAAGGCTCTTCGATGACGCCGATCTGCTTGGTCAGTTCCTTGATCTTGGCGTTCAGATCGTTGGCGGTCTTCTCATACGCATTCCACTGATCGGCTGGCACCAGCGGGTGATCGTATTCAACGGCGCTGTTGAAGATCGCAATCGTCTTGTAGTAATCCTTGCGCGTGATCGGATCGAACTTGTGATCATGGCAACGGGCGCAGTTGATGGTGAGAGCCTGGAAGCCCTGCATCGCGGTGCGCGCCATGTCGTCCATGTAGTCGAAGCGATAGTTGGGATTTTCCAGATCGCGATCGAAAACCCTGGGTCCAAGGCGGACGAAGCCGGTGGCAGTCAGCGCATCGAACGAGGGATTCGGCAATTCGTCGCCAGCCAGTTGCTCGGTGACAAACTGGTTGTAAGGCTTGTCTTCGTTGAACGCCTTGATCACGTAGTCGCGATAGCGCCAGGAATCCTTGAAATCGTAATCGTATTCGTAACCGGTGCCATCGGCGTAGCGCGCCACGTCCAGCCACATGCGGGCCCAGCGCTCGCCGTAGTGATTGGAAGCGAGAAGTTTGTCCACCAGCTTTTCGTAGGCCTGCGGATCGGGGTCCTTCACAAACGCGTCGACTTCGGCGGGAGGAGGCAGCAGGCCGATGAGGTCGAGATAGACGCGCCGGATCAAAACGTTTCGGTCCGCGATCGGTGCAGCTTTCAAACCCTTCTCGTCGCGCTTGGCAGCGACCAGGGCGTCGATGGGATTTTTGCTCCAGCGTGCGTCAGCCACTTGCGGTGTCGCGGGGCGAACCGGCTTCTTGAAGGCCCACCAGCTGCGGTCGGCATCGGTGATTCTTCGTTCGCTATAGCTCCCGAAAACCAGCAGCGTGCCATCGCTGGTCTTGTTGTCCGTCGCCGCCGCAGCCACTGCAGGGGCGGCCTTCGGAGCTTCAAACGCCGGAGCGCCGGCGTTGATCCAATCTTTTACGACAGCAATCTCATCGGCGCTCAGCCGCGGCATCGGCGCCATCGGCATGGCCGGCAGCATTTCGCCGGTGATGCGTTTGTAGATCAAACTCTCGGCGGCATTGCCGGGGACGATGCCTGCGCCATGATCGCCACCCTTGACGATGGAATCGCGCGAGACCATGCTCAGGTGCGACATCTGCGCGGTCTCACCGTGACAGTTCTGGCACTTGTTGAGAACAGCGCCGACATTCGGAGCCGCCTTCTGGCCTAACACGGCCGATCCCGGCATCAATAGAGATAGCACCGCCAGCGCCCCTAACGGCAGGGCAGCAATCCAGTTTCGGGTGATTCTACGGGGGGACTGCACGCGCATCGCATTCTCCTCTTTAACGGTCGAAATCGGCGCCGGGATAGACCCTGCGCCCCTGAACTTATCCACTTGAAAGCATACACCTATAGCGCCTCGGGCACAAGGCCATATGGCTTATGCCGGCAGGGGAGAAATGGCCGGTTACGAGAGGCGGCAGGGGAGCTCTCGGGAATGCAGTAATCTAAGGCCAAGTGACCACGCCTCTAGCCGCGCCGCCAGGTCCCTTAGCGGGCCTGAGCTCGGACGAAGCCCGGCAGCGGCTGGAGCAGCATGGTTTCAATGAACCGGCGACTGCGCCCCGCACATCCGGAATCATGGCGCTTCTCGGGCGCCTGCGCAACCCGCTCGTCATCATCCTCTTGCTCGCCGCGGCAGCCTCGGCCTCGCTCGGCGAGGTGGTCAACGCCATCATCATCGCGGTGATGGTGGTGGCGGGGGTCCTGATCGACTTCATGCAAACCTACCGATCGCAGCGCGCCGCCGACAAACTGCGGGAACAAGTGACGGTTACCGCGAGTGTGTTGCGCGACGGCGCCTGGACTGAAATTCCGCGCCGCGAAGTAGTCGCCGGAGATGTAGTACGGATTTCCGCAGGCGATTTGGTTCCTGCCGATGGGCGTTTAGTCGAAGCCAACCAGCTGCACTTGCTGGAGGCGGCGCTCACCGGCGAATCGCTACCGGTGGAGAAGGCGCCGCCGGCCGAAATTTTTCTGGGAACGTCTGTCGTCAGCGGCGCCGGGATTGCCGAAGTCACCGCTACCGGCCCCGCCACGCAATTCGGCGCCATCGCGCTGGCGCTGGCGGCGCGCCCTCCCGCCACTGCATTCGAGCGCGGGATTCGCGATTTCGGCGGTCTGATCATGCGGATGGTCGTCTTTCTGGTGCTGTTCGTGGTGCTGGCTGGAGCCGTCCAGCATCATCCGCCCTTTGAATCGCTGTTGTTTGCGATCGCGCTGGCGGTCGGGCTTACCCCGGAATTCCTTCCGATGATTACGTCAGTGACGCTTGCGAAAGGCGCGATCCGCATGGCGCGCCATAAAGTGATCGTCAAACGCCTGGCCGCCATTCAGAATTTCGGCAGCATCGACGTGCTGTGCAGCGACAAGACTGGAACGCTCACCAGCGGCGAAATGACCGTGGCAGAGGCGGTCGACGCATCCGGGCAGGCTTCCGCGCAGACGCTGCTGCTGGCGTCCGTAAATAGCGCCCTGCAGACGGGAATCCGCAGCCCCCTCGACACCGCTATTTTGCGCACTCCCGCGCCGGAGATCTCCGCGTATACCAAAGTTGCCGAGATCCCTTTCGATTTCGAGCGCCGGCGGTTGTCGGTGATTGTCGAACACGAGGGCAAGCGCCTCATGATCACCAAGGGCGCGCCGGAAAACATCCTGGCGGCGCTGGCCTCCGCCAGCACCACGCCCGCGGTACACCGGGTTTCCGAGCGTATGCAGGCCGAAGGATTCCGTGTGCTGGCAGTGGCCTTTAAGGAGATCGGCGCTCAGCCGCACTATACTCTCGGGGACGAGACGGGCCTGACGCTCGCGGGTTTCGTAGCTTTCTCGGATCCGCCGCGGCCCGGCACTCCTGCCGCGCTCGCCGCCTTGCGCCGCGATGGCATTGAGGTAAAGATTCTCTCTGGCGACAACGAAATGGTGGCGCAGCATGTATGTGACGGCGTCGGACTCGCCAGCGTTGGCCGCATCACCGGTGAGGAGATTGAGAAGCTCAGCGATTCGGCGCTCGATTACCAAGCCGAGCGCACCACCATTTTTGCGCGCGTCTCACCGGCGCAAAAAACTCGCATCCTGCTTTCGCTGCGCCGCCGTGGACATATCGTGGGATATCTGGGCGACGGCATCAACGACGCTCCCTCGCTGCGTGCGGCCGATGTCGGCATCTCGGTCGCTTCGGCGGTCGACGTGGCGCGCGAAGCCGCCGATATCATCCTGCTCGAGCGTAGTTTGACGGTCTTGCATGCCGGAGTGCTCGAAGGCCGCAAGGCCTTCGGCAACGTCATGAAGTATCTGCTGATGGGCACCAGCTCCAACTTCGGCAATATGCTCAGCATGGCGGCGGCTTCCATGTTTCTGCCGTTTCTGCCCATGCTGCCGACCCAGATCCTGCTGAATAACCTGTTGTACGATTTGGCGCAAGTGACCATTCCCACCGACCGCGTGGATAGCAGTTTCCTGCGCAAGCCGCAGCGCTGGGATATGCGCCTGGTGCGCAATTTCATGCTGGCCATCGGACCGATCAGCTCGCTTTACGACTTCCTCACCTTCTGGATTTTGCTGCACTGGTTTCACGCCAATCAGGCCTTCTTCCACACCGGTTGGTTTGTAGAGTCGCTGGTTACGCAAACGCTGGTGCTATTCGTGATTCGCACCATGCAAAACCCGTTGAAGAGCCGCCCCAGCCCGGCCTTGGCCGCCACCACAATCTCGGTGGCCCTGGCCGCCGTGGTACTTCCCTATACGCCGTTGGCGGGGCCCTTGGGCTTCGTGCCCCTTCCGGCAAGTTTTTTGGCGTTCATCGCGTCTGCCACGGTCACTTATCTGGGATTGGTGGAACTGATCAAGCGGCTGGTGTTCGCGCCAGCGGGAGCGCCGCGTCCGCCAGGTCCAGTGGCCCGGGACGTAGCATTGGGTGTGAAGCCCTAAGCCGATTTCTGAGATGCCGAGTGCGAACTCAGGTAACATAGGAACTCAAAACCTTGGAATCCAAAACCTTCATAACTCCTGCTGTCAAGCTGGTCGCCGTCGACGACACCGCTTCCAGCCTCGAACTTGTAGCCGAATCCTTGCAGCAGGAAGGACTCGCTATCTACACCTCCACCGATCCTGAAGAGGGCCTGGATCTGGTGTTTCACGAGCATCCCCAAATCGTATTGCTGGATTTAGTGATGCCCAAGATGAGCGGGCTTGAGATGCTGGAGCGGATCATCGCCTTCGACCCCGCGATCGACGTGATCCTGATGACCGCGCATTACACCAGTGAGACGGCAGTGGAAGCGATCCAAAAGGGTGCTTGCGATTATCTGAATAAGCCGATTTCGATACCGGCTCTGCGCGCCCGCGTGGAGCGCCTGCTGGCGGATGCCCGGCAACGGCAACGGGCGCTGGAACTGGACCACGAGCTGCTCGAGTCCTCCCGCTTCGAAGGCATGATCGGCCGCAGCCCGCTCATGTGGGATTTATTCGCGCGGATTCGCCGGGTGGCTCGGCATTACCGTTCCGCTTTGATCGTCGGGCCCACCGGCACCGGTAAGGATCTGGTGGCGCGCGCGCTGCATAACTTGAGCCCGGCCAGCGGCGGGCGTTTCGTCACCTGCAACTGTTCGGCAGTGGTCGAGACATTATTTGAAAGTGAACTGTTCGGCTACGTGAAAGGCGCCTTCACCGGCGCCACGGCGGACAAAATGGGCTTGTTCGAATTTGCCCACGGCGGCACGTTGTTCCTGGATGAAATCGGCGACATGCCGCTAGCCACGCAAGCGAAGCTTCTGCGCGTGCTGCAGAACCAGGAGGTGACGCGGGTCGGATCGGTGACGCCGCGACAGGTGGACGTGCGGGTAGTGGCGGCCACCAATCGCGACGTACCAGAGATGATCGCGCAGAAACAATTTCGCGAGGATCTGTACTACCGTCTGGCGATGGTTGAGCTGCGGACTCCTTCGCTCGCCGAGCGCAAGGAAGACCTGCCCCTCCTCGAGAAGTTCTTTCTGGAACGTTTCGCGGTGCAATTCGACAAGCCCATTCACGGGCTGACGCGGCGCGCGCAGATTGTTCTGGCGCGCCATTCCTGGCCGGGGAATGTTCGCGAACTCGAAAACGTGCTGGGCCACGCGGCCATGATGACGATGAGCGACACTTTGGACGTCGAAGACCTGCCCGAGTCCATCCGGCGGCCGGAACACTGGAAGGCGGAGGCAGCGGCGGCATCGCTCGCGCCCGACGCAGCGGGGTCGTTTGAAGATCACGAGCGCGAGTTGCTGACCGACGCCCTGCAGCGCGCAGGCGGAAATCAATCCGAGGCCGCGCGCATCCTGCGCATCAGCCGCGACCGCATGCGCTACAAGATGGGCAAATACAACCTGCGTTGAGGGCGGCATTACAGCGCTGAAGCTCGTCGATGGTCACAGAGCGCCAATATCTTAATTAGTGGGGTTCTCGTTAGAAGCTCGCGAGACGTTCTTGACGCTATTGAGGGAGACCCACTTTCTCGCGAAGAGCTTTGACGCGAGAATCTTCTCGAAGCGCCTCGAGTTCGGGCACGGCGAGAGCAAGGCCGACTCGGACCGGGCCCTGTGGCGCCATTTTTTCCAGGGCCTCCAGCGCGCGATTCCTATCCCCCATACCTATGAGCGCAATGGCTTGATGATAAGGGTACTGCCAGTCCGCCTCCACAATCTTCTCAGCCTCTTCGTATCGTCCCAGCCGCCCGTAGCCGTAGGCGAGATATCCCCGAATTGGAGCACCGATCCTCACGCCCTTGGCAACCCCGGCAGCGAGAATCTCGACGCCCTCCCTTAGTCTGCCCTGGCCCATTCGCGCGCGGCCGAGACATTCATTTCTTACCGGTTCCGTCGGCGCTGGCCAGCAACGGCACTCGTCCGGCAACATCTCGCATTCGGCGGCGGCCTCATCGTACCGGTGATCGGAAAGTAAAACAAACGCCAACTCCGATCGAACTTCAGCGGAAAGCGGGTCCGATCTCTGAGCGGCCCGCATCTGATCGAGTGCCTCGCGGATCCTGCCGAGCGTCATGAGAACATACACTGCGAAATCACCGTAAGTTGCCGACCGATTGGGATCCAGTTCGATTGCGCGTCGAAAGCTCTTTGCTGACGCCAGCCATTCTCCATCGCGAGCATAAGCGATGCCGAGCGCACTATGAGCTTCCGCCAGAAGCGGGTCCAGTTCGATGGCCTTCTCCGCAGCGGCGCGCATTTCCGGTAGTTCATTGTCGGAATCATTCAATGTGTTGCCGCTTCGATATGCGTATGAAGCTGCAAGACCAGCGTAAGCCGGCGAAAAGGAAGCGTCCTTAGCGATGGCTTCCCGGAAAAGCGGAACACCATCAATAAGGCCCTGCGCACGAGCGCGAAGGTAAAGGTCGTAAGCTTCGGCGCTCACTTCATAGCGCTTCCGGCCGCGGCCCAGGTTAATACGCAAATTGTTCACGATAGCGCGGGAGATGTCGTCCTGAATTGCCAAAGCGTCCGACGCTTCGCGGTCAAACTTACCAGACCACAGTAGAGCGTCGTCGCGCGACCGGACCAACTGGGCGTTGATCCGCAAGTGCTCCCCCGAGCGAATGACCGATCCTTCGACAATATAGTCGGCTCCAAGTTCCCTGCCGGCTTTCCGAATATTTCGAGGTTTTCCCTTAAGTGCGAACGAGGATGTGCGGGAGCGCGGCGCCAGCCCATCATACGCAGAGAGGTTGCGGATCAGTTCATCTGTAAGCCCGTCGGCGAGGTAATCGGCGGCGGGATCGTGATTCAAGTTATCCAGCGGAAGAACAGCGATCGATATCGGCGCGTTCTTCCTTTCCGCCCACCACCAGATCAGGCCTGCAACGGAAATGACAATGCAGGCGATTGCTGCAGTGAGTCCCCAAAGTCTTGTACGGAACCCGGTCGTCGGCTCGGATTCCGAAATCTCCTTGACCTTGCGAAAGACCGGTACGTAGCCTCCTTTCGGAACCTCGATGATCAGCGGATCGGTCCTTCCTTCACCCGTATAGTAGTCGTCCAGCCTGGCACGTAGCCGTCCAGCTTCGATTCGAACGATGGCATCCTGCTTGGGGTTGTAGTCCGCTCGCCGTCCTAGCACCTCAAGCGCGATCACGGTTTCCTTCAGTTCGTGAGATCGACCCGTCAGCTGTTGTTCGACGACAAACCGGAGGAACTCGGAGAGGCGCTCATTTTTGGCAAATCCTGGACTCGCGAGGATGCGTTCCACTTGCTGCCGGATGGCGCTTGCCTCGGGTCCGATTTCGTTCATCAAACTGAGAGTACGCCCCGTTTTCATCGCAATGCAAGAGCTTATAACCCCCTTCTAACCCCTAGACCGTTGCTGCTTTGGGGCGGACTCCCTATTGTTGGGTATTCGCCTACGCCTGAGGGCATGCGCGGGATGTGGGGATCTGAGAACGGCGAGCGGATCGCGTGGGCTGCCGGGAATTACAAATGGTAATCGCGGCGGGATTGAACCGCGCGCGTTGCAGCAAAGGGGCGACATGATATTAGAATCGCGGAGAATCGGAGCATCTGTCATTGCCAATTTGATCTTCTTTTCAATCCTCTTAGAGTCAACCGCAATCGCGCAATCTCACGGCACTTTCATAGCTACTGGCAGTATGACCGTACCGCGCATTCACCACAGCGCGACGCTGCTCGCGGATGGCAGGGAGCTGATCGCCTCCCGGATTGATCGAAGAAATCATCTGGCCGGTGGTGGTAACGGGTCTAAAAGGTACCTTAAAAATCTAGGTGGCGGACTTTTTGCGATTTTGCGCTATCTGTAGCGAGGTCCAATCGAGTGAACACAGATTTTCCAAGATCGAGTGATGGCAGGAACAGGGCTTCTCTGATAGCTGGTTTGATCTTCCTGTTGTTTTTACTAGCTTCAGCCGCCCTCGCGCAAACTCCTGGCACGTTCACGCCGACCGGCAAGATGACCACGCCGCGATTTTTTCACGCAGCCACAACCCTTGCCGATGGCAGAATCTTGATCGCGGGCGGCTTTGTTGGCGAGTACTCCCCGATGCCGCTATCCGTCGACAAGAGGACCTTCCCGGGTGTGACGCAGATCGGGATGCAGATCCCGTTTGGCCAAGATCGCGACACGGGAGTGGTGCTCCAGGTGGGTGACGCCACGAGCCAGCCCGGCGTGACCATTGCTATCGACTTATGTATTTAAATTCCATGATCGCGGCGGACGATGCGCGGGTGCAATTGGACCGCGCGTTCCACAAAAAAGGGGCGACATGATATTAAACTTCCGGAGAATCGGAGCACGCGTTATTGCTAATTTGATCTTCTTTTCAGTCCTGCTAGAGTCAACCGCAATCGCGCAATCTCCCGGCACTTTCATAGCTACTGGCAGTATGACCGTGGCGCGCTTTTTCCACACAGCGACGCTGCTCGCGGATGGCAGGGTGCTGATCGCCGGAGGACAGCGAC
>Ga0068858_100008262_pt1 | contig 10006 bp, 9 predicted proteins | sample KBSSwiS12_FD_66589 | JGI IMG/M metagenome (GOLD analysis project Ga0068858, IMG submission 66589) | Switchgrass rhizosphere microbial communities from Kellogg Biological Station, Michigan, USA - KBS Switchgrass S1-2 | ecosystem: Host-associated > Plants > Roots > Rhizosphere > Soil ... | reverse complement strand
ACTCCGTCTCAACCTGGTCACGGAATTTCGCGATGCCCACTGACTTCACGAGAATCTTGATGCGCGCCTTATGTATGTTGTCTCTGCGCCCATAACGATTGTAGACACGCAGGATGGCATCGAGGTACGACAACAGATCCGGCAGAGGCAGGAATTCCCTGATCACCTGGCCAATGATTGGAGTACGGCCGAGGCCGCCACCCACCAGCACCTGGAAGCCGATGTTGCCTTCCGCGTCACGCCGCAGGTGCAGGCCCACATCATGTACTTCGGACGCTGCCCGGTCTTCGGGCGATCCCGTCACCGCGATCTTGAACTTGCGGGGCAGGTAGTTGAATTCGGGATGCAGGTTCGCCCATTGGCGAATGATCTCGCAATACGGCCGGGGATCATCCACCTCGTCCGTGGCGATTCCCGCCATGTGATCCGCGGTGACATTCCGGATGCAGTTGCCGCTCGTCTGGATGGCATGCATCTGGACAGTGGCGAGCTCGGCCAGGATGTCGGGAACAGTCTCGAGTTTCGGCCAGTTCAGCTGCAGATTCGTGCGGGTCGTGAAGTGCCCGTAGCCACGGTCATAACGGTGCGCAATCTCGCCCAGCTTGCGCAACTGGCCCGTGCTCAGCAGCCCATAGGGGATCGCGATGCGCAGCATGGGCGCATGGCGCTGGATATAGAGGCCGTTGCGCAGGCGAACGGCCTTGAACTCATCCTCGGACAGCTCCCCGGCCAGAAAACGGCGCGTCTGGTCCCTGAATTCGGCCACGCGCTGGTCCACGAACGCCTGGTCGAGCTGATCGTACTGGTACATGCGGGGCAGTATGGGGTCGGGACCCCGGGTAACCGAAATACCCTTTGCTTGTGTATCCCGTGCCCCGGGTTATGAGGCGGTTACAATGGGGCTACTCACCAGTAACCGCAAACGAGGGATTCCCATGCCGGGGCTGTATTTTGAGCAATTTGAAGTGGGCCAGCACTTCCAGCACGCGGTCCACCGCACGGTCACGGAGACCGACAACGTGCTCTTCAGCACGCTCACCATGAATCCGGCGGCCATTCATCTCGATGCCGAATACTGCAAGTCCATGCCGTTCGGCCAGCCGTTGGTCAACAGCATCTTTACATTGGGTCTGCTGGTCGGATTGTCTGTGTATGACACGACATACGGCACGACGCTGGGCAACCTGGGTTGGGAAGAAGTGAAGTTTCCGAAGCCTGTGTTTGTCGGGGATACGCTCCGCGCGGAAACGAAGGTGATAGCCAAACGCGAGAGCCAGTCCCGCCAGGATTCGGGAATCCTGACTTTCGAGCATCGCGCATTCAACCAGCGCAATGAGGAAGTCGCTTCGTGCCGGCGCGCGGCGCTCATGATGAAGAGGCCCGCGCCATGAGCCTGCGGTCCCTTCTGTTTGTTCCCGGGGACAGTGAGCGCAAACAGGCCAAGGCAGTTGATTCCGGCGCCGATGCATTGCTGCTGGATCTCGAGGATTCAGTTGCTGCGCCGCAGTTGCCGGCGGCACGCCAGCGCGTCCGCGAGCTGCTGACAGCGCGGTCAGACCGGAAGAAACAACAATTGTGGGTGCGCGTGAACGCGCTGTCGAGCGGGCTGCTGTTGGCGGATCTCACCGCTGTCATGCCGGGCGCGCCCGATGGCATCGTCCTGCCAAAAGTATCGACGCCCGCGGAAGTTCTCGAGGTCAGTCATTACCTGGCGGCGCTCGAGGAGGGCTCCGGCCGGGGCTCCGGGGCCACTCAATTGTTGATCATTGCGACCGAGACACCGCGGGCACTGCTGAGCTTGAACAGCTATGCGCCGCAGCCGCGAATCATGGGATTGACCTGGGGAGCGGAAGATCTGTCGGCGGCGCTGGGTGTTACCAGCAAGACGGATCAACAGGGAGCGCTAACATTCACATTCCAACTGGCGCGGTCACTGTGTGTCGTGACGTCAGCTGCGTTGGGCGTGCAGGCCATTGACGGTGTTCATGTCAATTTCCGCGACGCAACAGGCCTGACACGCGAAGCTGAAGAAGCGCGCAGGGATGGTTTTACCGGCAAATTAGCCATCCACCCGGATCAGGTGGGCCCCATCAATGCGGCGTTTCAGCCCAGTGCCGCCGAGATCGAGTGGGCCCGGCGCGTGGTCTCGGCTTTTGCCGGGGCACCGGATGCCGGTGTCATCAATCTCGACGGCAGGATGGTCGACAAGCCGCACCTGCTGCAGGCCCGCCGCATCCTGGATACCTGATCTAACTTTGTTGTTTTGGTTTTGACGGCCCCTGGGAGTTGTAACGCTCCCAGGAAGCCTCCTGTGTTGCCTCATCGCCGGCTTCGTACTCAGGGCATTCGATGCGCAGATGCCGGTCCGCCATGGGGGATCCCGCCAGATGACAATAATGCGGGTGCCCACCTTCCGCGTTGGCACGGAATGACTCGAAATGCTGACATCGCACGCACATACGCGACGCCGGCAGGGCTCCCGTTTCCTGCAGGCCGTGAATCATCTTGATGGCCGAGCGATAGAAAATCTCCTGCTCCTCCGGTGTTAGCGCGTCAAACGCGTTCAACAGCGGATCCGGCAGCGCGGCCAGGGCGGTAACGGAACTCTGCCCCTCAGTCGTCAACATCAAAGCCAACGCACGTCCGTCAACTTCACTGCGGCGCTTCTGGATGAGTCCCTTCGACTCCAGCGCACCGACACTGTCCGAGGCGGTTGCGGGGGTCACGCCGAGCTCCCGGGCCAACGCCGACAGAGTCAGGCTCTCACGCCGCGAGGCGACCACGTCGAGGATTCGACGTTGGGTTGGAGTCAGACGCTGCACGGCCCACTGGTCCCAGGAGCTGGTGTGAGCAAGGTGGGTGAGACGCCGCAAAGCGCTCGCCAGCGCTTGCGGAAGGGATAGAGAAAGAGGGTTAAAATCCAACATAGAAACTATATTAGATACATCTCATAACCCTGTCAAGTATAAGGAATTTTCACCTCTTGGAATGGATTTTCAGGAGGTCTTCCGGCGTGTCTATATCAATCGCTGCGCTGGCCATCGGAACCCTCACAACACGGTCCGGATTGCGTTGCAGCAGAGCTCTTGCGCCCGTATCGCCCCGCAACGCGGCCAGATCCGAGAACGCGGATCGCGGAAAAACCGCTGGGACACCGGTGGTCATTCCATAACGTGCCGCCACGATGTAGTCAGGTTGCCTGCGCCACGCGCTGACGAGCCGTTTGAGGTCCTCCGCCGTGACCGCGGCCTGATCCGCCAACATGAGCAACACTGCGTTGCAACTTGGAGGCAGTCTCGATACGCCGGCGCGGATCGAGCTCGCGATTCCTTCACGCCAGTCCCGGTTGATCACAATCAACGCCTGGGAATGTGTCAGCAGGGGTGTCAACTCGGCTGCATGCGCGCCGAGCACCACGCTGACAGCGGATCCAGCGACATCAGCCGCGCGCGCCAGCGCGGAATGAAGCAGGGGCCGCCCGGCCACGCGCACGAGTTGTTTGGGCGAGCCGAAGCGGGTGGAAGCACCCGCGGCCAGTACGATGGCATGCAGGCCTTCACCCGTATCGTCGTTGGTCATGTAGGAAGCGCCGCTTTGACGCGGGCATAACGCGAGCGTTCGGCGAAAATCGAATCCGCATCGATGCGGGAAACGGCGCGCCACTCGGTGACGGGTACGTTGCGCGCGAGCAGGGCATCCAACTTCTCGAAGTGGGCCTGCGCGCTTTGCGCAAATTCGCTCAGGAATCCGGCGCTCAAACCCTGAGCGAGCGCGGCGGCCAGCCGTTCAGCGACGGGTGGCTCGAAGCGGGTCACGGCGAATCCAAAGTAGTCCGTGCAGGCGGCGGCAAAGCTCGCGCCGCTCGTGCCGGTCGCGGCGCACAGCTGCGCGATTTCACTGAAATGCGCCCGCTCGGTGGCGAGTTGTCTCTGAATGATCTGTATTTCGTTCATGCGACTGGGGTTTACCGTTATGTACGAATGCATGGATCTCCGCGACGATCGACAGGGCGATCGATTCCGGAGACCGGCCACCAATCGGCAGTCCCACGGGCGCGTGGAGTCGTGAGCGGAGTTTGCCGGCGTCCGCCTCGAGATCGGCGAGCAGTCGTTCACGCCGGGCCGCAGGACCCAGCAGACCTACATAAGGTATCGTCGTCGCGGCCAGTGCCCGCAGATATTTCAGATCAGAAGGCAGATGGTGGCTCATGACCACGGCGGCTGAAAACTGCGTGGCATCCACGACGCTCAGCAATTCGTCCGGCTGCGCTTGCAACACGCGCTCGGCGAGAGGGAAATGACTGGCGTCGGCGTACGCGGGTCGGTGATCGAGGAGTGTCACTTTCCAGTTCAGGCGCGCGGCGAAATCAACAACGGGCGCGGCGTCCGGGCCGGCACCCAACAGCAACAACTTGGGCGGCAGCGACAGCGGCAGGACAAACATCTTCCAACGGGGCGTGGCCATTTCAAACCAACCGCTGCGACCGGTGTCAGCCGCGGTGGTGAGCGCAACATCGACCCGCTCGCCGACCCCAACGCCACCGATTCCAGCGCCATCGATCCCAGTGCCGTAGGCCCCAACGCCATCAGTCCCAGCGCCGTCGATCTCAGTGCCAGTGCCCCGGGCGCTATCGGCTGCGGACCCGTGCAGAACAACAGTTCCCACCGGCGAGTCGCTGCGCTCGGACTCGACGACGATGCCCACGGCGGCGGGAGTGTGCGCTGCGAGGGCGTCGGCGAGCTGTGCGAGCGGCTGCCAGTGATTACCGGGCCCCACGCACATCAGCAGAATGTGCATGGCCCCTTCGCACCCGAGACCCAGTCCCCAGACCAGGTCATCGCCACCGCGGGTGTCGTACGTCACGAGCCTTGCGGTCCCCGTTTCGATCACCGAACGCGCGTACTCGGCCAGATCGCCCTCGAGGCAGCCTCCCGAGAGCAGGCCCGCCGAATCGCCATTCGCGGCAATCAGCATCAGGGCGCCGGGCTTGCGGTAGGTGGAGCCCTTTGTCTCCACGAGCAGACCCAGGGCAACCGCGCGGCCCGCGGCGCGCTCGCGTTCGAACAGGGGAAGCAGGGGACCGAGGAGGGATTCCATATGTAAGTATAAATCGGTACGCAATCATTGCGCCCACTCGGGCTCGTCAGTACAGTCGCATCGCTTTTTCTCTACACTTTTCAATTTCTTCTGGCTCTATTTCGATGCCTAAAGTCCAAACTCCGACCCACGTCGTGGGCGAATCCTGGGTTGTGCACAAATTCGGAGGGTCCAGCGTCGCGGATGCTGACTGCTTTCGCCGTGTAGCAGCCATTCTCGACTCCCAGACCACGCCTCGCCTGGGCGTTGTCCTGTCAGCCTGCCGGGGCGTTACAGATGCGCTGCTGCGTCTCGTGGCCCTCGCTGAGCGCCAGGACGACAGCTACCGCAGTGAGATTGCCTCGTTGCGCGCCCGGCATGCCACGATTGCGGAGACCCTGCTCACGGCACAGTCCGCCCGGCTGTACCTGGCGGGCTTCGACCGCGATTGCCACGATCTCGAAGGCATTCTGCATACCGTCAAGCTCACTCGCTCGGCGGCCAAGAACGTCAGCGACCTGATTGCCGGCTACGGTGAGATCTGGTCGACCAAGCTGTTCCACCGCTTCATGGAAGAGCGTTCGGGACGCTCCGGCCCGTTCCAATGGATCGACGCCCGCAAGGTTGTGGTCGTGGAGTGGGGCCCCCTCGGACCCGGCATTCAATGGGCGGAATCGCGTGCCCGTATGCGGGAGCTCGTGCCCGCGGAGTACCGGGGCACGCTGATCATCACGGGGTTCATTGCCTCCGACCGGCGCGGAGTGCAGACCACCCTCGGCCGCAACGGCAGTGATTTCTCCGGATCCATTTTCGGCGCTCTGCTGGATGCCAGTGAGATCCAGATCTGGACGGACGTGGACGGTGTGTTGTCCGCGGACCCCCGCCGGGTCCCCGATGCAACCATCATCGACTCACTCTCTTATAACGAGGCAATGGAGCTCGCGTACTTCGGCGCGAAAGTCATCCATCCGCAGACCATGGCTCCGGCGGTCGGCAGCAGCATTCCCATCTGGATCCGCAATACGTTTGCACCCGAAAAGCTCGGGACGCTGATTTGCGCGGATCCCAAGTCGGTGCTGCCCGTGAAGGGCATCACCAGCATCGAGAAGACGGCCCTCATCAATCTCGAAGGCGCCGGCATGATCGGCGTGCCGGGTACGGCGAACCGCCTGTTCGGCGCGCTGCGCGAAGAGGGGATCTCGGTGATCCTCATTTCGCAGGGCAGCTCCGAGCATTCCATCTGCTGCGCCATTCCGCAGGACCAGGCCGAGCGGGCCGCGGCCGTGGTGCGCGCGGCATTCGAGCGCGAGCTGAAGGAAGGACAGATCCAGGACGTCGATGTGACTCCGGACCTGGCGATCCTCGCGGCGGTCGGTGACGGCATGGCGGGCCAGCCCGGTGTCGCGGCGAAAGTGTTCAATGCCCTCGGCAGCGCCAGTGTCAATATCAAGGCCATCGCTCAGGGCGCCTCCGAGCGCAACATCTCCGTGGTGGTCGATGGCAAACATGCGACTCGGGCCCTGCGAGCCGTGCACGCCGGTCTGTACCTGTCGCCGCACACGATTTCCGTGGGCGTGATCGGACCGGGCACCGTGGGCAAAGTGTTGCTCAATCAGTTGGCATCGCAGAGCGCGCGCCTGCAGACGGAAGCCAAGTTGGATTTCCGCGTGCGCGGAATCATGACTTCCACCCGCATGCTGCTCGCCGAGGGCGGCGTACCCCTGGACAGGTGGCAAGAGAAGTTCGAAAGGGAAGCCACGGCCGCCGATTTTGATGAGTTCATGCAGCACGTGCGCGTCGACTATCTGCCACATACGGTCATGATCGATTGCACGGCCAGCGCGGACATCGCCAAGCGCTATCCCGAGTGGCTGGCCGCCGGCATCCACGTCATTACTCCGAACAAGAAAGCCAACAGCGCCGAGCTGCCGTTCTATCGCAGGCTCAAGGAGGCGCGTAAGGCTGGCGGCGCCCACTATCTGTACGAAACCACCGTGGGAGCGGGTCTACCGGTGGTCCAGACTCTGCGCGACCTGCGTGAGACGGGTGACGACATCACCAGCGTCGAAGGAATCTTCTCCGGAACGCTCGCGTACCTGTTCAACACCTACGACGGCAAGAAAGCCTGGTCCGACATCGTGCGTGATGCCCGGCAACGCGGTTATACCGAGCCGGATCCGCGGGATGACCTGTCCGGCCTGGACGTGGCCCGCAAGCTCATCATCCTGGGCCGCGAGATGGGCCTCGAGCTCGAGATGGCGGATGTCAAAGTCGAAAGCCTGGTGCCGGCGGGTCTGGAAAGCGGCTCCATCGATGAGTTCATGGAGCGCCTGCCGCAGCACGACTCCGCGATGAATGATCGCCTGCAGACCGCGCGCTCCAAGGGCAAGGTGCTGCGTTATGTCGGTCGCCTGACCGCGGACGGCAAAGCAACTGTCGGCGTCGTCGAGTTGGATTCCAAGCATGCGTTCGCGAACATCGCGCTGACAGACAATGTGGTTCGATTCGCCACGCGCCGGTATTGCGACAATCCGCTCATCGTGCAGGGACCGGGCGCCGGTCCTGAGGTTACGGCGGGCGGCGTGTTCGCGGATCTGCTGCGTCTGGCGGCGTATCTGGGTGCAAGACTATGAGTAGCGGCCGCGAGCGCGCGACCGCCTTTGCGCCGGCTTCAGTTGGCAACGTGGCCATTGGATTCGACATCCTGGGCTTCGCGGTCGATTCCCTCGGGGACAAGGTAACCGTCTCGCGACGTGACGAGCCGGGCGTGGGCATCAGCCGCATTCATGGAATTGCCGGAGAGTTGCCAAAGGATCCCACGCGCAACACGGCAGGCCAGGCGTTGCTGGCAATGATCGAGGTCCTGAAGCTGCCATTCGGCTTCACGATGGAAATCGAGAAGGGCATTCCGCTGGGCTCCGGTCTCGGTGGCTCGGCGGCCTCGGCTGTCGGGGCCGTCGTGGCCGCCAACGCGGTGTTGCCGGAGCCGGTCGGCAAGCTCGAGCTGCTCAAATTCGCCATGCAGGGCGAGGCGGTGGCGAGCGGCTCCCTGCACGTCGATAACATTGCCCCATCGCTGTTCGGCGGCCTGGTGTTGACGGTTGGAATCGACCATCCGCGCGTCAAGCAGATTCCCGTGCCCCCGGAAGTGCGGGCCGTGATGATGCATCCGCACATGTTTCTGTCGACCAAACAGGCACGGTCGATCCTGAAGCGCACCGTCGACCTGTCCGACTTTGTCTGGCAGACCGCCAACCTCGCCGGGTTCATTTCCGGGTGTTATACCAACGACCTCGACATGATCCGCGCCTCTCTCGAGGATGTGGTGATCGAGCCGCAGCGCCAGGCGCTGATTCCGGGATTCCAGGAAGTGCGACGCGCGGCGATGGAGGCGGGCGCCCTGGGCTGCTCGATCTCCGGCGCAGGTCCCACCATGTTCGCGTGGGCACATGAATCCAACGCTGCCGCGGTGAGCGCCGCAATGAGCCGCGAATTCGAGCGCAAATCGATTCAGCTCGACGAATGGATCGTCGCGATCGAATCGGCGGGCGCGCGAGTGATTGAATCGTGACCGAACCCATCCGCTTTCACAGCACCCGCGATTCCTCCACCTCCGTCACTTTCAGCCAGGCACTCCTGCAGGGGTTGGCACCGGATGGCGGCCTGTATGTACCCACATCCTGGCCACGGATCGATGTGGATGCGCTCAGCCGCGAGACCACCTTGCCAGGGATCGCGACCCGCCTGATCGCGCCGTTCGTGAGTGGCGATCCGATCTGCGCGAAGCTCGCGGAAATCACCTCGGACGCGTTCAACTTTCCCGCGCCCCTCGTGACACTGGATAAAGAGACGGGTCTGGACATCCTCGAGTTGTTTCACGGCCCGACAGCCGCTTTCAAGGACTTCGGCGCGCGGTTCCTCGCAGCCAACTTTGCGCGCCTGCACGCGCCGGGCTCGCAGCCCATCACCATCCTGGTGGCGACCTCTGGTGACACCGGAGGTGCCGTGGCCGCGGCTTTCCACGGGCGTCCCGGCATCAATGTCGGCGTGTTGTTTCCGAAAGGCCTGGTGTCGCCCACACAGGAGCGCCAGCTCACGTGCTGGGGCGGTAATGTCAGATCGTTCTCGGTGCACGGCACATTTGACGATTGCCAGAGGCTCGTCAAACAGGCGTTTGTTGATCCTGAATTGCGACAGCAGACGCAACTGTCGTCGGCAAACAGCATCAACCTCGGCCGCCTCCTGCCGCAAGCGGTGTATTACGCCGCGAGCAGCCTCGAAGTCTGGAAGAAATTCGGCGAGCCTGCGTCCTACATCATTCCCAGCGGCAATCTCGGCAATGCGGCCGCCTGTATCTGGGCGCGCAAGGTCGGGCTTCCCATTCGCGACATCGTGCTTGCGCACAATGCGAATCAAACCGTGACGGATTTCCTACACACGGGAGAATGGCGCCCGCGTCCGAGTATTGCGACGCTCGCCTCCGCCATGGACGTGGGCAATCCGAGTAATATGGAACGTCTGCGCTCACTATTTCCCGATTTGGCGCAACTGCGCACTGCAGTGAGTGCTGAATCCGTGGATGATGCGGCCATTCGCGAGCGCATCCGAAAGGGCTTCGAGCGTTATGGTCAGATCTGGTGTCCGCACACGGCGACGGCTGCAGAAGTATATGAGCGACTCGTGGCTGGCAAGCGCCCGGGACGGTGGATAATCGTGTCCACGGCGCACCCCGCTAAATTCTCCGAAATAGTCGAGCCCCTGATCGGCCGGAAGGTGCCGGTTCCGCAGGAGCTGGCCAGGCTGTTCGCGCGGCCCACCGAGCTCACGGAAATTGAACCGGAGCTGGCGTCGCTGCGCGCCGCGTTGAGTGTTGGGAGAGCCTAGTGGAGGAGTTGGAAAAGCTTCCGCCTACTGCGTGGGCGCTGATCGC
>Ga0068858_100008260_pt1 | contig 10006 bp, 8 predicted proteins | sample KBSSwiS12_FD_66589 | JGI IMG/M metagenome (GOLD analysis project Ga0068858, IMG submission 66589) | Switchgrass rhizosphere microbial communities from Kellogg Biological Station, Michigan, USA - KBS Switchgrass S1-2 | ecosystem: Host-associated > Plants > Roots > Rhizosphere > Soil ... | reverse complement strand
TGCTCACTGCGCGGCATGCTCACTGCGCGGCGTGCTCACTGCGCGGCGTGCTCACTGCGCGGCATGCTCACTGCGCGGCGGTCTGGCGGGCGGCAGCCGGGTCGAGCGCCGGGCCCCGCGGCACCATCGAGACCAGCTGGGACGGGATCTGCGGCATCTTGGCGCCGGCGTACCCGAGCTTGGTGATCAATGAGCGGTTGGCCAGCGAGAAGCCACGCCCGGTGTCGGTGATCAGGACGACCGTGCTGCTGTCGGGCGGCGCGTCGGGCGAGGGGGAGAGCGCCGCGAGAACGCCCTTGCCACGCGCAATGTGGATAAAGTCGGCAATTTCTACATTCGCCGGAGTGCCCGCGCCCGGAGTGGCGGCGACGCCGGAGGGAAAATTCGGGTCGATCCGAAGGCCATCCTCCTCGATCGGGAGCGTCATGCAGGCCCGGCTCGGGGTACCGTCATGCAGCTTGGGCACGTTGAACGGCAGGGCGTTCGGCTTGCCGGCGTCGCTGAGCTTGGTCTTGGACGAGGGGATCTGGGCGAACTTGGTGCCGATCGTCTTCGGCTCGTCGGCCCCGGGCAGAGCCTGGGACAGCCGAGCCTGCATCGGAGTGATGTCCGCCATGCCGTCGGCCAGGATCATCCCGAATTGCTGGCCCGAGTCGGTGACGATGTCGCCGACCTTGAAGCCGTCGACGCTGGAGTCGGCGCCCTTGTCCGGCGGCGGGGCCGGCGCGATCAGCTCGTTGCCGACCGGAATCGCGTTCTCGAACGCGTTGGCGACCGGCCATGGCTGCCTGGAGGCCCAGCGGAGCACCCGCAGCGTCGCGGTCAGGTGCTCGTCGGGGATCATGTGCCGCCGGTTGTTGTAGACCATCCAGACGTGGTCCGCATCGCGAATGAGCAGGGCCTCGCCGGTCTTGGCGGCCACCGTGCCGTCGGTGAGCTTGTCGCCGATCAGCAGGGTGCTGCGGGCGGTGTTCTCCTCGCCGCCGTTGTCGGTGCAGACCGACCAGCGCTCGGTGAGCAGCGAGCCCTTGGCCGGCAGCGAATCGGGCGCGCCCGGGATGCCCAGGGTGGGGCCGAGGTCGACGGCGGCCAGCTTGTCGGACGCGATGCTCTCCAACTCGGGGGTATCGGAGTCGGCCAGGAGCAGGCCGGAGGTGTAATTGAGCACCGGGTGCAGCCGGCCGTCCGACTCGAGGAAGACGAACCGGGCGCCGGTGCCTTTCTCCTGAAAGACGACCTTCGCATTCTTCGGGTCCACGTTGCTGTGCCCGGTCAGGATGCCGTAGATCGTGGCGCCGAGCACCGCGAGGCTCGCGATCAGCAGGCTGACCAGGGCCGTCATACCCGCCCGGCGCAGCGGCGAGCGCGACGGGTCGGGGTCGTGCGTGACCAGCGCGGCCACCACTCGCTGCAGCGAGTACTGGTACGAATGAAGCTGGTCCTGACGCGACGGCACCCCTGCCACTCTAGGGGCCGCGGTCGATGCTCAGGGGGCGGGTGGTCAGAGCCAGCCGTTGCGGCGGAATGCCCGATACAGCAGCACCGAGATCACCAGCGTGATAGTCCACCAGGCCGGATAACTGTACAGCCATTTCAATTCCGGCATATAGCGGAAATTCATGCCGTAGACGCCGGCCGCGGCGGTCCAGACGGTCGCGATGCCCGCCCAGGCGGCGATCTTGCGCATGTCGTTGTTCTGGTCGACGGTCACCTGGGCCAGCCGCGCCTGGAGGATCGAATTGAGCAGATCGTCGAAGGAGGAGACCTGCTCGACCGTACGCGTCAAATGGTCTTGAACGTCGCGGAAGTACTTGCCGATCCGCTTGGGCACCAGCGCGACGATCGTGGCCAGCGGGCGCTGCAGCGGCACCACGGCCCGGCGGAACTCCACCAGTTCCCGCTTCATCTGGTAGATGGCCTGAATCGGGCTGCCCGCGCCGCGGGAGAAGACGCCCTCCTCGATGATGTCGAGATCGGCCTCGACCTGGTCGGCGACGATCATGTAGTGGTCGACCACCCGGTCGGTCACCGCGTACGCCACCGCCCAGGGCCCCTGCTCCAGCAGCGCTGCCCGCTCGGTTTCCAGATCGGCACGCACCGAGCCGAGCTCGGAGGCGTCGCCGTGCCGGACGGTGATGACGAACTGCTCGCCGACGAAGATCATCATTTGCCCGGTCTCGACGACCTGGGACGTCTCGGTGATCTCGTGGTGCGGCACGTACCGGGCGGTACGCATGACCAGGAAGTGCACCGACCCGAAGTTTTCCAGCTTGGGGCGCTGCTCGGCCTTGACCGCGTCCTCCACGGCCAGTTCGTGCAGCCCGTACGTCTGCGCGATCTCGGCCATCTCTTCCTGGCCCGGTTCGTGCAGGCCGAGCCAGACGAAGCCGTCCTCGTGCGCACAGGCCATCCGCAGGGCCTCGTCCGGCGTGAAGTCGCCGGCCAGCCGCTTGCCGGCCACGTAGACGCCGCAGGCGACGACCGAGCTCGCCGTGTTCCGCAGTGCCACGCCGTCGGGACTTTCCCCGGTCGTGCCGCGGAAGCGGTTCATCGCCCGCACCGGGACGGCAAAGGCGCGTTGCAGCGGCTTCGGCCGGCTCGTGCCGGACTCACGCTCGCTCATGATGACCTCCCCAAACCGCGCGACGGGCCCGCAGCAGGCTAGCTCACCGTCGGGCAGCAGCCGGACGGGATCACCCGATCCCGTCCGACCGGCAGGACCCCTAGGCCCGGACCTCGTCGATGGCCGCGGCCAGGCGCCGGACGCCCTCGTCGATCTGGTCGACCGTGACCGCCGAGAACGCCAGGCGAACTGAGCTCTTCCCGCCGTCGAGCAGGAAGTCCGTCCCCTTGACGATAGCCACGCCCTTCTTCATCGCGGCCGGGAAGAGCTTGTCCACATCCACGTCCTCGGGCAGGTCGACCCAGAGGAAGTAGCCGCCGTCGGGCTCGGTGAAGGTCGCGCCGGGGATGTGCTTGCGCAGCGAGTCGGCGAGGGCGGAGGCGCGCTCGGCCAGGGCGGCGCTGACCGTACGGACGGACCGCTCGATGTCACCGGAGACGCAGAATTGGTGGACGATCGCCTCGGACACCATACCTGGCGAAATGTACAGGTTCGTCGCCTTCTTGGCGATGGCGTCGATCAGCGCGGCCGGGCCGACCAGGTAACCGACCCGGACGCCGGGGCAGACCGTCTTGGTGAAGCTCGACGCATGCACCACCGTGTTGTTCGCCTCGTCTGACGATGCAGCCATGGAGAGCATCGAGGGCAGGGCCTCGCCGCGGAACCGGATGTCCACGTACGGGTCGTCCTCGAAGATGGTGAAGCCGTACTCGACCGCGAGGGCGAGCAGGTCGCGCCGTTTCTGCTCGGACAGCGTGAGGCCGGCCGGGTTCTGATAGTTCGGGATGATGTGCGCGAGCTTGGGGCGTACGCCAGACTCCAGCAGAGCGCGCAGCTCCTCGGTGTCGATGCCGTCCGCCTGCAGGGTCACCTGGTGCACCTTGGCGCCGAGGTTCTGCAGGCTGAGCAGCGTACGGTCGTAGGTCGGCTTCTCGACGATCACGGTGTCGCCCGGCTGGACGAGGTGGTTGAACAGGAAGGCGTCGGCCTGCAGCGACCCATTCGTCACGATGACCTGGTCGGCGGAGACACCATGCTTCTCCGCGATCCACTTACGCAACGGGACATAGCCGACGGACGTGCCGTAAGCGGTCATGCCGGCGGGGTCGGCGTCGAAGGCACGCGCGGCGGCGGCCTTCAGGCCCTCGACGTCGATGATGTCCAGCGACGGAGCGCCACGGGCGAACGAGATCAGCTGCTCAGCGGTCATGCCCAACAGCTTACGAGCAGCGTCACCACGATTTTCCGGTGCCTCGGCCCGCCGGTTATCCTGCGCAGGGCACGGCTACGCAGACCCCGCTAAGGAGCCACTTCATGATCGGACTCGTTCTCGCCGCCGGCGCCGGCCGCAGGCTACGTCCCTATACGGACACCCTGCCGAAGGCGCTGGTCCCGGTGAACGGCGACATCACGATCATGGATATTTCGTTGGGCAATCTGGCCGCGGCCGGACTCTCGGAGGTCACGATCGTGGTGGGCTACTGCGCCGCCGCGGTCGAGGAGCGTGTTCCGGCATTCCAGGAGAAATACGGCGTCAAGATCAGCCTGGTGCACAACGACAAGGCCGAGGAGTGGAACAACGCCTATTCCCTCTGGCTCGCCCGTGACCACTTCGCGCAGGGCGCGTTGATGGTCAATGGCGACACCGTGCATCCCGTGAGCGTCGAGCACACCCTCCTCGCCGATCGTGGCCCGAGCATCCTGCTCGCCATCGACAATCTGAAGAAGTTGGCTGACGAGGAGATGAAGACCGTCTTCAACTCAGATGGACAGCTCACCAAGATTACGAAGCTGATGGAGCCGCGCGAGGCCTTCGGCGAGTACATCGGCGCCAACATCATCGAGCCGTCGACGGCCGGTCCGCTGGCCGACGCGCTCAAGGCGACCTGGGAACGCGACCCGAACCTGTACTACGAGGACGGTTTCCAGGAGTACGCCGACCGCGGCGGCGAGGTTCGCGCGACGACGATCGGCGAGGTCAGCTGGGTCGAGGTCGACAACCACGAGGACCTGGCCAAGGCTCGGGACATCGCATGCCGCTACTAGCCCGTACGATCCAGGCGCCGCTGCACCTCGACGTCCGTCGCGGCGCGGTCGCCGACCTCGCGCGGATCCTGGCCGACGGCCGGATCTCGGCCGGCGGTGACGTCGCGGTCGTGGTTGGCCCGGGTCTGGGTGAACGGGTGGTCAACCTCATCCGTCCGAACCTCGGCTCGGCCGACATCTACACCACCTCCGGCGGCACCCTCGACGCCGCGCTCGAACTCGCCGCGAAACTGCGCGCCCGCCACTATGACGCGGTCGTCGGCATCGGCGGCGGCACCACGATCGACACCGCGAAGTACGCCGCCAGCCGCTGGGGCCTGCCGATGATCTCGGTGGCCACCAGCCTCGCCAACGACGGGATCGGCTCCCCGGTGGCCAGCCTGATCAACGACGGGATCAAGAGCTCGTACGGCGTGCACATCCCGTTCGGCGTGATCGTCGATCTGGACTTCGTGGAGACCGGGCCGGACCGGGTCAACCGCGGCGGCATCGGCGACGTGGTCAGCAACATCAGCGCGCTCGCCGACTGGGAGTTGGCCCGTGAGATGCGCGGCGAGCCGGTCGACGGCCTGGCCGCGTCGCTCGCCCGGATGGGCGCCGAGGCGATGCTGACCATGCCGGGCGATATGAGCGACGACGCGTTCGTCACCGTGCTCGCCGAGTCGCTGATCTCCAGCGGCCTGGCCATGGCGGTCTGCGGCAGCAGCCGGCCGGCCAGCGGCGGCTGCCACGAGATCATGCACGCCATCGACTCGCTCTTCCCGGGCACCGGCTCGCACGGTGAGCTGGCCGGGCTGGGCGCGCTGTTCTGCACCTTCCTGCGCGGCGACGAGCGCCGCTTCACCCAGATGTCCGAGTGCCTGGGCCGGCATCAGTTGCCGCGCCTGCCGCAGGACGTCGGGCTGAGCGACGAACAGTTCGCCGAGGCCGTCGCGTTCGCGCCACGTACGCGACCCGACCGCTTCACGATCCTGGAACACCTCGCGATGACCCACGACGAGATCACCGGAAAGCTGGCCGAGTATGCCCAAGCCGTCGAAGACCGCTGACTCCGGCCAAGGCCAGGCGAAACCCACGCCCGAGCAGGGTCGTGGGTCCGAGCCGTCGGCGTCCGCCGGCGTCCCGAGTGGTTCCGCACACGTTGCGGGTACGCCGAAGGCGGCCGACTATTACGCCGTGAATCGCGGGGGCGGTCTGTTCAGCGAGGCGATCAGCCAGCGGATCGGTGCCCAGATCGCGGTGCGGGCGCACAAACGGGGTCTGGCCCCTTCGGTGCTGACCGTCTTCAACCTGGGGCTCGGTTGCCTGGTTTCGTTCGTGGTGATCGCGGCGGCCGGTCCGGTGGCCGACGGCCGCGTCTGGGCCTGGCCGATCGGATTGCTCGCGCTGGTCGGCTGGCAGTTGGCGTACGCGTTCGACTGCTCCGACGGCCAGCTGGCCCGGGTCACCCATCAGACCAGCACGGCCGGCGGCCGCCTGGATGTGCTGTGCGATGTCGCGGTGCAGATCTCATTGGTCTCGGCGCTGGCCGCGACGGCGAAGGCCCAGGTCGCGGACACCCCGGCCTGGCTGCTGGCGGCCTTCGCCGGCACCTGGATGGTCAACCTGGTCACCTCGGTGATGCAGGGCGGCGAACAGGCGGCCAGCATGGTGACCAGCCGCTCCCTGCCGATCCGGCTGGTCAAGCTGGTCCGCGACTACGGCGCCGTGATCGCCCTCGCCGGCGTGGTCCTGATCGTCGCCCCACAGTGGACGATCTGGTTCGTCGGTTTGTTCACCCTGGTGAACGCCGCGTTTTTGGCCGCGAGTGTGGTGTTCTCGGCTCGCCAGGCTCTGCGCGGGTGAGTCGCTTGTTTGCGGGTCCCGTGCGGCTGAGCTGGCTGGCTCCGCTTCGCTCCGCGGGCGATCGCCCCTTCGGGAGCTGATGAGGAGAGGCCCGTTTCGACACCGCAAACCCCGCGGCGCCGAAACGGGCCTCTCCTCATCAGCGGGGCGATCGCGGTGGCTGGAGTGGAATGGAGTCACCGGAAAGCTGCGGCCCGTGCTGCGCGGGCCGGGCTCGCTTGCGCGCGGCCGGGCTCGTCTACACGCGGACGGGCTCGTCTACACGCGGACGGGCTCGTCTACACGCGGACGGGCTCGTCTACACGCGGACGGGGATGGCTGAGGAGACGCCTAGGACCTTGTTGGTGGCGTCTAGGGCCTCGGCTATGACGTATTCGGGGGTGCCCTGGACTGTCATGGTGGTTTCGAAGCCGGAGCGGGGGGCTTCGACGGCGGCGGCCAGGGCGCCGGGCTGGGCGCCCGAGCGGGCTCGCCACTTGGTGACCTTGGTGGTGCCGTTCCAGGAGGCGCTGACGATGACGGTGCCGTTCTCCACGCGCAGGCCGAGCGCCGGCTGGTCGAGCGGCAGGCCGGTCCAGTCCACCTTGTAGGCGCGGTACGACTGGTTGTCCAGCGGCAGGTGGCCGGCGAGGCGTACGGTGCCGTCGGCGTTGTGCTCGGTGAAGTACGGCATCTGGCCCCAGCCGATGAACGACCCGCCGTCGGCCAGCTCGCGGAAGCAGCCCTGGGTCGGTGCCGACAGCTTGTCCGGGTGCACGTACTCGGCGACGAACTTCGCCGTGCGGGCCGCCTCGTCCAGCTTCATCACCAGGCCGCGCGAGTAGTCGTGCACCTTGGTGACGCCGTTGCCGTTGTCGAAGATGCTGTATGTGCCGTCCCGCCGCTGCCGGAAGTCGTGCTGCCAGGCGAATTTCGCCTTCTCCTCGATGGTGAAGTCGGACTTCTTCCCGCCGAGACGCCAGATGACCTTGCCGGTGCTGTGATTGATCTTGTACGTGGTCCAGGTGTGCCGGGACGAGGCGATGACGTTGCCATCCGCGGCGAGCCCGACGGAGTTGGCGTGGAAGAAGTCGTACGGCAGATGGGCCGAGTCGCCCTCGGGCAGCGGAGCGTACGACTCGTCCAGGCCGACGTGCTCGTGCGCGCGCCACTGGAACAGCAGCTTGCCGGTGGCGATGTCGATCTCCTGGAGCACGCCGTCGTGCAGCACGCCGTCCTTCGGGCCACCCAACGCGGTCAGGTCGTACGGCATCGCCTCGTAGACCCAGAACAGCGCCGTGTTCCGCGGGGTGATCACGAAGTCGTGCTGGTCGGCCTGGTCGTTGCCGGCCGCCCGCACCCGGGTGATCTCCCGGTAGGACTGGTCGGCGATCACGAACTCGCCCTGCCCCACGCCCTGCCCGCCGGTGCCGCCGATGGTCCCTTCCCACCAGGTCAGGACCGGTTTGTTCCGGTACTGCTGGACCTTGAAGTCGATCGCCACGGTGGCCGGGTCGGGCACTTTCTTGAACCAGACCGGCGACCCCTTCTCGTCGACCATGAGCGGGCCCCACAATCCGGTGCCCGAGGCCGGGGTGAGGCAGATGTAGCCGGGCACCGTCCCGTTCGCCGCCGTCGTGATCGTGACGTCCGGCAGGGTGCGCAGGTCGGGGCGGGAGCGGTATTTCGGCGGGCCGGCCTGGGCCGCCTCGGTCGCGCCGGCTGACTTACCGGTTTTATCGGTCTTGTCGGTGTCCTGGTGGCCGAGCGCGTAGCCGAGCCCTCCGCCGGCCACCCCGATCACGGCGGCGCCACCCACGCCGAGCAGCAGATTTCGTCGGGAGACGCGGGTCGATTCCGTCACGGGCCCCACCTTTCCCCGCCCTGCTCAAGATCTACCTAGGCGTATGATCAGAGTTCGCTGGGATTCCCCGGTAAATCTGCAGTAACCGTTGGGTGAGCACGTCCGGGTGGAAATCGCGCAGATAGCGCCTTCGGGCGGACTGCGCACGCCCCGCGGCCTCGTCCCGGGCCACCGGCAGCGCCGCGGCCAGCGCCGCCGCCTCCGGTTCGACCAGCCAGCCGGCCTCGTCGCCGACCAGGTACGGGATGCCGCCGACCGCGGTGGCCAGCACGGCCCGGCCGTGCGCCATCGCCTCGAGGATCACCGTGGGCAGCACGTCGTTCCAGGTCGAGGTGGCCAGCACGACCGCCGACGCGCGCCGCGCCTCGTCGACCCCGGCACGGTCGAGCACGCCGAGATAGGTGACATCCGAGCGGTCCGCAGCCGCCTTCTCGGCCAGCGGGCGCAGTTCGCCGTCGCCGGCGATCCGGAGCGGGCCGAGCGCGCCGTCCGGGTGCCGTTGCCAGGCGTCCAGCAGCAGCGCCAGCCCTTTTTCCGGGGAGAGCCGGGCGGCGTACAGGAAACCCTCGCCGAGCGGAGCGGGCTCGCCCGGATCGGGCAGGCCGTTCGGCTTCACCACGATCCGGTCCTCCGGGATGCCGTAGTCGCGCAGGTGCGCCGCTATCCGGTCGGTGAGCGCCACGAACCGGTCGACCGAGCGCCAGGTCGGCCGGTGCACCGCCAGCGTGGTGGCCATCAGCGCGCTCTGCGCCGCCGACCCGCGGTAACACTTGTGCTGAACGGCCGGCCAGCCGAGCAGCCGGCCCCGGCAGTCCTGGCAGTTGTGCCCGTCCCGGAAATACAGCCCGGAGGAGCAGACCTGCCGGTAGTTGTGCACGGTCTGGACCACCGGAACGCCGTGCGCGTGCGCCGTGCGGATCACCCAGGGCGAGAGCAGCGGGTACGGGTTGTGCAGGTGCAGCACGTCCGGCCGCTCGGCGGCGAGCAGACGGGACAGGTCCTGCTGGGCGGCCCGGCCGTAGATCGGCGAGAGCGGCAGCAGCACCTTCTGCACGGCGGGGAGCTGCCCGATCGAATCCGAGCTGCGCTGGAACGGGAGCACCTCGACACCGGCCGCGCGAAGCTGCGCGATCTCGGTGTCCACGATGACGTTCTCCCCGGACGGGATCGCTTCCCGGTAGCGGTTGTGCGCGACGACCACCTTCACGGGGGAAACGCTACCGTTGAGGGCGTGCCCGAACTCCCCGAGGTCGAGGCGCTCGCGGCCTATCTGCGCGAGCGCGCGGTCGGCCACACCGTGCAGCGCCTGGAGGTCTCCTCGTTCAGCGCGCTGAAGACGTACGACCCGCCCGCCTCCGCCGTCGCCGGCCTGAAGGTCCGCGACGCCGGCCGGCACGGCAAATTTCTGGATATCGGGCTCGGCGACGATCTGCACCTGGTCGTTCACCTGGCCCGGGCCGGCTGGCTGCACTACCGCGACTCGTTCAAGTCGCCGGCGCCGCTCAAGCCCGGCAGCGGCCCGATCGCCCTCCGGATGCGGCTGGACGACGGCTCCGGCTTCGACCTGACCGAGGCCGGTACGCAGAAGTCGCTGGCCGCCTACCTGGTCCGCGACCCGGCCGAGGTGCCCGGCGTGGCCCGGCTCGGCC
>Ga0068858_100008259_pt1 | contig 10006 bp, 8 predicted proteins | sample KBSSwiS12_FD_66589 | JGI IMG/M metagenome (GOLD analysis project Ga0068858, IMG submission 66589) | Switchgrass rhizosphere microbial communities from Kellogg Biological Station, Michigan, USA - KBS Switchgrass S1-2 | ecosystem: Host-associated > Plants > Roots > Rhizosphere > Soil ... | reverse complement strand
ATCGGCACCGGGGCGAACGCCTCGTTGACCTCGAACACGTCGATGTCGTCCACGGTCAGCCCGGCCCGGGCCAGCGCCTTGCCGGTGGCCGGGATCGGCCCGGTCAGCATGAACACCGGGTCGTCGCCGACCACGGACAGCGCGTGGATCCGGGCCAGCGGGGTCAGGTTGTGCGCCTTCACCGCCGCCTCCGAGGCGATCAGCACGGCGCCGGCCCCGTCGCTGATCTGCGAGGCAACCGCGGCGGTGATCTCCCAGCCCTCGCGCAGCGGGGCCAGCCCGGCCATCTTCTCCATCGTGGTGTCCCGGCGCGGTCCCTCGTCGTTCTCCACGCCCGCGAGCGGGGCGATCTGCCCGGCGAACCGGCCCTCGTCGATGGCCATGATCGCCCGCTGGTGGCTCTCCAGCGAGTACTCCTCCAGCGCCTCCCGCTTGATGCCCCACTTCTCGCACATCAGCTGGGCGCCGCGGAACTGGGAGATCTCGGTGTCGCCGTAACGTTCCTTCCAGCCCTGGCCGAACGGCCCGGGCAGGCCCTTCTCCAGCGGCAGCCGCACCGAGGTGCCCATCGGCACCACGCTCATGCTCTCCACGCCCGCCGCGATGACCAGGTCCTGGGTGCCGGACAGCACGCCCTGCGCGGCGAAGTGCACGGCCTGCTGGGACGAGCCGCACTGCCGGTCGATGGTGACGCCGGGCACCGACTCGGGCAGGCCCGCCGACAGCCACGCGGTCCGGGCGATATCCATGGTCTGCGGGCCGACCTGCATGACGCAGCCCATGACTACGTCGTCGACCGCGGCCGGGTCCACCCCGCTGCGCTCGACCACCTGGCGCAGCGTGTGCGCGGCCAGGTCCGCGGGGTGCACGCCGGACAGGCCGCCGTTCCGCTTGCCGACCGGGGTCCGTACCGCCTCGACGATGAATGCTTCCGCCACAATGCCCTCCATCGGCCTGGCCGCCGCCCAGCGGCACGGGGTAACCGGGGCGCCGCCCCAGGGCGTGCTGAGGCCTGCCGGATTCGCCCGGTCTGTTACGAGGTTACCGCCCGGTTCGGTTGCCGGCCATAGACCCGGCTGCGCCCCGCCTCGCGTCTGACCCCGCCGTTCCGGGCTTATGCTCGAAGGTGAGCACCCCCGGGAGGAACGGATGACGTCAGGCCTGATCTTGCTGTTGTTCCTGGCCTTCCTCGCGGCCCTGTTCCTGACCCGGGCCCGGCGCCGGATGGGTTTCCGGGTCACCGGCGGCACGTGGGCGGCGATCATCGCGGGCTTCGCGATCGTCGTGCTCGCGCTGTGGGCCGCCTCGACCCACTGAGCCGGCCGGGCTCGCCTAGAGGTAGCCCAGAGCCACCAGGAACAGGGCGAACGCCGCCCAGGTCACCCCCAGCTGGATCCAGTTGATCGTGAAATAGCGCCGCCGTCCCGCCTCCCAGTCCGCTGGCAACGCCCCGGGATCCCAGGCCAGGATCACCTTGTAGGTCGGGGTCTTCCACGCGTTGGAGACGATGAGGACACCGCCGATCACGATAACCAGCCCGATCGCGGTGCACACGAACGCGGCGGAGCCGGGATCATCCCACAGGAGCACAAGCGCGACAATCGGCCCGATGGTCATCCCGACCGACCACGCATAGTTGAACACAAGCCCCCAGGAATGCTCCGCGAACCGGAGGAACGCTTCCATGAAGTTCCGGAACTCCTGGCCGCCCATCGCCGCGAGCATCGGACGCATGATCGCGCTCAGCATCCCCAGCAGGCCAGCCGCAAGCCCGGCGAAAAACGCGGACGCAGCGAGCGCCCATCCCGCACCGGTCACGCTAGCCCTCCCTCCGCAACCACCTCTTCAGGCTAGGCGAAGACCGGTTTCACGCCACAGTGCTGGCCTGCGGCATGGGCTTGCGCCCGCTGGCCGGCCGGCTCAGCTGGCGGTAGCCTCCCGCAGCGGGATCTCGAACCAGACGGCCTTGCCGTCGTTGGTCGGCCGGGACCCCCACCGGCTGGCCAGCTGGTCCACCAGGTACAGGCCGCGGCCGCCCTCGTCGTTCTCGCTGGCCGAGCCCAGCCGGGGCAGCCGCAGGTCCGCGTCGAACACCTCGACCCAGACCGCGCTCTCGCCGCGCCGCAGCCGCAGGGTGAACTCCTTGCCGCCGCCCGGGCCGTGGCCGTCGTCCTCCTCGAGCACGGCGAGCAGCCCGCCGGGCCACCCGGCCAGCAGCGGATCCGGGCCGGCCTCCGGGTCGATCGCCGGGCGGAGGAACTCACTGCGCCGCGGCTGGGTGGCGGCGGCGTGCAGCACCACGTTGGTGACCACCTCGGAGACCAGCAGGCAGGCCAGGTCGGTCTGGCCCGCCTCCATGCCCCAGCGCAGGAACGTCTGGTAGGCCAGCCGCCGCGCCTCGGACACCCGGATCGGCTCGGCCAGGAACCGGCCCTCCCAGGAGGCCAGGTCGTCCGGCGAGGTGCGGATCACCACGATCGCCATGTCGTCGTCGATGTCCCCGGGCACCGCGTGCTCGGCGGCCGCGGCCACGTCCTCGACGCTGCCGCGGGCGGTCGCCCGCACCGCCTGGCGGAGCATCTGCAGCGCCTCGGCCTCGGTGTAGTGGCCGGTCCCGTCCGACCGGGACCGGCGGTCGGTCAGCCCGTCGGTGTAGAACACCAGCGTGGAATCCGGCTCCAGCCGCCGGGTCTCCTCCTGGTAGGTCGGCACCCCGGCGATGCCCCGGCCGCGCACGCCCAGCAGCAGGCCCTTGTGCTCCATGGGCAGCTGGTCCACGTCCGCCCCGGTGACCAGCAGCGGCGCGTCGTGCCCGGCGTTGGCGAAGGACAGCGTCCTGGCCCAGGCGTCATACACCAGGTAGGTGCAGCTGGCCGTGGGCGGGTCCCCGGCGGCGAAGCCGTGCGCCTGCGCGCCAGACGGGCCCATGGTCCGGCACCAGTCGTCCAGCCGCCGCAGGATCTCCGCGGGCGGCTCGTCGTCCTGGGCGAACGCGCGCAGCGCGGCCCGCAGCTGGCCCATGATCGCCGCAGCCCGCGCACCGCGGCCCTCGACGTCCCCGATGACGATCCCGACCCGGCCCGCGGACAGCGGGATGATGTCGTACCAGTCGCCGCCGACCTGGGTCTGGATGCCCTGCCCGCGATCGGCCAGCGGCTTGGCGGGCACGTACTTGTAGGCCACCTCCAGGCCGTCGACCGGCGGCGGGTCATCCGGCAGCAGGCTGGTCTGGAAGGCCAGCGCGGTGCGCCGCTCCTCCTCGAACAGCATCGCGTTGTCGATCGCGATCGCCACCCGGCTGGCGATCGCGGACAGGAACCCGGCGTCCTCGGGCCCGTAGGTCGGCTCTTCCCGCTCGGTCAGCGCGGACAGCGCCAGGCTCATCACGCCGAGCAGCGAGCCGCGGACGATCAGCGGGGCCGCGATCACCGACCGGAGGCCGACGTCGTTGCCGGTGGCCAGCGACGCAGCGCTGGGCGCCGGGCCCCGGCTGGTGCCGATGTCGGCCACGACCACGGTCTGCATCGAGGTCATCGCCTGGTGGCAGAAGTGCCCGGGCGGGTAGGTGATCTGCTCGCCGACCTGGGCCCAGGTGCCCGGCGGCGGCATCCAGCCGCGGGAGTGCAGCTGCATCTGCCGGACCAGCCGGTCACCGCGCAGCAGGTCGATCAGGCAGTGGTCGGCGAACTGCGGCACCAGGGTCTCCGCCACGTGCCGTAACGTCGCGCCGAACTCCAGCGACCCGGACAGCCGCTCGCCGATCCGCTCCAGCAGCTTGATCTGCTCCCGCTCGCGCAGGCTGGCCCGCCGGGTCGCCTCGCGGGCCATGATCACGATGCCGGTGATATCGCCGCCCGCCGGCCGCAGCGGCACCGCCTGGGCCCGCACGAACACCCGGCTGCCGTCGCCGCGCAGGATCGCGAACGTGCCCTCCCAGGCGTGCCCGCCGAGGACCTGCCCTTCCAGCTCGCTGGCCTTCTGCAGATCGCCTTCCTCGAATCCCAGCGAAAGCAGCGACCGGCCAGTCAGATGACGCGGATCATCAGGAAAGCCAAATAGACCGGCCGCAAACGCGTTTGCGTACTGCAGGTTTCCCAGCCTGTCGGTGACCACAATGGCCGATTCGGCGTCCTGCAGGACATCGGCCGGAGCCAGCGGGCTGACCGTGGCGAGCTCGTCGGCCAGCCGGAGCGGGCCTGCCTGGCGCCTCACCTGCCGGCTGCCAGACCGCGCTGACCACGGACTACGCCGCCACGGGGGCTGGTTCCGCACGAGCTATGCCCGGGTAACGAACACATGCGAGGCGATGTCCCGAGGAAGCTCTGACGTCCTGCCGGTTTCATCCGCATCGGTCACCCGCACACAGTCATCGCTCGCGCAGAGCGTTACCTGACGCCCCGGTTGTATGCCACTGTCCTTGAGTTTAAGCATCAGATCCGGGTCGCTCTGGACCTGCTCACTAATCCGCCGGACGATAACGGCCAACTGGTGCGAAGATGCCACTTTCGTCATGGCCACCGCGTCTTCCTGGCTGGCTGACACGGCGCGTTTCTGGGCGTCTTCCGGGACGCCGAGCTCGGCCAGGCCGGGGATCACGTTCCCGTGCGGGCAGCGGACCGGGTAGTCGAGCAGCTCGACCAGCCGCCGCTCCACGTCGTCGGAGATCACGTGCTCCCAGCGGCAGGCCTCCACGTGAACCTGCTCCCAGGGCAGCTTGATCACCGAGACCAGCAGGCACTCCGCCAGCCGGTGCTTGCGCATGACCTGGACGGCCAGATCCCGGCCCGCGCCGGTGAGCGCCAGCTGCCGGTCACCCTCGACCCGGACCAGCCCGTCACGCTCCATCCGCGCGACGGTCTGGCTGACCGTGGGGCCACTCTGCGACAGCCGCTCGGCAATGCGGGCGCGCAGTGGGACGATGCCCTCCTCCTCCAGCTCGAAGATGGTGCGGAGGTACATCTCCGTGGTGTCGATGAGCCCGTGCGCGGTCAAGGTGGCCTCCCGTCCGTACTGATGGTATGCTCCGCCGCCCGTATTCCCTACGCAGATCCGAGACCGCAGGCAAATGTCCTGATCGGCAGGCTTGCCCGGCAGTCTTACCGGGCCTTACGGGGCCTGCCTCTCGATGACCCAGGCGTCGCCGCCGCGGCGGTAGCGGAACCGGTCGTGCAGCCGGTTCACCCGGCCCTGCCAGAACTCGATCGCGGCGGGCACGACACGGTAACCGCCCCAGAAATCCGGCATCGGCACCGGTTCCCCGGCCCACCGCTGCTCCAGCTCCGCGTACCGCTTCTCCAGCTCGTCCCGGGACCCGATCACCGTGGACTGGCGGCTGGCCCAGGCGCCCAGCTGGGAGCCGCGCGGGCGGCTACGGAAGTACGGCTCGCTGTCCGGCGTGCTCAGCTCCTGCACCGCGCCCTCGATGATCACCTGGCGGCGCAGCGCATACCAGGGGAACGTCAGGCAGGCCCGGGCCACGGCGGCCAGGTCGGTGCCCTTACGCGAGGTGCGGTTGGTGTAGAACACGAAGCCGTCGGCGTCGTGGCTCTTCAGCAGGACGGTCCGGCCCCGCGGCTGGCCGGCCGCGGACACCGTGGCCAGCACCATCGCGTTGGGCTCGGGCAGCCCGGCGGCCTCGGCGTCGCCCAGCCACCGGGAGAACTGGGCCACCGGGTCGGGGTCGAGCATGGCCCGGCGCAAGCCCGGATCCGCGTCCTGACCGGTCCCGGGTCCAGCGGCGGTGTCCATGCGGTTAGCTTATTGCCGCCCGCGCGCGGTTGAATGGACCGGCTGGCCCCCTCGCCGCGGCCGGGCGCTGGGCATACCGCCCGGCGGCCGCAACGTACGGCAGGCCGCCGGGTCAGCCCCTGATGAGGAGACGGAGGAAGCGCAGATGTCCGACTTCATTCCCGGGCTTGAGGGCGTCGTCGCGTTCGAGACGGAAATCGCCGAGCCCGATAAGGAGGGCGGCGCCCTGCGCTATCGCGGGGTCGATATCGAGGAACTGGTCGGGCACGTGTCCTACGGGCACGTCTGGGGCCTGCTGGTGGACAACGCGTTCTTCCCCGGCCTGCCGCCGGCCGAGCCGTACCCGATCCCGGTGCACTCCGGCGACATCCGGGTCGACGTGCAGAGCGCGCTGGCCATGCTGGCCCCGGCCTGGGGCATGCGGCAGCTGCTGGACATCAGCGACGAGCAGGCCCGCGACGACCTGGCCCGCGCGTCGGTGATGGCGCTGTCCTTCGTAGCCCAGTCGGCCCGCGGTACCGGCCAGCCGATGGTGCCGCAGCGCCGGGTGGACGAGGCCAAGACGATCACCGAGCGGTTCATGATCCGCTGGCGCGGCGAGCCGGACCCGCGGCACGTGAAGGCCATCGACGCGTACTGGTCCTCGGCCGCCGAGCACGGCATGAACGCCTCCACCTTCACGGCCCGGGTGATCGCCTCCACCGGCGCGGACGTCGCCGCGGCGATGTCCGGCGCGGTCGGCGCGATGTCCGGGCCGCTGCACGGCGGCGCGCCCGCCCGCGTGCTCAGCATGATCGAGGCAGTCGAGAAGTCCGGCGACGCCGTCGCGTACGTGAAGAAGGCGCTGGACAGCGGCGACCGGCTGATGGGCTTCGGGCACCGGGTCTACCGGGCCGAGGACCCGCGCGCCCGCGTGCTGCGGCGGACCGCCCGCGAGCTCGGCGCGCCCCGCTACGAGATCGCCGAGGCGCTGGAGAAGGCCGCGCTGGACGAGCTGCACGCCCGCCGGCCCGACCGCGTCCTGGCCACCAACGTGGAGTTCTGGGCGGCGATCATGCTCGACTTCGCCGAGGTGCCCTCGCACATGTTCACCTCGATGTTCACCTGCGCGCGCACGGCCGGCTGGGCCGCGCACATCCTGGAGCAGAAGCGCACCGGGCGGCTGGTCCGGCCCAGCGCCCGCTACGTCGGGCCGCCGTCCCGGCCGGTCAGCGACGTCGACGGGGCGGCCGACGTGCTGGACAAGGATGTCTGACGCCGCCGCTGACCTGACGATCCCGGCCGGTCTCAAGCCCGCGGACGGCCGGTTCGGCTGCGGGCCGTCCCGGATCCGGCCCGAGCAGCTCGCCGCCCTGGCCGGGCCTGGCGCCGGGGTGCTGGGCACCTCGCACCGCCAGGCCCCGGTCCGCGCCCTGGTCCAGCGGATCAGGGCGGGCGCCGCGGGCCTGTTCGGCCTGCCGGACGGCTACGAGGTCGTGCTCGGCAACGGCGGCACCACGGCGTTCTGGGACATCGCGGTGCACGGCCTGCTCGACCGCCGGTCGCAGCACCTGGTCTTCGGCGAGTTCTCCGGCAAGTTCGCCAAGGCCGCGGCGGCCGCGCCGTGGCTGGACGAGCCGGCCGTGATCGCCACGCCGCCGGGCAGCCACCCGGAACCGCGGGCGGAGGCCGGGGTGGACGCCTACGCGCTGACCCACAACGAGACCTCGACCGGCGTGGCCATGCCTATCCACCGGGTGCCCGGGGCTGACCCGGGTGCGCTGCTGCTGGTCGACGCGACCAGCGGGGCGGGCGGGCTGCCGGTCAGCGCGGCCGAGTTCGACGTGTACTACTTCGCGCCGCAGAAGTGCTTCGGCTCGGACGGCGGGCTGTGGCTGGCGCTGATGTCCCCGGCCGCGCTGGAGCGGGCCGCGCGCATCGCCGCCAGCGGCCGGTACATCCCCGGGTTCTTCTCGCTGCCCACCGCCATCGACAACGCGCGCAAGCAGCAGACCTACAACACCCCGGCGGTGGCCACGCTGTTCCTGATGGCCGACCAGCTGGACTGGATGCTGGCCCGCGGCGGGCTGGCGTGGGCCACGGCGCGCACCGCGGAGTCGTCCGGGCACCTGTACGCGTGGGCGGAGAAGTCGCCGGTAGCGACGCCGTTCGTGACCGACCCCGGGCAGCGCTCCGCGGTGGTCGGCACAATCGACTTCGACGCGTCCGTGGACGCGGCCGCGCTGGCCAGGGTCCTGCGCGCGAACGGGATCGTGGACACCGAGCCGTACCGCAGCCTGGGCCGCAACCAGCTGCGGATCGGCATGTTCCCGGCCGTCGACCCGGCGGACGTGCAGGCCCTGACCGCCTGCCTCGACTACGTGATCGAGCGGCTCTAGGCCGGCGCTACCCGGCGGGCGCCCAGCGGCCAGCGGCCCAGGTCCCCGTAGCGCGGCTCGGGCCACTGCGGCCGCAGGTGGCTCTGGAACAGCTGGATCTCCGCGGCTAGCCACGGGCGGCCACGGAACCCGGCGAGCTTGGCCACCAGCGGCCCGACCTTAGCCGCGTTACGGCACCGGCCCAGGGTCAGGTGCGGCTTGTATTCCTTCTGCCGGTCCGGCGGGGCGCCCACCTTCCCGGCGACCTCGCCGACCATCGCCGCCAGCCGGGCCAGGAACCCATCCTGATCCTTGACGTCGACCCAGAGCACGTTGGCCCAGGCCCGGTCCTCGGGGAAGCTGCCGGCCGGGCCCAGCGAAACCAGGCCGGCCGGCTCTGCGGCCACTGCCTCGCCCAGCGCGGGACCCAGCTTGTCGGCCACGGCGTCATCCACCTGGCCGAGGAAGGCCAGCGTCACATGCCAGTTCGGCCGCCCGGTCCAGCGCAGCTCTGGGCAGGACGAACGGAGCGGGGCGACCGCGGCTTCCAGTTCGTCCAGGGCGTCGGCCGGCGGGGTGACGGCCACGAACAGCCTCATGGCCGCCTCATGGCCCTAACCGCCGGGTCGGCCTCATCGTCTGTCCGGTATCTCTGGCCAGGTAGGCAGTCATGACCTATTCGTAGCAGAACCATCGGCCACCAGCCGCATCGGCACCCTTAGCGGCAGTCCCAGACTGTGCTGCCGCACCCGCGCCAGCGCCTGCCGCGGCAGCGACCGGGCTCTGGCCCCGTGCGCGTGGGCCAGCAGCACGGTCACCACCATCGTGGACACCAGGGCGATCGCGCCACCCGCCAGCGTGGCGACCCGCGGCCCGGCGGCCTCGGCGATCCACCCGGCCAGCGGCCCGCCGAGCGGGGTGCCGCCCAGGAAGACCAGCATGTACAGGCCCATCACCCGGCCGCGCATGGCCGCCGTGGTGCTCAGCTGGGTAACCGAGTTCGCCGCCGTGCTGAAGCTCAGCAGGGTCAGCCCGGTCGGGATGAGCAGGATCAGGAACAGCACGAAGTCCGGCATCAGCGAGCCGGCCATCTCGGTCAGGCTGAACGCCAGCGACATCACCAGCAGCCAGGCCAGGCTGGGCTTGCCCCGCCGGGCCGCGAGCAGCGCGCCGCCCAGCGCCCCGACCGCGAACGCGGTGGACGCCAGGCCGAACGCCCCGGCCCCGGTGTGGTACACCTGCGTGGCCATCAGCGCGTTGGTGACCTGGAAGTTCATCCCGAACGTCGCCACGAAGAAGACCAGCACCATGAGCAGCCGCAGGTCCGGCCGGGACCAGACGTAGCCGGCCGCCTCCCGCAGCTGGCCCTTGGCGCGCGGGGCCCGCGGCACGGTGTGCAGCTCACCGGCCCGCATCAGCTTCAGGCCGGCCAGCACGGCGGCGTAGGACGCGGCGTTGGCCAGGAACGCGGCCGGCGTGCCGAGCACGGCGATGACAAGGCCGGCCACCGCGGGCCCGGCGATCCTGGCCAGGTTGAACACCGCGCTGTTCAGCGCGATCGCGTTGGCCATGCCGTCCCGGCCGACCATCTCGACCGCGAACGACTGCCGGGTCGGGTTGTCCACCATGGTGATCACGCCGAGCAGCAGGGCCAGCGCGTACACGTGCCAGATCGCCACCGTGCCGGTCAGCGCCAGCACGCCGAGGATCAGCGCCAGCCCGCCCATGGCGGCCTGGGTGGCCATCAGGATCCGGCGCTTGGGGTAGCGGTCCGCGACCATGCCGCCCCACATGCTGAACAGCATCGGGAAGAACTGCAGCCCGGTGGTGATGCCCAGGGCCGTGCCGCTGCCGTGGGTCAGCTGCAGGACCAGCCAGTCCTGCGCCACCCGCTGCATCCA
>Ga0068858_100008255_pt1 | contig 10009 bp, 9 predicted proteins | sample KBSSwiS12_FD_66589 | JGI IMG/M metagenome (GOLD analysis project Ga0068858, IMG submission 66589) | Switchgrass rhizosphere microbial communities from Kellogg Biological Station, Michigan, USA - KBS Switchgrass S1-2 | ecosystem: Host-associated > Plants > Roots > Rhizosphere > Soil ... | reverse complement strand
CCCGTGGGAATGTCTTGTCCCGTCTCGGGGCATCTGATCATGACGGCGCCCATTGGCCTCTCCCATCTCAAGCGGTGCTGCCAATTTCCATAGAGCGCAGGTGTGAACATGGTTTGACGCAATGGCGACGGGATCGCGGAGTGCGCGCGTTACGCGACTTTTACCCAAGAAAATCGCCATCAGCCTGGGAACCAACGTGATCACAAGTGCGTTGGCATCAACCTGGGACTTATGAAAAATGAGAGCCGTCATGCCTCGACCTCAAATCCGTGACGATGCCCGGGTTGCGGCCTTCGTGCTGGGTGCATCGCGCACGCGCTACCTGGTGATGCGACAGGAAGATGTCTGGTTCATCACTTTCAACGGCGAAGAATTCGGGCCCTACCGGAGCGAACGCGAAGCCATGCTGTTCGCGACCGACGCGGCCCATAAGCTGGGCGAACTGGGGGAGGACACCCAGGTCTTCCGGGTCGATGAAAACGGGGCGGCGGAGCCGGTTTGGACCTACGGTCTCGACCCCTATCCGCCGGCGTCGTAGGTCGAGGCCTCTTCGGTCCCATTCTTGCGCCTTTCTGCAAGCGATGACCGCATGCTCCTGCGCCTGTATGAAGGGGCATGCGCACCGACCTGTTCGATTTTGACCTGCCGCCTGAGCGCATCGCGCTGCGTCCCGCCGCGCCCCGGGACACGGCGCGGCTATTGGTCGTGCGTCCGGGCCAGACACCCGAATGGGATGATCGCGGCGTGCGCGACCTGCCGGATCTGTTGCGTTCCGGCGACGCAATTGTGGTCAACGACACCAAGGTGATCCCGGCCCGGCTGCGCGGCCGGCGTGTCGGACGCGGCGCGGCGGAACCGATGATCGAGGCGACGCTGCACCGGCGTCTCGACGGGTCACACTGGCGCGCCTTCGTGAGACCCGCCAAGCGGCTTTCCCCCGGCGACCTGCTCCGCTTCGGGAGCGAAGGAAACATCTGCTTCCTCGGCCAGCTCGACGCCACCGTCGAGGCCAAAGGCGAGGGGGGCGAAGTGACGTTGGCGTTCGCATTCCACGGGCCGATACTCGACCAGGCCATTGACGAGCGCGGCGCCATGCCGCTGCCGCCCTACATCGCCGCGCGGCGTGCACCCGATGAGCGCGACCGGGGCGACTATCAGACCATGTTCGCGCAGCTCGAAGGATCGGTGGCGGCGCCTACCGCGGGACTGCACTTCACCGAGGCTCTGCTTGCAGCTCTGACGGCGCGCGGGATCACGATCCACAAGACGACGCTCCACGTCGGGGCAGGGACGTTCCTCCCGGTCAAGGTTGCCGACACCGACGGGCATGGCATGCATGCTGAACATGGCAGCCTAAGCGGGGAAACCGCGGATGCACTCAACGCCGTGCGGCGCGCCGGTGGACGCATCATCGCGGTGGGGTCGACCTCCTTGCGGCTGCTCGAAAGCGCGAGCGGGGAGGACGGTGTGATCCGAGCCTTCCAGGGGGAGACGGCGTTGTTCATCACGCCGGGCTACCGCTTCCGCGTCGTCGACGTGATGATGACCAATTTCCACCTGCCGCGCTCGACCCTGTTCATGCTGGCGACAGCGTTTTCCGGCCTCGACGTGATGCAGCGCGCCTACGCGCACGCCATCCAGGACGACTATCGATTCTACTCCTATGGCGATGCTTGCCTGCTGTTCCGTCCTTGAGCCGCACGAGCCGAGGGGGGCGCTTGCCATCTCATGCGATGCGCGCTAAGCATGAATACCAATATAGGTTACATCTATTCTGATATCTGAGACATGATAACTGGACCTCAGATGCGGGCCGCGCGGGCGCTGCTGGACATCGATCAACGCGAACTCGCCCAGCGTTCAGGGCTCTCGCTGCCTACGATCCAACGCATGGAATCGAGCGGCGGGGTCGTGCGCGGGAACGTCGATTCGCTGATGAAGCTCGTCGATGCGCTTGCGGCCGCCGGGATCGAACTGATCGTGGAAGGCGCCGCCAGCCACGATGGTGGTCGTGGCGTGCGGCTGAAACGGTGAACGCGAGAATTGCACCTCGGCGACCCGTGCGCTGTTGCCATCACGCGCAAGGGACATAGCTGATGGTGCTGCTCGCCCTTGCCTGCGCCGCCGTGCTGATCGCGACCGCCCCCCTTGCCCTCGCAATCCAAGAGCCGACGCGTGCCCGCCAGGCGATCTACGGCATTTGCCTGATCGCTTCGTCGGCGCTGCTGGTGATCGCGGTCCTTGCGCTGCTGGGCATCGCCCGGACGCCGTCCACCGCCATCCTTCCGCTCGGCATTCCCTGGCTGGGCGCGCGTTTTCGCCTCGATGCGCTCTCGGCCTTTTTCCTGGCCGTGGTCGCGGTCGGCGCGGCCGCGGCCAGCCTGTTTGCGCTTGGATACGGCCGCCACGAGGCGGCACCGCGCCGGGTGCTGCCGTTCTATCCGGCCTTTCTCGCCGGCATGTGCATCGTCGTGCTGGCCGACGACGCATTCACGTTTCTGGTGTCCTGGGAGTTCATGTCGTTGTCGTCATGGGCGCTGGTCATGGCGCATCAACGCGTGCCCGACAACGTGCGTGCCGGATACGTCTATCTCATCATGGCGAGTTTCGGCACGCTTGCGCTGCTGCTGATGTTCGGATTGTTCGCGGGCCCCGACGGAAGTTATGCCTTCGCCGACATGCGTGCGGCCGAGCTTTCGGCAGGCGCCGCGGGCGCCGTTCTCATCCTTGCGCTGATCGGCGCCGGTTCCAAAGCCGGTCTCGTGCCGCTGCATGTCTGGTTGCCGCTCGCGCATCCGGCCGCGCCGAGCCACGTCTCGGCCCTGATGAGCGGCGTGATGACCAAGGTCGCCGTCTACGGCTTCGTGCGCATCGTATTCGATCTGCTCGGAACACCCGCCTGGTGGTGGAGCATGGTGGTGCTTGCGCTTGGCGGCATCACCGCCGTGATGGGCGTGCTCTATGCCCTGATGCAGCACGACCTCAAACGGCTGCTCGCATACCACACGGTCGAGAACATCGGGATCATCTTTATCGGGCTCGGCCTCGCGCTCGCATTCAAGGCCCATGGCATGGCGCTGGCGGCGGCGCTCGCCCTGACCGCCGGCCTGCTGCATGTTTTCAATCATTCGATCTTCAAAAGTCTTCTGTTCTTTGGCGCCGGCGCGGTGCTTACGGCAACCGGCGAGCGTGACATGGAGCACCTCGGCGGCCTCATCCACAGGATGCCCCAGACCGCTTTCGTGTTCCTGGTCGGGTGCGCGGCGATCTCGGCGCTGCCGCCGCTCAACGGCTTCGTTTCGGAATGGTTGACCTTCCAGGCGATCTTGCTCAGCCCGCAGATTCCGTCCTGGGGACTCAAGCTATTGGTGCCGGCCGTCGGCGCGCTCCTCGCGCTCTCGGCAGCACTTGCCGCCGCCTGCTTCGTCAAGGCATTCGGCGTGACCTTTCTCGGCCGCGCACGCACGCCGGCGGCCGCGCATGCGCGCGAAACCGACCGGTTTTCGCTGGCGGCGATGTTCTTCTTTGCCGCGCTCTGCCTGGTCGCCGGCATTCTGCCCGGCGCCTTCATCGATGCGCTGGCGCCCGTGGTGCAAAGCCTGGTGGGGGCTCGCATGCCGGTGCAAAGCGGCGTCGACTGGCTCTCGATCGTGCCGGTCGCCGAAAGCCGCAGCTCGTATAACGGCCTCCTGGTCTTCCTGTTCATGCTGCTGTCGGGGGCGCTCGCGGCCTGGGCAATCCACCGCTGGGCGTCCGACAAGGTGCGCCGTGCCCCGCCGTGGGACTGCGGGTACCCCGATGCGAGCCCGGCAACCCAGTACACCGCATCGAGCTTCGCGCAGCCGATCCGTCGCGTGTTCGGCGCGGTCGTGTTTCGCGCCCGCGAACATGTCCATATGCCCGCGCCAGGCGCGCTGGAGCCCGCGCGACTGACGGTGGACATGCGCGACCTGGTCTGGGATTCCCTCTACGCGCCCGTCGCCGGCGGCGTGAGCTTTGCCGCCGATCGGCTCAATCATTTGCAGTTCCTGACGATCCGACAATTCCTCAGCCTGGTCTTCGCCGCGCTCGTGCTCCTGCTGCTGGTACTTGCGATATGGCCTTGATCCTCGATCTCGTCGTTCAGGGTTTGCAGATGCTTTTGGTGCTGCTGCTGGCACCGCTGCTCACCGGCTTCGTGCGCAAGGTGAAGGCGCGCCTGCTGCTCCGGCGAGGGCCGCCCCTGATCCAGCCCTATCGCGACCTGGCGCGGCTCATGCGCAAGGAGGTCGTGCTGGCGGAGAATGCTTCCTGGCTGTTCCGCGTCAGTCCCTACCTCATCTTCGCCGCTACCTGGGTGGCGGCATCATTGGTGCCGACCTTCCGCACCGGTCTGCTGTTTTCCTGGTCGGCCGACCTCATCGTCATCATCGCGCTCCTGGGCAGTGCGCGCTTCTTCCTGGCGTTGGCCGGGCTGGATGTCGGCACCAGCTTCGGCGGCATCGGCTCCAGCCGCGAGATGATGATCGCCTCGCTCGCGGAGCCCGCCATGATCATGGTGGTGTTTACGGTCGCGCTGCTCGCCGGCTCGACCCAGCTCTCGACCATGGCCGCTTTCCTGGTGTCGTCGGAGGTGGGCCTGAGGGTGTCGCTGGGACTGGCGCTGTTCGCATTGATCATGGTGGCCATTGCCGAGAATGCCCGGATTCCGGTCGACAATCCGGCAACGCATCTCGAATTGACCATGGTGCATGAGGCCATGGTGCTCGAATATTCCGGGCGCCATCTGGCGTTGATCGAGCTTTCCGCTTCCCTGAAGCTCCTGCTTTATGTGTCGTTGATCGCCTGCCTGTTCGTTCCATGGGGATTGATGCCTGCCGGGGCCGCCGTCGCGCTGCTGGCGATCGGTATCCTCGCCTACATCGTCAAGCTCGCGGCTGGCGGATTTCTGCTTGCGCTGTTCGAGACCTCGATCGCCAAGATGCGGGTCTTCCGCGTGCCGGAATTCCTGGGCGCCGCACTGATGCTCGGTCTGTTGGCGACCCTTCTCCTGTTCGTCTCACGGAGCCTGTAGATGCGCGGGAGCCTGAACTTCGACATCGCCCATCTGCTCGCAGGCTCGCTGGTGCTGGTGAGCTTCCTCGAGCTCTACCAAGACCGTCTCTATGCGCTGCTCAACATGTTTGCGCTCCACGCCTTGGTATTGGCGCTCTCGGTGGCGTGGCAGGCTCATATCCAGGACGCACCGCATCTGTACGTGACCGCGGCGATCGCGCTCGTGTTCAAGGCAATCATTATTCCGGTCGCACTGCATCGGATCATCGTTCGCCTGGGCATCCATCGCGAAATCGAAAAGGTGGTCGGCGTCGGGCCGGCGATGTTGCTGGGAATGGGCTTGGTCGCCCTGTCGATGGTGGTGATGCTGCGGGTGACGGCTGACGCCGACCCGCTCGCGCGCGAAGATCTCGCCTTCGCGCTCTCGGTGGTGTTGCTCGGCCTGCTGATGATGGTGACACGGCGCAACGCGGTGAGCCAGGTCATCGGCTTCATGTCGCTCGAGAACGGCCTCGTGCTCGCCGCAACCGGCGCCAAGGGCATGCCGCTGGTCGTCGAGATCAGCGTCGCGTTTTCGATTCTCATCGCTTTCATTGTCATCGGCATTTTCTTGTTCCGCATTCGCGAACGCTTCGACACCGTGGACGTCCAGGCGCTCGATCGCTTCCGCGGAGAGCGGCGATGACGGCGTTTGAACCGGCCGCAGCGGTTCTCGGCATTCCCGCCGTCGCGGCGGGGCTGCTGGTGGTGTTGCCGGGCTACAGGCTCACTGCGGCCCTCAATGTGACCGCCACGTTCCTCACGTTCCTCGCGGCGGTGTCGCTGTTCTTCGGCCGTCCGACACCCGGTCCATATCTGCTGGTGGACGACCTCAACAATGTCTTCATCGTACTGACGACATTCGTCGGCTTCACCACCAGCGTGTTCAGCGCGAGCTATATCGGTCATGAGCTCGAGATCGGGCGCCTGACCCCGAGAGTGCTGCGCTTCTACCACGCGATGTACCAGGTGCTGATGTTCGCGATGAACCTCGCGCTCATCACCAACAATATCGGCGTGATGTGGGTGGCGATTGAGCTCGCGACGCTGACGACCGTGCTCATGGTCGGCATCTATCGCACGCACGAAGCGCTCGAGGCGGCGTGGAAATATTTCATCCTCGGCAGCGTGGGCATTGCCCTTGCGCTGTTCGGCACCATCCTCGTCTATATGGCGGCGCGGCCGGTGATCGGGGAGGGGCTCGATGCCATGGTGTGGACCGTGCTGATGACGCGTGGGGGCGCCTTCGACCCGGCATTGCTCAATGTCGCGTTCGTATTCCTTCTGCTCGGCTACGGTACCAAGGTCGGTCTGGCGCCGCTGCACGCCTGGCTGCCCGACGCCCACGCCGAAGGCCCGACGCCGATATCCGCGGTGCTCTCGGGACTGCTGCTCAACGTCGCGCTTTACGCGCTGCTGCGTTTCAAGATGCTGCTCGCACTCAATCCAGGTGCGCTGGCGCCGGGCCCGCTGATGGTGACGATGGGCCTCATCTCGCTCGTGTTCGCGGCGTTCATGCTGTACCGCCGCCGCGACATCAAGCGGATGTTCGCCTACTCATCGATCGAGCATATGGGCATCATCACCTTTGCCTTCGGCATGGGAGGTCCGCTCGCGAATTTTGCCGGTCTCCTTCACATGACCATGCATTCGCTGACCAAATCGGCAATCTTTTTCGCCGTCGGTCACATTGCCCAGGTCAAGGGCACGCAACGCATCGCCGATATGGGCGGGCTTACCGCAACGAATCCGGTGCTCGGCTGGGGGTTGGTGCTCGGCGTCGTTGCCATTGCAGGATTCCCGCCGCTCGGGATCTTCATGAGCGAGTTTCTGGTTATCACCTCGACCTTCGCGCGCGCGCCGTGGCTGGCCATTGTGCTGGTAGTCGGCATCCTCGTCGGCGTCGCCGCGCTGTTCCTGCGGTTGAACACGATTGCATTCGGCGAACCGCGCGGCACGACGGCGGAAGCCAAGGCCTCCTACGTCCCGATGTTCGCGCATCTCGCGCTCGTGTTCGTCGCCGGCATCTATCTGCCGCCGGCGCTGGTCACCTGGTTCCAGAACGTCGCGAGGGTGTTGGGATAGAGCGATGTCGGCGCTGACAGACATGATCGCAGGAGAGGCGGTCCCAGGTCACGGCGGGTGCCCGCGAGTGGTTGTGAACGAGGATGGCTGGCGCCTCGCGATCAACCAGCTGTCGGCCGGCTCCTGGACGCTGCTCGGCTTGTGGGGCGACACGGGCGCGGTGCACATGGCCACGCTGGCCGAGGATACGCGTGAGATTGCGGTCGTCACCATTCCGTGCCCGGACGGGCGCTTCCCCTCGGTCGGGGCGCTGCATCCGCCGGCCATCCGCCTGGAACGGGCCATCCGCGACCTCTATGGCGTCGTGCCGGTCGGCTTGCCCGATGACCGGCCCTGGCTCGATCTCGGTTTCTGGGATGTTCAACACCCCCTCGGGAAGCGCCGCGACGCTCCATCGTCGCGCGTGCCGTATACCTTCCTGCCGGCCGAGGGCGAGAATCTCCACCAGATCCCGGTCGGTCCGGTTCATGCGGGCATTATCGAGCCCGGGCATTTCCGCTTCACCGCCAATGGCGAGACGGTCGTGCGGCTGGAAGAGCGGCTCGGCTACGTTCACAAGGGCATCGAGGGCCTGATAGCGGGCGCTACCCTCGACGAGGCCGCGCGGCTGGCCGGCCGCACCTCAGGCGACAGCACCGTGGCTTATGCTCTTGCCTATGCCCACGCCGTGGAGGCGGCGGCCGGAGTGCAGGTCCCGCCACGCGCGAGCCATCTGCGCGCGCTGATGGCCGAGCTCGAGAGGCTCGCCAACCACTTCGGGGATATCGGAGCTGTCTGCAATGACGCCTCGTTCTCGCTCATGCACGCGCATTGCGGCGTTCTGCGTGAGCGGACCTCGCGGGCGGCGGATGCATGCTTCGGCCATCGGCTGATGATGGATGCCGTGCTGCCCGGCGGCATCGCCCGTGACCTCGCTGCCGATGGCGTAGACCACGTCACCGCCTTGTTGCAGGACATCCGGCGGTCGTTCCCCGAACTGATCGAGCTCTACGACAATACGGCCTCGCTGCAGGACCGCACCGCCTCCACCGGGATCCTGCGCGCCGAGCTGGCACGGCAGTTTGGCGCCGGCGGCTACGTCGGGCGTGCCAGCGGACGCGCCTTCGACGCGCGCAAGATCCCAGGGTACCGGCCGTACGATCAGCTCGCCTTCGACATTCCCGTCCTCCAGAGCGGCGACGTTAACGCCCGCGTCTGGGTCCGTATCCGCGAGATCGAGCAAAGCCTCGGGCTGGTCGAGCAGATCCTGAATACTCTGCCCAGCGGTGCGGTTCGGACGGAGCTCGGTTTGACGGCGGGGATACGCGAAGGTCTCGGGATGGCGGAGGCATTTCGCGGCGATGTGCTGGCGTGGGTCCGCCTCGATGACGACCGGGTCGCGCGCTGCCATCTGCGCGACCCGTCCTGGTTTCAATGGCCGCTGCTGGAAGCCGTGATCGAAGGCAACATCGTTGCGGACTTTCCCCTGTGCAACAAATCGTTCAACTGCTCCTATTCCGGCCATGATCTCTAGACGCCCGAGACATTTCTCCTGGCCCGCCGATGGCGGCCGATCGACACCAGGTGTTTGTCGGTAACGCTTCACGAGGATGACGGTATGCGCAGAATATTGTTCGAAGGCTTGGTGCGCCGCCCGCTCACGGAAGCGCCGCCGGTGGCGGACGACGCCGCGTTGGCCGCGCTGGCAGCGAACGTCGACCGTGCGGCACGCCGGCGGCTCGGCCGCAGCCTGTCGATTCGCGAGGTCGATGCCGGCTCGTGCAATGGCTGCGAGCTCGAGATCCACGCCCTCAACAACGCGGTCTATGATCTTGAGCGTTTCGGGTTGCGCTTTGTGGCGTCACCACGCCATGCAGACGTGCTATTGGTCACCGGACCGGTCACCAGGAACATGCGCGAGGCGCTTGCGCGCACCTACCACGCGACGCCCGACCCGAAATGGGTCGTCGCCGTCGGCGACTGCGCGCTCGACGGCGGCCTCTTCTCCGGCAGCTACGCGGTCGTCGGCGGGGTTTCGGCCGTTGTGCCGGTCGATCTCCACATCCCCGGCTGTCCGCCGCGCCCGATGCAATTGCTCAAGGGCCTGCTGTCATTGCTGGAGGCCGCATGAAACACGAGACTGAGCAGAGCGGGAGCCTGCGCGGTGATGGTTGCGCCGCGAAGTTATCTGGGTCAGAAGCCAAATCGTAATGGAGCAATCCGATCCCACCTTAGCGCCGGTGCCGGCGCCGATGCACGACGCATTCTTTTCCTTCCGCCTGCTGGCGACGGACGGCGACGCCCGCCGCGGCGAGATCGCGACCGCGCACGGGCTGGTCGCAACGCCGTTTTTCATGCCGGTGGGCACACAAGCGACGGTGAAAGGCCTTACGCCCGAAGCCGTGCGCGCAACCGGCGCAGAGATCGTACTCGCCAACACCTACCACCTGATGCTGCGCCCCGGCGCCGAGCGGGTTGCCGCGCTCGGCGGCCTGCACACGTTCATGAACTGGCCGTATCCGATCCTGACCGATTCCGGCGGTTTCCAGGTCATGTCGCTCTCGCAGCTGCGCAAGGTCGCGGACCACGGCGTGACATTCCGTTCGCACATCGACGGCGCCATAGTCGAGCTTTCACCCGAGCGTGCGATCGAGATCCAGAACCTGCTGGGGTCGGATATCTCGATGCAGCTCGACGAATGCCTGCGGTTGCCGGCCTCACGTGGCGAGCTCGAACGTGCCATGCGGCTTTCGCTCGCCTGGGCCGAGCGCAGCAAACGCGCCTTCGAAAGCGCGCCACGGTGCGGCGCCTTGTTCGGCATCGTGCAAGGTGGCGATGATCCGCAACTGCGTCTCGAAAGCGCGCGTGCTCT
>Ga0068858_100008253_pt1 | contig 10011 bp, 9 predicted proteins | sample KBSSwiS12_FD_66589 | JGI IMG/M metagenome (GOLD analysis project Ga0068858, IMG submission 66589) | Switchgrass rhizosphere microbial communities from Kellogg Biological Station, Michigan, USA - KBS Switchgrass S1-2 | ecosystem: Host-associated > Plants > Roots > Rhizosphere > Soil ... | reverse complement strand
ACCGTGCGGGACGGAGTTCCAGTTCTCCGCTACTACCTCACCGCTGTTACGCTCCGCGAAAGGGTCTAGAATTCCGCTCACGTGGTCCTTGGCCCCCGGTGGGTGGGACGGACTCTCACGAGTGCAAGGTAGCGCGGAGGCTTCACGTGGGGCGAAGAGACAAAGCGGGAAGTGACGGGTATCACTGTAGAAAGCCTCTCCATGGGATCGCATTTCTTAACGGGATGGAGACTGTTCGTCTGAGGAGACGTTAACGTACCGAGTACTCTTTCAATGCCAATCCGCCGGATATCTGAACAGCTGAAGGCTCAATCAATCCTATTGCGGATGTTGGCGGAGCGACTCCGCGCGCAGTAGGATGCTGCCTTCGGTAACCACCGTGTCTCCCTGCGTCAGTCCCTCGAGGACCACGAAGCCTCCGCCGGTCTCCCCGCCGATCCTCACGGCTCGTTGCAGAAACCGCCCCTCTTTCAAGTCCACTGGAAGATAAACTACACTGCCGGACGCCACTGCCTGGATTGCCTCCTTCGCGACGATAGCCACCTTCCCAGCCTGTGGGTTTGAGAACATGAGATCCACGTACATTCCCATACGCAACGCGAATCCCGGATTCTCCACCGTTACCCGCACCTTCGCGGTTCGCGTCTGCGGATCCACTCGCGGCTCGATATAATCCACCATTCCGCGGTAAATTCGCCCCGCATATGCCGGCGTGGTGATGGTCGCGCGGCTGCCGATGCGCACAGCGCTGAAATCGTCCTCCAGCAAGTTACCCTCGATCCACACCGACGAAAGGTCCGTCACCGTCAACAAATCCTGACCCAGCCCCACCACTTGCCCCAAGTTCACCGCGCGCGCCGTGACGATTCCATCGACAGGGGATGGAACCGAGATATAAGTGCTCGACTGCTGCCCGGCGCTCAGGCGTGCAATCTGCGCTTCGTCCCATCCCAGGAGAAGCAGTTTCTGCCGCGCCTCGTTCACGTGCGCCGCGTGAACCCGATGGTCGGCTTCCACCCTTTCAAGTTCCTGGCGGCTGGCCGCCCCGATTCGGACCAGCTCCTGCGTGCGTTCCAGCTTCTTGTGTTCCACATCGAACTCGGCTTCGAACCCCACGAATGCGGTCTGCGCTTCCGCCAGATCCCGGCTGAACAGCTGTACAATCGGCTGCCCGCGCTTCACACTTTGCCCGAGCTCGGCTGAAACCTGCGTCACTACTCCTCCGGCAATGGGCGTCACGTGGATCTCACGGTAGGCGTTGGGTTGAACTGTTCCTGGAACTCGAATCTCGGTACTCATCGTGCCGGCAGTCACCTTTGCAAACTGAAGATGCATGCGATCGAGAGACTCCACCGGAACAGTAACCTCAACTTCCTGGGACCCCGCGGGCGCCGCCGCCGGCAGTGAAACCGTGGCCGGCACTGGAATCACGACGTGTTGCTGCGATTTTGGCGTTGAAAACAGCATGCCGCGCTGCGCCAGCCAACCGCCCGCCCCAACGCCAGCGAGCAAAATCGCCAAACCCGCCAGCCAAAGCCACGGCCGCGCGGTCCTTTCGGATTTGTTCGTGGGTTGCATTATTTCCCTCCAACGCCCAACGCTGCGGCCGTTCTCACGCGCACGGAAGCCTGATAGGAGCGGTTCAAAACTTCCGTATAGCCGGTCTCGACATCAATGAAGCGCCGTTGCTCGGCGATGACGTCCAGCAATTGCATACTCCCCAGTTCGTAAGTCTTGCGAATCACGTCCAGGTTCTGGCGCGCTTGGTCCCGCACGCCGCCGCTGTAGATATCCAGGCTTTCTTTGGCCTTCGCCTCCACCAGAAATGCCGTGAGAACTTCACGCGTCACAACCAGCTCCATATACTCGCGCCGCCTCCGGGCCTCCTCCATCTGCGCCACCGCGGTCTGAATGGCCCCCTCATTGCGATTTCTGACGGGCAGCGAGATCGACACGCCCGCGCCGATGGAATGAAACACGCCCTGAATCGGCCGTGGTTGTCCGGCGTCATTCAAACCTTTTTGGTCAAAGCTGGAGTCCATTCGCTGGTAATTCGCCGAAATGCTCGCGTCCGCTTTGCCCTCCGTTTGGGCTTGCTTCAACCTGGCGCTGGCAACTTCCTCCGCCGCCCGCGCTGCCAGTAAGTCCGGCCGCATGGCCAATGCTCGTTGGACGGCCTCTTCTTTCGCCATTTCTAGCGGCTGTGAACCCAGCGTTCCGCGCAGTTGCAAATTCTCCTCCGCTTTCATTCCGATCAGACTCTTCAACTCAAGGAGAGCCACGCCCAGAGCGGCTTCTAACTCGGCGCGGCGGGAAGCGATGCGGTTTACTTCCACTCGCAGAAGATTCGCGTCCAGCGGCGGCACCGCGCCCTGATCGGCCCGTGCCTGAGTCAGGCCCAGCGCGTCCTGATTCAGCTTCAGGAGATCATCAATGAACTGGACATTTCGCAACCCGGCCAGCACCTCGCCGAACTTGGCTTCCACTTCTCCGCGGACTTGTCGCTCGCGCTCCATCCGCTCAAAATCGGCAGTTCGGATTCCGCCGGCCGCCACTTCCATGCGCCGCTCGCGCCGATGGTGCAACTCCAAGGGAAGTGACCCTCCTAAGACCAAGGTGTTCTGCGGACCTCCCACTTCTTTCGATCCGCTTAACTCCGCTGAAGGATTGGCGCGCAACCGGGCCTGCGTCAGGCTGCCGCGCGCCGCCTCCACCTGCTGCTGGGCTGCCAGAATATCGCCGTTCCGCTGCAATGCGAGGGAAACCAGTTCTTCCACCGTGCGCCCGTGCGCCAGGTCGACGATGCCGTCGCTGGCCGGTTGTCCCCATAACGGAATCGCTGCGGCCAAAATCAGCCAAGCTGGTTTCATCATGGTCACCGCACGCTGCTATGGAATGTAGTGCTTCCCCGCCCGGCCGGGCCATCCCATCGCACTTCGAACCCAAAGGAGCCACTCATTCCGAACTCGGCCTTGACGATGTATTGTCCGGGCTTTCCTGCCGGTGTGATCTCGATAGGAGCCACCATCGGCGCCATTCCCGGCATGGTCATCGAGGCGCTCAGCATGATGATTCCTGCATCCACAGGTTGATTCGTGGCGGCGGAGCGAAACGCGATATAGAAGGTGTTCTTTCCTTGCGCCAACTGTCCCGTTTCGCTGGAAAGCGTGATCACCATGTCTCCCGATGTGTGCGATTCAATCTCCTTGGCCGCCGGAGCGCTGTTGCTGTTGCAAGCGCTCAGAACCACCGCCGCTACGATAAGTCCGCTAATGCCGATATTCATTTCTCATCTCCTTGAATTAAAGTTTTCCGAAGTTCTCTTTCCCGCAGCCATAGAAAAATAACTGGGGTCACAATCAACACGTGAACCAGCGAGCTGAGCATTCCGCCGAGCACGGGCGTGGCCAGCGGCTTGATTACCTCCGCGCCCACCCGCTGGCTCCACATAATGGGCAGTAACCCCGCGACGATGGTCGACACCGTCATCACTTTAGGCCGAAGCCGCAGCAGAGCCCCGTCCATCACCGCTCCACGAAGATCGCTCAAGTTGAATTCGGAGCCTCGTTCGTTCTGCTTCCTTGCGACGGCCTCTTCGAGGTAAATCACCATGACCATTCCGGTCTGCACCGCCGTGCCGAAGAGCGCAATGAATCCGATCCACACCGCCACGCTGAAGTTGTAGCCCAGCAGGTAGAGCAGATAAACACCTCCGGTGAGCGCAAAAGGAACGGCCAGCAGCACGTGGGCAGCTTCGAGGAAAGACCGGTATGTGAGAAATAACAGAATATAGATCACGCCCAGAACAATCGGAAATACCACTAGCAGCCGCTGGCGCGCGTGCTCCTTGTTTTCATACTGGCCGCTCCAGCCCAGGTAGTAACCTGCCGGCAGACTCACGCGTTGCAGAATGGCGGGTTTGGCTTCATCCACGAAGCCTCCGATGTCGCGGTCGCGTACATTGAGCAGAACGGACACCACCAGCAGTCCGTTCTCGCTGTTAATCATGGCCGGACCGCTCGCCGGTTTGACCGATGCCACGCGGCTCAGCGGAATTTGATTTCCATCCGGAGCGGCCACAAGAATATCGTTCAGCCCGTGCACGTCCTTCCGGTATTGCGGCGCATAACGCACGCGCACCGGAAAGCGCTTCCGTCCTTCGATGGTGGTGGTCAGGTTCTTCTCTCCAATGGCGGTTTCAACCACGTCTTGAATGTCACCTACGCTGATCCCATAGCGAGCCGCCGCCTGGCGATCGATCTGGATGTCGGTGTAGAGTGCGCCCGTGACCTGTTCTGCATATACGTCACGCGCTCCCGGAACGCTGCGGAGCACTTCCGCAATCTCGCGTGCTTTTTGCTCCAGCGTCTTGAGATCTGCCCCAAAGATCTTGACTCCAAGTTCGGACCGGATCCCCGTGCTCAACATATCGATGCGGTTGATGATGGGCATGGTCCAGATGTTCGCCACTCCCGGAATCGCCACCGCGCGGTCCATGTCGGATTTCAATTTTTCGATGGTCATGCCCGGACGCCACTGCTCGCGCGGCTTGAGATGCACGATGGTTTCCGTCATATTTAATGCCGCCGGATCGGTGGCGCTATCGGCTCGCGCCACTTTGGCCACTACCGAAGCGACTTCCGGGAACTTTTCGATGATTTGATCCTGCCGGATGGCGATTTGCGTGTTTTCACCCAGTGAAATGCTGGGGTCCGCAATGGGCATGAACATCAAATCGCCTTCGTTTAGCGGCGGCATGAACTCGCTGCCGATTCGCGTGCTGAGAAACGCGGCTCCGGAAAATAGGATCAACGCGATGCCTAGCGTGATCGCCCGGTGCCGCAGCGCCCATCGCAACACCGGCCGGTAGATCCACTGCAGAGCGCGCATCACTGGATTGTCCTGCTCGCGGTGCACTTTGCCCCGCAGCAACAGCGTGCACAGCACGGGGACCAGCGAGACCGAGATCACGGTTGCACACGCCATCGCCGCGGTCTTGGCGAAAGCCAGCGGCCGAAACAGTTTCCCTTCCTGGCCCGTCAGCGCGAACACTGGTATGAATGCCAGCAGAATGATGGCCATCGAAAAGAAGATAGGACGGCCTACGAGCTTTGTCGACGCGAGCACCGTTTGCCACACGGCACGCCGGTCGCGCGGATCGACGCCCGCTTTCTCAATGTGGCGGAAGGCATTCTCCGTGACTACAATGCCCGCATCCACCAGCACGCCGATGGCGATGGCGATCCCTGCTAGCGACATGATATTCGACGTGACATTCAGGTAATACAAAATCAGGAATGAGCTGAGCACCGCCAGCGGCAAGGGCAGGGTGACGATCAGAATGCTGCGGAAATGCGCCAGGAAGATAATGTGAGCGAAAGTCACCAGCAGGATCTCCTCGATCAGCGCCCGCCGCAATGTGTCGATGGTGTCGTCGATCAGTTCCGACCGGTCATAGAAGGGTACGATCTTGACCCCGGCAGGCAGCCCTGCTTCCAGGTCTTTTATCTTGGCCTTCACTCGATCGATCAGCTCCCGCGGATTCACCCCCGACCGCGCCACCACCACGCCGCCCACCGCCTCGCGGCCAAGCTTCACCAGCGACGCAACCCGAAAGGCATTACCGATACTCACATTCGCTAGATCGCGGACATAGATCGGCACGCCGCCCTTCGCGCCCACCACGATGTTTTCAATATCGGCAACCGATTGAATCAGCCCCAGTCCTCGCACAATGGACCACGATCCGTTCGACTCCAGCACATTGCCGCCAACGTTCTGGTTGCTGCGCATTACCGCATCCACTAGCCGGCTCAGCGGCAAACCGTAGGTGCGCAGTCTGTTCGGATCCACATCGATCTGGTATTGCTGCACCTCGCCGCCCACGCTCGCTACTTCTGCCACGCCGGGAACGGAATTGAGCTGATAGCGGATGAACCAATCCTGCAGCGTGCGCAGTTCGCGCAAATCGCGACCAGGTCCCTCCACTGTGTACCAGAAGATATGGCCGACGCCGGTGGCGTCCGGGCCTAACGTGGGAACCACCCCGGGAGGCATCTGTTTACTCACCAGATTCAAGCGCTCCAGCACGCGTGTGCGCGCGAAGTAGAGATCGACGTTGTCCTCGAAGATCACGAAGATCATCGAGAATCCGAACGCAGAGCTGGACCGTACCACGCGCACTCCCGGCAGGCCCTGCAGGCTGGTCGTGAGCGGGTACGTGACCTGGTCTTCGACTTCTTGCGGACTCCGCCCGGTCCAATCCGTAAAAACGATGACCTGGTTATCGCTCAGATCCGGAATCGCATCCACCGGGCTTTGGGTCAACGCCCAATAGCCCCAACCCGCGATCCCCAGATAGAACGCAATCACCAAAAAACGATTTCGCAGTGAAAACTCGATCAGACGATCGATCACGGACTCTCCTCCCACACCAAACACTACGGCCAAAAAATGCTTGCGGAGAAAAAGAGAGAGCTAGAGCAGCAGGGCTGCGTCGATGATCGGGATATCGGGAGGCGATCCCGCTGTGGGATCAAACTCGATGGCAGCCCGCGCATGGCTGCGTGCGAGCTGGATAAAATCCGTGGCCGGAACCGGAACAACTGTGAGCCGCGCCGCGACATCGGAATGCGAGTGCGCCGCCGAGGTTCGTTCTAGAGGCATGGTCTGGCAGTCTTGCGGCGTGGTTTGCGATCCCGCGCGATCCGTGGATTTCTTCGCCGGGGTCTTGCAGCGCCGTGCCTCGCAGCAGTGACCTTTGCCTCCCGGAAACATGAAGAACTGCGGGCAGGATATACAGCCACCCCACAGATAGCTGACCACCAGCAAGAGCGACCAGCACGAATTGGGAAAAGCACCGTACACTTACAGTTCTCGACTTCAGAGTAGCGGGAATGGATGGCCCAAAGCAAAAGGGCGGGCACAGCGGGCCGGAACTCGCCTGGGACCGTGCGCGCCCATCCGTGCCGGGCAGGATTTCGGCGCCGCCTTCATCCGATTCCGCGGCCCAACAATGTTGTATAATCCCAACCAAATCCTCTTCGGGAAGGCACACCAACATGCGAATCTGTTCCGTTCCACTTTTCGCCGGCATCGCGCTGCTGACCCTCGGCATATTCCCGGCGGCGGCCCAGACCCGCCCCGAGCATGTGATCCTGTGGGTGGTCGATGGCATCAGCGACAAAGCTCCCGACCGCGTGGACCTGCCGAATCTGAAGGCGCTGGCCGCGCAGGGCGTCTACTATCGGCAGGCTTACACGGTGCAGACCGCCGACCCGTCGCATGTTCCCGGCCAGTGGAGCACGTACCACACGTCGTCGATCCCGAATCCCGTGCTGCTGGCGGGCACGGCCATGCTCCGGCCCGGCGATCAGCGCTACGTGCAGGAATCTTTCTTCCCGCTGAAAATTACCGCTCATGTGGTAAACGAGATCAGTTACCGCGCCCTCAATGTCGGCTTCCATTACACCGCGCAGGCGGGCGGCTCCCTCATGCGCGGCGCCGGTTACCAGACCGGCGACGATAAGACTCTTTCCTGGGCCACGTACATTCTGCATACGGCTAAGCCGACTTTCATGTTGATCCATATGCAAGACACGGGCTTCGCGGGGAGCGCCAGCCGTACCGCTCCGGCCGGTTCGCCTTACAAGGACAATATATGGGGTGAGGGTTCACCTTACCGGAAGACGGTGGCCCAACAAGATGTATACCTGGGCAAATTCATCGAGGTACTCAAGAAAGAAGGCATCTGGGAGAAGACCGTCATCTTCCTGACTGGCGATCACGGCCAAACCGAGACCGGCTGGCATCCGCTGGATGCTTCCGAAGCATGGACCATGCCCTTAGTGATTGCCGGACCCGGCATTAAGAAAGACCAGAAGTTTGAATACGCCGAATCCATCGACGTGGTGCCGACGCTGTGTTATTTGATGGGCGTGACGCCACCCATCAACGCGGACGGGCGCATTCTGGCGGAGGCACTGGACAGCCCGCCGGCCAACGTCGCTCCGCGCCAGCAAAAGATCAAAGAGCTGGACTTTACCTTGCTCGATGTGGAGAATGCGATCGAGAAATTGAAGGCCGCGCAGCCTGCCGCCGCACGAGGGCGCGGGCGAGGCGGTCCTGATCCGGTGGCTGACGCGGAGCGGGATTACTACAGGATTGAACGTATTCTCGAGTGGAACAAATTCGGCACTTACGATCGTCTGATCGAGCACCACAAGCGCCTGTTGGCGCGCATCAATGCGAGCTTGAAGTAGTTGACATTGAGCCGGGAGGCGGCATTTGTGAACATTGGGCGCAGGGAATGGATGGCTGGGCTGGTATCGTCGGGGCTGGCGCTCACCACGTTCCGGCTGGGCGCCCAGGAGAGGCCGCGATCTGCTTCAGGGCAACTGCGATGCCGGCGTGAACTTTATCAACGCTCATACCTGGCGGCAAAGCAGGGTCAGAAAAATCCACAGTCTCTGGATCGTAGCCTAGCAGCAGAACCCGCGCCATAATTTCTCCCTTATTCTTGCGAGCGTTTATCTGAATCGTCAGCCCAGCTTCGTCAGATTGAGGAGCTATGATACCCCAAATCCGGCGCTAGACAGGGGGGCCGTTACGGCGATCAATATTAAGCTCGTGATAGAGTGCCGGTATGACACCTGAACAAGCCACTTTCTTATTGCACGAAGTCTTACTTCCGCAAATCGAAAACGAACACAAAACCACCCGCCGGCTGATCGAGGCGTTGCCGTCCGGCAAAGGGGAATACAAACCTCACGAGAAATGCATGACTGCCTGGGAACTGGCGACGCATATCGTCACCAGTCAGCTTTTCTTCCTGGAGGGGATTGCCGCGGGAAAGTTTGAGCGCGGCTCTCCGCTGCCCGAGACGATCAGGACGCCAGAGCAACTGCTGGAGTGGGATGAAGAGCACTTCACGAAAGCCGTCGCCGCATTGAAGTCGGCGAAGGGCGAGGATCTGGTGAAGGAGCTCAATTTCATGAACGTGTTCTCGTGGCCCGCGGTCAGTTTCGCGCAATTGTCGGGCAACCATACCATTCACCATCGCGGCCAGTTGTCGTCATACATTCGTCCGATGGGCGGCAAGGTTCCGGGGATTTACGGCCCTAGCGGGGACACTGCTGTTCCGGCAACAGCCTAGCTGCTCGCAAGCGAGAGTCGCAGGACTGTCGCGGATTATTCATCGGCAAGTAAAACTGCCGGATTAAGCTTAGGGGCGGAGTGACTCTATGGCTTGGTGCGCGTACTGCAAAGAGGAAACTGAGATCTACATCGGCGGCGATGTGCCAATCTGCAGTGAATGTTTCGACGCACAGGAGGCCATACGAAACCAGCCTGTGCCCGGTCCGTCTGCTTCGCCGTTTCGCACCATTCCAGTGCTTTTACCCAGCTAGTCGAATCGGCGCAGCCAGATATCGCGCACGGAAATTTTGCAGGGCTGGCTTTCAATCTCGAAGCCGATGAGTCCCGGTTGGTTATTGACGGAGTCTGGATTGTCATCGATGAAGACCGCCATCAACTGGCCGTTCATAATGTGCATCATCACGCCGCCGCGCGCGATGATCTGGTAGTCGTTCCATTCGTTGACCTTCACATAGCCGCCGAGCGCCTGCTTGTCGCCGATATTGGCAACCAGGCGATTCGTCTGGCCGGGTAGCGCCTGTGTTACTTGGCCGCGATAGGCCAGGATGCCCTGCATCGTGTTTTCGGAATACCACTGGCCGGTGTAGGACGCGCTCTGGGCAGTGACGGGGAACCAGAAGTCTGCCTGCGGGCCGGTCATCATAAATTTGAGATCATACGGCGGCACGCCGGCGGGCTGCAATCGCGTCCATGGTACGCCGGTGATGCTTCGGTATTGAACGCCGCCACCGCCGCCTTTTTCGATTTTCATCTGGAGCTTTAGATCGAAGTCACGGGTTTTGGCGCCGCGATAGACGATGTAGTTGTTGCCTCTTGGGTGGTCCGCCAGGGTTTCGCCCACCATGACGCCGCCTT
>Ga0068858_100008251_pt1 | contig 10012 bp, 4 predicted proteins | sample KBSSwiS12_FD_66589 | JGI IMG/M metagenome (GOLD analysis project Ga0068858, IMG submission 66589) | Switchgrass rhizosphere microbial communities from Kellogg Biological Station, Michigan, USA - KBS Switchgrass S1-2 | ecosystem: Host-associated > Plants > Roots > Rhizosphere > Soil ... | reverse complement strand
CCCGGTCAACCTCGCCGATGTCGCCGCCGGTGTGGGTGGCTTCAAGATCATCGGCGCGAAGGCTGGTGACCTCATCGGCACCTACCTCGGCACTGTCGGCGACATGAATGGCGACGGGCTCAATGAAATCCTGATCGGTTCGCCCAACACCGGCTCGGGCAAGGACAAGGGCGGCGCGGTCTTCGTCGTGTTCGGCAAGGCCTCGGGCGCCGCGGTCGATCTCGCCAATCTCGGCAGCAACGGTTTCCAGATCAACGGTGTGCGAGGCGACGCCAAGGCGGGGGTCGCTGGCGACGCGGTCGGTGCGGCGGTCACCGGGATCGGCGACGTGAACGGCGATGGCCTGGCCGACATTCTCGTCGGCGCGCCCAAGGCGGATCATGCCTATGTCGTCTACGGCAAGGCGGGCACGGGCGCGGTCGACCTCGTCAACGTCAAGGCGGGGGTCGGCGGGTTCGAGATCGTCGCCGAGGCGGCGAAGGACCTCGACCAGCTGTCCATCACGGGCGGCCGCGATCTCAACCGCGACGGCATTGCCGATATCGTGATCGGCGCGCCGGGGGCCAGCACCAACGGAACCACCACTGGCGCGGTCTACGTGATCTGGGGCGGCGGCACCGGCAAGGTCGACCTCAGCCTTATCGCCCAGGGAATCGGCGGCGCCAAGATCGCCGGCACGGCCGACAGCCTTGCGGGCTCGGCGGTGAGCATCGTCGATGACCAGAACGGCGATGGCGTCGCCGACCTGCTGATCGGCGCGCCGGGCACCAGCGAGGGCGCCTACCTCGTCTACAGCCCGACCAGCTGGCAGCCCGACAACACCGTCTACGGCACCAATGCCGCGGACGTGATCGGGGCGGGCTATCGTTCGGGCGTCCATGCCGTTGGCGAGAGCGCCGACAACATCATGGGCCTCGACGGCAACGACACGATCGTGACTGGCGGCGGCGACGACACGCTCGATGGCGGCGCAGGCGCGGACAGCATGGTCGGCGGAGCGGGCAACGACAGCTACTACATCGACAATGCGGGCGACGCGGTCGTCGAGGCGGCCGATGGCGGGACCGACACGGTCTACTCGTCGATCTCGACCGCTCTGGGCGCGAACGTCGAGAACCTGGTGCTGCTGAACGGCGGGCTCACCGGCACCGGCAACGCGCTGGCCAACCAGCTCACCGGCACGGGCGGGGCCGACGTGCTCAACGGCGCCGCGGGCGCCGACACGATGAGCGGCGGCGCGGGCAACGATACCTACTACGTCGACGATGCCGGCGACGTGGTAGTGGAAGGCGCTGGCGGCGGTTTCGATACCGAGATCGCTTCGGTCAGCACGACACTGGCCGACAATGTCGAGAACCTCGTCCTCTCGGTCTCCGGCCTGACCGGAACCGGCAACGCGCTGGCCAACCAGCTGACCGGCAGCGCCGGCGCCGACACGCTCGATGGCGGTGCAGGCGTCGATACGATGAGCGGCGGCGCCGGAAACGACACCTATCTCGTCGACAACGCGGCCGACGTGGTGGTCGAGGGCACGGTCGGCGGGACGGACACCGTCATCGCCTCGGCCAACTACACGCTTGGCGCCGAGGTCGAGAACCTCGTGCTGACCGGGGCGGCCCATGTGGGCACCGGCAATGGCCTCGCCAACGTTATCACCGGCACTGACGGCGCCGATACGCTCGATGGCGGCGCAGGGGCAGATACGCTCGTCGGCGGGCTCGGTGACGATACCTACAAGGTCGATAATGCCGGCGACGTGGTGGTCGAGGGCGCGGGCGGCGGCACCGACATGGTGATCGCCTCCATCAACTATACGCTGGCCGAAGGGGCGGGGGTCGAGAACCTCACGCTGACCGGCGCGGCCCACGTGGGCGTGGGCAACAGCGGCGACAACCTCGTCACCGGCAGCGCGGGCAACGACGTGCTCGACGGCGGAAATGCCGGCGCCGACACCCTCGTCGGCGGCGACGGCAACGATACATACGTCTTCCACGGCCACGGCGAGACGATCGTCGAAACCGCGACCGGCGGCACCGACATGATCGTCTCCTCGGTCGACTTCTCGCTGACCGATGTCGCCAACGTCGAGAACCTCGCGCTGACCGGCGACGCGCACCATGCGACCGGCAACGACGGCGACAACGCGCTGCTGGGCGGCGCGGGCGCGGACCTGCTCGAGGGCGGGCTCGGCAACGACAGCCTGGATGGCGGCGCGGGCGCCGACACGATGGACGGCGGGGCCGGCAATGACACCTACTTCATCGACAACCCCGGCGACGTGGTGATCGAAGGTGCCGACGGCGGCATCGACACCGTGGTCGTCGCGACCGACTGGGTGCTGGCCGACAACATCGAGAACGTGAAGCTGGTCGGCTCGGGTCACACGCTCACCGGCAACGCAGCCAACAACACGCTGACCGGCGATACCGGCAACGACGTGCTCGACGGCGGCGCCGGCGATGACATCGAGCTCGGCAGCGACGTGCTCCACTCGGGTTCGGGCGTGGACACGCTGGTCGGCGGCGCGGGCGACGACGTCTACAAGATCCACGGCGGCGAGGCGCACATCGAGGACTTCCAGGGCCACGACACGCTCGACGCGAGCGAGGCCTACGGCAACAGCTACATCGACCTGTCGGGCGAGACCCAGACCGAGATCGAGGGCCACAACGTCTATTACGGCAACGGCGGAGTGGTCACCGGGGCGCTCAACGTCCAGTTCCTCCAGGACCTGACCGGCTCCTTCGCCGATGACATCGCCAACGTGCGCTTGCTGGTGCCGCAGATCGTGGCGGCGCTGGAAGGCATCTCGGGCGGCGCGGCATTCGGCGTGTCCTCGTTCCGCGACAAGGCCTATGCCTCGTTCGGCGGCTTCGGGGACTACGTCTACAAGACCGACGTCGCGATCGGCGCGACCGCGGCGGCGGTCACCACCGCCTACACGGGGTTCATCGCCACCGGCGGCGCGGACCTGCCCGAGGCCCAGCTCGAGGCGCTGCTCCAGCTGGCGGTCCGGGCCGGGGGCGAGGTCGGCTACCAGACGAATTCGGCGCGCTTCGCCGTGCTGTTTACCGACGCGCCGTTCCACACCGCAGCCGACGGCACCGCCGCCGGGATCACCACCGCCAACAACGGCAATGCGATCATCAACGATGGCGGCGTGCTCGAGAACTATCCCGAGATCGCTCAGCTCGCCTCGGCGCTGGCGGCCGCCAACATCATCCCGGTATTTGCGGTCACTCCGGGGCTGGAGGCAACGTACCAGGCGCTTGCCGACGCAATCGGCCGGGGCACCGTGGTGACGCTGACGGCGAACAGTTCGAACATCGTTTCGGCCATCACCACGGGCCTCACCACCGCGACGACCACCCACATCGCCGACGCGATCGGCGGCGCGGGGGACGACGTGATCATCGGCAACATCGGCGCCAACGTGCTGACCGGCAATGGCGGCGACGACATGCTGACCGGCGCGGGCGGAAACGACACGCTCCACGGCGGCGATGGCACCGACACCGCGGCCTATGCCGGGCCGATCACCGACTACACGATCACCCACAACGCCGATGGCACGATCACCGTCAGCAGCGCCGCCGAAGGCACCGACGTGCTCGACGGGATCGAGGTGCTGAAGTTCGGGACCGAGCTGTACACCACCAGCGGCACCCCGCTGTCAGGCGTGAACGCCGCGCCGACGATCACCTCGCCGGCAGACCTCGCCGTCAGCGAAAACACCCTCGCGGTCGGCACGGTCGTCGGGGCCGATCCCGATGCCGGGACCGTCCTCGCCTATTCGATCACCGGCGGCGCAGACGCGGCGTTGTTCGGCATCGATGCGCAGACCGGCAAGCTCGCGTTCCTCGCCGCTCCGGACTTCGAGAACCCGGGCGATGCCGATGGCGACAACGTCTACGATGTTGTCGTGACCACCAGCGACGGCGCGCTTGTCGCCAGCCAGACTCTCGCCGTGACCGTCACCAACGCCAACGATGCCCCCATCCTGACGGGCGCCCCGGCCGTGCTCGCCGCGGGTGCGGAGGATACCGCCTACATCGTCTCGGCCGCGGACCTGCTGGCGGGCTGGACCGACCAGGACGGCGATGTGCCGACTGTCGCCGGTCTCGCCGCCGATCACGCCACTGTGACCGACAACGGCGACGGCACCTATACGCTGACCCCCGCCGCCAACTACAACGGCCCGCTGACCCTGACGGTCACCGTCGCCGACGGGGCAGGGGCCAGCTCGGTCGGGACGCTCCAGGTCACTCTCGCCGCCGTGAACGATGCGGCGACGATCTCGGGCGCTGCCACCGGCGCAGTTCTCGAAAGCGGCGGCACGGCCTCGGGCCTGCTCGCCGTGGCTGATGTCGATGCGGGCGAAGCAGGGTTCCAGGCAGTGGCCTCGGCCGCGCTCGACGGCACTTACGGCAGCTTCACCTTCGATGCGGCCAGTGGTGCATGGACTTATGCGGTGGACAGCGCTCGCGCCGTCACCATGGCGCTTGCGCCCGGCGAGCTCGCCAGCGACAGCCTCGTCGTCACCTCGCTCGATGGCACCGCGAGCCAGACCATCCTCGTGACGGTCACCGGCACCAGTTCTCCTGCCACCATCTCGGGCGATGCGGCGGGCGCGATTGCTGCGGACGCCGCGCTGCCGGCCAGCGGTATGCTCGTCGTCAGCGATCCCGATGCCGGCGAGGCCCACTTCGCCCCGCCCGCTCCCGGTGCGCTGGCCGGGAGCTACGGCGCTTTCGCCTTCGATCCGGAGAGCGGGGCGTGGACCTACACGGTCGATGCTGCGAGCGCCTCGGTCCACGCGCTTTCCGCAACCGACACCGCTGCCGACAGTCTCACGGTCACCTCGGCCGATGGAAGTGCGAGCGAGACGATCGTCGTCACTGTCAGCGGCGTGAACGATGCGGCGACCATCACCGGTACAGCTACCGGCACGGTGGTCGAGACGGGCACCGGCGTCGCCGGTGTCGCCGCCGCCTCCGGCGCGCTGGCGGTCAGCGATGTCGATCATGGCGAGGCGGGCTTTGCCGCCGTGGCCCCGGGGAGCCTTTCCGGGACTTATGGCAGCTTCGCCTTCAACGCCGCAACCGGGGCGTGGACTTATGCGCTCGACAATGCCCGCGCGGCGACCCAGGCGCTCGCCGCCGGGGCCGTGGCGACCGACACTCTCACGGTTCACTCGCTCGACGGCAGCGCGGCGCAGGCGATCACGGTCACGGTGGCCGGCAGCAACGATGCCGCGGTGATCGGCGGCACGGCGAGCGGCAGCGTGACCGAGGCCAACACCGCCGGAGTGGTCTCGCAGGTGAGCGGCGCGCTGACGATCAGCGACGTCGACGGTTCCGCAAGCTTCGCTGCCGGCACGTTCGCGGGCACTTACGGCTCGCTCTCGCTCAACGCCGCTGGCACCTGGACCTACACGCTCGACAACGCCAACCCCACGGTCGATGGCCTGTCCACCGGCCAGCTCCTCGCCGACAGCGTGACCGTTCATGCGGCCGACGGCACGGCCAGGGCGATCGCGATCAACATCGTCGGGGCCGACGAGGCGGTGGTCGGCGGGGTCACCCTCACGGGCACCGTCATCGCCGACACGCTCACCGGGACGGGGGGCAACGATCAGCTGTTCGGCCTCGCCGGCAACGACCGGCTCACTGGCGGCGACGGCAACGACCTGCTTGACGGCGGTGCGGGCGACGACGTGCTCGACGGCGGCAACGGCATCGACACGGCGTCCTATGCCAGCGCCACCGGCGCGGTGACCGTCAGCCTCGCGGTCACCGGCCAGCAGAATACCGGCGGCTGGGGCAAGGACACGCTCACCGGGATCGAGAACCTCACCGGCTCGGCTTCGGCTGATACGCTCACGGGCAATGCCGGCGCCAACGCGATCGACGGCGGCACGGGCGACGACAAGATCACGGGCGCTGGGGGAGCCGATATGCTGACCGGCGGGGCCGGGCGCGATCTGTTCCTCTATGTCGCGGCGGCGGATTCGAATGCTGCGGCGCACGACCGCATCCTTGATTTCGTGCACCTGACCGATCGGATTGACCTGTCCGCGATCGATCCGATCCTCGCCACCAACAAGAACGATGCCTTCCTGTGGGGCGGTTCGGGCGCCACCAGCTTCGGGGTCTGGACCACCTACGACGCGGCGACCAACACCACCCACGTGTTCGGCGATACCGACGGCAACACTTCCACCGCCGAGCTGTGGATCGACCTCGCCGGGAATATCGCGCTGACGCAGGCCGATTTCGTGCTCTGAGACCCCCATCTCGGGCACGTCCTGACCCGCAGCGGCGCTTCAGTGCCGCTGCGGGTCTCTTGCGTCCGGCGAGGCGGGCGCGCATTCCGGACGCGGGGAGGGGATCACCCGGGCGCCATTGTCCCGCCGCGGGACACGGTCTGGCAGAAGCGCGGCTTGGTAAACCGCGATGGAATATTTCCCCACACGGCCCGTTGAAGCAGGGTGGAGGTTCAATGACGCGTGCCGCAGTTCCCGCCGGACGGGCAGAATTCCAGGCGCTGCTGGTCGCGGCCCTGCCGCGACTGCGCCGGTTCTGTCACGGCCTGGTTGGCAACGGCGACGCGGGCGACGATCTGCTGCAGTTGGCGGTGGAGCGGGCGCTTGCGCGGTACGAGCAATGGGAGCCGGGCACGAGCCTGGAGAACTGGGTGATGAAGATCGCAAGCAACGCCAACATTGACCGCCTGCGCGCCGAGAAGGTGCGCGGCGTCGCCGTCGCGATCGACGAGGCGCTCGAGCTGCCCGGCGACGATGCCCTGGCCCTGCTCGAGTTCCGCTCCGAACTGGAGGCGGCGCGCGCGGCGCTGGCGGCGATGCCGGATGGTTTGCGCGCCGTGATGGCCGCGGTGGTGATCGACGGGCGCAGCTATCGCGAGGCGGCGGAGCTGCTCGAACTGCCGATCGGCACGATCATGAGCCGGGTCTCGCGCGCGCGGCAGTTTGTCGATGTTTATGTGCGGCGCGGGCCCGAAAGGATGGTGGCGGCATGACCGGTGATGACCAGGCGAACGGCATGGCGAACGGCAAGGCAGCGCCTGCGCCGGTCAGCGACGAACAGCTGTCGGCGTGGCTCGATGGCGGTCTGGACGCGAAGGAGAGCGAAGACATGGCTCATCTCGTCGGGCGCCACGATGCTCTTGCCAGCCGCGCCGCGCGGCTGCGGCGGCTCGATGGCCTGGTGCGCAGCGTCGTCCCCGGTGACGAAAGCATTCCAGACGAATTGCTGGAGCGGCTCGGCCTTGCCCCGGCGCCGATGCAGCCCACGGCCGAGGTGATCCGGCTCGACGTGGCCCGGGCCGCCCGCGAGGTGAAGTCCGCCGCGCCGGCGCCGCGCCGCAGCGGCTTTCTGGCCCGGCTCGACCAGCGGGCGGCGCGGATCGCCGCGCAGCTGCTGCTGGTCATCGGAGTCGGCTTCGGCGTCGCCCTGCTCCACGGGCGTGGGGCCGAGACTGCGCCGGAAGCGTCCTACCGTGTGCTGGGCGACGAGGCTGCGCCCGCCGCAGATGCCAACGCGATTGTCCAGTTCGCGCCGGGTGTGCTTCCCGCGCAAGCTCTGGCCGAAGTGCGCGACGCGGGGGCCATGGTGGTCGGCGAGCCGGGGCAGGGCGGCGTGGCGCGGCTCGCGATCGATCCGGCCCGTCGCGGCGACGTGCTGGCTCGCCTGCGCGCCTCGCCGGGCGTGATCCTGGCCGAACCGCTGGACCGGGACCGGCCATGATCCGCAGGCTTTCCACAGTTTGCACGCTCGCCCTCGCGCTCGTTGCTGCGCTCGGCTTTGCGCCGGCCCAAGCGTTCGCCGGCTCGGCCTCCCCGGTTTCCGCCGAAGCGCGCGGGGCCGAAGTCGAAGGCAGCCGCCGCGTGATGATGATGCTTGATCTCGGGGCCGAGCACTATCGCGCCGGGGCCGACTATGGCGGCGATTATGGCGACGCGATGGCTTCCAAGGCGCGCCTGCGCTTCGCCCGCCGGATCGCCCGCGAACACCGGCTGGCGGTGGTCGATTCCTGGCCGATGCCGCTGATCGGGGTGGACTGCGTGATCCTCGAGATCCGCGACGAACGCCCGGTCGAGCAGGTGGTGAAGGAGCTCTCGGCGATTCCCGGTGTCTCGTGGTCACAGCCCCTGAACGAGTTCCAGATGCTCGAGGCCGGGCCGCCCGGTCACGCGCGCGCACCACAGGCAAGTTACAACGACCGGCTGTTCCCCGCGCAGCCGGCCGCTTCGCTTTGGCACCTCGCGCGGCTGCACCAGGTTTCGACCGGTCGCGGCGTGACTATCGCCATCGTCGACAGCCATGTCGATCTCGCCCATCCGGACCTGGCCGGCCAAATCGCCACCGCGGTCGATTTCGTGCCCGGTCGGCCCCAGGCCGAGCGCCACGGCACGGGTGTTGCCGGGATCATCGCCGCCCGCCCCAACAACGCGCTCGGCATAGCCGGGGTGGCCCCCGGGGCACGGATCGTCGCGCTGCGGGCCTGCTGGGAGCGGACCGCGGGCGGCGCCACCGTGTGCGATAGCCTGAGCCTCGCCCGGGCGCTGACCTGGGCGATCGAGCACGGTTCGGGCGTGATCAACATGAGCCTGACCGGTCCGGTCGATCCGCTGATCCGACGGCTGGTCGAACAGGCCAACGCCCACGGCGCGGCGGTCGTTGCTGCAATCGACGAACAGCATCCGGCCACCAGCTTCCCGGCGTTCCTGCCCGGCGTGGTCTCGGTTGGCGACGAGCGCTTGTCAGACCGCTTGCAGGCGGCCTACATAGCCCCGGGTCGAGACGTGCTGACGACGCAGCCGGAGGGAAAATGGGATCTGGTGAGCGGCAGCTCGTATGCCGCGGCGCATGTCAGCGGGTTGATCGCGCTGCTGCGGCAGGCCTCCGGCGGCCGGCCCTCGACTGAGACGCTGCTTGGTCCGCGGGGAACCCCTCTCGATGCCTGCGCCGCGATGGCGCGTGTCTCGCACCTCGGGCGGAGCGACTGCATGCGCTGAGGTGCTGCGCGGCCTGGCCGTGCTGCTGGCGCTGGTGGGCTGGGGGATGACTGGCGGGTGCGCTCAGGCGCAGGTCGCGGCGAACCTTTCCCTCGCCTCCAACCAGCTCTTCCGCGGCGAAACGATCAGCGACGATGATCCCGGTGCGACCCTGGCGGTCAGCGCCGACCTGCCTGGCGGGCTGTTCGCGGGCGCCGACGCGAGCATTGTGGCCGGCGGGCACGAGCCACGCTTCATCGCTTCCAACCAGTACCTCGGCATCGCGCGCAAGCTCGGCGCGGTGTCGATCGAGGGCGGGGTGATCCACCGCGACTATCGCGCCATCTACGACGATGCCTACCGTCCGCACTACGCCGAACTCTACGTCGGCCTGAGCACGCGCCGGCTGCGGCTGCGGGCCTATGTCTCGCCTGATTACCTCGTGGATGGGCGGACCACCTATTACCTCGATCTCAACGCCGGCCTCGGCACGGTGGCGGGCTGGCACATCGAGGGACATGGCGGCATGTGGCTGATCCCGCACGATCTTGCTGACCCGCAGACCGGATTGATCAGCTACGAGGACTGGAGCCTGAGGGCGAGCCGGGCGGTCGGGCCGTTCACGGTCGGCCTGGGCGTGGCGGCGAGCAATTATCCGGTGTTCGGTCCATCCGGCAAGATGCGGGCAGTCGTCCAGGTCAGCCGCGCGTTCTGAGCGCTGATGCCGGGAAGCGGGAGGTCCGCTTCACCAGCGTTCGCGTTGCCGTAACCCGGCCGCCGGGGGAACCCCCGTTTGGACGATGATCGAACCGTCGTTCAGGGGGAAAGAAATCTCGGCACGGACGCCCCTGTCGGTGAGCACCAGTCTGGCCGCTCCGTTCAACTCGTAAGGGACACGCTCCTCGATCAATTCCATTCCGAACCCGTCCCGGATGAGGTGGGGGCGAACGTCGGGGCAGCGCTCCTCCCAGACCAGCTGGAGGCAGGGGGTATTTT
>Ga0068858_100008245_pt1 | contig 10017 bp, 7 predicted proteins | sample KBSSwiS12_FD_66589 | JGI IMG/M metagenome (GOLD analysis project Ga0068858, IMG submission 66589) | Switchgrass rhizosphere microbial communities from Kellogg Biological Station, Michigan, USA - KBS Switchgrass S1-2 | ecosystem: Host-associated > Plants > Roots > Rhizosphere > Soil ... | reverse complement strand
ACACTCCCCAACCCGCGCTCGGCCAGCGAAGCTTGATCCTGGGCAGCACTCGACCGGTCGAGTGCTGCCCAGGATCAAGCTTCGCTGGCCGAGCGCGGGTTGGGGAGTGTCCTCCTTGTTGGCCTCCCGTTACCTGCGGCGGTCGGTCGGGGCTTACCCGCGTCTGCTGGGTCGTACCTTCGTGGCTGATCGACCACACCCACGGCTTTCACAACTCCTCCCGGCCTGGTCGGGCCCCGTTCGGCGGCCGGTGGCCAGAAGTTCGGAGCCCCGTGTCGGAGTGAGATCTCGCGCAGACTATCGCGTTCTGTCCCGGCGGCGGGCGTAGCGGCGTGTCCCGTTCGTGACAGAGAGTTTGCGGATATCGTGGGTCGGCGGCTCGGAAGCCCGCTGTCGGTGCCGCTGGCCGGTTGATTCGCGGATCGGCGGCCGCGCGTGCCGGCTGGGCGGGACCGCCATGGGAGAGACGCCGGCGTCGACTTTCCCGCGCCGCGCCCGTCTGCCACGACCGTCGCCTTCGCCGCGGAGACCCGTGTACCTCAAAAGCCTGACACTGAGGGGCTTCAAGTCCTTCGCGAGTTCGACCACGCTGCGCCTCGAGCCGGGGATCACCTGTGTCGTGGGCCCGAACGGCTCGGGCAAGAGCAACGTCGTCGACGCGATGGCCTGGGTGCTGGGCGAGCAGGGCGCGAAGGCGCTGCGCGGCGGCACGATGTCGGACGTCATCTTCGCCGGCACCCCGTCGCGTCCCGCCCTCGGCCGGGCCGAGGTGCTGCTGACGATCGACAACTCCGACGGCGCACTGCCGATCGAGTACAGCGAGGTGACCGTCGGCCGGCTGATGTTCCGCAGCGGCCAGAGCGAGTACACGATCAACGGAACGTCGTGCCGACTGCTGGACATCCAGGAGCTGATGAGCGACTCCGGGATCGGCCGCGAGCTGCACGTCATCGTCGGCCAGGGCCAGCTGGACGCGGTCCTGCACGCGAGCCCCGAGGAACGCCGCGCGTTCATTGAGGAGGCGGCCGGCGTCCTCAAGCACCGCAAGCGCAAGGAAAAGGCGCTACGCAAGCTGGAGGCGATGGCGGCCAACCTCACCCGGCTGACTGACCTGTCCGCCGAGCTGCGCCGCCAGCTCGGCCCGCTCGGTCGCCAGGCCGAGATCGCCCGCAAGGCCGGCGTCATCCAGGCCTCGCTGCGCGACGCGCGGCTGCGGCTGCTTGCCGACGATCTCGTCGTCGCCCGGGCGGAGCTCGCCGCCGACCTCGCCGACGAGGAGACGGTCAGGGCGAAGCTTGCCGAGACGGAGGCCGCTCACGCCGCGACCGCTGAGCGGGAGCAGGCCCTCGAAGCCGAGCTGGTCCGGCTCATCCCGCGCGCCGCCGCTGCCCAGGAGACCTGGTACGCCCTGTCGGGCGTGCGGGAGCGGCTGCGCGGCACCGGACAGCTGGCCGGCGAGCGGGCCCGGTTGCTGCGCGCCGGCGCCCAGGCCACCCGAGGCGGGCGGGACCCGGAGGAGCTGGAGCAGGAGGCCGCGGCCGTCCGCGAGCGCGAGGCCGCGCTGCTCGCCCGCCTTGACCGCGACCGGGACACCCTGACCGAGGTCGTCGAGCGGCGAGCCGACCTGGAGCGGGCGCTCGCTGCCGAGGAACAGGCGCTTCTGGCCGCGAGCCGGGCCGCGGCCGCCCGGCGGGAGGGCCTCGCGCGGCTCGCCGGCAAGGTCGAGGCCGCCCGGTCCCGGGCCGCGTCCGCCGAGTCCGACATCGTCCGGCTCACCGAGGCGCTTGACGCGGCGCAGGTGCGCGACGCCGAGGCCAGCGGCTCACGGACCGCTCTGGACACCGAGCTCGCGAGGATCGAGGCCGAGCGCGACGAGCTCGCGGAGCGGCACGAGTCCGCCGTCGCCCTGCACACTGCCGCGACCGAGCGGCTGGAGGCGCTGCGCTCGACGGAACGCGCCGCCGACCGGGACCGCGCCTCGGCCGCCGCCCGCCGGGACGCGCTGTCGCTGTCGCTGGCCCCCGCGGACGGCGCCGCGGCGCTGCTCGCCGCGACGGCCAGCCCCCAGGAGCGGGCCGCCGCGGCGGCTGCCGTGGCCCAGGCGGGCAAGCCGGCCATGACGGGAAAGCCGGGCGCCGGCGGCAAGCAGTCGAAAGGGAAGGCCGCCGAGCTCGCGCGGGTCCCCGACCCGCCGGACACCCCGGTCCAGGTCGTCGGACGGCTGGCGAGCATCCTCGCGGTATCCGCGGGCGCCGAGGTGGCGATCGCCGCGGCACTCGGCCAGGCGGCCGACGCGCTCGCCGTCGGATCGGTCGACGACGTCGTGACGGCGCTGCGATGGCTGCGCACGGCCGAAGCCGGCCGGGCCGCGTTCGTGCCCGCCTCCCCGGCTCCGCCGGCCCCTCCGCCGCCGTCGGACCTGCCGCCGGGCGCGGTGGCCGCGCTGGACCTGGTGCGGGTGGTGGACGCGCGGTTCGTTCCGGCCGTCGCCGCGATCCTGGGCACCGTCGTCGTCGTCGACGACCTGGCCGGCGGCGCGCGGCTCGCCGCGGCGCGCCCCGGGCTTTCGCTCGTCACCAGGGACGGGGACACCCTCGGCCCGCCGGCGGCTGTCGGCGGCAGCGCGCACGCGCCGTCGCTGATCGAGCTCGCCGCCGCGGCGGACGAGGCCGCGGCGGCGATGGGCGCGGCCGAGGCCCGCGCCGAGGCCGCGCGCGGCGCGATGGAACCGGCCCGCGACGAGGTCGCGAGGACGCGGGCCGCGATCGACGCGGCGAACGCCGAGCGCTCCGCGGCGAACGCCCGCCATCGCGCGCTCGCCGAGCAGCTCGCCCAGCTCGACCGGGGCCGTGGCTCCGTCGCCGGTGAGATCAGCCGCCTCGAGCGCTCCCGGCTCGCGGCCGAGGCGACCCGCGACCAGGCATACGGCGCGCTGGCCGAGCTGGAGGCGCAGCTCGCGGCGAGCGACGACGAACAGGACGACGACGAACGGCCGGCCGACGAGCGGGACCGCCTCGTCGCCGCCACCTCCGCCGTGCGCGGCGAGGAGGTCGAGGCCCGGCTCGCCGTGCGGACCAGTGAGGAACGGGCGCGTGGGCTCGCCGGCCGGGCCGACGCGCTCGTCCGCCAGGCCGGGCAGGAACGGGCCGCGCGGGCCGCCGCCGCTCGCACGCGGGCGCTGCGCGAGCAGCAGGCCAAGGTCGCGACGGCGGTCGCCGGGGCCGTCGAGGACGCGCTCGCCGCCTGCGACACGTCGCTTGCCGCCGCCGCGGCCGAGCGGGAGCGCAGCGACTCGGCCCGCCGGTCCGCCGACACGGAGCTCAGCGGGGTGCGTGACCGGGTACGTGCCTACGCGACGGCGCTGGCGGCGCTGCGCGACGAGGCCCACCGCGACGAGCTGGCCCGCGAGGCCAAGCGGCTGCGCACCGAGGCCCTGGAGGCCAAGGCGCTCGAGGAGCACGGCATCGCCGCGGACGACCTGGTCGCCGAGTACGGCCCGCACCTGCCGGTTCCACCGGACGAGGAGGGCGGCGCCGAGAAGCCGTTCGACCGGGCCGAGCAGACCGCGCGCTTGGCCACCGCCGAGAAACAGCTCACCCGGCTCGGCAAGATCAACCCACTGGCACTCGAGGAGTTCGCCGCGCTGCAGGAGCGGGCCGCGTTCCTGTCGGCGCAGCTGGACGACATCAAGAACACTCGGCGGGACCTGCTGCTGGTCGTCGAGGAGGTCGACACCCGGGTACGGGAGGTGTTCGCCGCCGCGTTCCGGGACACCGCCCGCGAGTTCGAGGTCGTCTTCGACACGCTGTTCCCGGGCGGTGAGGGCAGGCTCGTGCTGACCGACCCCGAGGACATGCTGGCCACCGGCATCGAGGTCGAGGCCCGGCCGCCAGGCAAGAAGGTCAAGAGGCTGTCGCTGCTGTCCGGTGGCGAGCGATCGTTGACCGCGCTCGCGCTGCTGCTGGCGATCTTCCGGGCCCGGCCCTCGCCGTTCTACGTGCTCGACGAGGTCGAGGCCGCGCTTGACGACCGCAACCTCGGGCGGCTGCTGAACGCTGTCGAGGGCCTCCGGCAGAAGTCCCAGCTGATCATCATCACGCATCAGAAGCGGACCATGGAGATCGCGGACGCGCTGTACGGCGTGTCGATGCGCGGTGACGGCGTGACCACCGTGATCAGCCAACGCCTCCGTGAGCGCGCCACCGCCTAGACTGGCGTGCCCCAGCGGCCCGCCGCTCTGTTCGGCTGGAAGGATCGGAGTGTGGAGTACGTCTACCTGATCATCGTGATCGTTGTCGTCCTGGTCGTCGCGGCCGGCGCGCTGGTCGGGAACGCGGTGCGTCGTCGCCCCCGGCTGCCAGGTCCGCGCGGTGGCGGCCCGGGCGGCGAGTCCCAGGGTGCGGACACCAGCGGCGTGAAGGTGCTGGAGCGGCCGTCGCCGGTGCCACCGGTCCAGGAGGCCCCGCCGGCCGAGGAGGCCGTACCGGCCGCGCCGGTCGAGGTGGTAGTCCCGCCTCCCGCGTACGAGATCCCGGCTCCGGCCGGTGGTCGGCTGGTGCGGCTGCGGGCGCGGCTCGCCCGGTCGCAGTCCTCGCTGGGGCGCGGGCTGCTCGCCCTGCTGTCCGGCGACGACCTGACCAGCGAGGACTGGGATGACGTCGAGTCGACGCTGCTGCTCGCCGACGTCGGCGTCGCCGCGACCGGCGAGCTCGTCAGCGCGCTGAAGGAACGCACCGCCGTGCTGGGTGCGCGCACCTGGTCGGAGGTGCGGGACATGCTGCGCGACGAGCTGCTGGCCCAGATCGGCACCACGACCGACCGCTCGCTGCACATCGCCGCCGAGGGGCGGCCCGCCGTCCTGCTGGTGGTCGGCGTCAACGGCACCGGCAAGACCACGACCTGCGGCAAGATCGCCCGGCTGCTGGTCGCCGACGGCCGGTCCGTCGTGCTCGGCGCGGCCGACACGTTCCGCGCCGCCGCCTCCGACCAGCTCGAGACGTGGGGCGGCCGGGTCGGCGCCGTCACCGTGCGGGGGCCGGAGGGCGGCGACCCCGCGTCGGTCGCCTTCGACGCGGTGAAGCAGGGGATCGCGGACGGCGCGGACACCGTCGTCATCGACACGGCCGGCCGCCTGCACACGAAGGTCGGCCTGATGGACGAGCTGTCGAAGATCAAGCGGGTCGTCACCAAGCAGAGCCCGGTCGATGAGGTGATCCTCGTGCTGGACGCGACGACGGGGCAGAACGCGCTGACCCAAGCCCGCGTGTTCACCGAGGCCGTCGACATCACCGGTGTCGCGCTCACCAAGCTCGACGGGACCGCCAAGGGCGGCATCGTGATCGCCGTGCAGCGGGAGCTGGGTGTGCCGGTCAAGCTGGTCGGGCTGGGTGAAGGGCCCGACGACCTGGCGCCGTTCGAGCCGGAAGGCTTCGTCGACGCGCTGCTCGGTGACCCGGTCGCCTGACGTCAGGTCCAGTCGCTCCAACCTGTCCCATCATCGCGGTATGTGACCCGGGGCATACCAACTTGTCTCCGGCCCTTTCCTTGACCGCCGGGATGATCTAGCATTTCCCGGCGGTCTAAGGTGGCCCGCGGACCGCACGACGCACTTCCGCCAGGATCCCGTCTCCGGCCTCGCCGGAGACGGGACACCAGCGTCCGGCGAGGCGTCTCGCCCTCCTCAACGGAGAGGGCGGACCCGGCTCGCGGCCACGCGCCGTGCCGAGATCCGTGCGGCATGCCTCGCCGGACCGCGGGGTCGATCGCGGCGTCGTTCGGGCCGACTGCCGGGGCAGCGCGCCGCCTGGGTGCGTACCCTAGAGCTGTCCGTCCCGATGTTGCTCGGGGTCTCCGCCGTTCGGGGTCTCGGCTTTTCGAGGTCTCGACTGCCTCGAGGTCCAGGCTGCCTCGAGGTCCAGGCGTGGCCGTGTCCCGCGGGGGACCCGCCCGGCGACGGCGGAGCCGGTGGGCCGGCGACGGGTGGACGGCGACCTAGCCTCGGTAGCCCGACCCTCGGTGACCCGACGCCTTCCGGCGCGGGCCCGCGATTCCGGAGTGTGCGCGTGTTCGACACCCTGTCCAGCCGGCTCGACACAGTCTTCAAGTCGCTGCGCGGTCGGGGCCGGCTGTCCGAGGCCGACATCGACGCGACCGCGCGCGAGATCCGCATCGCGCTGCTCGAGGCCGACGTCGCGCTTCCGGTCGTCCGCGCGTTCATCGCGGCGATCAAGGAACGCGCCCGCGGCGCCGAGGTCAGTCAGGCGCTGAACCCGGCCCAGCAGGTCATCAAGATTGTCAACGAGGAGCTCATCGGCATCCTCGGCGGCGAGACGACGAACCTGCGGCTGGCCAAGACCCCTCCGACCGTCATCCTGCTCGCGGGCCTGCAGGGCACCGGTAAGACGACGCTCGCCGGCAAGCTCGGCATGTGGCTGAAGAAGCAGGGCCACACCCCGCTGCTGGTGGCCGCCGACCTGCAGCGCCCGAACGCCGTCAACCAACTCCAGGTCGTCGGGAGCAGAGCCGGGGTCGAGGTCTTCGCGCCCGAGCCGGGCAACGGCGTCGGCGACCCGGTCGAGGTCGCCGGCGACGCCATCGCGCACGCCCGGCGCAACGTGTTCGACATGGTGATCGTCGACACGGCCGGCCGCCTGGGCGTCGACCAGGAGATGATGAAGCAGGCGGCGGACATCCGCGACGCCGTCAACCCGGACGAGATCCTTTTCGTCGTCGACGCGATGGTCGGCCAGGACGCGGTGACCACGGCGCTGGCCTTCCTCGACGGCGTCGGCTTCAGCGGTGTGGTGCTGACCAAGCTCGACGGTGACGCCCGTGGCGGCGCCGCGCTGTCGGTAGCCCACGTCACCGGCCGGCCGATCATGTTCGCCTCCACCGGAGAGACGCTGGGCGACTTCGACGTCTTCCACCCGGAGCGGATGGCGTCCCGCATCCTCGGCATGGGCGACATGCTGACGCTGATCGAGCAGGCCGAGCAGGCCTTCGACCAGTCGGAAGCCGAAGAGATGGCGCGGAAGATGGCCGCGTCGCAGTTCACCCTCGACGACTTCCTCAACCAGATGCTGCAGGTCCGCAAGCTCGGGCCGATCGGCAACCTGCTCGGGATGCTGCCCGGCATGGGCCAGATGAAGGACCAGCTGGCCCAGGTCGACGACCGGGACGTCGACCGGGTGGTCGCGATCATCCGGTCGATGACCCCGGCGGAGCGCCAGGACCCGGGCATCCTGCAGAAGAGCCGCAAGGAGCGCGTCGCCCGCGGCTCCGGCGTGACGGTGACGGAGGTCAACCAGCTGCTCGACCGGTTCGCCGAGGCCCGCAAGGTGATGCGCCAGCTCGCCAATGGCGCGGGCTTCCCCGGAATGGGCGGCCGGGGCAAGGGCCCGCAGGCCCGCAAGCAGCAGAAGAAGGGCAAGGGTGCCAGCAAGAAGGGCAACCCGGCGGCGCGCGCGGCGCAGGCCGCCCAGGCCAAGAACAAGCAGGCAGGCGGCGGGGCCGTGAGTCCCGGCGCGATGCCCGGCGGCCTGCCGCCGGGCGGCCTGGGAGACGTCGATCTGGGCGCCCTGCTCAAGCCCGGCGCGTTCAACCAGCCCGGCCGCCGGGGCCGTTAGGGCGCCTCCGGATCCACCCCAGGTCGAGGGCGGCCGGATGGCCGCCGGACCTTCCCGCCGGCGATCTGGCAAACTGTAACGGCGAGCCTCACGTACTAAGTTCGTGGCGGGCTTGTCGCTGACCTTGGGTCAGCTCCCGGAGGCCGTCAGGTCCGGCCGGCGGGCGGCCCCCGGAGTTTCGGCGCCGCGAGTCCCGCGGCCCCCCAAGCAATGGAGCTTTTCGACAACCGTGGCTACCAAGATCAAGCTGCAGCGCCTCGGCAAGATGCGTGAGCCGCACTACCGCATTGTCGTCGCCGACGCCCGCACCAAGCGGGACGGACGGGTCATCGAGGCCATCGGCCAGTACCACCCGAAGGACGAGCCGAGCACGATCATCGTGGACGGCGACCGCGCCGCCCACTGGCTGTCCGTCGGCGCCCAGCCGACCGACCCGGTGCTCGCGATCCTCAAGGTCACCGGCGACTGGCAGAAGTTCAAGGGCCTGCCGGCGCCGGAGCCGATGAAGGTCGCCCCGGCGAAGGCCGACCGCAAGGAGGTCTTCCAGGCCGCCGCGCGGGAGGCCGCCGGGCTGGAGGAGAAGCCGGCGACCACGCCCAAGAAGAAGGGCGGCAAGGCTGCCGCCGACGCCGACGAGACGCCGGCCGCGGAGTAGTAGGTGCTGGAGGCCGCGCTCGAGCATCTCGTTCGGGGCATCGTGGACCATCCGGATGACGTCCGGGTGGACCTGCTGTCCAACCGCCGTGGTCGCACGCTCGAGGTCCGGGTGCATCCCGACGACCTCGGGAAGGTGATCGGCCGCCGCGGCCGGACGGCCCGCGCCCTACGGACCGTGATGGCCGGTGTGGGCGGACGAGGCCTTCGGGTCGACGTCGTCGATGTCGACAGGTGACGTCGACAGGTGATCGCGCGGGCGGCCCCGCCCGCCGGCCGCCGCGTCGACCCGCGGGGACCATGGTGATCGCGATGTGGCCGGGCGATGGGTGAGGCCATCGTCGTCGGCCGCGTCGGCAAGGCGCACGGCGTGCGGGGCGACGTCACCGTCGACGTGCGCACCGACCTGCCCGATCGGCGGTTCGCGCCGGGGGAGCGACTGGACCGGTCCGGAGGTGGCCCCGCCCTGGTCATCGAGGGCTCGCGGTGGCATTCGGGCCGGCTGCTCGTCCGCTTCGAGGGTGTGGCCGACCGGACCACGGCGGAGTCGCTGCGCGGAGTCGTGCTGACCATCGACGCCGACCTCGCGGGCGAGGCCGTCGATCCGGACGATCCCGACTCCGACGGCGAGTTCTGGTGGGATCGTGACCTCGTGGGCCTGGCGGCCGTCACGCCGGACGGGCAGCCGCTCGGCGAGGTGACCGACGTCGTGCACACCGCGGCCGGTGAGCTGCTCGCGATCGGCCGGCCCGGCGGCGGTGAGCATCTCGTGCCCTTCGTCCGGGACATCGTGCCGACCGTTGACCCGATCGGCGGCCGGCTGGTCGTCGACGCCCCGCCCGGCCTGCTCGACCTCGAGTAACCGCCAGGTGCTGGAAGGGGAGGCGTCAGGCATGCGGGTCGACGTGGTCACGATCTTCCCGGCGTATCTGGAACCGCTTCGGTTGTCGCTGCTCGGCAAGGCCCGCGATCGGGGTGTGCTGGAGATCAACGCGCACGACCTGCGGGACTGGACCACCGACCGGCACCGCACCGTCGACGACACCCCCTATGGCGGCGGCCCCGGCATGGTGATGCGCCCGGGGCCGTGGGACGCCGCGTTGCGGGCGATCGCCGGCTCGGCGGGGCCGGCGGCCCGGCCTCGGATCATCGTCCCGACGCCGGCCGGGCGGCCGTTCACCCAGGCATACGCGGCCGAGCTGGCAGCGGCGCCGTGGCTCGTCTTCTGCTGCGGCCGGTACGAGGGGATCGACGCCCGAGTGATCGACTCCTGGGCCGACGACGAGATCTCCATCGGCGACTATGTGCTCTCCGGCGGGGAGGTCGCGACCCTCGTCATGCTGGAGGCGATCACCCGCCTGCTGCCTGGCGCGGTCGGCAACGCGGAGTCGATCACTGACGACTCGTTCGCGCACGGCCTGCTTGAGGGGCCGGTGTACACCCGTCCGCCGGACTGGGAGGGCCGCCGGGTTCCGGACGTGCTGATGTCCGGAGACCATGGGGCGATCGCCCGGTGGCGACGGGACGAGGCGCTGCGCCGGACCGCCCGCCGCCGTCCCGACCTGCTCGCCGCGATGGAGCTCGACGCCCGCGACCAGGCCGTCGTCGCCGACGCGCTGTCCGGCGGGCCAGACGAGACCCGCGCCGGCCGATCCGGGACGGCGGGCGCGGACGGTGCCCAGGATGTGGTGGCGCCGGCGGGCTGAGCGCGCGCGAGCGGTTGCCAATGCTGCCGCGA
>Ga0068858_100008238_pt1 | contig 10023 bp, 20 predicted proteins | sample KBSSwiS12_FD_66589 | JGI IMG/M metagenome (GOLD analysis project Ga0068858, IMG submission 66589) | Switchgrass rhizosphere microbial communities from Kellogg Biological Station, Michigan, USA - KBS Switchgrass S1-2 | ecosystem: Host-associated > Plants > Roots > Rhizosphere > Soil ... | reverse complement strand
CCGGCCAGGCCAGTCTCGGCCGCTGCTTTCGCCATGAAGCGGGTCACCACGAGCTCCTCACCCCCGGGGATGTCCGAAAACCCGAAGGCTTTCACCAGCGACACCCGGCGGGTGGAGATCTGTTCGCTGCGCTCCCGGGCTTCACCCTCCTGCTCGCGTACGGCGGCATCGAGGTCGGGTACCAGTGAATCGGTGGACATGGATCCGAGGTCGGACAGGGCGAACTCGAGCTCCTTGTCATCGAAGATGCCGCGCAGCAGGTCGGATGTCGAACCCATGAGGTTCAGTTCCTCGCGCAGCATTTCAGTGTCGATGCCGGACAGGGCTACCTGGTTGTCGGTGAGTCGCGCTGCCTTCACCTGTTCGGGCGTGAGGTCCGAGCGCACCAGCATGGGCACCTTGGGCAGCTTCAGCTCCAGGGCGGCCAGGCGCCGACCATGACCCTTGATGATGACGCCCTCGGCATCTACCACAATGGGCTGGTCCCAGCCAAAGCGCTTGATGTTTTCGGCGAGCTTGGCGACCTGCTCCTTCGGGTGCTTTTTGACGTTGCGCTCGTAGGGCAGGATCCGGCCAATGTCCCACAACTCGATCTTCAGCTCGTTCATTCGGTTTCCTTCATTGGCTTGACCGACACGAGGACAGCCTTGGCACGGGGCCCTACTTCCAAATAGGTCAGACCGCGAATGTCCTCGATGTCCAAATCCTGCGTGTTGATCTTGAATAGGCGAATCAGACCGTTGTCGAGGCGAACTCCGATCATTCGCGTCATAGGTCGGAGTCCTGAAAGCGGCCGCCGCCGAGCTCGTCCCGCAGGTCATCGAGTGCCTCGGTGTCCAGCTCGGCAGATTCGAACTTGTTCCCGTTTTTGCAGCCTTCGCAAATTTCGGGGGCGCGGTCCTGGAAGTAGCAACCGTCGCAAATCTTGAATTTCCGGTACATGCCGACTAGTCCTTGCAGAGTTCGACCAGCGCGGCGCCGGCATTGGAGAGGGAATCCTCTGTGGTCAGGTGCTTCTCGCGGATGACCTGCTCGATGCGGCTGGTGACCCGCGCTACGTCCTCGACGGGCACCTTGAAGCGCATGAGTTGGTGCGTCGGCGACGGGCGCTCGGAAAGTGATGGGGTTTCCTGTTCGGAATCACTGAGGCCCAGATCGTCGAGGGCTATACTTTGAGCAGAGAAGATCGCTGCGAAGTCGGCTTCATCCATCGGCAGGATTGCTGCCAGCTCGTCGGTGGTGCCCAGCTCTTTCAGCAGGCCGGCCAGCGCGAGGGTGTCGTCCTCACCGTACTTCGCGTTGTCGGCCAGGCCGATCTTCTTGGCAGTCTTGTCGTCGATGCGCCCGACGTGGAATATGGGAATTTCGGTGTAGCCCAACCGTTTCGCAGCTTCCCAGCGGTGCTGGCCGCCCAGGATCTCGAGCTTCCCTTCCGCGTTCTCGCGCACCGTGATCGGCCGGAACATGCCCAGCTCTTTCAAGGAGTTCTCGATGCGCTTCTCGTTTTCGGGGGATACGACGTTGGTGTTCCAGGGGTTCGGCAACAGCGTGTTGATGTCGACGCTGGCTTGGCGCACGCGGCTCATGGGTGTCCTATAAGGATGCTATAATTAAGTCAGCGTTGACTATATCCGAAAGAGAAATATAAGGCAAGCATGCAGCTCTCCATTGCTCACAACGCGGTCACTGCTAAGTTAGTCAGTGCTGACCGAAATGCCAAGCTGGCGGCCCGGGATGCCCTCTCCTACCTGGTGGACGGGGCGCAGTACATTCAGCCGGGGTGGGATGGGCGCTCCAGCTTCTTTGATTGGGAGCGGGAGACCTTCCCCGCCGGCTTCGTCTACCTCGTCTACAAGGCCCTGCTGATCAAGGGCTACAAGGTGCGCCTGGTGCGCAAGCCCTTCCCTGAGCCGCTGGGGGCCGAGCGCCCGGTGGTGGACGGCTTCGGGGACGATCCACGCTACGAGTACCAGCACGATGTCGCACGGGCGCTGCTTCGGCACGGCCAGGTCATCGCCCAGATCGCCACCGGCGGCGGGAAGTCGCGCATCGCCCGCATCTGCTACAAGCGGATCGACCGGCCGACCCTGTTTCTGACCACCCGGGGGATCCTTGCCCACCAGATGAAGGACGCGGTGGAGAAGAACCTGCGCGAGCCGGTGAGCATGATCGGCGACGGTCACCCCTGGCCCGAGCGCCCTACCAAGTTCGTCGTCGGCATGGTGCAGACGCTTTCCCAGGCGATCGAGTTGCAGGATCCGGTGATCGAGCTCGACCGCTTCTTCAAGAACCGCGTCGCGGCGGAGGACCGCCAGGCCATCGAGCTGCTGGAAAAGCTGCAGAAGCAGCGCACGAAGCTGATGGAAAAGGGTGATTTTTCGCTCACTGAAGCCTTAATCGCCCAGAAGATCACCACCCTGCGCGAGTCGATTCGGCGCACCTACGAGCCCAATAAAACGATTGCCGAGCGTGTCGCCCGCAACGTGGTCGAGCACAACGCGCACCGGGAGAAGGCGCTGGCATTTCTGCTGACCCGGGAGTTCAACATTCTCGAGGAAGCGCACGAGTCCTCCGGCCAGGGCTATTACGATGTCATGCGTGCCTGCCCGAACGCCCACTACCGGCTGTCGCTGACGGCAACGCCCTTCATGCGCGACTCGGCCGAAGCCAACATGCGCCTGATGGCCTGCAGCGGCCCGGTGGCGGTTCGGGTGACCGAGGAGCAACTGATCAACCTCGGCGTGCTCGCGACCCCCTATTTCAAGTTCGCCAAGCTCAAAACGAAGCCCGAGGGGCTATTCAAGACGACCGCCTGGCCGCGCTGCCGCGAGCTGGGGGTCGTGAAGAACGATGAGCGCAATGCCTACATCGTGAACGAGACAAAGGTCGCCATTTCGTACGGGCTGCCGGTGCTGATCCTGGTCACCGCCCGGGAGCACGGCAAGATCCTGCAGGAGAAGCTGGTGGCCGCCGGCGTGCGGGTGAACTACATCTTCGGTGACCACGACCAGGCCGAGCGCCAGGCGGCGCTCAATGCGCTGGCGGATGGTCGAATTGACTGCCTCATCGGTTCAACCATCCTCGACGTGGGCGTGGACGTGCCCTCGATCGGCCTAGTGGTCAACGCCGGCGCCGGCAAGGCGGAGGTCCAGATTCAACAACGAATTGGTCGCGGCATGCGTGCCAAAAAAGCAGGCCCGAATGCGATGTTTTACCTGGACTTCGAGGACGACTTCAACAACACTCTGCGCGATCATGCCCGCGGCCGGCGTCAGATCATCGACGCGACCCCGGGATTCAGGGAGCGAGTCGTCAGCCACTTCGATTATGAGGGTCTCGGCTTCATGAAAAAGGCAGCCTGACTTACATGGGCACCCCCCGGGGGGGGGTTGTGTGATAAAGTTCAGTCACCGCTGACTTTCTAGGAGCCCGGTGTCATGTTTCCGTCAAAGAACCCCCTGCAGTACATCTTGATGACACTTGGCGTGTGCGCGATCATCTTGCTGACGCTCTATTTCACCCACAATCCGCTGGCAATGCTGGGAATCATGCTCCTACCCCAAGTGCCCATCGTCGCCCGTGATCCCCTGAGCGAACCCGAGGGGGAGCCCGCCATCGGCTTTCATGCCGATATTGACTAGGAAGTCGCTGTTCAGAACTATAATTGAATCAAACAATAGCAACACCGCAGGCTACCCACATCCAGGGAGGGTAATGTGGCAATTCATCGTTTGGGCTTTTCGCTGCACACTGATCCGAAGTCAATTCTCGATGCCATCGCGAAAGCGAGTGGCATGACGCAGTCAGCGGTCATTGAATCCCTGCTTTATGGCATTGGTGGGGTCGAGCGCGGGGTTGCCATCGTCGAGCGGGGTGCCAAGCTGCGCGAGATTGCGCTGAAGAACGAACGTGAGCTGCGCCGGCAGGCGAAGCGACAACTGAACCAGATGGACGAGAAAGACCTGAAAAGGCTGCTCAAAGGCAAGTAAATGGCCCGGAGACTCACTGACGAAATCCTCGATCGCATCAAGGCGGCCAACCCGGCCTTGGCAGAGCGTATCCCCGATGGATGCGACACGATTCGGTCGCTCGCCTGGCTGATGGTCGACCAGCAATGGACGCCGAGTGTCAGTGATGAGTCGTCCATCGCCCGCCGTCTTAGCGGCCGGACCTCTATGATCGACATCAAGTTTGCCGAGCACATTGTCAGTCAAATGAACGAGCCGATGCTCGAGCAGATGGCAATCTACATGGCCGGCGCCGGCGGGACGCGCATGCCGGTCACAAAGTCGCCGCCCAAGCCCAAGTCGGTCGAACTGCCCGATCTTGGGGAGGATCCATTCGAGGCAGTCGAGCGCGCAGAGAAAGAACGCGAAGCGGCCGCCCGGAAGCTGCAGATCGAGCTCGAGGCCCGGAAAGCCGCGAAACGGGCTGCCGAGGCAGAGCGGGCACGTCGCGCCAAGCAGGATGCCAAGGTCGAGCAGACCAACGATATATTCGGAAGCTGGTAAGTCGCCAGCCAAATTGCAAGGGAGCAACACCATGAAGAAGGCAGTTTTGATCATCGCCGCAGCGGCCCTCACCGGCTGCGCGATGCCCCACTACGAGAAGGCCGGCATGTCGGTCGCCCAGCGTGACCGTGACCAGCAGGAATGCAACTACGAGGCAGAGAAGTCCTCGGCCGGCCTGGTTGGTGCGGCCGCCGGCGTTCAGGTGGCACAGCTCGAACGCAAGTGCATGGCGCTGCGCGGCTACACGAACACGTTCTGATGACCGAGACCGTTCGCTGGCAGGAGTTCGAGTGTCCTGTCGACCGCATCGACTATGACCTGCTCGGCACGGACATGGTCGTGCCCGGTCAGGGCTTTCGGTGCCCCGGGTGCGGACAGATTCACACCCCCGAGGAGGTCACGATGCAGGAATACGCTGGCGAGGGCGACGAGCAGACCTACCCGCCGGTCGGGACGTGGGCAAATGGGTAACACGATCTGCGACCGCTGCGCCTTGGAGTGCGACTTCGACGAAACCTACACGCCAAGGTCGGGCGAATGGGATGGCTGCGTGCTCTGCAACGAGTGCCAGTCTGTCGTGTTCCCCAAGGGTGACCCGGAGCTCGAATGAAGGTTGCCGTCACTGGTGGGCGCAGCTTTTTCGCCCGCAGCTTCGTCTACGAGGTCTTGGACGAGCTGCGCGTCACCCTGCCGATCACGTTCCTCATTGAAGGGGGTGCCACGGGCGCCGACCGCTTCGCCCAGGAGTGGGCCGTCGAGCGGGGCATCCCGTACCTGACCTTCGAAGCCAACTGGAAGGCCGCGGGGAACGCAGCAGGGCACTGGCGCAACCGCCGCATGCTGCTGGTGGGTCGGCCCGAGCGCGTCATCGCGTTCCCGGGCGGCACCGGCACCGCGGACATGAAGCGCCAGGCCCGGGAGAACCACATCGAGGTCATCGACCTGAAGGAACGCTACGACCTGAAGCGCGCCACCATCGAGGCAACCGCATGACACCCCTGCCCTTGACCCGGGACGAACTGCGGGCGCTCATCACGGCCGCCAGCGCGGTCATGGAGCACCCCGACCAGGTGGCGAAGAAGTTCCCGAATGCCAAAGACCGCATGGCCGCTTATAGGGCGTACCAAAAGCTGCAGGAGACCTACCAAAATGCCAAGTGACCTCCCGATCAGCCGTCGCAAGTATCGGCACATGAACTCCCGCCAGCGCAAGAAGTGGGCTCGGAAGGGACTTCTCACCACCTTCGCGCTGCGTCTGGCAGACTTCTCGACCGCGGCAAAGAGTGTCTCCCAGGCGATCGACGACCTGGCAACCAGCATCGTGCGGCTGAACTTCCATTCGAGCTGTGCCGCGCTCGTCACGGCCTACCGCAACGTGCCATCGTATTTGCTGATGGTATGACCAGTGAGGCATTTCCACCTCATCCTCCCCAGGCTGCGTACACGGCGCAGCGCTAGCCCGCGGCAGGTTCGAGAACCTGTGTCGAGTGGGAGGCGAGGGTGTGGCGGAAATGCCTCAATGGCATGACAATGGCATGACGATGGCATCTGCATCAGGGTAATTTACTCAGGGGTGTGAAATACCTTACACTTTCCCACAAAGCAATTTCAACAACGGGAGAGAAGATGAAAAAGGCTACCCTCGCAGCACTGGCTTTGGCAGGTCTCAGCAGCGTCGCCCAGGCAGAAATCATCAGGTGGACGTTCGACAACGTCACCTTCGACAACCCCGACTACACCCTGGCCGGCTCGTTCGACTACTACATCCCCCAGACCGTCTACGACAACACGGCCATCACGTTCGGCCCGTGGGGCATGGGCAACCCGACCTCATGGAATGCCTCCCACTACGAGTACAACTACGGCGGCGTTGACCTTTCGCTCGACTTCGCGATGCCCCTGGACTTCGGCCCGCTCGCCGTGGACCTGCTCGGCACCAGCTTCTTCTCGACGGAGGGCGGCCCGACCTTCACCAGCTATGTCACCGGCGGCCAGGTGCTCGGCACCATCATCACCGACCTGTACGTGGATCCGCCCAACGGCGGTGGCGGCGACAACCCGGTGGTCGGCGCGGTCCCTGAGCCCGAGACCTACGCAATGATGCTGGCTGGCCTGGGCTTGCTTGGCCTGGCGCGGAGGCGTCGCTCGGCCGTATAAGAACCGAAGGATCCGAGGCTGGCCTGGCTGTATAAGGAGGGAGTGGATTTTCAGTGGCCTGGCTGTATAAGGCCCGGGGTCATTCCGTGGAGGATATTTCCGACGAAGGGCCACCAGACCGACGCACCCTTCTAAGACTACCGGGGTGCGCGGGGTCCGACTAGTACGACGCGGGAGAGATGCTGAATTCTCCGAGCATGCGCTCTTGCATGTCCGCGTTATCAATGAAGCGCGCATCATGGTCCAGCGCACTGTCCCATGAGTCATAGTCCAGGGGATCAGGTGCGGGCATGGTGCGCTCCGGGTAGATTCTGCTTTGTTGCTTGCTCATGGTGCGGTCCTTTTAGCGAAGTGAGAAGAAGAACCGCGCTACTGCACCCGCTAGTGTGTCCGGGTGATAGATACCGCCCACCAGCACGGTAATAAAGCAGACGTGCAAGATACCCATTAGCAGCACTACGTCAGAGCGGTTCATTGGTGCGGTTCCCTTATAGGTGAGAGAGAATGCGGGCAGGTTGGTCCCTGCCCGCTTGTTTGCTACTGCTGTCCCTCTCCCTTGTCTGCACCGCGCATGGTCTTGAGGGTCGCATCGCTCGCTTTGCTCACCATGTTTTTGACGGTCTTATAGAAAGCGTTCCCTTTGTTGACTTTCAGGGTGCGAGCGTTCGCTTTCTCGTCATGCTCGAATTTCCCGATACCGAGCGCACCACAAAAACCGTTCTTACCGAACGAGCGGGAAACCTGTGTCGGTTCGGTACCTGACCCCACCTTGGGGAAAAGTTTTTGCAAGCGTCGCACTTGCTCGATGTCGCGCACCTCGTCAGACGTGCTTTCGTTCCCTTTGCCCGTCACTGCAAAGGTGATTGCGTCACGGGTGCGGGCACCCGCTTGCCCGCACGCGAGAATGGTTAAGACCGTGGTCGCGTCAAGTTTGCGATAGTCCCCCGCGCTCAGAGCGTGCGCGAATTCGCACATTCTCATGATTGCTTTCATGGGCAAGGTCGTTTCGATGCTTTGCAGCACTACGCCCGCGTCGATGCCCGACTGTTCGAGCATGCCCGCGAAATGGGCAATCACGATTTCATCGAGAAATTTCGCACCCTTGCGAATGTCAGCGCTCGAAGTCAGCGCATTGCCCGCTTTGTCGGTCGGGTTGCCCGCGAGGTAACGCGCTTGTGCTTTTTCGAGCGCAGCAGACATGGTGCTCAGGGACAGGGGAGAGACTTGGTTTTCGGTTTGCATTTTGATACCTCACTAGGTTTAGGTTTTAAGTTATGTAGCTATGTGCTACATAACGAACGATACAGACAACCTTGTATTAAGTCAACGCTGATTTATCATTTTTCGCAAAATAAATTTGCCCTGAAAAGACCGGCCCGGGCATGTTCCCTGCTAGGGAAAGGACCGTGCCCGGGCCGGGCATAGTCAGTCGGAACTGACTTCGGGCATGGTCTTTGCTGGCACGAATGCGGATGATTCGCATTTGGCCCTAGACGCGAACGCTTCTCATTTGGGCGTGGCTGCGGACGCTTCTCGTCCGCGTTCGCGCCAAGGGCGGGCCCGGCGCTTGGCCCAGGACGCCCCGGCTACTAGGAGACCAGCCGTACAGCCAAACACGGACGCAGCCGAACATCTAGCCGGTGAGCCGTACACGTAGGCCCCGCCGAGGATGGTGCCGATTCAAAAAGCGGCCGAGCACACAGGCCCGGCCGAAACGCCCACAGAGAGATCGGTTCTAGGCAGCGCGGGGGCGCGCGGCGAGCATCACCACCGCTATCGTGAGCGGTACGTCACGGTTACGCAGGTAGCCCGCTGCGCGACGTGTCCCGAGTGTCCGTTTAATTTCGAGCGCCCGCATGGTCAAGCGGGCAAAGCGACTGATCTGCAGTTCGGTCGGCATGGTCTGGTGTCCCTTCGTTTAAGTGCCCAGACCACCACGATAGACGTGCTTCTTCGGCTGGTAGGTGTGAAACCTGGCTATGCGCGCGGCTTCTGCGTTCACCTTGCGCTGCTCGTTCACCGCGATGAGGATCAAGGCGATCATCACCACGATGAAGATGGCAAGCCCGAACAGGTACAGGACAATGAGCTGGTCGGAATAATCGAGTTGGGGCATGAATGCGGTTCCCTTTAATTGCAGAACCTTCATGCTCCCGCTCAGGGTTTGGCCCGTCGCTGGCGCCCGGGGTCTAGGCGGTGCCTGGCTCGACGGACGGCGCCATGCCTCGATGCCTGGGTTCGTTGCTCCCTGTGCCTAGGCCGCCTGGTCCACGTCGAAGCCTGCCACGAGCCTCGGACCGGTATAAGTCTCCTGCTCGTATGCCATGAAGCCCATGCGCTCAAAGACTTCGAGGGTGACCAGTTGGCAGCCCAGCCGATTGAAGTAGTCGCGTAGCTCGCCGCACAGCTTCTCATCGGGCTTGCTTAGGCGGGGGTCGGTCGCGAAGCAGTCGGCAATCTGGCTGACGCCATCTGCGTCCGTGTAGCGAATGCGGTACTGAATCCGTTCTCGATGCGACATTGTTCTTACCCCCAAGCGTGTTGATGTTGATTTTTGTTGCGCCGTTGAATCCGGCATAACGAAATGTATCAGCATTGGCTGACCGTTGTCACCGAAAGGCGACAGTCTTTGGCTGGGGTCAAATGCCGCCGCATGTCAAATCTCACGCGGCTGATACCACTCTTATATTAAGGAGAGTGGTCTCCTGCCCCAAGTTGGAGGGAGTGCTTCGCCGAGGCAACGAGTGCTGCCACCGGGTCATGGAGCAAATGATAGCCAACCTTATACTGGATGTCCATACAGCCTACGCCACACGTGGACGCAGCCGTACATCCGAGACCGAGCCCTGCCGAACTTGTATTGGCCCATCTCATTTCGAGATGAATGCACCTGCAGCCGAGGCATTCAAGTTGGTTCAGTTGGGACTGACTTTCTTGCTAGAGTCTGACACCCAACTCAAACTTGGACAGGGCGCGTTGAACGAAGCGTCGCAAAAACCGCCACTCCCTTTTCACACGCCGAACACTTATACCTGGCAGGCTTCATCCACTCCCCTGTACGTATGGCTTGTCTCCCTCTCTTTCCCCTTGTCGGATGGTCAGCCGAGGCGGTGGGTGGTGTGGTGAACTGGTGCATCCCGGTGGTTTGGCTAAAGCCCTACTCGCGTTGTTTGTTCCACATGGAACATCATTTGCTTCGGTGCTTGCCCGACCTGGCTTTCCTCTCTGTGGCGGTGGGTATCGGCATTGTCGATTGATGCCGTTTATCGGTCTGAGCGATGCTGCTGCGGGCTGGTCGTTCCGGGTGTTGCCGTTCGGTTCCTGGTGCCTGGGCTGGTGTAAGTTTCGGTGGGCGG
>Ga0068858_100008237_pt1 | contig 10024 bp, 6 predicted proteins | sample KBSSwiS12_FD_66589 | JGI IMG/M metagenome (GOLD analysis project Ga0068858, IMG submission 66589) | Switchgrass rhizosphere microbial communities from Kellogg Biological Station, Michigan, USA - KBS Switchgrass S1-2 | ecosystem: Host-associated > Plants > Roots > Rhizosphere > Soil ... | reverse complement strand
GGAAAGTCATGATCCTGAAAAAGCGTCTGATGGTTTGCACGGCGGCTGTGGCCCTGAGCGGCATGGCCCTGCCGGCCCAGGCCGCCCCCTGGTCGCGGGGATATGTGGTCAGCGCTTATGAATATGCCTTCCGCTATGGCGGGCGGGCCGATTTCAGCCGCAAGGGAGAGATCGAGCCTGGTGTGGATTGCCCCCATGGCGCCACGCTCCACTTCGCCAATCCGGAGCAAACCCATAAAGCGTTGGCCCGCCAGAAATTCCGCACCCAGCAAGAGGTTGACTGGATCGCCCATCCGCCCGGAATCGATGAGGTCCGGTCGCCATTGGGAGCCCGCTTCAGTATCTGGAATCGCGCCATCGCCTATCGCGGCTACAAGCGCGGCATCGAGACTTATGTGAATCCCTGGGCCACCGACGATCCCGGCCAGCCGCAGGTGACGGGGCGCATCGGCGATGGATTCAACCTGGACGGCAAGATCAAGGCAAATGACTTTGTCAGTCCCGATGGCGAGCGCGGCATCGACAATAATTTGTACCGCGCCTGGGGCTGCGATGCGCCCTGGCGCGGCAATGGCAATGCCACCCTCGACATGCGCGCCAATGACAAGATGCAGGAAGGCCTTTACACCATGGTCATCCGCATCTCGGGCAACCAGGATCCGATGAACGACAGCGATGCCACGGTCGAGATCGGTTATTCGCCCGACAAGATCGTCAAGGATGCCCGCGCCGGCATCGCCATCGACTATTCCTACCGCATCCTGCAAGCGGCCCAATACACCAAACTGAAAGCCCGGATTAAGAACGGCGTGGTGGAAACCGAACAGGTCGAGCATCTGCACACGCCGCGCATCGCCTGGTTCTATGACCAGACCGGCGACACCAATTTCACCAAAGGCAAGATCAAGCTGAACATCGCGGCGGATGGTTCGAGCGGCACCGGCCTGATCGGCGGCTATCGCAATTGGCGCGATCTCTATGCCGAGAACACATTTGCCCAGGATGGCGGCCAGCAAGGCATCCGCGAGCACGAGGACCATGTCTCGCTCTATTATGCGCTACGCCGCAACGCGGACGGCATGTACAACCAGAAGACCGGCAAGTATGACGGCATCTCCAGCGTCTATCGCATCAAATTCGCGTCCGCCTTTGTGGTGGACCCCGACAAGGTGATGGATGTTCCGATATTGGCGGGAGAAGTGTGGCGAAAACAGGCTTTTGAGGCGATCAAGGCCAATACGATAAAAGGCGCCGAGACTCGCATTCCGCAGGACGTCCCGCCGGGCACCACGGAAGCTTCCTTTCCCGGAATGGAGCGGCGTACCGAGGGCCTTGCCAGCCAGGATTTCTTCGTCAAAACCCTGGACCGTCCGCATTATCCCGCCGGTACGGCCAGGAATTTCAGCGGCCACCTGGTTGACGATGACGGCGACCGCATAGACAAGAACGGCAAGAAGCTCGACGAAGATGGAACGCCACTGGTGCCGCCCAAGCCGCAACAGCAAGTCAGCAATCAGCCATCCACCACTTTGGCTTCCGCGCAAAAACCGTAACGGGAGAAAGCCCATGCTCCTGCGACAACGTCTTATGCTTTCAGCGTTCGCGTTGGCTGCTGTTGCACAGCCGGCATCGGCAGCGCCCTGGTCGCGGGGTTACGTAGTCGGTGCTTATGAATATGCCTTCCGCTATGGCGGAAGGGCCGATTTCAGCCGTAAGGGTGAGATCGAGCCCGGTATAGATTGCCTGCACGGCGCCACCCGCCACTTTGCCGATCCTGACCAGACCAAAAAGGCGGTGGCGCGCCAGAAATGGCGCCTGCCCCAGGAAGCCGAATATGTCGCCCGGCCGCCGGGTATCGACGAGGTCCGCTCGCCGCTGGGAACGCGCTTTGGCATCTGGGTCCGGGCGCTGGCCTATCGCGGCTACAAGCGCGGGATCGAGACTTACGTCAATCCTTTTGCCGCTGAGGATCCCGGCCAGCCGCAAGTCACCAGCCGTATCGGCGACGGCTTCAATCTGGATGGCAAGATCAAGGCAACCGACTTTGTCAGCCCTGACGGCGAAAAGGGCATCGACAACAATCTGTATCGTGCCTGGGGCTGCGATGCGCCCTGGCGCGGCAACGGCAATGCCACTTTGGACCTGCGCGCCAACGACAAGATGCAGGAAGGCCTTTACACCATGGTGATCCGCATCTCGGGCAATCAGGACCCGATGAATGACGGCGACGCCACCGTGGAAATCGGCTATTCGCCCGACAAAATCGTCAAGGATGCCAGAGCGGGGGTTGCCATCGACTATTCCTACCGCATCCTGCAATCAGCCCAATACACCAAGCTGAAGGCGGTGATCAAAAACGGCGTGGTGGAAACCGAGCAGGTGGAGCATCTGCACACTCCGCGCATTGCCTGGTTCTATGACCAGACCGGCGACACCAATTTCACCAAGGGCAAAATTCGCTTGAGGATCGCGCCGGACGGGTTGAGCGGTAGCGGCTTGATCGGCGGTTATCGCAACTGGCGCGATCTCTATGCCGAAAACACCTTCGCCCAGGATGGTGGCCAGCAAGGCGTGCGCGAGCATGAGGATCATGTGGCGCTGTATTACGCGTTGCGGCGCAATGCCGATGGCCAATACAACGAAAAAACCGGCAAATATGATGGCATCTCCAGCGTCTATCGCATCCGGATGTCGTCGGCCTTTGTGGTGGACCCCGACAAGGTGATGGACATTCCCATCCTGGCAGGCGACCTGTACCGCAAACGGGTGTTTGAGGCGATCAAGGCCAACACCATCAAGGGCATTGAGACCCGCGTGCCCCAACCTGTTCCGCCCGGCACCGGAGAAGCCTCTTATCCGGGCATGGAACGTGGCGTACGAGAACTGTCCAGCAGGGACTTCTTCCTCAAAACCCTGGACCGTCCGCATTATCCTGACGGTGTCGGCATGGACAATCGCGGCAATCCCATCGACGACCAGGGCAACCGCCTCGACAAGTTCGGCAACCGGCTTGACGATCAGGGCAAACCGATAATGCCGCAACAGCCGCAGCAACAAGTGCGTAACGAAGCGCCCACGCGACAGCCGTAACCGGGCCGATTATCTCGCTGGTGGGCGAAGAACGAAGTTCACCGCGTCCAGATTAGGGCCTGTTTTCGGCGACGGCCGATCCCAACGGATGCTGCCTTTCAGATCCTCCGGCTTGGCGGGTGCCTGCGACAGGCTGATGGTGAAAGCTTGGCTTTCCTTGGGCGCCAGGCGCGGTATCTGCCACTCCGCCACATTGCCTTTGGCCTTCTCGTCCATATGCACGCCTTTGTAGCCATTGCCCGTTGTCCCGGTCACCGTCGCGCCCGCCGGGATGACAATATCAATCGTCAGTCTTTGCGCCGTCAGGCCTTTGCCCGTCTCACCATTGTTGGCAAGGTTGAGGGCATAGGTCGTGCCACCGGACGATGTGAGTTGGGCCTGCAATTCGGGGCGGAAGCCGATTTCATCATGCGCCCAGGTGAAAATCTCACGGAGCTGGCCTTCCGAAAGGCGCAGCGGATCGAAATTGCCCATGCGAAGACGCTGCCCCGGACGCTGCTCTTCAAATTTCGGCATCGCGGTGGTGTGGGTGTAGACCAAATCCTTCATCAGCGGGTAGTCGCCATTGCGTCCGCCAAATGACGCGCGCGGCATATCAAAAGTGGCGCCATGGCATTGCGCGCAACCGGCGGCCATATAGAGCTGCTGGCCATGCGGCGCGTCGGTTGCGACAGGAACCCGCCAAGGACCGGGCTCCGCCGACTTTGGCAAAGTGGCAAAGTAGGCGGCAAGCCCCGCGATCTCCGCGTCACTGAGCTGCTCAGTGGTGAAGGCCGGCATGATGCCCCAGGGCTTTCGCACCGCCTGCTGGAATTGCGCAGCCGACAGTCCGCGGCCGGCAAGATCGGGGCCAAAAGCGCCTTCGCCGCTCTTGCCGTGACAGTTCTTGCAGAAGGTTTGATTGCCTTCCCATAGTGACTTTGCGCCAGCAATATCCGGCGTCCCCTGCGCCAGGACCGGTAACGGCGCGGCTGCCAACAATAGAATTGCGAAAAGTTTTTTCACGTTGCCCCCTACGGTGCTTCCCCAGCAGCCATCCTAACCGAACGATTAACTCCGGCAATGCGTCAGGCCGTTTTTGCGACAAATCTTTACAGTGCAGGCGGGCCGCTTAAGCCACGATCTCCGAGATCGGCTTGTTGGTCTGGTTGGAATCCGTGCCCCAACGGTCGATCGACAGGCCCATGGCCTGCTGAACCGTCAGGCCCACCCGTGCCACGGTGCTGCTGGCGCCCGCATAATGAATGCCGGTCTTCAAACGGCCACTGGCGGACCCGGCCAGGAACATGGGAATGCCGTCCACTGCATGCAGCTTGGCGTTGCTGGTGTCGGTGTAGGCCATCACCAGACTGTGATCCAGCAAAGTGCCGTTGCCTTCCTGAATGCCGTCCAACGCCGCGAGCAAGGTCGCGAACGCTTCCATGCTGTAGGTACTGAACTTCGAAGTGATGGGCTGGTAGCCGACGGTCTCGTCCACCGGTTCTTCATGGGTCGATTGATGGAAGGGCCGCGAATCGCCCGGCACATAGATGGTCGAAGCAGGCTCGGAATAAGCCATGTTGAACACCCGCGTCTGGTCTGTCGCCAGCCCAATCGCCAGCAGCCTGGCCAGGATCGGCGTCACAATCCGCAGATTGGGCACCGACTTGTTCATCGGCATCTCGTCCGGCGCGGCGGGGATATCAACCTTTGCCGTGATCTCCGGGCGCTGCAACTCGACCTCTAAGGTCTTCTCCATTTCCCGCACCGAAGTGAAATACTGATCCAGCCGGGCGCGGTCGCCGGCGCCGACGCCTTTGGCCAGCAGCTTGCGGTCTTCCGCCACCACCGACAGCACGCTTTTCTGCAGCATCACTTCGGGATTGGGTTTCCAATCGCTGTTGGAGGGATCCTGGAAGCCCGGTCCGAACAGGCGGGCGTAAAGACTGAGCGGAGAAACTTCCGGCGGATTGATGTTGCTGCCGCCCAGGCTGGAATAGCTCTCGCGCTTGTTGCCGGAACAGGCGACTTCGATGGAACGGAAACGCGCGCCCTGACTGATAACATTGGCAATGGTCTGATCGATGGTTTGGGCGTCGAACGAAAAATCGGTGCCGGGCGCAATGCCGGTGGTGATCGCCGCGTTGCCGGTCCAATGCTGGATATTGGGCTTGTCATCGACATAAGCGCGAAACCCGCTGAGCAGATTGAACTTGTTCTTATAGGGTTTCAGCGATGCCAGTTGCGGCATGTCTTCGTAATTGGCGCCGGTGGATTTCGGCAGGAACAACGTCTTGGTCAGGCCGCAGCCCCAGAAAAACGTGCCGAAGCGGGTGGGAATCGCACGTCCCGTGGCGGCCAGCGCCTCGCCCTTGCTGTCCAGAAAGCAGTCCAGAAAAGGCAGCGCCACACAGGCCGCCGATCCCTGGAACAAGCCACGCAGCAGAAAACGTCGCGTATGGATCATGGCATCACTCTCACTGGGCTCTCACGGACGATCGTTCATGGACAGTTTCGACGGCGCGCTTTCGGGCGGCGGCGCACTGAAGAATTGCGGACTGGCGACAATGGATTTCAGCAGCGCCGGCAGTCGATAACCTGCGGAGATGAAGCCGTCCAGCAAAGGCTGGATGGTGCGCTTTTCCAGATCCTCATTGTTGGCGCCCACGCCATAGGCATACAATTTGCGCACAAAGCAGGCGGGCACTTTGGGATTGTCATGCAGATATTGCCCAAGCCCCTCGCCACCGGTGAAATGCTTGCCGGTCAGGGTAGCAGAAACGTCGATATCCCGGCCGTCCTCCTTCAGGCGGCGCTCCCCGATGCTGTCGAACTGTTCCAAGGACAGACCGATGGGATCGCTATGGGTGTGGCAGGAGGCGCAAGTGGGCGTGGTGGCATGGGCGTTCAGCCGGTCGCGCACGGTGCGCAATTTGGGATTGCTGACGTCGTTGACGATGGAAAAATCGACATTGGCGGGCGGCGCGGGCGTCGGCTCGCACAAGAAGATGTCCATCAGCGCCACGCCGCGCTTGGTCGGCGAGCTGCGCCCGGGATGGGAGAACATGCCCAACATGGCGGCTTGGGTGACGATGCCGCTGCGTCCCGAATTTTCGTCAAACTCATAGGGCATCCAATCGCCGCTGAGATTGTAGGGAATGTCATAGACCCAGGCGAGCTGCCGGTTGATGAAGGTCTTGCGGCTGGTGAAAAGATCGCGAATGTCGCCGTCTTTTTTCAAGGTCAGATCGATGGTGGTGCGCAGGGTCTCTTCCCGGGCGGCCGCCCCGACCTCATCGCTGTATTTGGGATAAATCGTCGGATCCTTGGTGATGCTGCCCAAGGTGTCCAATTGCAGAAAATCACTGAAGAAGGCCCGCATGCCCGTTTCCAGGCGCGGCGACGCCATCAAACGCGCCGCTTGGGTCTGCACACCGGCATCGCTATCCAAAGCGCCCGAGCGGGCGGCATCCAGCAATTCCGTATCCGGCGTGGTATCCCAAAGCATATAGCTGAGCCGGGCGGCACGGCTGTAGCCATCAAGGCTGTAGCCCTTATCCTTTCCTTGGGGCGCCGCCATTTCCGCGCGGAAGAGAAAATCCGGCGCCGACAACAAGGTCGTCAGACTGTAGCGGATGCCGGTGTAAAAATTCTTGGACAGTTTGGTGGCGGTATCGGCCGCATCCAGTCGCGCTTTCAATTCCTCCGGCGTTAAGGGCCGGCGGAACAGCAACAGCCCATACTTCTCCAATATCTGGCTGGCGCAGCCCCGATCGGGCGCCAAAGCGGTTTTTGGGATGCAGGAGATCAACCGCGCCCGGTTTTTCTCATCCACCACTTGCTTGGCGATGCCGTCGGCCATCTTGGCATAGGCTTCAAAGCCGGCTGGCGTGACCGAGAGGCTGGTGCCGCTGGACGCCAGCAATCCGCCGACGCGACGGTCGGGCTCGAACTTGCCCTGCACCGCGATGTTGGGACCGAAAATATCGGCGATGGAATTGCGATACTGGCTTTCCGTCAGCCTTCTCAGTCCGGAGAGATAAGGGCTTTGGGACGCAGCCCATGCTGGAGCGACGACGAAGAGGCTCAACCCGGTGAGAAAAATCAGCGTCCTTGTCCGGTGTCGCATGGTCCTATCCGGTGTGCTGGCAACGCGTCCCACCTGTTTAGGGCGGCGCAGAGCGGAATATAGGACAACCCCAAGACAGGACATACCGCCGCGAATCGTTCCCATGACGCCTGTCACCCTTAACGCCTATCATTCTGTGTTTGTGCGCCGCAACAAAAGCAGCGGCGCCAAAGCCTTGAGACGTTATATTGTCAGACAATATAAACCCGCGCTAGATGGTGACCCGGACGCAGATCGGATATGATCCGGCAAGCGCCCCATTTTGAGGTTCCGTTGGGATGGCCGCTGTGAAGAAACATTTCCTGATTGCCGCCGCGCTGGTCCTGACCACGGGCCCCGCTTTGTCGGCGCCCTGGGTTCGCGGCTTTGTCGTCGATAATTATGAACCCGCTTTTTATTACGGCGGCCGCAGCGGCACCGAAGAGCCCGGCTCGGATTGCCCCAAGGGCACCATCCAGATCCTGGATTACAAGAAGGTCCTTAAGACCAGTTGGCGCACCGACGCCGAAGTGGAAAAGATCACCCTGCCGGTTTCGGCAGGCGGTCTTGGCGAGCGGATAGTTTCACCGGCGATGCAGCATCGCGGTTTCCGCCGGGACATCGATACTTACGTCAATCCTTTCACCGCGCCTGACGCCGGCATGCAGCAAGTCACCGGCAAAATCGCGGAAGGATTCGATCTGGACGGCAAGGCCGGCACCGGCGGTTTCACCAGTCCGGGCGGCGAGCGCGGCATCGACAATGCTTTTTACCGCGCCTGGGGCTGCATCATGTCCTATCGCGGCACCCCCTATCATGCCTATCTGAGCCAGCGCGCCAACGACAAGATGCTGGACGGGCTTTACACCATGGTCATCCGTTTGACCGGCACGTCAGATCCCATGAATGACGACAACGTCACCATGGAAATCGCCTATTCCCCGGATCATGTGGTCAAGGATCCGATGGGCAATGTGGTCAAGGATGTCTCTTTCCGCGTGGTCAAGACGGAGCAGTACACCAGGCTGAAAGCGCGGATTCGCAACGGCGTACTGGAAAGCGAACAGGCGGACGTTCACATTCCGGCCTTTTCCTGGGGCGAAACCAATCGCGGCGACGCGCTGTTTCAAAAGGGACGCGTGCGTCTGGTGCTGAACAAGGATGGCGGGCTGTCGGGCCTGGTAGGCGGTTACCGGGATTGGCGCGATGTCTACAATCGCGATACCTTCAATGTTCCCTCGGGCGGCGCTACCAGAGAAACCTATTATCACCAGAACCAGATTTCGATGTATTACGCGCTCAAGCGCAATGCCGACGGCATCCCCGATCCCAAAACCGGCCGTAACACAGCGATTTCCGCCGCCTTCCGCCTGACCGCCAGGCCCGCCTTTGTGGTGGACCCGCCGCACCCGCTCACCGCCGACCAACCCCCTTATCCCGGCGGCGACAAAGCCATGACCGAGCGCAAATACTTTCTCCAAGCCACATCTACCCGCGCCATCATGCCCGAGGTAAAGCGGCAGGCGCCGGAAGCCCTAACCGCCAGCAGCGACTCCGGCAAACCCCAGACTCAAGGCGCGGCCGACTATTAGGCTAAAGTTTCATCGCGCGAATGCGATGGTTCTCGGAATCCGCGAGATAGAGCGTGCCGTTGTGGACGCAGACACCATGCGGCCGCGCCAAAGCGCAGGCCAATGGATCGCCTTCCGGCCCCTCGCCGCGCTGACCGGTTCCCACAACGGTTGAAACCGTTCCGTCGGACAAGGAAACCCGGCGGATCACATGGTTCTCGGTATCGGAAATGTAAAGGCTGCGATCGGGCGCATAAGCGATGCCTTTGGGCCCGTTCCAAGTGGAATTGAGCGCCGGTCCGTCATCGCCGCCATAGCCTTTGGCGCCGGTGCCCGCGATATGTTTGAGAAGCTTCCGCTCCGGGTCGAGGCTGAAGACCTTATTCCCCTCGCGCAGGATCAGATACATGGTGCCATCCGGGCCGATATCGATCGAACGCGGCCCATGCAAAGGCGCGGTCAGCGGCGCTTCCTCTGGCGTGTCTTCGATACCGCCATTGCCCGCAAAGGTGGTCAGAATTCCGCTTGTCCCATCGCGGCGGCGCACGCGGTTGTTCTGGATATCGCAGATATAAAGATTGTCGTGGCGGTCCAGCACAATGCTGTGCGGCTGTTTGAGCTCAGCTTGCGCGGCAGGACCTGAATCACCGCTGAAGCCGGGTGTGCCGGTGCCCACCAATGTGGAAATAACGCCTGATTTCCGCTCCACAAAACGGATGACATTGGCGTCACGCTCGGCGATGAACATATTGGCCTTGCTGTCGAAGCGCACTTCATGCGGCGCGCTGAGTTGCGCTTCCCCCGCCGGTCCGCCGTCGCCGGCATGGCCTTTCATGCCGTTTCCGGCCACGGCAATGACCTTGCCTCCTTGCAGTTTCAGCACCCGGTTGCTGCCAAAATCGGCCCAAGTCAGGGCGCCGTCCGGGCCGATCAAAACGCCATAAGGCTGGTCGAGCTTGGCGGTCTTCACCGCCTCGCCATTGCCGGCAAAGCCTTGCGCACCGGTGCCCGCCACGGTGACGATGCGCCGCGCGGCGGCCTGGGCGGGACATTGCATAGCCATGAGCGCCGCACTCGCGCCCAGCACAAAACGGCGTGTCGGATGACGCGTCATGTTGGGTTCCCATCTTATCGGCGCGGCGAACTACAGCCCAGCCAGATGGAAAAAGCGAACGCTATTTCTCGATCGGCACAATGTGCCAGACCCCGCCTTCACCATCGCCATGGGGCGCATTGGGCGCGTCGTGGAACAGGGTATAGACCGGATGACCGCGAT
>Ga0068858_100008230_pt1 | contig 10027 bp, 12 predicted proteins | sample KBSSwiS12_FD_66589 | JGI IMG/M metagenome (GOLD analysis project Ga0068858, IMG submission 66589) | Switchgrass rhizosphere microbial communities from Kellogg Biological Station, Michigan, USA - KBS Switchgrass S1-2 | ecosystem: Host-associated > Plants > Roots > Rhizosphere > Soil ... | reverse complement strand
TTTCTCCATTTCACTTCCTCGACCACGTCCGGGTCGGCCTCTTTGATGAGGCTTCGGACGCGGGCGAGCGTCTGGCCCCGCCAATCACCCAGCCTCTTAATTCTGGCATCGATCAGTCGAGAGGGAGAGTCTGCGCCTTTTGTTTCTTTCGCGCCGCTCTTCGTTTTCTTCATGGTCGCCGCGCCCGATATCCTGGCGCTTGGTACCATCCCGTCTCGTTTCCCCCAAGATGCTTGATGGGCTAAGCCTGGATTACCAGAGCCCGTCGGCGCGATCGAAGCCGCGAGACGAAGAGCGGGAGCGATACGGGGAGGATGCATACGAGCGCTCGGCAGTGCCAAAAGCAAACCACCCACCGCTCTGCACCTGTCCCTGCGATTCGCGATCCTCGCGATACTGTCCCTGCAACTCACGATCCTCGCGCGCCGGCGCGCGGGCCATCACCGGCTTGCTGCTGGCATTCTGAGGACGCGCGATGGGTGTATCCGCAATCATGCGCTCGTCGTTGCGCATAAGCTTCAGCGTCGCGGTGTCGAGGCCGTAGACGTCGTGCCGGAAATTCAGTTGCCCTTGCTTGTCGACGAAGGCGGTCTGATAGGTGACGTGGACTGGAATGGGCTGCTTCAGGTTGATGGTCCGCTCTTGGTCACCATAAAGGCTGCGGATGCGGGCGATGCTGTACCCCTCCGCCGGTTGCGAGAGCGACAGCAGCACCTCGGCATACTTCTCGGGATTCTCAACACGCATGCAGCCGTGACTGAAGGCGCGGCTGTCGCGCGCGAACAAATTCTTGTTCGGCGTATCATGCTGATAGACGAGGAACTGGTTCGGGAAGTTGAACCGGATTCGTCCGAGCGCATTGCGCTCGCCCGGCGGCTGGTAGACGCGGAGCGAGCCGTCGGGGTTATTGCTGACCCTCAACCCGATTCGCTCGAGGGCGCCCGGATCGCGTGCGAGCGCAGGCAGGTATTCGTTCCGAATGATCGAGGGCGGCACGTTCCAGGTCGGATTGACCGTGAGAAATTTCATCGTCTCGCTGAGCAGTGGGGTCGCCAGGTTGCCTGGTTTTCCGACCACGATTTTGGTGTGCCAGACGAGCGCATCGTCTTTGTAGACGCCGAGCGTGTAGTCGGGAATGTTCACGACCACATGAGTTTCGCCGAGGTCGCGTGGCAGCCACCGCCAGCGCTCCATGTTGGCGACGATCGACTCGACGCCATTCTTTTTCTGGCTTCGTTCATCCGCATCCTTGCCGCGATGCTTTTTGGATGCTTCGCGATCCTGAAGCGAGGTGGCTTGCTCGGGGGTGGCAAGTTCTTTCGCGAGCGCGGCTTTGAGGGCCACGAACCCCGGCTGTTGCGGCTCGAAACTCTGCAAGACGACATTCATGTCCGGTGCTGACGCGACCTTATTGAGAACCTCCGCCGGGTCGGCGGCGTGGTCAGGGTAAAGGATCGACGCACTCACGCGCGTGTAGCTCACGCGCCCGGAGCTCGCATGCCTGGCATAGCGCAGGATTGAGCCGGTGAGCTGCAACTCGGCTTTCGCCGCCTGCTCTTCGCTCAGATTTCCGGAGAGGTCGGGCGTCGGATAATCGCGCGGTTCGAGTCCCTCGCTCTTGATGTTGCGAAGAAAAGCGATGGCGCCTTCGGCGCGCTTCAACGCCTCGGGGCTGCCGGTCCAGATCGGTTGGTAATTCCGCGTCTGATAGAAGGCCCCGGCCGCCGTTTGCTCCGGCTTGCGATCGATGAAGCTGGAAAGGCTGCCGCTAACCAGCTCCTGAAGCTTGGACGGAGGCTGCGGCGCCGTCGAAGGTTCCCCCGTTAACGAACCGGGCGACAGCACAGCTGTTCCGGGATCGGACGGCCCGAGCTGCGCTGAAGCGGGCACTGTCATCCCGGCCAGCGCCGCAAAAACGAGGATCGCGGTTTTTTGCATGTTCTTTTCCCAAATGGAGCAAGCTGACAACCGCACGTCGCGCGATTGGTTCAGGCCACCGGTTCCGAATGAATCGCCGAATCGCCGGAACTAATTCCGGTTTCTCGAAATGGCCTCAGTCTCGCCGCGAATAAGCAGGATCGGCTCGTTACGCGCACGGACGGGGGACAATTGGGAGTTTTCTTCATGTCCGTGCGCTTACGCGCCGCTGCCTGCGGCGCTGCAATGATCTGTGGCTGCTCACCCGCAATGGCTCAGTCAGGAATCGCTTCGATCTATGCCTATGCGGGCGAAAAAACCGCCTCCGGCCAAAGAGCCAATCCGGGTGGATTCACCGCAGCACATCGCACGCTGCCGTTCGGAACGAAGGTCACGGTGACCAACAAGCGCAATGGACGCAGCGTGACGGTGCGGATCAACGACCGCGGGCCGTTCGTGCGCGGGCGCATTATCGATCTCACGCCGGCGGCGGCGCGTGCGCTCGGCTTCAACGGTCTGGCGCCGGTAGAGGTCACGAGGGAGTCGGCAGGCTGAGCCAAAAAAAGAGCCCCGCCGAAGCGGGGCTCTCGTTTCGGTTGTTGATTACTGGCTACGCTTTTCGTTTTGCTCGCTCGCGGCCGGGGGCTGCGACGGGCCCGTTTTCTGATCGCTCATTCCAGGCTGCGTGCTCTTCTCGCTGCTGCCCTGACCAGTGGTGGAGCTGCTCGGAGCTGAGCTGCGCTGGTCTTTCGGTGTCGCCGGAGTCGGCTGGGTGTTGCTCGAGCCCTTCTGCTCGGACGGACCCTTTTCCGGTGCCGCGTTTTTCTGCGCCTCCGACGGAGCCGCCTTTTGCGACGAGGATGGCGCCTGGCCAGTCGTGGCCTTCGGATCGGACTTCTGCGCGGCGCCCGAGCTCTGGCCGGTCGTTGACGACGACTGGCTGCTCGACGACGACGAGCTGGACGACGAGCTGCTTTCCGACTTCACCTTGATCTTGCCTTCCAACCCGAGGGCGCTAACGGTGCGCGTGTCGATGCGCCCGTTCGCCTCGAAGCCCCTCTTGCGCTGGAAGCTGGTCACCGCCACGCGAGTTCTCGTGTCGAACACCCCGGTGACGCGTCCGCGCAGGAAGCCTTCGCGGATGAGAACCGTCTGAACCTCGCGGATCTCTGGCTCGCTGAGGTCCACCACGGCCACTGTTGTGCTGGTCGTCGCGCTGCCGACACGCCCACCGCCGCCGAACGAAACGACGTCGACGATCTTGTGGCTGCGGTCCACGAACACGACCTGGTCCTCCACCACGAAGAAGCTGTACTCACGGTAGCGCGGGAAGGCCTCTGTCAGGACCGGGAATGTCGTCACTGACACGATACGGACGTCGCGCGGCACTACCGTGCCGGTATGGATCGAGAAGCTCACGCGATCCACGCGCGGAGCGTTCCGCGCGGACAGAACATCCCGCTGGATCGTCGTGCGCTGCTGGGAGCTGACCTGCACGCCGGCCTGCGACTTGATGCTGGCGCTCGACTCGGTTGAGTTGCTCTGCGTTGCCGAACCGCTCGTCTGGTTCTGCTTGGCGGCATTCGGATCCTGCGACTGCCGGTTCATCGGCTGCGTCTGGGACTTGCTGTCAGACGAGGCCTTGCTGTCGGGCGAGGCTTTGGTGTCGGACGAGGCTTTGGTGTCGGACGAGGCTTTGGTGTCAGACGAGCCTTGGCCGGTTGTCGACTTTTCGGTCTTGTCCTTTGAAGCCTGACCGGTCGTTGACTTCTCGTCCTTTTTGCTGGCCGCGTTCTTGCCCGTGTCGGCCTTGTCCTTGGCCGACTCCTTGGCCTGGCCTTTGGTCGATTTTTCCGCAGGCTTGGCCGAGCTCTTGCTCTTCAGCTCATCCTTATCGGAAGCGCCTTGCCCGGTGGTCGATCTTTCGCTCTTTTCACTCTTCTGAGCCTTGCCCTGCGATCCGTTCATCTCGCGATGCGAGCCGGACGAGTCTGGGGTCATCTGACTGGATGGGGCACCACGGTCGCCCGCGCTGCCGGGACCGTCGCGCATGCCCTGGGCTGATGCCAGGCCCACACCTGCCATCAGTGCGACTGTCCCCATCAATAACGTTTTCAAGTTGCGTCTCATGGTCGTTCCTCTCTGGTCGTTGTTCCGTGACGGTTCGCCCGCCACTTCCAAGGGCAACAGACGCACACGCGATAACGTTCCCGGATTGCCGCGCTTGATTCATGCGGTTCGAGTTCCGGTCTTCATGAACGATTTTTCAGAATACGATGTGCGTGTCGTTTTGACGTAACGAGCTGCACTGCACAGCGGAACCAATGGAAAATCAGCACGTTGCATTGCGTCGGGGGACAACAGGAGGATACCCCTATGAGGCGACTCACCTTGGCCGTTGCAGCCGGCGCGTTGCTGGTTGCGACCCAGGCAAATGCAGGAAGTTTTCCCGTCAATAAGCTGACCGGCGCGGAAACTGGTCTGATCGATACGGTGGCCGTGCAGGTCTACGTGCACGAAGGTCGCCGTTATTGCTTCTATTTCGAAGGCTGGCAGGGGCCGGGCTGGTATCGCTGCGGCTTCGCATGGCGCCGCGGTCTGGGCTGGGGCGGCGTTTACGGCTGGAACAGCTGGAGTTACGGACCCTATGAGCGCCGGCATCATCACCAGGGCAATTGGCAAGATCACCGCCGTGGCGATCGCATCGGAGGCGAGTCCGGCTCGACGCGCAGCAAGTCCAGCGTTGAGACACGCACGCGCACCCGCACCACGACGGGTGCTCAAAGCAACACCCGCGTGCGGAGCACGACCGGCCAGAGCAACAGCCGCGTACGGAGCACGACCGGTCAGAGTAACAGCGGCGTGCGAAGCACGACCGGCCGCGGCGGAGCCGATGTGCAGTCCGGCGGCGGCGCGAAAATACAGGGCGGCGGAAACGCGACCCCGTCAGGCGGCAGCGGCGGCGCCAGTGTTGGCGGCAGCGCCGGCGGCGAAAAGAAATAGCAGCGCTTGATAACAGGATGAACCGCCGCGCTTCCGCGCGGCGGTTTCTTTTTGGCCAATTCGTTGGCCAAAGCTTGCGGCTTTGTGGCGGAGACGTGACGCAACTCTTGTTTGAATCGCCAGCAGGCATTTACGACGCGCGCGCGCATGCCGCATGATACCGGCGCATGGAACGTATGTTGCACTGCGTCTACTGCATGCTGCCGAACAAGCCTATCTACAGCCCAACAACAAGAAGAAACGGGAAACGCCTGTGGAGTCGTCGAACCCAATCAAGGGAGATGATCCATGGCCTACGTCCCATATACAGACGCAACGCGCGACCTCGTCACGGACAAACCTGAGCGTAAGCGCACCGGCTTTTTCCGCCGGCTGGTGAATGCGATGTACGTATCGCGTCAGCTCCGTGTGGCGAGTGTGGCGCGTTATTTTCCCTCGACGACGCGCATGTCGCGCTCGACATTGCCGGTGCCGAGCGCCTTGAGCGCTTCCTTGTAGGCAGGCGTATCGTGGCAGGCGAGCGCCTTGTCGAGGCTGTCGAACTCGATCAGCACCACCCGCTGGTTCATGCCGGACTCATAGGTTTTCGCCGGATTGTTGAGCGCCAGAAAACGTCCGCCGGATGACTCGATTGCCGGCAGCGCGAGCTTAGCATAGGCCTTCCAGGCGTCCGGGTTCGTGATCGAACGATAGGTCACCACCCAATAGGCCTTCGGCATGTCGCGCTCCCCCGTGTCGTTACGTCGGGGCGCAAACTACGGCGCAATTGCCTTGCGCAGCAAGGCCCGCGCATCATCGGTGCCGTCGAGCGGACGCAGCGTACGCCTCACAACCTTCCAGCCGTCCTTGCTGCGCTTGAGCTCCCAGCGGTTCGCCCCGACGCGGTGAATGCGGAAGCCGGTCGTGCTCCCGTGCCCTGACACTTCGCGCGGCGCAGCCTGCCGGTCGGGCGTGATGATCTGCAGATAAGAGAGGGCCACGGCGCTGTCGCCTTTGATCTCGACGCGCGGCAACCCGGCGAAGTGGCAAAGGCCTCCGGCAATCGCGGCCTCGTGTTCGGGTGTTTTCACCAGGGCCCCGATCGTGTCGTTGCCGCGCGCACCCTTGCCGCCGCCGAGATCCATCTCGCCGTCGGCAACGAACGCCTCGCGATAGTAGCGATCCGTTCCGGTGTCGGCGGCGGGCGGATGACTGGCGATGAGATGAAAGATGGCGAGCTTGTCTTCGATCGCGCGCACGCGGTCTTCCAGCGAATCACTCATTTGAATCCTCCAACGTTGGGATCAATTAATCCGGCCATTGGGGTATTTGAGCACAGAACGACGCCAATCGTGATGGAACTAACGGGGACTAATGTCGTTGCGGTCACAAAGTTGCCCGAGTTTCACATGACAAGCCGCACGTCCCCCACAACGCGTAGGCACTGCAACATCGGAGCCGACATGATTCGCACTCTCAGCCTGACAACGATTATGGTTGCGCTTGCCGCCGCCGTCACGCCGGCGTCCGCGCAACGTGTCGCGAGCGATGCCAACGGCAATCTCGACTCGTTGATCGCCCGCCATGCCGCGGCGAACAACGTTCCGGAAGACCTGGTGAGGCGCGTCATCAAGCGTGAGAGTGGCGGACGCCCGCACGTCGTCAGCGCGGGCAATTACGGCCTGATGCAGATCAAGCTGCCGACTGCCCGGTCCATGGGCTACACGGGCACCGCCGCCGGCCTGCTCGATGCCGACACTAATATGACTTATGCGGTGAAGTATCTTGCCGGCGCGTATCGTGTCGCCGGCGGAAATTCGAATCGCGCCGTGCACTACTACGCGGCCGGATATTATTATGCCGCCAAGGCCAAAGGCATGCCGATCGGTCAACCGGACCAGGGGCAGGCGTCGTTTGCGTCAACCGCATCGGTGAACGACTTCAAGTTCAGCTCTCAGGAGAAAGTCCGGGGTGCGCGTTCGAACGGCGTAAGCATCGCGTCGTCCTCAAGCCTCTACAGCGGCCGTCTCGATTATTATTGAGCGACCGTTCCGATCAGTACCAGTGCTGACGCAGCATCGGGTAGGGCTCGGTCGGGGCCTGCAGGTGGTAGTCATAAGCCGGCTGCTGGTACTGACCTTGCGCTGACTGCGCGCCGTAGCCGCGCTGTTGGTACTGCGCTTGATATTGTCCCTGCGCGATCTGCCGTGTGCCGGGCGTTTGCGGATTGCGATTTTGCTGTCCGCTGAACAACGCCTCGAAAAGATTCAATGGACGCTGCGGCGCGCTGACCGCTCTGGCACGGCGCGGCCGTTGTGCGACCCGCCGCCGGGTGTCACGCGGCTGCGGCTTCGCCCGCTCCTTGGTCAGTTCTTTGGTCTGCTCCGGCTTTCCCTCAGTTGAGTTCGTCTGCTCCGGCGCCACCGGCAAGCCGGGCGCAGACACTTCGCCAGTCTCCACGGGAATGCTCACATTCGGCGTCTCGGTCGCGGCCGGCTCTTCGGGATCCGGATCGGACTGGGTACGGTCGGCCGGAAGCCCGGCGACCTTCGGCTCTTCCGCAGTTGGCGCAGCCGGCGCTGGCTCGATCGCAGCAGGTTCAGCAGGAGGGGGAGCGGTCCGCGTCGGCGTGTCGGGCAAGTCGCGCAGGCGGTTGAGTTCGTCGGCGCGCTTGAGCGCGGCCATGATCAGAAATTGCCGCGTCTCCGGATGGTGGCCGACGTCAACGAGCGCGCCTCTGGCCGGCGCCATCGCTGTGTTCAATGGCGAGCGCGGTCCGTCCGGCGGGTTGAGCGCCAGGAACAGGATAAAAATGGCGAGGAGTACGCCGCCCACTGGTAGGATACGGAGGATTGGCAGCATCGTACCGTGCTTAACTGAGTCGGGAACAATACCAAAGCCGGTTCCCGCGTTTGCCCGCAGCACACCGGCGCATGAGGCATTTTTGCCACGGGACCGTCATCCGACTGTCATGACAGGGCCGTGACAGAAGGAATCCGCATTGCTAGGAAGCGGTTCCGAAAAAATACCGCGGGGAAACATCATGATGAAGAAGCCGAACTGCCCGGTCATCGCGATCGAAGAACACTATTGGGACCCGGAACTTGCCAAGCATTTCACAGGGCCGGAGGCGGGACGGGGCAACGAGACCGACCAGCGGCTTTTCGACCTCGGCAGCCTGCGCCTCAAGGAAATGGACGAGGCCGGCATCGACGTTCAGGTGCTGTCGCACGGCGCCCCTTCGACCCAGAAACTCGGCGCCGACATCGCGGCCGACCTGACCCGCCAGGTCAACGACCGGCTCGCCAAGATCTGTACCGCCAACCCTAAGCGTTTTGCAGCCTTCGCGGCACTTCCGACCGTGGACCCGAAGGCCGCCGCCGATGAACTCGAGCGCGCTGTCACCAAGCTCGGCTTCAAGGGCGCGATGCTGCACGGCATGTCGAACGGCGAGTTCCTCGACCTGAAGAAATTCTGGCCGATCTACGAGCGCGCGGAGAAGCTCGACGTGCCGATCTATTTTCATCCGTCGCTGCCGAACGCGACGGTGACGGAGATCTACTATCAGGATTACGCCAAGGACTTCCCGCTGGTGGTGCGCCCCGCCTGGGGCTACACGGTTGAGACGGCGACCCAGGCGATCCGGCTCGTTTTGTCGGGCCTGTTCGACAAGCATCCAAACCTGAAGGTCATCCTCGGCCACTTCGGCGAGACGCTGCCGTTCCTGCTGTGGCGCATCGATTCATCGCTCAAGCGGCCCGGCCAGAAGGCGATGAGCTTCCGCGATATCTTCTGCAAGAACTTCTACATCACCACCAGCGGGTTCTTTTCCGATCCCGCGTTGATCTGCTGCATGCTGGAGATGGGCGCGGATCACATCCTGTTCGCGGTCGACTGGCCCTTCGTGATGAATCCGCCGGCCGTCGAATGGATGCAGAACGTGTCGATATCGGATTCCGACAAGGTAAAAATCCTCAGCGGAAACGCGCAGCGTCTGTTGAAAATGTGATCAGGCGACCGGGTGCTGGCGGTAGTAGTCCGCGTCGGCGGCGGACTGCTTCCATTCCTTATTGCCCCGCCAGTCGACATGGTGCGCCCGCATGTCGGCGCCGTAGCGCACGCGGAATAATAGAGTGCGTGCCGGTCCGTTCGCATATTCGTGCACCTCGCCGGGCGGGTGGACGATGAATGCACCTGGTGTCACCGCGACGGTCTGTTCCGGAGTGCGCATCGTGCCGCCACCCGAGAAGCAGAAGTAGATTTCGGTCGCCTCGGGATGACAGTGGTAGGGGCTGACCTGGCCGGGCTCCCAGCAGGCGACGGTCACGTCGCCGTCGGCCACCTTGCCAAGGATTTTCTCAACGTGATGCCTGGGATTCCACTGCTGTTCGCGTTCAAGGCTGAAGACATGCATGGCGATAACGCTCCGGCGGATCGTTATTAGCCTAGCAGGAGAGGGCGGCGTTGCGCATCAGCCGCACACGTTGATAGAAAGGCCATTCGGGCCCGTAGCTCAACTGGTTAGAGCCGACCGCTCATAACGGTCTGGTTGGAGGTTCGAGTCCTCCCGGGCCCACCACGCAGTCCTGCGTTTGCATAGATTTCCTGATAGGGACCAAGAATGCGGCCAGTTAGCGGATTTATTATCCGCGTTGCTGTCTCCGAAGAGACTGTTTCCGGGCGAGCGGGCGATTTTGGCCGCACTGTCTCTGGGCCGCTGAATTCCGTTTCCTGGCAAGTAAGACCGGGTGGCGAGAGACCGGTTCAACGGGGCGATTAGGGCGGAGCCAGACCGAGCACGCGGTATTGGCGCGACCATTCAGGCGGAAGTTCACAAAGACGCGTGACACCCATTCCATAGGGCAGACGACCTTCGATGGCTGCCTTGACGAGGTCGGGTGCAAGGAATGCGAGCGAGATCGTCATGTTGACCTTGCGCACACTGCAGTCTTCTCGCCGCGCGATCGCTTCAGCGTTGATTGCCGGTTTGGTCATGAGCTCGCTCAACCACCGTCGTCCGTTGGCAATTGAGGCGATGAGGAGGGCGCGGTTCTCTGACCGCATCGGGCGCGTGGGATGAGAGGATGGTGTCTCAGGCAACAGGATTTCGCGTTGGCGAGTGGATGAT
>Ga0068858_100008228_pt1 | contig 10029 bp, 11 predicted proteins | sample KBSSwiS12_FD_66589 | JGI IMG/M metagenome (GOLD analysis project Ga0068858, IMG submission 66589) | Switchgrass rhizosphere microbial communities from Kellogg Biological Station, Michigan, USA - KBS Switchgrass S1-2 | ecosystem: Host-associated > Plants > Roots > Rhizosphere > Soil ... | reverse complement strand
CCGATCATCGTCGACTTCTGGGCCGAGTGGTGTGGGCCGTGCAAGATGATCGCCCCGATCCTCGACGAGATCGCCACCGAGCAGGTCGGCAAGTTGAAGGTCGCCAAGCTCAACGTCGACGACAACCCCGACGCCGCCCGGCGCTTCGACGTGATGAGCATCCCCACGCTCATCGTCTTCCAGGACGGCCAGCCCAAGAAGCGCCTCGTCGGCGCCAAGGGCAAGGGCCAGCTCCTCGAGGAGCTCGCCGAGTTCCTCTGATCCTGCCGGCAACGCCACCCGGCGCCCGCCCCTCCTGTGGGGCGGGCGCCGTCGCGTCCAGGCCCCTGACCAGGGGGAACCTTAGTTATCCACAACCTTTGGCACAGGTTGTGGGTAGCTGAACCAAAGGGTTAGCCGCCGAAGCCTCACCCTCCAGTCGAGGGCTCCGTCATCGCCCGGTAGATGCGCTCGAGGTCATCGAGGTCGGCGAAGTCGATGACGACCTTGCCGCTCGCCTTCGCGGTCTCCTGGACCTTGACCCGAGTCGCCAGGTGCTCGGACAGGAGCTGCTCGAGCTCGTGCATCCCGGCCTGGCGCAGCCGAGGCGCCCGGGAGCCACCGGCGTCGGCCGGTGCGGAAGGATCGAGCTCGCTGCGGGCGCGCACCGCGTCCTCGACGGCTCGGACCGACATGCCCTCCTGCACCGCCTTGCGGGCGAGCGACTCCTGGAAGGCCCGATCGGGCGTGCCGAGCAACGCTCGAGCGTGGCCCGCGGACAGGGACCCCTCGGCCACCAGCTTCTGGATGGTCGGCGGCAACTGGAACAGCCGCAGCATGTTGGTGATCGTCGTGCGGCTCTTGCCGACCCGGTTCGCCAACGTCTCGTGGGTCATCTGGAAGTCCTCGAGGAGCTGCTGGTACGCCGCCGCCTCCTCGAGCGGGTTGAGGTCCTGGCGGTGCAGGTTCTCGACGACCGCCTGCTCCAACGACGACAGGTCGTCAGCGGCCCGCACGAGCACCGGGATCATCGGCAGACCCGCCCGCTTGGCGGCCCGCCACCGACGCTCGCCGGCGATCAGCTCGTACTCACCCTCGCCGACCTCGCGCACGAGCACGGGCTGGAGGACGCCGAGCTCGCGCACCGACGCCGCCAAGGCGCTCAAGGACTCCTCGTCGAAGTGCCGGCGCGGTTGATGCGGGTTGGGCCGCACCGCCGTGACCGGGACGTCGCGCAGCGCCGAGGTCGATGCGCCGCCGGAGCCGACGGCCTCCGGCGGGATGAGCGCCCCGAGTCCCCTACCGAGCCCGCTGCGGCGCGCCACCGCTCACCTCCTTGGCCAGCTCGCGGTAGGCGATGGCCCCTCGCGAGGTCGGATCGAACGCGATGATCGGCTGCCCGTAGGAGGGCGCCTCCGACAGGCGCACCGTGCGGGGCACGACGTTGCGGCACACCTTGTCGCCGAAGTGGGTCCGCACCTCCTGGACCACCTGGTCGGAGAGCTTGGTGCGGGCGTCGTACATCACGCAGATGATGGCCGAGACCTCGAGGGTGGGGTTCAGGTTCTTCTGGACCAACGCCACGTTGCGCAGGAGCTGGCCGAGACCCTCGAGGGCGTAGTACTCGCACTGGATCGGCACCACGACCTCGGTCGCCGCCGCCAGCCCGTTCACCGTCAGCAAGCCCAGCGACGGCGGGCAGTCGATGAGGACGAAGTCGTAGTCGTCCACCGCCGCCTCGATGGCCCGCTTCAGGCGCAGCTCCCGGCTGAAGGCGGGCACCAGCTCGATCTCGGCGCCGGCCAGGTCGAGGCTGGCCGGGGCCACGAACAGGTTGCGCACCGAGGAGGGCTCGACGCAGTCCTCGAGCGGGACGTCGTTGAGGATGACGTCGTACATCGACGTCTGCATGTTCCGGGGGTTGAGTCCCAAGCCCGTCGATGCGTTCCCCTGGGGGTCGAGATCGCAGACCAGGACCCGGTAGCCGAGCTCGGCCAGGCACGCCCCGAGGTTGACCGCCGTCGTGGTCTTGCCCACGCCCCCCTTCTGGTTGGCCACCGCCAGCACGCGCGGCAGGGGGCGCACGAAGGGAGAGACTGGCGCGTCGACCTGGACCACGGGCGGGGGCTCCAGCGGCTCGGGCAGATCGAGCTCGCCGTCCGTCACCGTCGGCAGGTGGATCCCGACATCGCCCTCCGGCGGGGTCGCCGCCGGCGCGGGAGGTGCGGGAGCGGGCACCGGTGGCTCGTCGACCACGACCTCGGTGCGCAGGCGCTCGAAGATGGCGCGACTGCGCTCAGCAGGATCGTCGGACAAACCCTCAACCACGGGCGCCATCGTCGCGGGCGCGGCCCGAGAACGCAAGCACACGTTTCACGTGGAACGTCGCCCCGGCACCTGGCAGCCCATGTTCCACGTGAAACGTCACGTCCAGAGCGGGCGCTTCCGGGGCACGCCGGAACGGCGCGGGTAGAGGGTCGGGCACACCGCCACTTGCCGCAACCGGACGAACGCCGGCGGGCCGACGAGCGTCGCTTCGAGTCGCAGGCCCAGGACGTCGAGGCCGCCCTCCGCCCAGCGCTGCCCTTCCGACGCGGGCGGCTCGCTCACGACGAGCGCCCCCCCGACCCGCAGGAACGGCGCCGCACATTCGGCGGTCACCGGCGGCGGTCCAAAGCCTCGCGCCACCACCACGTCGGCCTGCCCCCGCAGGGTGGCGTCCCGGCCGGCGTCCTCGGCCCGCGCCGTCCGCACCGTCACCCGATCGGCGAGTCCGAGCCGCGCCACCGCGTCGTCGAGGAACGCGGTCCGGCGAGCCATGGCGTCCACGAGGACCCATCGCGACCCCGGGAGCAGGCGGGCGAGGACGAGCCCGGGGACACCACCCCCGCTCCCGAGGTCGACGGCAACGCCCACCGGCCCGTCGATGGCGGCGAGGAACGCTTCGGCATGACGCCGCTGATCCTCGATGGGACCAGGCCCGAGGAAGCCGAAGGCCCGGGCGTCGGAGAGGACGTCGTCGAGTGGGTCAGGCCTCATCGGGCACGACGACCACCCGGCGGCGAGGTTCCTCGCCCTCCGAGATGGTGTGCACGCCGTCGATCGTGTTGATCGTGTCGTGCACGACCTTGCGATCCGCCGCGCCCATCGGCTCGAGCGACGTCGGGGTGCCGGCCGCCAGGACCTGGTCGGCGATCTGGCGGCTGAAGCGCTCGAGCGCCTCCCGCCGGCGCTCGCGGTAGCCGCCGACATCCACCCGCAGTCGGGCGCCGCCGGGGCCATCCTTTTGGAGCATGGCGCGTGCGAGCTCCTGGATCGCCTGCAGGGTCTGGCCCTTGGGGCCGATCAGCAGCCCGAGATCGGCGCCGTCGACCTGCGCCTCGAGGGTCTCCTCGTCCACCGTGGCCACGGTGACCGTGCCCTCGGCGTCGAACGCGTCGACGAGCCCCTCGAGGAAGGAGCGGACGTTGGCCGCCTGGGTCTCCAGATCGATCTCGTCCACGGGGGTCGCTCCTGTCGTCTCGGGCTCGGGGGCGGGGGCCGCGGTGGCGCGGTTCCCCCGGGGGCGGCCGGTCGGAGCGGCCTTCTTCGGCGCCTCCTCGGCCGCGGGCGGCGCGTCGCTGCCACCGGACTTCCGGCGGCGGTCGCGACGCTCGACCTTGGGTCGAGGTCGGGTCGGCCGCACCCGGGCCCGCACGCGAGCCTCCTGGCGCAGCCGGCCGAAGAGCCCGCTCTTGGGCTCCTCGAGGACCTCGAACTCCGCGTCCTGCTCGTCGACGCCGAGCTGGTCGAGCGCGGCATCCTTCGCCTCTTCGACCGTTCGTCCGGTCGTCTCCACCCACTCCACGAATTACTTCCTCTTGCGCTTCTTGTTGCTCTGGTTGCGGGCTGCGGCCGACCCGGACGGCGTCGTCCGGCTCGGGGGCGTGGCCTTGCCGCCGGCGGCGGGCTTGGACGGGGGCGACGACGGCGTCGGCTTGATGATCGTGGCCTGACTGCCGCCCTCGCCGAACTCCAGCACCGTGATCAGGGCCTGCTGGCCCACGCGCACGATGTTCGACACGACGAAGTAGATGACGACGCCGGCCGGGATCGAGATCGTGATCGGCACCATGATGAACGGCACGATCCGGCCCACCATCTGCTGCTGGGGGTTGGCGGCCGCGGCACTGGGGTTGCGGCCCGAGATCTGCCGTTGCTGGTACCAGGTCGTGATGACCACGATGGCGACCATCACGAAGTAGGGCAGTCCCGTCCCGAACCCGTCCTTCAGCGCCGTGAGGGCACTGCGGGACAGATCGATCCCGAACGACTTCATCGAGGTGGCGCCGTGGAGCGCCCGGTACAGATCGCTCGTGTGGTCGAGGTACTTCGGGGCGAATTTGCCGTCCTTGCCGATCTGGGTGAGTCCGTGCAGGATGCGGTAGAGCACGAAGAACACCGGCATCTGCAGCAGCATCGGCAGGCAGGAGGAGAACGGGTTGACGTTGTTGGCCTGGTAGAAGGCCATCATCTCCCGGTTGAGGGCTTCGCGATCGCCCTTGTACTGGGCCTGCAGCCGCTTGAGCTCGGGCTGCAGGCGCTGCATCTTGATCATCGAGCGCGTGCTCTTGATCGACAGCGGGGTCAGCACCAGCATGATCCCCAGCGTCAGCAGGATGATCGCCCCGCCGTAGGACGGCCACAGCTGGTAGCAGTACGCGAGCAGCTTGGCCAGGAAGTCGAACATCTAGCTTGCCCTCCGTTCGGGCACGGGATCGAAGCCGAAGCGCCCCCACGGATGGCATCGGCCGAGACGACGGACAGCGAGTAGGCCACCGCGCAGCGCACCGTGCTGCTCGAGCGCCTCGATGGCGTAGGCCGAGCAGGTCGGGTGGAAGCGACACGGCGACGGCCGCCCGCCGCGCGCGAGCTGCCAGCCCCGGCAGACGGCGCGCAGCAACCGGGCCAGCGGGCTCAGCCGGGCAGTTCGCTCAGAACCGTGCAAAGCGTGCGTCGGAGATCTCCGTGATCGAGGGTGGCGACGGTGGGGTCCACACCGATGAGGTAGGTGCCGGGGCGCAGGTCGGGGGCAAGCTCCACCACGATCGCACGCAGGCGGCGCCGCAGACGGTTCCGCGTCGCCGCGTTCCCGACCGGGCGGCCGATGGCGTAGGCGACCCGAGGCGGGTGACCACCCGGATCCGGCAGCCAGGTGACGCTGAGCCCACCGCTTCGCGACCGGCGGCCCCGCCGGCGCAGCTCGCGGAAGGTGGCCGCGTCACGTACCCGCCAGACCGCGGCGGCCATGACCTAGGCCGACAGGCGGTGACGGCCCTTGCGCCGGCGGGCCTTCAGGATGGCCTGACCGGCGCGGGTGGACATGCGGTGCCGGAACCCATGGTTCTTGGCCCGCTTGCGGTTGTTGGGCTGGAACGTGCGCTTCACGAAGCGTCCTCTCTGGAAAAACGGGGGTGGTGCGGCGCGGCAGACCGGGCGCCGCGATCCGCGCCTGCGCGAAAGGGTAGAGGGGCGGTCGCCATCGCAGCAACCGGCCGACTGACCCTTGCGCCGCGCCGGTTGGCCGGTGGTACCGTGCCTCCTCCGGCCGCCGTGCGCATCTGTCGCAGGAGAGGCCGTCGCAACGTTTTTCCACAGTTGTGGATCCCGCTGTGGGTACCTGGGACGGCAAGGAGGCAGAGGCGCTGGTGGGTGACGCGGAGCAGCTGTGGAGCGCCTGCATCGGATCCCTCCGGAACCGGGTCCCAGACGCCGTTTGGAGCAGTTGCTTCCAGCCCAGCGTGGGGCGGGCGCTGACCGAGCAGCGGCTCACGGTCGCGGTCCCGAGCGTGCTCGTGAAGGAGCGCCTCGAGAGCCGCTGGTTGCCGACCGCGCAGGAGGCCCTCGCCGAGGTCGGCTCCCCCGACGTCGAGCTCACGTTCGAGGTGGCGCCCAACGCCAGCGCCGACGAGCTCTTCCCGGGCGCCGGCAGCGCCCCGCTCGAACCACCCAGCCCGCTCGTCCCGTCGCTGGCGCCACCGCCCGAGGAGCCCCGGCCGACCGGCTTCAACCCGCGCTACACGTTCGAGGCGTTCGTCACCGGCGCGTCCAACCGCTTCGCCCATGCCGCCGCCCTCGCCGTGGCCGAGACCCCGGCCCGGTCGTACAACCCGCTCTTCATCTACGGCACCGCCGGGCTGGGCAAGACGCACCTGCTGCACGCCATCGCCCACTACGTGCACCAGAACTACCCGGCCTACAAGGTGCGCTACGTCTCGACCGAGGCCTTCCTGAACGACTACGTCGAAGGGATCCGCTCCAACTCGATGGCGGGCTTCAAGAAGAAGTACCGCGACAACGACGTCCTCCTGGTCGACGACATCCAGTTCATGGAGGGCAAGGAGGGGCTCCAGGAGGAGTTCTTCCACACGTTCAACCAGCTCCACGGGGCCAACCGCCAGATCGTGCTGTCCTCCGATCGGCCGCCCCGCGCCATCGCCACCCTCGAGGATCGGCTCCGGAGCCGGTTCGAGTGGGGACTGATCACCGACATCCAGCCCCCCGATCTCGAGACCCGTCTCGCCATCCTGCGCAAGAAGGCGGAGCGCGAGCCCACCCACGTCCCCGACGACGTGCTCGAGTTCATCGCCACCCACGTCACCAACAACATCCGGGAGCTCGAGGGCGCCCTCATCCGCGTCTCGGCCTTCGCCAGCCTCAACCGGGCGCCGCTGTCGGCCGAGCTCGCCGCCGAGGTGCTCGGCGACGTCCTGTCGGACAACCAGCCCCGCGTGATCACCGCCAAGGTCATCCTCGAGGCGACCTCCAAGATGTTCGGCTTCCCGATCGAGGAGCTCCAAGGCAAGAGCCGCCGGCGCCCGCTCGTCACCGCCCGTCAGGTCGGCATGTACGTCTGCCGGGAGATGACCGACCTCAGCTACCCCGCCATCGCCCGCGAGTACGGCGGGCGCGACCACACCACGGTGATCCACGCCGTCGAGAAGATCGGCGCCCTGATGAAGGAGCGCCGGCAGATCTACGACCAGGTCACCGAGCTCATCCAGTCGCTGAAGTCGGGCTGACCGTGGCCACGCGCGCCGTAGCCCGTGTGGATACCACCTGCGCGCGGGGACAAAGTTGTGCCCCGCCTGTGGACAAGGTGTGTGCAGTGCGTGACTCCCCACAGGCGAATCGTGGGGATCCGTCGAGGCCCCGTGGCCCTGTGGGAACCTGGGGATGACGCCGGGACGACGAGAAGGGGCGTGACCAGGGCGGACGCGCACTTGTCCACGATCCACAGCCCTTACTGTTGTTACTAGATAGATCTCTGTAAAAGACAATGATGATGGAAGGAAAGGACCGACGGTGAAGTTCCGGTGTGAGCGTGACGTGCTCGTGGAAGCACTGGGCACCGCCACGCGGGCGGTGGCCAGCCGGGGCGGCGCGTTGCCGGTCCTCTCCGGGGTCAAGGCCGAGCTCGCCGGCGATCGCCTCACGCTCTCCGGCAGCGACCTCGACCTCACGATCCAGGTGTCGGTCTCCGTGGCCGGCCAGGAGGACGGCGTGGCCGTCGTGCCCGCCCGCCTGGCGGCCGACATCGTCCGTGCCCTCGAGCCCGGCGCGGTGCACATCGAGACCGAGGCTGACGAAGCGCGGATCTCCTCCGGGCGCTCGCAGTTCGCCGTTCGCCTCCTGCCGGCGGAGGACTTCCCACGCCTGGCCCCGACCGTGGGCGACGAGGTGACCCTCGACGCCGCCGCGTTCGCCGAGGCGCTGCGGCAGGTCGTCCGGGCCGCCAGCCACGACGACGCCCGGCCCATCCTCACGGGCGTGCTGATGGCGGCCGAGGGCGACGGGTTGCGCCTCGTGGCCACCGACTCCTACCGGCTCGCCGTGCGCGACCTCCGGGGCACCACGGTGCTGCGTGAGGGTCAGACCGTGCTCGTGCCGTCGAAGGCCCTGGGGGAGCTGACGCGGGTCCTGTCCGGCGCCGAGACGGTGACGTTGCAGCTCGGCGAGCGCGACGCCACGTTCGTGGTCGGCGACACGCACCTGACCACCCGACTGATCGAAGGCGAGTTCCCGAACTACCGCCAGCTCATCCCGAGCACGCACCCGAACCGGTTGATCGTCGGGCGCGAACCGCTGCTCGACGCCCTGCGCCGCGTGAAGCTCCTCGCCCGCGAGGCGACCCCCGTGCGCATCACGCTGAAGCCCGAGGGCATCGAGCTCACCGCCATCACCCAGGACGTCGGTCAGGCCCACGAGGACCTCGATGCCAAGTACGAAGGCGCCGAGATGGTGATCGCGTTCAACCCCGAGTACCTCGCCGACGGCGTCGAGGCCGTCGAGGGCGACGAGGTCACCCTCGAGACGGTCGATGCGTTGAAGCCGGCGGTGGTCCGGTCGGTCGAGAGCCAGGACTACCTCTACCTGCTGATGCCCGTCCGGGTGTCGTGAGCGGGTGCGCGTCACCCACCTCTGGCTGACGGACTTCCGCAACTACTCGTCGGCCGAGCTGGTCCCGGCGGCCGGGCTCACGGCGATCGTCGGGGCCAACGGCGAAGGCAAGACCAACCTGTTGGAGGCGGTCGGCTACCTGGCGACGCTGTCGTCGTTCCGCGGCGCGCCGGGCGATGCGCTCGTGCGCGCCGGATGCGCGATGGCGGTGGTGCGCGCCGAGCTGGAAGCAGAGGGTCGCACGTCGCTGGTCGAGGCCGAGCTGCACGCGGTGGGCCGTGACCGCGTGCTCGTGAACCGTCAGCCGCTGCGGCGCACGCGCGACCTGCTCGGCACCATGCGCGTCACCGTGTTCTCGCCCGACGACCTCGCGCTGGTGAAGGGCGGGCCCGCGGAACGACGTCGCGTGATCGACGACACGTTGGTGGCGTGCGCGCCGCGGCACGACGCGACGCGCAGCGACCTCGATCGCATCCTGCGGCAGCGCACGACGTTGTTGAAGCAGGCGGCCAGCTCCGTGCACGGGGGATCACGACGGCTCCCGCCGGACATCGAGGCGACGCTCGACGTGTGGGATGCCAAGCTCGCCGAGGTGGGTGAGGTGCTCGGCGCGGCGCGCCAGAAGCTGATCGACCGGCTCGAGCCGGTGGTGGCGAAGGCCTACGACGACGTCGCCTCGACCGCCGCGCAGGTGACCGTGTCGTACGAAGCGCCGTGGCGCGCCGACGGTCTCGCGGCCGCGCTCGCCGCGGCCCGCCACGACGACGTGCGGCGAGCGGTCACGACCGTCGGACCACACCGCGACGAGCTGAGGTTGACGATCAACGGGCTGCCGGCGCGCACGCACGCGTCGCAGGGAGAGCAGCGGTCGCTCGCGCTGGCGTTGCGGCTGGCGACGCACGAGGTCGTCACCGAGGTGACCGGCACCACGCCGGTGCTCCTCCTCGACGACGTGTTCTCCGAGCTCGACCCCGATCGGAGCCACGCGCTGCTCGAGCACCTACCCCCGGGCCAGGCCCTGCTGACCACCGCCGGCCCATTGCCGAGCGGCGTTGATCCCGAGTTGGTCGTGCGCGTCCGCGGCGGGATGCTGGCGACGTGAGCCCCCGCTGGAAGCCGTTGCCGGGGGAGGTCCCGGAGCCCCGGTCGGTGGGGGAGTCACTCGATCGCGTCGCGGCGTCGCTGGGCCTCGATTCGAGCCTGGTCACCCGCTGGGCCGAGCTGGTGGGGGAGTCCGTCGCCGAGCACACCCGCCCCCGCGCGCTGCGCGACGGCACGCTGGTGGTGGCCGTCGACGATCCGGTGTGGGCGACCCAGCTGCGGTGGCTGGAGTCCGATCTCCTGGCCCGTCTGGGGGACGTCCTGGGGCCGGCGCGCGTGACCCGGATCGAGGTCCGGGTCCGGGGCAATGTCACACCTGACTGGTAGACTGGCGACATCGCGAATTCGGCCGCTGACCAGCACTTTTGCCTCGCGCCGACCGTTCGCCGAACCCCTCGTCCCTCCACCGGAAAGTCGCGGCGTGGCCCAGAGCACCACTGAGTCCTACGGCGCCAAGGACCTCCAGGTTCTCGAAGGCCTGGAAGCGGTCCGGAAGCGCCCCGGCATGTA
>Ga0068858_100008226_pt1 | contig 10030 bp, 11 predicted proteins | sample KBSSwiS12_FD_66589 | JGI IMG/M metagenome (GOLD analysis project Ga0068858, IMG submission 66589) | Switchgrass rhizosphere microbial communities from Kellogg Biological Station, Michigan, USA - KBS Switchgrass S1-2 | ecosystem: Host-associated > Plants > Roots > Rhizosphere > Soil ... | reverse complement strand
AACACGAACGTCGGAGATGACGAAAGCCAGACCTCGAAGACCGCCACCCGCACCTGGATCGGCGCCGCCATTGGCGCCATCATCGGCGCCGCCACCGGTGGCGGCAAGGGAGCGGCGATCGGCGCGGCCATCGGCGGCGCCGCGGGTGCCGGCTCGGTGTTCGTCCAGGGGCGCGACGATCTGAATCTCGAACCTGGATCGGAGTTCAGGATCCGGGCCTTCGGCCCTCGGTAGCGTGCCTTTGGCAGGTAAGCAGGTGAGCAGGTAGGCCGGGGCAGGTGGGATTCCTACCTGCTCCCCACCCGCCTATCCTTCTTACCTGCCTACCTGCCTAATTCCCGTCGATGTCGTCGTTCGGATTGTTGCGTCCGGGAATCGGGCGCGCGCCGGCATCCAGGTTCTGTTGGATGCTCTTCCGCTTCCGAGTGATCCCCTTCTTCGCGTCCGCGGCGATGGCCGCGTCCTCTTCACGCTCGGCGCTCAGCGAGTGCGGGAGCATGTAGTTGCCTTCGTGACACTCGTACGGCAGCAGCTCGTAGCCGGGAGGCGACGAGAGCGGCAGCGAGATCGTGAACGGCTTGCTGTAGGTCTTGGGATCGTCGACGTGCACCTCGTACCGCAGCTCGTCGCCGTCCACCCGGGTGATCCGCTCGGTGATCTTCAGGTCGGCGCTGTGCCGCAGACCGTTGCCGTTGCCGCCGCCGATGCTCGTCTTGTCGGTGAAGTTGGTGGTTTCGATCACCAGCGTGTTGCCTTCCCAGTGGCCGCGCGAGTCACCGAGATACTGCCGGATGTTCGACGTGAGATGCGGCCGGCCGTCGGTGTAGATGACCCGGGTGTCGTGCACCATCTCGTAGCTCAGCACCACCATGCCCGGTGCCTGCACGATACGGTTTCCGTTGCCATACACGACCGGCATGATCGAGCCGACGATGCCGCGCGTGATGCAGCGGTCGTAAAGCGTGAAGTCCTCGGGCGTGTTGAACGGCCCCTCACCAAAGCTGCCGCGGTCGCGCGGCGCCGCGCGCTTCTGCGCCTCGGCCGTGAACGCCGGCGTGCGCCCGGTTTCCGGTTCGATGACGAGCGACGTCTGTCGGTACGACTTCGTCTTCCACGCGTCGTCGTTCCTGAAGATGCTGACGGCGTTCTCGCCACCCTTCCGCCGCTTCTCGTCCGCTTTCTGCGCCTCGGCAAACTCCTCGTCGCTGAGCATCGCGCGCGTGCCGAACTTGTCGGGCCGTTCACGCGGAATGCCGAGCGCGGCATCGCTCGTCCACACGCCTTGCAGATCCGGCTCGCCCCACGTCGTCTTGGGCGAGGCGAAGTTCTTGGCCGGCGCGGCCAGCTGAGCGGAAATCGCTTTCGACGCCTCGGTCTGCGCCAGGGCGACGGACGCGGAACTCATGGCGATGGCCGCCGCGGCGGCAGTCACGGCAAACTGTGCTCGGCTCATCTGGGTCTCCTGAGGATGACGATGGCCGGCATTGTACGGCGTTTCCTTCCAGGCGGGCACGAGCTTTGCTGACGCCGTGCCCATGACACGCAAAGACGCGCTCGTGGCCGCCGGCATCGCCGCCGGCGGGATCCTGATGGGCGCGGCGCTGGCGGCCGAAGCACGCCGTGTGCGCCGCGCGATCGATCTCGACGGGCAGGCCGCGCTCGTCACGGGAGGGTCCCGAGGGCTCGGGCTTCTCATCGCGCGGGAGCTGGGCCGGCAAGGCGCCCACGTCGTGCTGATGGCGCGCGACGAGGCCGAGCTCGATCGGGCCGAACGAAAGCTGCTGGCGGAGGGGCTCGACGTCTCTACCGTGGCCGGCGACGTCTCCAAGCCGGACGACGCACGCCGCGCCGTCGAAACCACGGCCGCGCGTCACGGCGCCATCGACATCCTGGTGAACAACGCCGGCATCATCACCGTGGGGCCGATCGAGCACGCCACCATCGCCGACTTCCAGGAGGCGATGGCGGTGCATTTCTGGGGGCCGCTCTACACGATGCAGGCGGCGGTGCCGTACATGAAACGCCAGGGCGGCGGCCGCATCGCCAACATCTCGTCCGTCGGGGGCAAGCTCGGCGTGCCGCACATGGTGCCGTACTGCGCGAGCAAGTTCGCGCTCACCGGGCTGTCGAGCGCCATCACGCCGGAGCTGGCGCGCGACAACATCGCCGTCACCACGGTGTGCCCCGGGCTGATGCGGACGGGGTCGCCGTTCAATGCCTGGTTCAAAGGGCGTCATCGCGAGGAGTTTGCGTGGTTCGCCATCGCCGACTCGCTGCCGCTCGTCTCCACCAGCGGACGGAACGCCGCGGCGCAGATCGTCAATGCCCTCAAATATGGCGACGCCGAGCTGGTCATCACGTGGGCCGCAAAGCTCGGCGCCATGGCGGCGGCGCTGATCCCGAACACACTGGCCCTCGCGATGCAGGCGGCCAACGAACTGCTGCCCGGGCCCGCCCCGGCGCTCGGTGGCGAGCGTCGGAGCGGATGGCAGAGCCTGTCGGACTGGGCACCGTCGAGCCTCACCCGCCTCGCGGAACAGGCGGCGCTCGAGAACAACGAGATGGGCTAGGCGTTCGGGCGGTGCGGCTCCGTGAGCGTGTGCGTGGTCCCAAGCTCCGGCTGCTCGCCCATGAACCAGCCTTTGACTGCCTCGAACAGATACAGCGGGCGCGGCTTGTTCACCTCGAGGAACGCCGCCGCGTGCACCATCACCCCGATCAGGACCATTCGAGGATCGTCGGGCGTGCCGTGGCCCGGCACGCCGTCATCGGGAAACCAGAGCTTCCAATCGAGTGCATAGAGTTCACGAATCTTGGCGCGGTCCGTCGTGGGGAACGCGGTTCCGGACACCGAGGCCCACTCACCATCGGCTTTGTAGTACGCCAGGTTGACGTGCGGGTCGTGCGCCAGGTCGTCGAGCTTCGACGTGCCTTCGGTCGTCACGAACCAGACGTCGGCGCCGCTGGCTCGCTTCTGCGTCGCCATCGGTCGCGACTGCAGATGACCATCGGCGCGGCGCGTGGTCATCATCGCCGCCTCGATGCCGTCGATCAGCTCGTAGAAGCGCTCGAGCTCGGTGGGCTTCACAACGGCCTCACGAATCCGAACTCGGCGTGCGCCCCGTTGACATCCATCGACGGCGCCGCCGGCGTGCGGCTGCGGCGCAGCATGCGAATCGCCGGCACCGTGGTGGCAGCACCGAGGCCGAGCAGCGCCAGGCCGATCCGTTTCCGCCGTTCCTGCGGAATGCGGCTCGCGGCCAGCAGGCCGAGACCGAACGCGAGCGCCGCGCGCGTGCCAACGAGGAATCCGAGCGACTGAAACTTCAGGTTGAAACTCTGCATGGCGGGACCCTCCCTCCGTCGATCGCACGCAAAGCTCGGGCCGGCAGGCACGGGCGGATCGAGGCGCGAGAATTGCACCGGCCGCAAACCGTGGAACCGATTGCACGACGGCCGTTCGGCGCGCACGGCGATCACGTGTCGATTCTCGGGCTCGGCGGGTATCACATCGGAAAGGTGGGAACCATTCGTGAAGCGGTTCGCGTCGTCCACGAAGCGATCGACGCCGGCGTCACCTTCATGGACAACGCCTGGGAATATCACGACGGCACGAGCGAAGATCGGATGGGCCGCGCCCTGGCCGATCGCCGCGACCGCGTCTTCCTGATGACCAAGGTCTGCACCCATGGCCGCAACGCCAGAGTGGCGATGCGGCAGCTCGAGCAGTCGTTGCGGCGGCTGAAGACCGACCACCTCGACCTCTGGCAGATTCACGAGTGCGCCTACTACAACGACCCCGACCGGCACTTCGCGCCCGGCGGCGTGGTCGAAGCGCTCGACCTCGCGCGCACGCAGGGAAAGACGCGATACGTCGGCTTCACAGGGCACAAGGATCCCGAGATCCACTTACGCATGCTCTCGTTCGACTTCCCGTTCGACTCCTGCCAGCTGCCGCTCAACGGCTTCGATCGTCATTTCCGCAGCTTCCAGACGCGCGTGCTGCCCGAGCTCTCGCGCCGGGGGATGGCCGCCATCGGCATGAAGAGCCTGGGGGGCGACGGCCGCGCCGTCACAATGGGCGCGGAACGCGTGGCCGACGCGCTGCGCTACGCGATGAGCCTGCCGGTGTGTACGACCGTCTCCGGCATCGACTCGCTCGCGGTGCTGCGCCAGAATCTGCGGATCGCGCGCGGGTTCACGCCGATGAGCGCGCTCGAGCGCGCCGCTTTCGAGCAGACGCTCGCGGACTCCGCTGCTGACGGACGCTTCGAGAGCTACAAGACCACCGCCGAGCACGAGGGCGCTGTTGGCCGCGCGCAACACGGCTTTCCGTCGCAGGAAGAGATGGCCGGCTAGATCACGCGCGCAACCAGATCGGCGAGCCGTTCGAGATCCTGGTCGTTGGTCGCAAGCCCCACCGACGCGCGGAGCGCGCCCACCGGAGCGCCGCCCATGCAGTCGCGAAAGCGCGGGATGCTGAAGTCGCCGCGCAGGCACCTGCGCGTCCGAGCGGCGTCGAACCCGAGCGCGACGGCCGCGGCGCCCGGGTTGCAGAAGCAGCCGCCGCGAAGCGCAATGCCGGAGGCGCGCGCGGCTGCCTCCACATCTTCGTACGGCAGCACACGGCCGTGGCGCCGCACGTTGAACGCCACCGTGCCGCCGCGCCCCTCGGCTCGATCCGGGCCGTAGACCACCACCGCGTCGCCGCACCCGCGTAGCGCGTCGAGCAGCCGGCCGGTCATCGTGGCGCTGTGACGCGCCACCGCGTCCATGCCAAGCCGCGAGATCCACCGGAGCCCGTCACACACCGCGTCCATCGCGAGAAAGCTCACGGTCCCGTCCTCGAACCCCGCCGCGGCCGCCTTGCGCTGCACGAGTCGGTGCGGCATCGACACGTAGTCGACGGTGCCGCCGCCGAAATAGCGCCGCCGCAGCTCCGCCAGCGCATCGCGCCGCGCAATCAGGGCGCCGAGGCCGGTGGGATAGCCGAAGATCTTGTAGAACGACAGCGCCACGAAGTCGGCCGGCACGTCAGTGAGATCGAGAGGCGCCGACGGCGCGAACGAGGCGGCGTCGAGGAGCACCCGGTAGCCACGCTCCTGCGCCAGGCCGACCCAGCGCAGCGGGTGCCTGACGCCGGAGAAGTTCGACTGCGCCGGAAACGCGAACAGCGACGGCCCGGGCGCACGCACGAGCACCATCGACGGATCGGCTGCGCGCAGACTGGCGTCGAGCGGCACCAGCGTCACCCGGCTCTTCGCGCGGCGAGCGGGCCACGACAGCCCGTTGACGGAGTTGTGGTTATCGGCCGTCAACACCAGCCGCGAGTTGCGATCGAAGGGGAACGCTTCGGCAACGAGCCGGATGGCGCCGGTCGCGTTGGCGGTGAACACGACGTCGTAGACCGCAGGATCGGCGCCGGCAAAGGCAAGAGTCAACGCACGGGCGTGCTCGGTCGCGGCAGTACTGTCCGCAGAGGGCGCGCTGTCGGCGTGTGGGTTCCCGCGGACGGCCGCCAGCAGCCGCCGCGCGTCGCGACGGATGAGCGAGGCGGGATAGAGCGCGGCGCCGGTGTAATCCAGATACGCGGTGGCCGTCCGGTCGAGACGGGCGAACTCCCGCGCCCGCAGAAACGCCACCCGGTCCGTGACGCGCATCAGCATCCGCGTCTCCGAATCGCGGCCACGAGCAGCGCCGTGTTCATCGACGGACGGGAACCCGCGTCGGCGCCGGCCTTCCAGTCGCCAGAGGGCATCTCCGCCCGTGGCACGTCGAGCCGCGGCCGGCCGCCGAAGTAGCGGCTCAGCGCTGCCAGTCGCTCGAACGTTGCGCGTTCCTGAACGGTGGCGTCGACCGCGAGCGCCGGCTCGTGGACGCGCGTCAGCCATTCGTAGAGCCCCTGACGCAGAACCGCCACGTCACGATAGCCTCGCAGGCGCAGCACCATCGAGGCTCGTGCGGCCTCGCCCGCGTCGCCGGCATACAGAACCACGCGGGTGGGTCGCGGGAGATCGAGCGCCAGCAGATCGCGCACCGTGGTCCGCGTGGCCGACGGGACGTGGAACGCCTCGAACTCCGCCGGCGTGCGCAGATCGAACACGCGCGGCATCTCGCCGTTCACGATTGCTTCTGCCAGCGCCACCGCGCTCGTCTCGTGGCCCGCCAGCAGACTGTCGGCTGCGGCGGCGCCGCCACCGAGGATGACGGCAACGGCGAGCAGCCATGCATGGAGCGTCACGGCTGCACCCGAAGACGGCGCGCGCCGGCAAAGACCCCAAGGGCCATTGCCGTCACCGTGCCAACGACGATGCCGGCCGGCACATGCAGCAGCTCCGGCAGCGTGAGCGGCCCCAGCGGCGTGCTGGCGTAAATCTGCCGCAACCAGTCGAACGCCGAGTTGAACGCGAGGATGCCGAGCACGAGCCCCCCGATCACCGCCAGCCCGTCGGCGCGGCCGGTAGCTGCCGCCACGCACGAGGTCCCCGGACACAAGCCGGCCAGCACGAGCCCGCCGCCAAAGAGCGCGCCGCCGAGCGCCTGCGGCAGCGCGAAGGTCTCCGGCAGATAGACCGCGCGCAGATCGAGCAGGCCGAGGCGATCGAGCCAGAACACGCCGAGCATGGCGGTGACGAGCGCGCTGAAGAGCACCTCGAGCACCGTGAGGTCGGTGAGATAGAACTGCCCCACGAGCTTGCGCGCGTTCCCGAGTCCGGCACGCTCGAGCAGCCAGCCAAAGGCCACGCCAAGCAGGAGCGCGATACCGAGTGAGGAGGCGGTGCTCACGACCACAACCGCCGCGCCAGCGGTGCCGCCGCGAAGGCCGCGGCAAACGCCGTCACGATGAAGATCCAGCTCCCAACGGAGAGCAGCGCTCCGCCCGAGAGCGCCTGGCCGCTCGTGCAGCCGCGCGCGAACTTCGCGCCCACTCCCATGAGCGCGCCACCGAGCACGGCGGTCATCACGCGCGCCGGCGCGCCGGTGCCTGGACCGCGTTCGATCGTTCGAGCAAGGCGCCCCGCGCGCCACGCAGAGAGAAAGGCCCCGAGCGCGACGCCGGCCAGCTCCCACACGAGCCAGTCGGTCAGCGGGCTGGCGGCGCCGTTCGGCAGATAGGGAGCCACCGCGGGCGATGCGCTGGCGCGAGCCGTGCCCACCACGCCGGCCGTCAGCGCCGCCGTCACGCTGGCAAAGGCGCCCGACGCACCGAGCCCCTGGCCGACGAGCACGTAGGCGGCCACCAGCACCACCCCGATGCCGGCGCCGGCCAGGTACGGATCCGCGTAGCGCGTCACGGCTCCACCGCGCCGCGGTTTCGCGTCGCCCAGTCCTGGAACGCTCCGTCGTAGAGCATCACGGGAAACCCGAGCAGCCGCGCGGCGAGCACCACCGCCGTCGCCTGCTGGCCGACGTGGCAATACGCCACCACCGTGTCGCCGGTGTGCACGCCGGCGGCGTCGAAGGTCTTCTTCAACTCGGCGAGCGACACCCGGCCGCGGGCGTCGCTGATCGACGAGAACGGGATATTGATCGCCTTCGGAATGTGACCGCGCTTGCCGAACGTCGGCTCGGTGCCGTTGTAGAACACCGGCGCACGGGCGTCCACGAGCACGTGTCGCGGCCGCGCGCCGATCGACTGCACGAACGCGGCGTCCACGACGACCGGGGAGACTGGACGTTCGCGCAGATGGCCGGGCGTCACCTGCGGGGCCGCGGCCGTCGTCATCAACCCCGCCTGCTGCCACGCCCCAAAGCCGCCGTTCAGCAGCGACGTCTGGCCGCCGAGCCCGAGATAGTCCAGCGTGAAGACGATGCGCGTGGCCGACTGGAGCGGCGTGTCGGCGCCGGCGTAGACGACGATCTCGCTGTCGTCGGAGATGCCGAGCGCCTCGAGCGTGGCACGCAGCGCGGCGGGCTCCGGCAGTTCGAGCATCAGGTCGCCACGCGCCATGTCGTGCGGGCGGGCCACGTCGTCTTCGGTGATTGGTCGCGCCCCTGGGATGTGCGCCTTGTCGTAGCCGGCCCGCCCCCCGACGTGCAGCACCACGAGCTTCCGGTCGGCGAGCTTCGACGCCAGCCAGTCGGTTTCCACGAGCAGCGACGCCCCGCGGGCGGCGCCCGGCAGCCCGCCGATGATGAGTGCGATTGCGAGCGCGAGCGTCGCGCTCCTCCATGCCGTCCGCTGTCGTCCCTGCATCACGCTGCCCTCCCGGCCGCTTCGTGCGTCCTGCCGCATCGTGGGGCACGCCCACTGGCGACGCACGGGTTTTGCAGCCAATGGAGGCATCGACCGTTGGCTGACCGTTGGCTGCAGGCGCCTTGCCGGGCCGGGGTCGAGCAGCTATAACGGCTGCAGGATGACCACCTCCTCACGCCCCGCCGGATCGCCCGTGTCGACGTGGACGCTCCTGCTCATCACGGCGGCCGGCGCCGGCACGCTGGCGCTGATCACGGCCTCGCAGATCTATCTCGCGATGTGGAACCACGGCCATTCGTTCCCGCGCATGGTCGTCTGGCAGATGGCGCTGTGGGCGTTCTGGCTCTGCGCCGCGCCATGGATCCTGCGCATGGCCGGCCGCCGCACGCGGCCGTGGGTGCTGGCGCCACTCGGTCTCGGGGTCGTGCTGCTCCACCTCGTGGCCGCGGGCCTCGCCACCTCGTGGATCGTCCCCTTCGCGGTAGCCGGCCAGCCGTATTCGGGTCTCGAGTATTCGCTGATGGACTGGATCCGCGTGGCGATCCCGTACATCCTGCTTCCCGACCCGGTCGTCTACCTGCTGCTGATTGTCGGCGGCCGCGCACTCGCGGCCAGCGAACGCGCCTGGCAGCTGCAGCTACGGGAGTCGCAGCTGGCGTCCGACCTGTCGCGGGCGCAGCTCGACGCCCTGCGCCTGGAGATCGAGCCGCACTTCCTCTTCAACACGCTGAATTCGATCGCCGCGTTGATCCGCCTCAACGACAACAGCGCCGCGTTGGCGATGCTGCTGCGGCTGAGCGATCTGATGCGGAGCACGCTCGACCGTACCTCGGGGCAGTACACGTCGCTCGGTGAAGAGGTGGCGCACGTCGCACGCTACGTGGACCTGCAGCGCGCGCGGTTCAACGATCGCCTGTCGGTCGTCTACGCCGTCGACCCCACCTGCGACCCGCTGCCCGTGCCCGCGTTCCTGCTGCAGCCAATCGTGGAAAACGCCCTGCGGCACGGCCTGTCGCCCAACGCGCGCCCCGGACGCATCGAAATCGGCGCGCGCCACGACGACGGCCACGTCCGGCTCTGGGTCCGCGACGACGGATCGGGGCTGCCGGCCTCGTTCGATCTGCAACGTGATGCGGGCACGGGGCTGCGGAACATCAGCGCGCGCCTCGAGCGGATCTACGGCCCGCACGCGCGGCTGACGCTGCGCACCAACGAGACGGGAGGCACGACGGCCGAAGTGCGGCTCCCCTCGGTGGCGCCCGCGGTGACGGTCCCGGCATGACCACCTTCCGCGCTCTCGTGGTCGAAGACGAGCCGCTGGCGCGCCGGATGGTGGCCGATCTCCTGCGCCGGGATCCCGAGATCGAGCAGGTCGTCGAGTGCGCGGACGCGTCCGAGGCCGCCCGGGCCCTGGCGCACGAGCGCATCGACATCGCGTTCCTCGACATCGAGATGCCCGGGTCGAGCGGCCTCGAGCTCGCGCAGGCGTTCACGCCCAGGGGGCCGGTCATCGTGTTCGTCACCGCGTTCGGCCGCTACGCCACCGACGCGTTCGACGTGCTCGCGGTGGACTACGTGCTCAAGCCGTTCTCGGACGAACGCTTCGCCACCGCGGTCGGACGCGCCAAGACGCGCGTACGCGAACGGCGTCTCGCCGAGCTGGCCACGCAGCTCGCCACCGTGTCCGAGGAGCTGAAGCCCGCGGCCGCGGTCGAACGGCCCGCCTATCTGACCCGGCTCTCGTTCCGGCAGGACGATCACTCGGTGATCGTCAACGTGGCCGACGTCGTCTGGATCGAGGCCGAGGACTACTACGTGCTGGTGCACACGCGG
>Ga0068858_100008218_pt1 | contig 10034 bp, 7 predicted proteins | sample KBSSwiS12_FD_66589 | JGI IMG/M metagenome (GOLD analysis project Ga0068858, IMG submission 66589) | Switchgrass rhizosphere microbial communities from Kellogg Biological Station, Michigan, USA - KBS Switchgrass S1-2 | ecosystem: Host-associated > Plants > Roots > Rhizosphere > Soil ... | reverse complement strand
GCATCGAGAAAGTTGAGGGACTATTCGAAGTTAGCAGGCGTATCGCTCTAGTGAAAATGCCGACGTCTAGGATCATGTTCTGGGTCCCTTACCACGATGGCACGGAATTCACCGGGAACCGAGGCCCTCGTGTCGGGCCGAACTTGAATAAAAAATGACCAAGAATATCTGTATCTTCGCGAATAGCCGCGGCATCAAACGTCGCTGCGCCTATTGATTAAATCGCTAGCGTAAAAAGCAAAGGTACCCTTCTGTTCAGCCAGTGGGCTTGAATAACTTGGCCGGTCTGCTCCGGCGATGAGGCGTGACGATACGATCCTTGCAGCCGAGCTTTTGCGCTGTATCTTCTGAGCGCCGATAGGATTCCCCGACGAAGGTTCCCCCCCCTCCTTCTTCACCTGTCGGCATTTTTACGCGCCACGCGAGCGTCGTCGCCGAGCGATCCAGAGCAATGCTGGCACACAAAGGGCCAACGAAGCGGGTTCCGGCACCGTTGACGTGTTCGTTTGAATTTCGGTGATCTGCGTTCCCCAGGTTGAAGAAGACGTTGGCACTTCATTGGCCAGCCAGAAGATGCTGTTATCTGTCGGGTCTACAGTGAGCGATGCTGTCTGGGACCATGGGTCCGGCGTTTTGTATGCGTGGTAATTACCGACCGTCGAGAACGAAGCACGTTGCGGATCGTCGAAGGTCAGAGTTCCGTCCGCTGCAGTGTGTCCCACATCAAAAAATGAATTGATTTCCCCGCTCCCAGCAACCGGGCCCGATCGATTGAATCCAACGACTACATCGCCGTTTGCGTTCGCGGCGATCGAAGGTTGGAAATAATCGAAGTTGGGGTTTTGGATCGTCCCTTCCTGAAACGGCTGAACTCCGTTTGCGGTGACCTTAAGAATATCCCATCGAATTGCGGATTGGGTCGCTTCCGTCACATCCGCTGGAAGCCCGATCGCGTGAACCAAGTAAATCAAGTTACCGACCTGATACACATTGTTACTGATTCGATCATCAAACGGATCGAGCCCGTTATTTGGAGATGGATAGCCGGTGCCGTCTGGCTGCCGCGGCGAACTGGGATAATTTGTAAGCCCGACCGTAAGGTTATCGACTGACGATTCTGTAGAGCCATCAACTGAGAAATGATTGATTTCGCCAAACGCAGTATTGCTGACGGCAATGAAATGTTGGCCGGTGCTATTGGAATTTGAAGTTACGACGGCCTGAGGCTGATACCCAAGGTTGTCTATGTTTCCGCTGGTGCCGTATACGAAATGCGATCCCAGCGCCGATGGCCCACCTACCGAAGTGAGCGAAGTTTTCGCAAATGAAAAAATGGAGGCGCTGAAATCTGATTCACCGGCCGCCCCCATCTGATTCATACTTGTCACATACACATTGTTCGCATCGAATCCGAGTGACGGACTTTCCGCAAACCCATAAGTGCCCCCGGATGTCGTTGCGGCAACAGCGATTGCTTTCCAATTGCCCGCCGATAGCGAAGCGCTGCTGCTTTGAGAGACAGCGAGAAGCAGATGGTTGTTGGTGTTTTCAGTCGATACCTGGACCGCGTACCAGCGTTTCACTGTAGCATCGAAAAGGATTCTCGGCGATCGCGCACCTGATGCGAGAATCGAGCTCGATACGCCGGCGTTGGTCCAAAACGCCGTCGAACTCAGAGATTGCAATTGGGAGCCCGTGTTGCGGTCGTATGTGGCGATTCCGCCATTTACGAATTCCGCATACTCCGTTGGTCCAATTGCCCCGGCCACCGCCGCATTCAGGTTAGTAGACAACCCTGAACTCGTTTGTGTGAGTCCGCTAAAATTTTGCCCAATAGTCGCAGCCCCTAGTGCAAAGCCGGGCAGCGTCCCAAATGCACATCCGACCAATTTTGCCCGCTTCATTTTCCCATTCTCCCGTTTGACCCAGATTCAAAATTTGTGCGAGCCTAATACTAGCGACTATGTGCACATTTTGCTAAAAGAATTCAGGACCACTGCACACTTCCTAGCTGGGCCGGGCATGCGAACTTCAAAACGACAGCTTCAGGCTGAACGACGATTTGAGCTTCGTGCATTTACGCTCGTCGAATTGCTGGTTGTCATCGTGATCATTGCCGTTTTGATCGCAATCCTACTGCCAACGCTATCGGGCGTCCGCCGACGCTGGAATAACGTGAGTTGTATCAGCAACATGCGCCAGATTTGCCTGGCATTGCACATGTATGCAACCAACAATCATGGTTCGCTCCCGATCAATATCACGTTTCCTGCGCCGGGCAGATACTGGTGCGATGCAGGTCAAATCAACGTGTATCTTCCTCAGAGAATAACGGGCGTGTCCGGCAAGTGCGGTGGGCCCGTCTATGCATGCCCAAGCGAAGAGGGTGCGCTTCGGTCATACAGCATGAACGCATTCGCCAGCTCGCGAACAGGGGGCGATGTGTTAACATCGCCGCCAGTTGGAACGTTATTTAAGCCGACTGCAAAGCGGTCGTCTGAACTGATTTTGCTAGTCGAGAATTGGACATGGTGGGGAGATAAATACATCGGTTGGTGCACGCCGCCGATTGTCGGATACAACTCGCTCACCCCCGGTCAGCGATTTGGGGGTGGCGGTGGCCTTTCTCCTGTTCCTACGTATGGTCGATTTGGACTTGTGAACTCTGAAGTCTGTTATTTTCACCATCGCAGCAACAACATACGAGCCCCGATTCAAACGCCGATCGGCAGCACCAACATCGGATTTCTGGATTCTCACGTCGCTTCGTTCCGAGAGACCGATCTGGTGTCGATGAGTGACGGCACACTTAAGAACACTGCATTTTGGTCCCCAATGGATTACAACAACAACTGAGTCGAAATCATGCCCGACAAATTACCCGATGATGACGAACTTTTAGCTCGCGCAAAATCCAGAGATTTGTCCGCGCTAGGAGATCTACTAAAACGCCAACAGCCAGGTGCGTTGGCCTTCATCAAATCTATTTGCCCGACAAGTCTTCAGGCTGTAATTGACTATGATGACATTTTGAGCCGAACATATTTCTCGGCATTTCGCGCATTCGAAGGATTCGAACACAATGGGCCTGAGTCGTTTAAGCGGTGGTTATTTACGATAGCCAGAAACTGCCTCATCGATGAGATTCGAAAACACGCCGCATCGAGTGCCCGAGTGCATCGAGAATCAGAGCTTGAAGGGTCAGACACGCGAAGCGTATTCCTGCTTGAGCAGTTAGCAGTTTATCGTCGGACGCCCAGTCAATCAGCGGCTTCGCATGAACTAATTGCTCAAATCGAAAAGGCTCTTTCAGAACTTCCTAAAGACTATAACACTGTGTTGCGTTCTCGCTTTTTGGAAGATCGCTCTGTGAAAGAAACAGCAGATGCGATGGGAAGAAGTGAAGCAGCAATCACCATGCTCTGCCAACGCGGGTTGACGAAATTGCGATCACTGCTTAAGGCTTAGTCTTATGGATGTTTCATGTCGGACGATTCAAGCCAACCCTCTGAAGGCCGCGCGCCTGATGATTCGACGAACCAGGCAATTCGCTTGGCGTATCTGTCAGCCATGCGCGCCGGCAAACTGAACCAGAACATCAGCGTCTTGAATGATGCGTCCCTTTTCGAACCGATCGATGAGAAGAACCTTGTTGCCCACAAGCCACAGAACGTGCGCCCCGAAGTTGCTGGGTATATTATGATCGAAGAATTGCCCGCCACGGGGCAAGCCACGGTATATCGCGCAAAACAGGAAACCACGGGACAATTGGTTGCAATAAAGGTGATTCAGGGTGGTCAATATGCCAACGCTGTTCATCGGCAGCGATTTGAGAATGAAATAAAATCGCTAGGTGCCGCTCAGCATCCAAACATTGTCCCCATAATCGAGTCAGGCAGAACGTACGATGGATCCCAATTCTTCGCAACGCGATTTATCGACGGATGTGCCTTGGACGAATACTGCGGAAAACTGCCGCTGGATGCGAATGGCTTTACGCGGCTACTTTGGCTATTTCAAAAGTTATCAACTGCCTTGGACGACGCTCATCGTCGGGGGATAATTCATCGCGACATAAAACCGGCCAACATTCGAGTCACCGCGCAAGGAGAGCCGTTCGTCCTGGATTTTGGCCTAGCGGCCTCGGTCTCGTTTGATGTCGCAAGCCAAGCGCTAACACAAACCGGCGCAATCGTTGGTTCGCTACCGTGGGCCAGCCCAGAGCAACTGGCCAGCAAACGAACGTCGGCAGCAACGGATGTCTATTCGCTGGGGCTCCTTTTGTACGAAGCCGTATCGGGGAAATATCCGTATCGACGCCATCCGCTCGCGGATTTAAGCCACGACATTGCTCGGCACGTTCCTCCGCGAATCTGTCGATTCAAAATATCACGATTTCAGTCGAAGAACATTTCGCGCGTGATTGAACGTGCGATGAATAAGAAGCAGGAACTTCGATATCAAACGGGTGGCGAATTTGCTGCTGATATCGACCGAGTAATCCGTGGTGTTCGTTCAAATGCTTTGGGTGCGGTCGCAAACCAAAAAGCCCATTTGCGTACGATTATCGCGCTGATAGCCATGGTTGGGATGGTCGTCGCCATATTGTGGTTTCAAAATAGGAGTGAATCGCCAGCGACTTCAGTTGAACTGGTCGCCTACACGAACTCGTTCGGTATGGTTTTTCGACGTATTCCGCCGGCCCGATCGTGGATGGGCAGCGACACGGCAGAAATTGGTCGTAATGCGGACGAGCACCTTCACGAGGTAGTTATCCAGAAGGCCTATCAGATCACTGAAACCGAAGTAACGTGGCAGCAATACTCACAAGTTATGAGCATTCCAATCCCCCTTGGAACTGATCCGCGCATTCCAGTGACTAACGTTTCTTGGTTCCAAGCAAAGGCGTTTTGCCAAAAACTGTCGGAACTGGATCATAAGCGTTGCGAGTTGCCAACCGAGGCCCAATGGGAAGTTGCATGCCGAGGTTCGGCAAGCGGACCGTTCAACCGCCCGTCTCTTGATAAGGCCGCATGGTACGAGGCAAATAGCGAGAATAAGCTTCATCCTGTCGGAATGAAAGAGCCGAACGCGTACCACCTATTCGACTTTCACGGAAACGCCGCCGAGTGGTGTGCTGACACTTATTCCTACTACGAAACGAAACAAAGTCCCAGCGAACTTGCAGCAGCGGAAAAATCTCGCGTGGTTCGAGGTGGTGACTTCAGTTCCCCGCCAAAAGAATGCCGGACTGCATTCCGAAATCAATATCCGGCAGAAAATGGATATCCGGAGATTGGTTTTCGTGTAGTGATTACTGAGAATTGACCGCATGTTGACGTTCTTGAAGTTCACCTGATTTTTTTGCGTTAGCTCGATGCCCTTTCGAACGTTTATCAATACAGGGGGTGATAAACCGCGTTGGGAAAGGGCTTAGCAATGTCGTCATCGTCCATAGCAACAAACAATTCTATTTCGACCATTATCGGGTACTGCATCGGGGCAGAAGCCGTAGTAGGTAGCAATGATGCCACCGGAGTACCAGAATTCTGGGTCGGCGACGCCGCGGGCGATATGGTCGCCGGGCAGAAGCAGTGGGACAGCAATCTGTCGGATGGATTTGACACCGGGCTAGTATCGGTTGAACTGAACCTGCGGCCGGGCGGAGGGACTTCTGGTGTGACGTGGACTTTAAACGGTTCGCCCTTGGTCTATACGGGAAGTTCATATGGTACGATCACGCGAGTGCGAATTCGCGCGGGCGTCAGCACGACAGCTATTTCGAGCTGGCGATCAATTCTGATCAAGTTCATGAAGGCTGGCGTCCAAACTGATTCATTTACGCTGAAAAGTGGACCGATTGCCGACACCAGCTCAGACACACCTCCCACCGCCAAAGAGCAGATTCTTACTGTAACCCCAGGCCCAAGCGACATTGATCAGGTCATTATTACTGGTCAGTTCAGACTAAGTGATGCTGCCACCACGCTCCCCAATCCGTACGAACTAATGGCGCAGATTTACATCGACACCAGCTCGTGCTCTTAAGGTAACCAAATGTCTTCATTCACCGTTGAAACTTCGCCGGCCGATCATTTTGCTTGGCAATTGGTACTCAAGCTGGCGATTGCAAAAAAACTTGGGAAGTGTGGTTTTGCGGACATCGCTCAGGGATTGGGACCGCTACTGCAAGCGCAGGAATGCGTAATCTACTCGGCTAAAAGAATTGGCAACTTTTCTGCCCCGACTTTTTCAGTTGATGATCGCCTTGCGCGAATGTTCGGCGTGTACTTGGAAAAAAGCCTTTCTCAATCGGGTAATGCTGCCATCGGCGATGTGCTGCCGATTCGTCGCGAAAAGTTCCTGATGACCACGCGTCGCGAGGTGAGTAAAAACTATACGGTCATCGCCATAACTCGATCCGCGTTCGCTGCAGATTTCAATCGGCACGATGAAACTATGATCGTAGCGGTTCACACTCTGCTTCCGAGCTTAAACGCTGAAGCAGAAGACGTTCGCTCAGATCGGCTCGGGCCCCGAGCTAGGGAGATATTTGAGTTCCTCAAGACGGGGTGCAGCGAAAAAGAAATTGCCAAACTTCTGGATGTGTCAGTTCATACGGTACACGTACACGTCAAGCGAATATATACCCTATTTGGCGTGCACAGCCGAGCGGAATTGATGGGGCGGATTCTCAAGGGTCGATCGCAATAGCTTTGTGACGGCGTGAAAACGATCTGGATAAATAGGAACAACTCAATCGCGATTTCAAAGCCCGCGGCATCGATCGGCCTTCAAAGCTGTGATAGGCCATCCAGCTTTCCCAAGTTCTGGGGAACCCACAAGATTTTATAAGCGACCTAATTGATTCAAAGCCGCGTCGTGGTATGTTATTCCGATACGTTTTGGCGTTTTTTGTGCCAAGTCTCGGGCCGTGGGCTTTCATTTGTAAAAAGTGGGTAGGACGATGGGAACCAAAATCGGATTATTGGCTGGGGCTGCGCTCGTACTGCATGCCGGGGTTTCATTCGGTGCCCTAGTAAACATCGGAACCGTTATGCCGTTGGGTGATTCAATCACTTACGGCGATGCATGGACCGGCGGCATTGGTGGCTCAGGTGTTCGAACGCCAATCGCAGGTGGCTATCGGAGTGAGTTCTACACGGCTCTGCACAACGCCGGTGTTTCATTCCAGTTCGTTGGCTCGCAAAACGACAACGCCGACCCAACCTTGACCGCTGCCGGCCAGACAGCGCACGAGGGACACAACGGGTATTTCACGCAAACACTGGATGCTGGATTGATGGGCATAGTTCCCAACAGTTTCGGCGATGGAAACTACTTCAACGGCAGCAGCAGCCATCCTGCAACTAACCCCGACATCATCACGCTGCTCGCCGGATCAAACAATATTTTCAATGGTACGGGCGGTGCGAATCTCGGCACCGTAGGTTTAGATAACTTGATCGGCGATATTTTCGCGGATCGACCCTCAGCTCACGTTTACATTTCCGATCTGATCCCGATGACCGCGAACAATCACAATGATCAAGTGATCATCGCCAACAGCTACATTCCGGCCGAAGTCACCAAGTACAAAAACTTGGGAATGAACATCACCGAGGTGTTCAGCTATAACACATTCTTGAACGGTGATGGATCGATCAACAACTCGCTGCTGTTCGATGGGCTTCATCCCAGCGCCGCCGGCTACAAAGTCCTGGGCGATGATTTTGCCAATGCCGTGATGGCAAGTGCGACGAACACGGCAAGCATCCCTGAGCCGTCAACGTTGGCCCTGGACGTGGTGGTGTTGCCGATGCTGCTGGCGCGTCGACGGAAATACACATTCTCGCGATCATTTCCGCATCATCGAAAGCAAGATATACATCGCATGGCCGGTGGGAATCCCCGGACAGACCCCCCACTGTCCCTCCCGCCGGCATTTTTGTTTCTACGTTCACACCCTTGAAATAAAAACGCGACGGCCAACCTTTCGGAAAGCCGTCGCGCTCGTTAGCGGTTGCACCTACTTGGTGCCACCAATCGGAAGATACCGCAATCACCCCAGCGGCGTTGTTCCACACTCCGGGTAGCGGTCAGGCCTCCCACCTAGGTCGTACTCACATTTAACACACAATCCGGCACGTGGTTGTCGGCGCCGATCACGACCTCGCCGCGGTGATTGAAGCCTGGCCAACCCTGCCGGCGGCTAATCGCCGCTGGAAGCTGACTTGCCATCGACCAAAGCCTTCGAATTGGCACGCTTGAACAATCCGGTTACTGCCTTGGCGACTGGGCCATAATCGAGTCCTTGCTTGACGCCCGATCGACTTAGCATCGCTAAACCGCGCAAACTGCGCGTGTATTCACGATCCCCGACACGATTAACTACGATGCCTGTGACTTTGCCACCTATTCTGTTCAAAAACTCTATGGATTTCTCAACTAATAATTTCTTCTGCTTTTTATCTGCAATCATAATGACCGAGTCTGCGGCAGCCGATACAGGGCCCGCTTCGATCGACCCAAGGATGGGCCCCGTATCAATGATAACTCGATCGAAACTCCGTTTTGCTTCAGCAATCAGCCGGCGGAGGGCAACTGGTGAAAGCGTGCTTGCTTGGTGCGCGTGAGTTGTGCCCACGGGCAGAATCGCAACATCGGCAATGTCAGTCGTGCGGACGTATTCGAGCAACGCGCGATGCGCGACCGCTTCAAGAATCCCATCGGGACTACTGACATTAAGTCGTTGCGACAGTCCAGCCCCAGCAAGATCACAGTCAATCAAAAGCGTTCTTGCCCCGCACGCGGAAAATGACAAACCGAGTGCCAACGCGAAACTGGTCTTTCCGTCGCCGGACGAAGGGCTTGTTACGCAGTACGCCTTCGGCTCATCGTTTGCTTCATGTAACTGGAGTAACATACGGATTTGGTGAACAGCGTTTGCGGCAATTTCCGCTTGCTGGGGATCACTCAATCGCTCTGGAAGATTAGGAAGCGCGCCCAGCGACGGTATTGTGTCAACAACGCTTTTTTTCTTCTGTAAATAGGGTACTTTCCTAACTAATTGCATCCCCAGCGTACCCACAAAACTCACTGTCGATAAAAGCAAAAGCGATCCAGCCAACGTTGGATGCTCGAACAATACTCTTCCGATTGTCGCGAACAAAGCCCCGAAGCACATGATGATGGCAACTAAAATCAGAGTTGCCATCCAAATCAATTGAGTGCGCGCGCGATGGCCGAAAGTCATTTCGGTGTTGGACTCCAGGGGAAACCAATATCTCAGTGGTGATGACGTCTGAAAATTGGGTGTGGTCATTTCTTCTTCCGGGAATAGGAATCTTTAACGGATTTGCAGAATTCGATCAGCGAATTCACAACTTCATAAAGCTGATGGATCAATATTACCGTAACCAGCATCCACGGCGCGCACTTTCGGAGAAAAACGAGCGCGGATTCATCGGCCTGATGGCGTTGCGCCCATGATGCCACATAGTCCAGTGCGACCAAAACTCCATACCAAAGGACATAAAAAGTCCCTTCCCAAAGCAACCACCCTGCGGTTTTGAAAAAACTGATGAAGCGATCGGAGAAGTCATTCCGCAAAATGCTCGAGATATTCTCATCCGCCGCCGCCTTTTCATCTGAATCGCCCGAAGATGTCGTTTCGGGTGACTCTTCGATTTTTCCCGCGTGGGCAGGAAGAGTTTGCTGCAGTTCCATCGAAGTTGCCTTATTACTGCTTTGAAGTGTATCGGAATGAAGTGCGGTGAAGTGGTCTTTCGGAGGCAGTTTGGCACTCAGTGCCTTGGCCGCCTTCGAAGCATTGATGTCACTCTGATTCAGTACATCTGCTTCAGCAGTCGATTTTCCGGAAGGACGTGTAGGGCTGGAAAAACCAACCGAAGCGGTAGTATTAGCGCCAACTGACACCGGCAATTCCGGCAGTTCTGATTCCTCATCTTCTGAGTTTGTGTCTGGCGAGAGCGTTTGTACGCCACTAATCCCTTGGCCCGCTAAAATCTCAA
>Ga0068858_100008217_pt1 | contig 10034 bp, 10 predicted proteins | sample KBSSwiS12_FD_66589 | JGI IMG/M metagenome (GOLD analysis project Ga0068858, IMG submission 66589) | Switchgrass rhizosphere microbial communities from Kellogg Biological Station, Michigan, USA - KBS Switchgrass S1-2 | ecosystem: Host-associated > Plants > Roots > Rhizosphere > Soil ... | reverse complement strand
TGCGGTGTCGAAAGCCGGATGTCGTGGGCCGCGAAGGCCTTGAGGATCGCGCGATTGAGCGTGCTCTTGAGCCCGAGCTGGCCCTGTTCCGGATCGTTGATCCAGGCGCCGAGCTCGAGGTTCGCGCCGCTGTCGCCGATGCTCGCGAGAAACGCGGCCGGGCCGGGCTCGGCCAGCACGCGAGGCGTTTCGCGCGCGATCGACTCCATCAGCGCGAGTGCTGCTTCGATGTCGCTGTCGTACGAGACCTGCACCTGCACCGCCACACGCGTATTGCGATTCGTGTACGAGTGGTTGAGCACCGTGGTCGTTACCAGCGTCTCGTTCGGCACGATCGCCTCGACACCGTCGAGGCTGCGCACGACGACATAGCGCGACGTGACCTTGGAGACGACGCCATGGCGGCCGTCGACGGTGACCATGTCGCCGAGCCGGATCGAACGGTCGAGCAGGATCGTGAAGCCGGCGATGTAGTTCGACGCGAGCTTCTGCAGGCCGAGGCCGATGCCGACGCCGAGCGCGCCGCCGAACACCGACAGCAGCGTGAGATCGAAGCCGATGGCCTGGAGCGCGAACAGCACGCCGACCACCAGCAGGATCGCGCGCACGAACTTCGCGAGCACGACGCGCAGGTTGACGTCGAGCTGCGACGCCTTGCCGAGCCGCTGCTCCAATATGCCGGAGAGCCACAGCGTGACGATCAGCGTGAACACGACGACCAGCAGCGCGGTCAGCACGGACAGCAGCGACACGTGCCCCTTGCCGATGGGAATCTGGACCTCGTCGAGCGCCGAGGCAATCTCCGGCAGGAGCCCGAGGAAGTGCAGGACGACCAGCCCCCACACGGTGAACGCGATTGCGCGCTCGAACGTCGGCAGCCAGCGCTGCGACGGGAACAGGCGGCGCAGGCCGTACACGATCATGCGGATCGCGGCCAGCGCGATCAGCATCGGCGTCGCAATCGACAGGAAGAACGGCGACCCGACGTAGCGATGGTAGGCAATGCTCGTGACGAACACGAGCAGCAGTGCGGTCAGCGGGAAGACGACGCGCACGAAGCTCGCCTGGAGGCGGTGCGGCGTGGCGTCCTCGAGGTGCAAGCCCGCCACGCGGCGATCGACGAGCCACGCGATGGCGAGGCACACGACGACGAGTCCGAGCTCGGCCCAGCCGAGCGGCGTCGCCAGCGCCATCTCGATATAGCCGAAGTCGATGGGACTGAACATCGCGGAATTCTAGCGTGCCGAGCGGGGCCCGGCCCCGTCGTAGCGCGTTGCGCGCTCCCGCAGCCGGACGAAGTTGTCGCGGTACTGCGCGGCGAGGGCGGCGTCGCCGCGCACGATCAGCACGTTCTCCGCGTTCTTCGCCTGCGCCGCGACCGTATAGTTGTAGCTGCCGGTGACGAGCGTGGCCGCCGGCGTGCCGGCGTCGACGATCACCACCTTGTTGTGCGCAGCGGCGTAGTTGCCGTCGAGCCACACCGGCACGCCGTCGCGCGCGAGCGCCGGCACTGCGCTGCCGGGCAGCTCGAAGGTCTGCGCGCGGTCCGCCAGCACTTCCACTTTCACGCCGCGGCGGTGGGCAGCGCCGAGCGCGCGCGCGATGCGCCGGCTCGTGAAGCTGAACGCCTGTACGAGCACCTCGCGGCGCGCACCGTCGATCAGCGCGACGAGGTGCGCGTCGATCGCGTCGCCGGGCGTGAACAGCGCCTCGTAGGTCGCGGTGTCGGGCGGCGGGCGTTCCTTCGCGGCCGCGCCGGGGGCCGCGAACGCGCAGAGCGCCGCGAGTGCGGCCGCGACGAACCGCACCGTGGTCATTGGCGTACCCTCCGCGCTGCGCACTCCGGGGTAATTCGCGCCTTGGGGCGGCCCGGCGGCGCTCATGCGGTGCGTTCGAGCACGGCGGCGAAGAACCCGTCGCAGCCGTGGCGATGCGGGGTGAGCCGCAGCTCGCGCCCCGTGTCGAGCGCAATGCCGGCGCGCGCGAGTTCCGCGGCGGCGTCGAGCTGCGTGAAGCCGGGATTCGCCGCGAGGAAGCCCGCGACGATCGCATCGTTTTCCTCCGGCAGCACGCTGCACGTCGCGTAGACGAGCCGGCCCTTCGGCTTCACGAGCGTCGCGGCGGCAGCGAGGATGCGCGCCTGCTTGGCCGTCAGCTCGGCGACGTCGGACGGCTGCTGGCGCCATTTGAGATCGGGATTGCGGCGCAGCGTGCCGAATCCCGTGCACGGCGCGTCCACCAGCACGCGGTCGATCTTGCCGGCGAGGCGCTTCACTTTCGTGTCGCGCTCGTGTGCGATCGCCTGCGGATGCACGTTCGACAGGCCCGAGCGGCGCAGCCGCGGCGCGAGGTGGGCGAGGCGTCGCGCGGCAACGTCGAACGCATAAAGGCGGCCCTGCGAGCGCATCAGCGCGCCCAGGAGCAGCGTCTTGCCGCCGGCGCCGGCGCAGAAGTCGACGATCATGTCGCTGCGCCGCGGCGCGACCAAATGGCCGATCAGCTGGCTGCCTTCGTCCTGCACTTCGAGGCGTCCGTCCTTGAGCCACGCATGGCCGACGAGCGACGGCCGCCCGGCGACGCGAATACCGAGCGGTGCGTAGGGCGTCGCGGACGCGTCGATGCCGGAGGCCGCCAGAGCCGCGAGCGCGTCGTCGCGCGTGGCCTTGATCGGATTGACGCGCAGATCGAACGGCGCGGGCGCCTGCCATGCGCGCGTCAGCGCGGCACGCTCGGTCTCGTCGAACACTTCTGCCAGCCGCTGCCACAGCCAGTCGGGAACGTCGGCTGCGACGGCGTCCGGCTGCGGCGTGCGCGCGTTCTCCTTCAGCGTGCGCAGCCATTCCTCCTCGTCGTTGCGCAGCGCGCCGGCGAGGTCGCGCAGCGAATGCCCGAGCTCGCGCGTGGCGACGGCAAGCGCCAGGCGCCGCGGATGCGTGTTGCCGACGAGCGCTTCGAGCGAGCGCTTGCGCCGCAGGTACGCGAACGCGCCCTCGGCGATGAACGCGCGATCGCGCTGGCCCATTTCCGGATGCGCGCGAAAGAACGCGGAGATCGCGGCGTCGGCCGGCGTGTCGAGTCGCGCGACGCGCTCGATCGCCGCCGCAAGCCCGGCGAGCTGGTTCGCGCGCAAACTCATGTCATTCGTCCCGCCGGGCCGTCCCAAGGGGCGAATTGCTCCCCTCCGGGGGCAGCGACGCCGCGACAGCGGCTAGCGTGGGGGTGCTCATTCGTTCCGAGGCTCGTCCACGCGAATGGCGTCGAGCAACGCTTCGACGGTGCCGCGCGCCGACTGCGTCACGCGCATCTTCACCATCGCGTAGTGCATCGACGGCGCGAGCCAGAACCACGCATCGACGTTGCCGTCCTCGCTCTTGCGATGCCAGCGCTCGGTCTCGATGTCGCCATGTGTCCAGGTGATCGTCTCGGTGCCCTCGCGCTCGATCGTGTAGTTGAAGACGCGCCGCGTCGTCACGAGGTAGAGGGTCTCGCGCGGAGCGGTGGGCGGCGTGAAGTAGGGCTGCCACATCAGCGTCATCGGATCGAACGATGGCGCTTCGAGCGGCGCGGTCTTGTCGTCGTGCAGCGTCACGATGTTCGCGTCCCAGTCGAAGGTCGCGACCTCGCGGCGATCGCTCGAGCCGCGCTCCACGACGAATTCGAGCGGCCGCAGGCCGGTGGGGGTGATGAGCCCGCGGCTCTCGATCTTGCCGCGGCCGCGGATGAACAGCGCCGCGAGCCCGCGCGCTTCTGCGACCGTCGCGATGCGGTAGCGATCGCCCTCGTGCTCGAAGCGGTACGTCGCCTCGCCGATCAGGAAGCCCTGCGTCCCGAGGAACACCTTGTACGCGAGGTCGACGCGCGGCGGCAGCGTCTTGTCGGGCGTGGGCGCGGCCGGCACGACGGGCGGCGGCACCGGCTCGGCGGGCGGCGCTTCCGCAATGGGTGCCGCGGCGGGTGCAGGCGCCTCGGCGGGCGTCGCATCGGCCACCGTTGCAGCAGGGGCTTCGGGGACCGGCGGGGCGACGGGCGCGGCGGCACGGCGCGGCTTCGGGCGCGGCTTGACAGCGGTGGCCTGTGGCGCCGGCGGCGGCGGCAACTCCGTCAGCGTCGCCGACAGCACCGTGTCCTCCGGCGGCGCGGGCAGGTCGACCGGCCACAGCGACCACACGGCGTGCGCCAGCAGCGACAGCGCGAAGGCGACCGCCAGCGCCGGCCGCACGCGCAGCCGGCGCCATGCGCGCGCCGCAGCGCTGTCCGGGCGCGAAAGGGAAGGTGAGGTCGCCATCAAGGGATGGACCTGCGCGCGTCGGGCGGGTTCGCATGCGCCGCGTCAGGACGCACGCAGGGGTTCGACGTACGGCACGACGAGGGCGTCGCCCGCGGCAGGGGAAGGATGGTTAACGCGCACGCGCCCGCCCTCGATGACGAGGCGCCCGGCACAGTGCCAGCCTACGGCGGCAGGGAGCAGCCGATGCTCGACCGCAAGCACGCGCGCAGCGAGCGCGGCCTCGTCGTCACCGTCTTCGACCGGCACGGCGCCTTGCGCAATGATGGGTCCGATGTCGACGTCGTCCGTCACGTAATGCACGGTGCAGCCGTGGATGCGCACGCCGTCGGCGAGCGCGCGTCGGTGCGTGTGCAGCCCCGGATAGAGCGGCAGCAGCGACGGATGGATGTTGATCATGCGGCCCGCGTACGTGCGGACGAAGCCGGCGCCGAGCACGCGCATGAAACCCGCCAGCACGACGAGATCGGGCTCGCCTTCGTCAACGGTGCGCGCCAGCGCCGCATCGAACGCGTCGCGCGTAGCGTGCGCGCGGTGGTCGACCACGGCCGTCGCGATGCCGTGCATCTGCGCCAGCGCCAGGCCGGCGGCGTCGGGCCGATTGGAGACGACCTGGGTCACCGCGCCCTCGATGTGTCCGGCGCGCGCATGATCGACCAGCGCGGCCAGGTTCGAGCCGCGACCGGAAATCAGGACGGTGATGCGGGCGAGCGCCACATTCCGGTCGCGCGTCAGACGACGACCGTCGGCGGCTCGCCGGGGGGCTGCGCGGCGATCGTGCCGATTCGATAGACCTGCTCGCCCGCGGCTTCCAGCTCCGCGTGCGCGCGCTCCGCATCGCGCCCGGCGACGACCACGGCCATGCCGATGCCGCAGTTGAAGACGCGGTGCATCTCGGTGTCGGCGACGTTGCCTTGCTGCTGCAGCCAGTCGAAGATCGGCGGGCGCGGCCAGCTCGAGCGCACGAGCCGTGCCTGCAGGCCCTCCGGCAGCATCCGTGGCACGTTCTCGAGCAGCCCGCCGCCGGTGATGTGCGCCATGCCCTTGACCGGCAGCGAGCGCACGAGCGCCAGCAGCGGCTTCACGTAAATGCGCGTCGGCGCGAGCAGCGTGAGTCCGAGCGTGGTCGCACCGAAGGCCATGCCCAGGTCGGCCCGCGCTGCGTCGACGATCTTGCGGATCAGCGAAAAGCCGTTCGAGTGCGGCCCGCTCGAGGCGAGACCCAGCACGACGTCGCCCGGCGCGATGAGGCTGCCGTCGATGATCGCTTCCTTTTCCACCACGCCCACGGCGAAGCCGGCGAGGTCGTACTCGCCGTCGGCGTACATGCCGGGCATTTCCGCGGTCTCGCCGCCGATCAGCGCGCAGTTCGCCTGCAGGCAGCCCGTGGCGATGCCGCCGATCACGGCGGCGGCCACGTCGACATCGAGCTTGCCGCTCGCGAAATAGTCGAGGAAGAAGAGCGGCTCGGCACCCTGGACGAGGATGTCGTTGACGCTCATTGCGACGAGATCGATGCCGACGGTGTCGTGGCGTCCGAGCGCAAACGCGAGCTTGAGCTTGGTGCCGACGCCGTCGGTGCCGGCGACGAGCACCGGGTGGCGAAAGCGCTTGCCGATCTCCACCAGCGCGCCGAAGCCGCCGATGCCGGTCAGCACTTCGGGGCGCAGCGTGCGCCGGGCGAGCGGCTTGATGCGCTCGACGAGGGCGTCGCCGGCGTCGATGTCCACGCCGGCGTCGGCGTACGAGAGTGAAGCGCGAGGGGCGGTGTCGGCGGGCGGCATCGGGAAAACCGGAGGAATGACGCGGACGTTGAGCGAACGGAGCGGCGCACGGTACAGTGCGACGTTTTGTGCCGCGATTCTACTGGAAATGACCCAACCCGACCCGTCCTCCGTTCCCGTCACACCGCTCGCGGAGCCCGCGCGCAGCGGGCCGGACGAGGCGCTGCTCCCGCGGCCGCGGGTGCCGCTGACGTTGCGTCACTACCTGTGGATCGTCGCGGCGGTGATCGTGGTGGTGGCCGGGCTGCACTGGCTGGGGCCGGTGCTCACGCCGTTCCTCATCGGCGCCATCCTCGCGTATCTCGGCACGCCGCTCGTCGACCGTGCGGCGAAGCGTGGTATTCCGCGCGCCCTCTCGACGCTCGCCGTCGTCCTGCTCTTCGGCCTCGCCATCTTTGCGCTCTTCTTCGTGCTGGTGCCGCTAGTCCAGAGCGAGGGCATGCTGGCCGCGCGCCGCCTGCCGGAGTTGCTGCAGCAGATGATGGAGCGGATGACGCCCTGGCTCGACGAGCATTTCGGCATCCGGCCGTCGCTCGATGTCACCGCCGTGCGCGACTTCATCGCCGAGAATGCCGACAGCGCGCAGGAGATCTCGCTCAAGGTGCTGTCGGGCGTCAAGGCCGGCAGCCTCATTTTGCTGTCGCTCCTCGTGAACGCCGCGCTCATTCCCGTCGTGATGTTCTATCTGCTGCGCGACTGGACGATGATCCTGCAGCGGATCGACGAGCTGACGCCGCGCCGCTGGCGCGGCAAGGTGGGATCGATCGCGCGCGACATCGACGCCGTGCTGGCCGAGTTCCTGCGCGGACAGGGGCTCGTGATGCTGGTGCTCGCGACCTACTACGCGATCGCGCTGTCGATCGCGGGGCTTGACCGCGCGCTCGCGATCGGCATTCTCACCGGTGTATTGGTGTTCATTCCCTACGTCGGATTCGGCCTCGGGCTGGTGCTGGGCGTCACCGCCGCGGCGCTGCAGTGGTCGGGCTGGCCGGGATTCATCGCGGTGCTCGCCGTGTATGGCGTCGGCCAGCTGCTCGAGAACTACGTGCTGGTGCCGTGGCTCATCGGCGACCGCATCGGGCTCCATCCGCTGGCCGTGATCTTTGCGCTGCTGGCGTTCGGCCAGCTCTTCGGCTTCGCCGGCGTCCTGCTCGCGCTGCCGGTGTCGGCGGCGCTCCTCGTGGGCCTGCGGCACGTGCGCGCCGCCTACGTGAGCTCGCCGCTTTACGATCCCGACTACGACCGGGATTAGTCGGCGATGACGCAGCTAGTCTTCGAGCTCGCGGCGCCGGAGCCGCCGGGGTTCGCCAATTTCGTTCCGGGCAACAACGTCGAAGCCGTGGCGGCGCTCCGGGCGCTTGCCGCGGGAACGCTCGCCGAAACCGGCGTCGTGATCTGGGGCGCGCCCGGGGTCGGCAAGTCGCACCTGCTGCGCGCGACGGTCGCGGCCGCGACGGCGGCGGGGCGCGTCGCGACGTACATCGATGCTCCGCGCGACGCTTCGGCCGAGCCACCCGCGCCCGGCGCGCTCGTCGCAGTGGATGCGGTGGACACGGCCGACGCCACGGCGCAGGGACGGCTTTTCACGCTCTACAACGCCCTCGGGCCGGCCGGCGGCCACCTGGTCGCGGCGGCGTCCCAGGCACCGGCACAGCTGCCGCTGCGCGATGATCTCCGGACGCGGCTCGGCTATGGGCTGGTGTACGAGATCGTCGCCCTCGCCGATGCCGACAAGGCGGCGGCGCTGGCCGCGTATGCGCGCGGGCGGGGCTTCCGGCTTGCCGACGACGTCATTGCCTACCTGCTCGCCCACGGGCGGCGCGACATGGCGTCGCTCGTGGCCACGCTGCTGGCGCTCGATCATCGCTCGCTGGCCATGCGGCGGCCCATCACCGTGCCGTTCCTGCGCGAGTGGCTGCAACGGGGGATCGACCTGGACGGCGAGCGCTAGCGGCGCGGGCGACCCCCCGGGGAGTGTGCCCCGGATTGGAGCGTCGGGAGCGCCTCAGAGGTCGTCGTGGAGCCGCACGGACCTCTGCGCCTGTCAACCGGCCGTCGAATCCCGGCGTTATTGGCGGCGACACGGACTTCCGCTGTCGTTCCCCCCACAAGATCACACTGAGGATTTCGTTGCCATGAACAAGCTCCTGATCGCCCTGTTTGCCGTCGCGTTCGCCGCGACCGCCGCCGCCCAAGGCACCGCCCCCGCGCCCGCCAAGGCCGGCGAGCCGATGAAGGCTGCCGAACCGATGAAGGCCGCGCCGGTCAAGTCCGACGCCGCCAAGCCGGTTGCGACCGACGCCGCCAAGCCGATGGCCGCGGACGCCGCCAAAGCCCCCGCCACCAAGACCAAGAAGAGCAAGCACAAGAAGTCGAAGTCGGCCAAGACCACGCCGCCGGCCGCGACGACGGACAAGCCCGCGAAGTAAAGACGGATGCGCGGCGCCATGCCCGTACGGGCTGGCGCTGCGTTGCCAAACGGCCGTAAACGCCGTATGATTTCAAAGCTTTGCACGTAGATTTGAAACGACGCTTCCGCTCGATTGCGATTGCGGTAGGCCGAGACCGGCGTCACTTACACCACCTCCGAGGAGATACTCAATGAACAAGCTGCTCGCAACGCTGATCGCCGGTGTGTTTGCCGCCGCTTCGTCGGCCGCCTTCGCGCAGACGCCGTTGCCCGCCGAAACGGCGAAGCCCGGCACGGACATGGCGAAGGAAATGAAGAAGGATCCGAAGGGTTCCGCTGCGGCCTACAACAATCCTGCCGCGGAAGTGCGCCAGGAACAGAAGTCGCAGGCCGGCGCAGCTGCGGTTGCCAAGTCGAAGGAAATGCCGCGCGAAAAGGCCAAGTACGACGAAAAGGCCGCGCAGCAGCTGTCGAACAACAGCGCGACCGATCCCGCCCAACAGAAGGCGAACGTCGCCGCGTCGAAGGCCCAGAGCGCGAAGCGCGAGAAGATGCCCGACATCAGCAAGCTGACGAAGGAACAGCAGAACGAGCTGCTCCGCCAGCTGCAAAAGGCGAACACCGGAGGCTAAGCCTCTTCGACGTCGAGCAGGAGGGCAGGGGCCTCAGAATCCCTGCCCTTTCTGTTTCTGGCGCGCTGTCGCATGATGCGATGGCGGTTCGCGAGACGGGAATCCCATGAGAGAACAGGAAACGCTGCGGCCGGCAGTGACGGTCGCATCGGTCATCGAGCGCGAAGGCCGGTTCCTGCTCGTGCGCGAAGAGACGCGCAACGGCCCGCGGCTCAACCAACCGGCCGGCCATCTCGAGCCGGGCGAAACGTTGCCTGCTGGCGCGGTGCGCGAAACGCTCGAAGAGACCGGCTGGCACGTTAAGCTCGCGTCGCTCGTCGGCATCTATCGCTGGTCGCCGGCCGACAACGGCGCCACGTTCATCCGTTTTGCCTATTGCGGCGAGACGCTGCGGCATGACGCGCTGCGCCCGCTCGACACGGGCATCCTCGAGGCGGTGTGGCTCTCGGCGGAGGAAATCGCGGCGCGCCGCGCCGAGCATCGCAGCCCGCTCGTGATGCGCTGCATCGACGACTATCGCGCGGGACGGCGCTGGCCGCTCAACTTCGTGGGCGAGATCGCCTGAGCATGGCGCGGCGCGAACGCGTGGTCGTCGGCATGTCGGGCGGCGTCGATTCGTCGGTCGCGGCATGGCTGCTGAAGACGCAGGGCTACGACGTCGTCGGCCTGTTCATGAAGAACTGGGAAGACGACGACACCGACGCGTATTGCACGTCGCGGGAGGATCTCGTCGATGCCGCGGCGGTGGCCGACGTGATCGGCATCGAGCTCGAGGCGGTGAATTTCGCGGCGGAATATCGCGAGCGCGTGTTCGCCGAGTTCCTGCGCGAGTACCAGGCGGGACGCACGCCCAACCCCGACGTTCTCTGCAACAGCGAGATCAAGTTCCGCGCATTTCTCGACCATGCGCTGGCACTCGGCGC
>Ga0068858_100008205_pt1 | contig 10040 bp, 9 predicted proteins | sample KBSSwiS12_FD_66589 | JGI IMG/M metagenome (GOLD analysis project Ga0068858, IMG submission 66589) | Switchgrass rhizosphere microbial communities from Kellogg Biological Station, Michigan, USA - KBS Switchgrass S1-2 | ecosystem: Host-associated > Plants > Roots > Rhizosphere > Soil ... | reverse complement strand
CGTCAGCTCGATGCGTCGTCCTTCCGGAAGTGCTTGCTGAGCGTCTCGACCTGTCCCTGGTAGTTCGACGAGACGTCGGCGCCGTAGAGGCGCTCGGGCTCGGCGAGCATGCGCTCGAACGTCAGCTTGCAGACCGGTTGCCCGTGCTCGACCATGAACGGCACGTCGTGGGCGCGCACCTCGAGCGCGGCGCGCGAGCCGAGCAGCCGACCGTCGCGCGTGTAGCCGAAGCCGGGGTCGAAGAAGCCGGCGTAGTGCGTGCGCAGCTCACCGCTCGTGGGGTCGAACGCCGTCATCTCCGCCGCGAGGTGAGGCGGCACCTGCACCGCCTCCTCCGACAGCAGCAGGTAGAAGCGCTCGGGGTCGAGGACGATGCGGTCGCTCTCCTCGCTGATGACGCGCTCCCAGTAGTCGTTGACCCGGTGCGACCGGATGTCGGCCATCGAGATGCGGGGCGTGTTCTGCCTGGCGCGGTAGCCGACCTCTCGACGCTCGTTGCCCCGCAGGTCGAGGCTCAGGAACAGCCCGTCGGCCGTGGCGACCTGGTCCGACGGCACGACCTCGCCGCGGCGGTACAGCAGCGGGCTGCGCTCGTGCTCCTCGAGCAGCTCCTCGTCGCTGAGGTCGGCGCGCCCGACGACCAAGCGCAGCTGGTTGAGCGAGAGGCCCTGGCGCACCTTGACCGCGAACGACAGCGGCACCACCTCGAGGTACAAGGGACCGGTGTAACCGGCGCGCACCTCGTCGAAGCGGTAGCTCCGATCGGTGATGACGCGGGTGAACACATCGAGGCGCCCGGTCGAGCTCTTCGGGTTCGCCTTCGCCCGCAACCACGGCGGCAGCTCGAGCGACTCCATCAGCGGGATGAGGTATGGCCGATTGGGCTCGAGGACCGCCCCTTCGTCGCGCAGGTCGAGCTCGTCGATCACGAGCGACTTCATCTTCAGGTCGACGGCCTCGGTGTCGGGCAGGAAGCTGCAGCGCAGGCGGTAGGCGCGCTCGCCGAGGCGGAGGTCGAGGCTGGCGGGCTGGATCGAGCTGTCGGGGATCTTGTAGCTGCCGGCGTCGACGAAGCCGAGCTGGACGGCCTCGGCGATCAGCTGCGACGGCAGCACGCCCCGGGCGTCGTCGGGGAGGTCGCCGAGGCTCACGCCGCCCATGATTCCACGCCCGCCAGTACGGTCGATGGCGATGAGCGACTGGAACGCGAAGATCATCGCCGAGTTCCGCGCCAACGGCGGTCGTGTCGAGAACTTCGGTGACCACCTGGTCCTCTTGCACACGACCGGCGCCAAGTCCGGGAAGGAGCGGGTGAACCCGGTCGCCTTCCAACAGGACGGCGATCGCCTCGTCGTCTTCGCCTCGAAGGCGGGCGCGCCGACGAACCCGGACTGGTACCACAACCTGCTCGCCAACCCGGGTGCGAAGGTCGAGACCGGCACCGAGACCTACGACGTCGTGGCCCGGGTCGCCGAAGGGGAGGAGCGCGAGCGGCTCTGGACCCGCCAGAAGGAGCTCATGCCCGGCTTCGCCGACTACGAGATCGCCACCAGCCGTCAGATCCCCGTGATCGTCCTGGAGCGACCTCGCTAGCAGCTAGTTCGCGGGGTGCGCGCCGGCCCGGGGCACCTCGAACCAGACCGTCTTGCCGGCGGTGCGGTTGATCACGCCCCAGCTGGAGCTGAGCATCTCGACGAGGGCGAGGCCGCGGCCCGACTCGGCGTCGATGCCCACCGCACGCACCTCGAGCGGCGCGCCGCTCTCGTCGGTGACGCTGATGCGCACGACCTCGGGGAACAGCTCGACGCCGAGGTGGCAGCTCGACCGGGCGTGGGTGACGACGTTGGTGACGAGCTCGCTGGTGAGGAGCACGAGGGTGTCGAGGGCGGCGTCGGTGACGTCGCTGATGAGGGCGCTCGTCACCGCCTCGCGCGCCTGGCCGGCGCTCAGCGTGTCGGCCGGCAGCTCCTGCTGGAGCACCCACTCCACGAGGTTGAGCACGCCGGCCAGCTCGAAGATGTCGGCGGCGAGCGACGGCACGTCACGACCCTTCTCGAGGTAGCCGACGGCGCCCGCTTCCTCGGTGGCCGGTCCCATCTCGTCCGCCGGGAGGCCGGAGAGGATGACGACGCGGGCCCCCGGCGCGGCGACCCGCAGCGGCGGCAGGGCGGTGAGGCCGTCCATGACCGGCATCGCCAGGTCGAGCACGACGATGTCGGGCTGGGTCGCGCCGGCCAGCGCGATCGCGTCTTCGCCGTTCGCTGCTTCACCGACGATGTCGAACCGCCCGTCCTGCTGCAGGAGGATGCGCAGCAGGGCGCGGAGGTCTTCGACGTCGTCCACGAGCACGGTTCGGAGCCCAGCCATGCGGTGGGAATGATGCACTACGGCTGGGTGGTCGCGGTGCCCTCGAGGGCGGCCCCGATCGAGAGGAACGCGATCGCGCCCGTTCCGGCGATGGCGACGACGCGCAGCCACCGGCCGTAGGAGTCGGTGCCGGCCGTGAACAGGTGCACGGTGGCGGCGAAGAAGAGCACGTAGCTGGTGAGGTGGATCCACCGCCACGTCGCCTGGGACAGGCGGTTGCGCACCAGCGAGGTGAGCTCGACGGCGAGCAGGAGCCAGGCCCCGACGATGCCCCACGCCACCGCCGCGGGATGCCAGCTCGTGGCGAACGGCACGAGGACGTCGACGACTCGGAAGTGGACGTAGCTGTCGGCCACGATGCCGAGGACGTGCAGCCCGACGAAGGCGACCGCGAGCCCGCCGAGGAACCGGTGCACCGCGAGCGTCCATGCCGTCGACTGCCCGCGCCCAACGATCCTCGTCGCGGTGGCGATGCCGAATCCGGTCGAGATCGTGAGCAGCAGCCAGCTCGTCAACCCGGCCGACCGGGCGACGTACCACCAGAAGTGGCCGTGCACGAGGTCACGAACCTCGGGTGCCCGTGTCGAAGCTGCCGCCCCGGTTGCCCGGCGTCGCTCCGCTCCCGAAGCCGTTGTCGTCGTTGAGCACCGAGTTGTCGTCGTTGGCGCTGCTGTCGGGCTGGCCGAAGGTCGTGGTCGCCGTCGTCGACGACACGCCGGTCGTCCGCGTGGACGAGTGATCGTGCAGCGCGAAGCCGACGACGGCCGCGCCGAACGTGGCCCCGCTGGCCAGCGCGGCGGCGACGCGGGTGCGGACGATGCGCCGTTGGCGCTTCGCCTTGACCGACTCGGCGTCGTAGGCAGGTTCCACCCCGATGAGTGTGTCCGGTTCGTCTGGAGGTTCCCTGTGAGGATTCCGGGAACTCGCGAACCGGCGTCGCTCCGGCAGGATGGTGCGGTGACGGACGTCGATCCTGCCATCGCCCGCCGGATGTGGCAGCTCCTCGAGCCGTATCACGCGGTGGTGTACTTCTCGCCGGAGGTCGCCGACGCCATGCGGGCCATCGGCCTCAAGGGCTTCTGGATGGGCTATTTCGCCGGTCGGTCGGCGCCGCTCGGACCGGTCGGGCCGGAGGTGGTGACCGCCCTGTTCTTCGGCTTCCACCCGGCGATGGTGGCGCGGGCGTTGCCGGACGCGTGGACGTTCGTCTCGCCGGCCGAGGTGCTCGCCGCCCGCCGGACCGCGGTCGGCACCGCGCTGCGGCGACTGATCGACGACGAGGACGCCGTCGCCGAAGCAGCGACGCTCGCCCGGCGCGCGACCGAAGGGTGCGACGTCGCGGGACGGCCGCTCTTCGCCGCGCACGGCGCGCTCCCGTGGCCGGACGACCCCTACCTGGTCCTGTGGCACGCCGCGACGTTGCTGCGCGAGCACCGCGGCGACGGCCACGTCATCTCCCTGGCCGCTGAGGGTCTCGACGGATGCAGTGCGCACGTGGCCGCGGTCGAAGCGGGCGGGATCCCGCGCGGTGCGCTGCAGCCGAGCCGGGGGTGGACCGACGAGGACTGGGATGCGGCGCGGCAGCGACTGTGGGGCGTCGACCTCGCCGACCTCCGCATGCGCATCGAGATCCGCACCGACCGGCTGGCCGTGGGACCGTGGTCACGGCTCGGCATGCCGGGCACCGAGCGCCTCGCCGCGCTCATGGCGCCACTCGCCGAGCGGGTGATGGCGGCCGGTCTCGTGCCGGTGCCGAACCCGATCGGCCTGCCCTGGCCGCCGACGCCACTGGCGTCGTAGTGACCTGAGCTACGACGCGAAGCGGTAGCCGACGCCGCGGACGTTGTGGATCCACCGCGGGTTCGACGGGTCGGTCTCGAGCTTCAGGCGCACGCGGCGGACGTGCTCGGTGACCGTGGCCGGCACCTGCCAGTCCTCCGACGAGCCCCATACCTCGCTGAGCAGCTCGTGCCGGGAGAACACCCGCCGCGGGTGGGCCGCCAGGAACGCGAGCAGGTCGAACTCGCGCTTGGTGAGGTTGATGCGGCGACCGTCGATCGTGACCTCACGCGCGGTGCGGTCGATGACGAGGTCGTCGTGGACGATCACCGAGGTGTCGACCGGCTCGGTCGGGTGCTCGCTCCGGCGCAGCACCGTCCGGATGCGCGCGGCCAGCTCACGCGCCGAGAACGGCTTCACCACGTAGTCGTCGGCACCGCGTTCGAGCCCGGTGACGCGGTCCTCCTCGAGACGGCGGCCGGTGAGCACGATCACCGGCAGGTCGCCGCGCCGGCGCACCGCGCTCAGCACCTCGAGTCCGTCGAGGTCGGGCAGGTCGAGGTCGAGCAGCACGATGTCCGGCGGATCGGCACCCACCGCGAGGAGGGTCCCGGCGCCGTCGGCCACCGTCTCGACGGCCATGCCCTCCGCCTCGAGCGCTTCCCGGAGGAACGTCAGCAGATCCGGATCATCCTCCGCAACGAGCACCCGAATGCGCTCGTTCATGTCTCCTCCGGCTGCTGGGCGAGCGGCACCGTCACGACGAACGTAGCTCCGCCCCCTGGCGTTGGTTCGTATCTCACGTCCCCTCGCTGCCGGCGCGCGATCGAACGGGCGAGGTAGAGGCCGAGACCCAGGCCGCGGCGCGTCGAACCCAGCCGGCTGAACCGACCGAACAGCTCGTCGACGCGATCGGCGGGCACGCCTTCGCCATGGTCGATGACGCGCACCTCGAGCCAGCGGTTGCAGGTGCCGGCAACGATCTCGATCCGACCGTCGTGCGGCGTGAACTTGCCGGCGTTGCCGACGAGGTTGCCCAGCACCTGGCGCAACCCGACCGGGTCGGCGTCGACCACCACGGGCCGGTTCGGCAGCGAGCAGGAGACGCGGTGGTCGGTGAGGAGCGGGAGCAGCTCCCCGAGCGTCTGCTCGAGCAACGGTGTGGCATCGAACCGCACGGTCTCGCCGACCGTGCCGAGATCGCGTGCGTCAGCCAGCGCGGCCACGAGCTGACCGAGGTTGTGCACGTTGCGCTCGATGGCGGCGACGCCGGACCGGGCGTTGGCGTCCTCGTCGAGCCGGTCGGCCAGCATCTCGGCGTACCCGCCGATCACGGTGAGCGGCGTGCTGAGCTCGTGGGTCAGCACGGCCAGCAGCTCGTCGAGCTCGTGCCGTTCGGTGTTGATCGACTCGAGGGCGACGACGGGCACGTGCGGGATCTCGGCGAGCGGTGCCCGCAGGAAGTCGGTCATCTCGTCGGCCGAGAGGGGCGCGCTCCAGAGGAAGCCCTGGGCCGCGTCGCATCCGAGCCGTCGGAGGTAGGCGAGCTGCTCGGCGGTCTCCACGCCTTCGGCGATCACGGTCAGATCGAGGCGGTGGGAGAGGTGCACGACCGCGGCGACGATGGCCGAGTCGTCCGGGTCGTCGCCCAGCCCGGCGACGAACGAGCGGTCGATCTTCACGGCGTCGGCGGGGAAGCGCTTGAGGTAGCGCAGCGACGAGTAGCCCGTGCCGAAGTCGTCGATCGTGACCTGCACGCCGAGGTCGCGCAGCGCGTGGAACACCGCAGTGGTCCGTTCGTCGTCGTCGACGAGCGTCCGCTCGGTCATCTCGAACACGAGCCGATGTGGAGCGATGTCGAAGCGCTCGAGCGTGGCGGCGGTGAACGCGATGAGGCCGGGATCGGCGAACTGACGGGCGGAGACGTTGACCGACACGGTGAGCGGGGCGTCGGTGAGCGGTGCCCACTCCGCGAGGCGGGCGCAGGCCTGCGTCAGCACCTCCCGCCCGATCTCGACGATGGCACCGCACTCCTCGGCGACGACGATGAAGTCGGCCGGTTGCAACAGGCCGCGCTCGGGGTGAGCCCAACGCACCAGCGCCTCGACGCCGACGACGGTGTTCGAGTCGAGCGCCACCTCGGGCTGGAAGTGGACGACGAACTCCTTGCGCGCGATCGCGTGCGCGAGCTCTCGTTCGAGGCTCAATCGCGGCATCGCGTGGCGCAACGTCGCGTCGTAGAGCTCGACCCGATCGCGACCGCGCGCCTTGGCCGCCGCCATGGCCAGCGAGGCGTTGCTCTCGAGCGCGCCGGAGTCGTCGACGGTGGCGGTGAACACCACGCCGGCGCTGGCGGGCACGACGAACTCGACGTCACCGACCTGCACCGGATGGCGGACCTCGGCGAGCAGCTTCTCGGCGATCGCGCGCGCGGCGCCGGCGTCCGCCACGTCCTCGACGAGCACGAGGAACTCGTCGCCTCCGCCTCGCGCCACGGTGTCCGGTCCGGGAAGCGCGGCGCGGAGTCGAGCGGCGACCTGCACGAGCACGTCGTCCCCGGCGACGTGGCCGAGGCTCTCGTTGATGCGCCCGAAGCGGTCGAGGTCGGCGGTGATGACGGCGATGCCGCGTGAACCGTGCCCGATGCGGCCCACCGCCTGCTCGAGGCGACGGTGGAACAACGTGCGCGACGGAAGGCCGGTGAGCGAGTCCTCGAGCAGGTGCTCGGCCAGGCGGCGGGTGGCGGCGTCGCGCTCGACGGCGATGCGCACGATCGAGCACAGCTGCTCGACGAGCGTGAGGTCCTCGGGGTCGGCGTCCTCTGGTGGGCGGTGCACCACGACGAAGCCGCTCACCACGTCGCGCTCGGTGATGATCGGTACGGCCCACGAGCCGCCGACGCCGAGCGCCGCACCCAGCGGCGACCCACCGTCCTTCGGGATGATCACGATGCCCGGAGCGTCTCGCCACCGGCTCGGTGCGAACGTGCGGTACGCCTCGTCGAGCGCGGCGGACTGCGAGGGATCGACGCCGACCGCGGTGACCTGCTCCGACAAGCCGTACGCGCTCGACGCGGCGACGATCCAGTGCGTTCCCGGCAGGCGCAGCTCGCCGACGGCGGCGACGCGGGCGAGCACCTCGTCGAGCGCGGCGCCACTCGCCACGAGCTCGAGCAGCTCGTGGTGGTCGGCCAGCCGGGCCTCGGCGCGCTTGCGGGCGGAGATGTCCTGCAGCTGCACGAAGTAGTGCGGCTTGTCGAAGGCGTCACCGAGCGCGGACCAGGTGACCATCGCCCAGAACCACGTCCCGTTCGGACGTCGGAGGCGGACCTCCATGCCGACGTTGCCGCGCCCGACGAGCTCGGACTCGGGCGGTCGGTCCTCTGGCAACGTGAGGTCGAAGAGCTGCAACTGCAGCGCCTCGTCCTCGGTGACGGCGAGCTGCTCGCAGAGCTTGGGGTTCACGAGGATGATCTGGCCGTTGGCGTCCGACAGCGCCATGCCGATCGGGGCGGTGGCGAACGCGAGCTGCCACCGCTGGTTGAGCATCTCGATCAGCTGCTGCTGGTTGACGCGGTGGGTGACGTCGGTGCGACTGATGACGGCGCCGCGCGCGCCGTTGAGGTCGAACGGAACCACCCGCAGGTTGAGCCACCGACCGCCGTCAAGGTAGTCGACCTCGTAGACCGGCCGATCGCCGTCGAGCACGAGGCGCACGCCGATGTCGGCCCCCTCGATGCGATGCAACATCGGCAGCAGGTCGTCGCCGGGAAGCCCGACCTCGCGTCCGAGGTCGGCGGCGTCGCTGAGCCACGCCGCGTTGATGAATCGCACGATGCCGGTGTCGTCGATGACCGCCGTGGCCGCCGGGATCGCGTCGAGGACGCCGCGGTTCATCGCGTCGCGCCGGCCGATTCGCTCGAGGTTGGCGCGCTCGGCGGTGACGTCACGGGAGATGCCGGTGAGGATCGACCGGTCGTCGCCCGGGAAGACGGTGTTGAGCAGCACCCGCCGGCCCTGGGCACCGTCGTACTTGATCTCGAAGTGCTGCTCGATGCCGGTGTCGACGGCTCGCATCAAGGCCTCGTTGGCGCTCACCAACGCTTCGGCCGACACCATCTCGTCGACGTAGTGGCCGATCAGGCTGTCGCGGTCACCGCCGGGGAGGTGCGTGATCGCGCCGGAGAGGGTGACGAACCGAAAGCGGGGACCAGGCTCGAGGGCGACCGACCAGAGGGTCTCGTCGAGGGCATCGAGGACGCGTGCAAAGACGTCCTGTGCGAAGCCTTCCGATCCCAGCACTCGGTCTTCCGTCCCTCAGCAGTTTGGTCGCGCCCAAGCCTGGGGCGTCGCCGATGAGTATCGGACACTGCGCCCCCACTATGTAGCGGAAAGTTGGCCCCCAGGTGCACCTGCGCGGTGCCACTTCGCGAGCACGGCACGGTACGCGCGATCCCAGTCGTCGTAGACCACTCGGAGCGCGTTATTGGGCCACTGCGGCGGCAGGAGCGACACCGGCAGCAACGGATCGGCGGCCAGATGGCGGAGCACGGCGGCGGAGAGCACGAAGCCGGGGCCCAGAACGCTGACGTCAGCGTCGCCGAGAGCGCCACGTGTCGCTTGGAGTCGATCCGTAAGGGCGGCGGCAACCCGTGCGTGACCTTCGAGGTCCCACAGATGGGCAGCCAGTGCGTGGGCGTCGGTGTCCGGCCGCGCCTCGACCCAGGTGCACCACGACGAGAGATGGTCGGGCAGCGCCGCCTTCGGCACGTTCGCCGGTCTCGTCCACACGCCCTCGCGCCACTCGGCGAGGCGTCCGTCTCGCAGGACGGCACGCAGCTCGGCGCGCTCGTCAGCGGGCCGCCGTCCCGAGGCGATCACGAGCACGTGCCATGCTCCGGACCACCGGCGCGGCGTCGGGTGACGGCCCGACTCCTGGCGGCGCTGCCGGGCGAGGAAGCGATCCGCGAGGCGGTAGCGCCCATCCTCGGCCACGAGCTCGCCCGCCGCGGTCATCCGCGAGAGCGCGACGCGCGCGGCGTTCTCGGTGATGCCGAACAAGCCGGCGGTGGCGACGAGACGATGGCCCGGCAGCACCGGCGGATCGAGACCGAGCAGCGTCGACAGCAGCACCGACCGTGCCGTCAGCGGCCGGATGCCGAGATCCCCCGCGGCATTACGAGATGGCGACATCTGTCGGAGAAGTGTAGTGTCGATGCATGGCGACGACGGTGCTCCCGGGCCCGGAGCTGCTCCCCGACGTGTTGCCCACCGACCGGCTCACGGCGAGCGGGCGTCCGGGGCCCGACGTGCGCCCCGCGCTGCGCCACATCACGAACGTCGGCAACGCGCTGACCGTCGCGAGCGCGTGGTTCCAGATCCTGGCCGGCATCGCGGTCGCCCTTTGGATCGATCATCCGCTCGTGTGGGTGGCGGCGTTCCTGCTCGCCGGTCGCAACTTCGCCCGCTTGTCGATCCTGGCCCACGAAGCGGCCCATCGGTTGCTGTTCACCAACCGCACCGTGAACGACTTCGTCGGGCGGTGGCTCCTCGCGTACCCGGCGTTCATCCCCCTCGACGTCTACCGCCGCGGCCATCTCGCCCATCACGGCGACGAGCTCGGGCCCGACGAGCCCGACATGGGCCTCTACATCGGCTACCCGATCTCGCGCGACTCCTTCCGCCGCAAGCTGGTGCGCGACGCCGTCGGCATCTCGGGATGGAAGAACCTGAAGCCGCTGCTCCTCGCGCTTCGGTCGCGTGGGGCCCGCCCGGTGGCCACGCGGATCCTCGCCGCCCAAGCGGTGCTGCTCGCCGCGTGCTTCGCGCTCGGCCGGCCCGAGCTGTACCTCTTACTCTGGCTGCTGCCGTGGATGACGGTGTGGCGTGTGCTGA
>Ga0068858_100008203_pt1 | contig 10041 bp, 6 predicted proteins | sample KBSSwiS12_FD_66589 | JGI IMG/M metagenome (GOLD analysis project Ga0068858, IMG submission 66589) | Switchgrass rhizosphere microbial communities from Kellogg Biological Station, Michigan, USA - KBS Switchgrass S1-2 | ecosystem: Host-associated > Plants > Roots > Rhizosphere > Soil ... | reverse complement strand
CGAAGCCATCACGCAGCTCCGCCTGGGCTACGACGCATTGGGCGCAACGGACGATTCACTCCTGGAAGTGCTCGCAAAGGCACGCGGTGCGGAAGGTTACCGTCAAGCTGAAAAAGCAGGGGCGCAGCTGGAGCTGGACGGCCTCGCGAAAAATGCCACCTCCCATTCGTACGTATCGCCGCTGGACTTCGCACGCGCCCATGCCCGGCTCGGCCATAAGCAACAGGCGTTTGCGTACCTCGACGCCGCGTTCGAGGATCGGGCTCCGGGTCTGGTGTTCCTGAAAGTCGATCATGTATGGGACTCAATTCGTAACGAACAACGGTTTCAGGATGCCGTGAAAAAGGTTGGGCTGCCCTGATCCATTGCCGGGATGTGGTAGCCTTAATCCGAAACGTTTGGAGGAACGTATGAGGAAGGCACTCTGTGCAGCGAGCCTGGTGATTCTGATGGGGATTAGCTCTGTCAATGTTATCCTGGCTTGCGGCGACAAGTTCCTCGTATCGAGCCGCGGAACCCGTTATCAACAGGCTCCCGCAGTGCGCAAGCCGGCGGCCATTCTCATCTACACTAACCCTGGATCGGAAGTGCCTAAGGCGCTGGCTGGCGTGCCCGTCGACGCCACTCTGCGCAACGTGGGATATCGGCCCACCACCGTGGGAACTCCAGCCGAGTTCGAAAAGGCATTGAGCCAGGGCGGGTGGGATCTTATTCTCGTGGGCCTGGCTGACGCTGAGGCCGTAAGGAAACGCGTGCAAGGCAGAACCGGTGTGCTCCCGGTCGTGGTCAACGCGACGACGGCGGAGATGAAGCAGACCAAGCAGCAGTATGCGATCGTCCTGAAGGCGCCCACCAAGAGCCGGACGTTCCTCGCGGTTGTCGACGAGGCACTCGCTTACCGGTCCAAAGATCAGGCCAAAACCGGAAAGCCCGCCATCTGATGACGGGATGGACCCCGTGCGTCGGCGACACATTCCGGCTCCCGTGTCCGCCTTCGCCGCCTTTTTTGCGATAGCCAGCAGCGCCATGGCCCAGGCTTGGATACCGCCTCGTGGATTCGGATCCGTCAGTTTAAGCTACCAGAGGATCAGCAACACCGGTCACAAGAGGTCCAATGGTTTTCTGGTGGAAGCCGGGCAGAGTCTCAACATGGGTTTGTATCTCGAAGCCGAGTACTCTCTTACCGACCGGTTATCGCTGGCGGCTGGCCTGCCTTATGTTTTCGGCAAGTCTACCACTGTCAATCCGCCCCCGCCACCGATCCCCTATTTTCCTTGGGACCAGTGCCACTGCTGGCAATCGGGTTGGCAGGACGTCGGTTTTACCGCCCGCTACAACCTGGTTCACGCGGCCAACGGTGCTTTTTCCTTGACGCCGTCCGCGTCGGTGGGCGTGCCCAGCCACAACTATGAGTTCAGGGGCGAGAGTGCGCTGGGCCGGCATCTTAAAGAAGTGCGGATCGGAGTCGACGCGGGGCAGCGGCTGGACGTCATTTCTCCCAACCTCTTTGTGGAGGGCCGCTACTCCTATGCTTTCGTCGAACGCGTGATCGACATCCCCAACAATCGCAGCAACGCCAGTGTGGAGGGCACGTATCTGCTGCTGAAACGAAAGCTAGCGGCGCGGGGCCTCGCGTCGTGGCAGCGCACGCACGGCGGCCTGCTCTTCGGATCGCCGCCGCCTGCGAGTCTCCAGTTCCCTGGCGAAGTGAACACGCCCGAACGTCTGTTAGAGCACGATCGTCTACTGCGGGACAATTACTTTCACGCCGGCGGCGGCCTCTCCTACTCGTTCCCGCGGATGGATGTGTTCGTGTCCTACATCGCCTTCATCAGCGGCACGGATACGCATGCCGGCCGAGCACTCACTCTCGGCGTCAGTTGGCCGTTCGAGTTCCACGGCATTCATGCACGCTAGGAAATCCACGCGGGTCGGTCTCGGATTGCCCGCACGGAACGGTGCTGGGGTTTTAGAGCCGCCTTACAGCATCCCCTAGAAAGTTGCGCGTAGCGCCAGCTGAAAGGCTCTGGGATCGCCCACCGCCGTGATCTGCTTAAATGTCGACGACGGGTTGGCCGGGTAAGGGCCGGCGCCAAACACCCCGTTCAGAGTCACCCCATTCACGTGATTGGTGAGATTGAATCCTTCGGCGATGGCGTCCAGCCGCAATCGTTCTGTGATTTGAAAGCCGCGGCTGAGGCGTGCGTTCAAATTGAAGAAATCGAAACCCGAACCCGCATTGCGATTGATGAAAACCCCATTGGCCGTGGGACGCGCGGCGGGTCCCTGAATGGTGTTCGCCCCGGTCGTGATATTGAACGGCAAGGGCGAATAATACTGCAGCATGGCGGTCAGTTGAAAGCCATGGCTGATGCGTTGCCAGGCAGTGTGGCCCTTGCCCATCGCGGAATGAATCGTGCCGTCGAAAACCAGGCGGTTGCGCTGATCGTCGTCGGAGCGGCCGTAGTCCTGCCAAATATCGAAATTGTTGATCGGCGCGCTGAAGAAAAATTCACCCACGTTATCGAGCGCCTTCGAATAGGTGTAGGACACACGGTAGTTGCCCCATCGCACAGGCCGTTGCACAAATGAAACATGCAGCGCGTCGTAGTGCGAATCAGCCAGTGAGGAATACTGGCTGTTATTGGCGAAGGCCGGATTCGGACGACATCCGTTGTTGTTTTCGGAGGCGGCGCACGCCGGCACATTTTGATTGACGGAAATCAGCAGATGAAGCCCGCGAACGTGCTGATAGCCGGCGCTCAGCGTGGCGTGATTTCCAAGCTGTTGCTCGATCTCGAAGCTGCCCTGCTCGGAGTAAGCGTTCTGCATGTGCGGGTTCATGGTGCTGAAGTTGAACAAGACTCCCAGCGGCAAGGTCAGGCTGCTGAGGATGTTCGGAAACACCGGCGCGCCCGCCTGGGTGGGCGAGAGACTGATGCCGATCTGGCTCAGGCTGCCGACGATGGTGGTGTTGCCGGCTGACAACAGCGCGTTGGCCAGAGCACGCAAGGGGACGCGGTCATAGTAGAGTCCATAGCCGCCGCGGATCACAGTCTTCCGCGACGCGAAGGGCGTCCACGCAAATCCGCCGCGCGGCGAAAGATTGTTGGTATCGGTGGCAATGGAGCGCAGGAATTGCAGATCGTAGCGCAGGCCGAGGTTCAGCGTCAGGCGCGCGTTGAACTTCCATTCATCCTGCGCGTAGAATCCGATATTGGGATTGGTCTGCGAAATCGTGCTGTTGGCAAAGGTCTGCGTGAAACCAGAATTGTTGTAGGCTCCCGCCAGGAAATTCGCCAGAGTGGAGAACGAATAGGTGCCTCGAATGGATCGCGGATAGGTGATCGTGTCGTCGTTGAAAAGGAAGTCCGCGCCGCTGCGGATCGCGTGGGCGCCGGCCTGATAGGAGAGGTTATTCACCACCTCGCCCAGACGGTTCAGGCGCCGCGTCGGCGAGCCGGAAAGCGTGCCGAATGAAGCGACTCCGGAAATGCTCACCGCCGGGCCGATGGGATCGGACGGCGGCGCCTGCAGATTGCTGTTGGTGAACTGCCCGCGGGTTTCGTTCACCATTCGCGAAGACAGCGTGGCGATGTTGCTGACCGCGATGGTCTGGTCCGTATCGGACAGGTTGGCGGACGCGGTGGGCGCGCTCAATCCGCCCGCGCCGCGGGAGTTGGTGCTGTTCACATCGTAAAGACTGTAGCGCGCGCTGAATTGATCGCGCTGGCTGAACTGATGGTCGGCCTTGGCGAAGAAATTGGTGCTGTGTACCGGGTTGGGATAGACACCGGTCGAAATGAACGGACCCGGGTACTTGACGGCCAGCAGCTTCGCATCGATCGCAGCCACATTCGCGGGCGAAATGGTGATGAGGCCGGACTGGTTCAGCTCCCGCTGCTCAAAGTTCGTGAAATAGAAAGTGCGGTCGCGGATGATAGGGCCGCCGAGACTCGCTCCGTATTGCGCCTGCGTCAGTGGGAGCGCGGTATTAGAAAGCGCGTTATCGGCGTTGAGGCGCTGGTTGCGGAAATAACCATAGAGGTCGCCATGCAGCGCGTTGGCGCCGCTTTTCGTAGCCACGTTGATGTATCCGCCCAGCGCGCGGCCAAATTCGGCTTGCCCGCCGGAGGTAACCACTTGGAATTCGTTCACCACATCCAGGCCATAGAAGGCCCCGGTGAGGCCTGCCGCATCGTCGTTATTTGAAAGTCCATCGACAATGAAGCTGTTGGAAAAATTGCGCTGACTGCCAACCGAAATCCCTTGGCCGGGGACCGCCGAGGTCTCGGCGAAAAGCTGGTTGGACGCGGTGTTGGTGGGAGAGACTCCAGGGATGAGCAGGGCGATATCCAGAAAGTTGCGGCCGTTGAGCGGCAGCGTGCGCACCTCGGATTGCGGCACTGTCCCAGCGATCTGCGTGCGGGCGGCTTCCAATACTGTAGATTCACCGGTGACGGTGATGCTGGTTTCCGCCGAGGCAACCGCTAGCACAATCGGAACTTCAAAAGCCGAACCCACCGTCAGCAGCAGGGAGCGCTTGGCATCGCCGAAACCGGGCTGATGCACGGTGATCTCGTAGGGGCCGAGCCGCAGGTAGGGAAAGCGGAAGCGGCCCTCGCGATCGGTCCCTGTGGCGGCGGTAAGATTGGTCTCCATCTGCCGCGCAGTGACCTGCGCGTTTTCGACGACGGCGCCAGTGGCATCCGTGACGCGCCCGCTGATGCTGCCATTACTGATGGTTTCCTGCGCCTGCGCGCACACCAGAACCAGTAAGTAAAGACTAAGGCGAAACATAAATACCTCTATTGCCCGACCTACGGAAGCTCGAAGGAATTTGGTAACCGATTAAGGGCGCACCACACGTGGTGCGGACCAATCGGGAACAGGATTCGCTTAGGAGATTAAGGCAGGAGGTCCGCGCTTCTGGCCCGTGCGGCTGTAAGAGACCCGGTAAAGCGCTTGGGCCTGTGGACGGGAAGCAGCATGACTGATGAGTCCGCAGAAAATCGTTCGCGAAATTCCAGGCGAACTCGCGGCTCGATTACCCGGGAGAGCAGTGGCAACGGGAAACGAGAGGCATCGGCCGGTCTCGACGGCTGGACCCGCCGCGCGCGATTGCCGCGCCAGGATAGAGCAATGATGACTTCCGTTGCGCCGGCAGCACGCCGGCAGTGTTGACTCCGCATCGGACGCGAGGAAGGCTGGGCTGATCAGCGGGAAGCCGATAAGAGCCATCAGCAGAGTTGCGAAGATACGCCGCACTGCGATTATTTTACACCCATGCTTGAACGGGACGGCCGCGCGCGCTGCCTGCGTAAGCGAAGTCTCGGCCTATCCTTTGCGGGTATCTTCAAAGGATGGGTTGCGTCCAATGAATGACATCGGGAAACTCGAACTTGTCTTTCTTCTGCTGTTGGTTTTTATCGTCGTTTTCGGACTAATCGCGCGAAGGCTCCGAACGCCATATCCGATCGTCATGGTTGTTGGCGGGTTGCTTCTGGGCTTTGTACCCGGCATCCCGCGCATCGATCTCAACCCCGATCTTATTTTCCTGGTGGTTCTTCCGCCGTTGCTCTATGCGGCTGCCTGGACCACTTCCTGGCGGGACTTTCAGTACAACTTTGTCAGCATTTTTCTCCTCGCTTTCGGTTTGGTCGGATTCACTGTGGTAGCTGTTGCGCTGGTTGCGCCCAGCGTTTTCGCCGGTTTTGACTGGCGCCTCGGCTTCGTGCTGGGCGCAGTGGTAGCCCCGACAGACGCCATTGCCGCCACTTCCATCGCCCGGCGGATCGGGCTGCCGCGCCGAATCGTGGACATTCTCGAAGGCGAGAGCCTGATCAACGACGCTACCGGCTTGCTGGCGCTTCAATTCGCCATAGCCATTGTGGTCCACAAGCAAGTGCCGACTGTGTTCGAGGGCATATCGATCTTTGCCTGGCTCACGGCCGGCGGCATTGCGCTGGGCTTGTTGGTCGGCTTCGTCGCCTACTATATCGAGCGCCGGATCGACGATGGCCCGATCGAGATCACGCTCAGCATATTGATTCCCTACGCCGCTTATCTCGCCGCAGAGGAGGTTCATGCATCCGGTGTACTGGCGGTAGTCACGTGCGGATTATTCCTCTCGCGCCGGAGTGCCAATTTCTTTTCGCCTGCGGTTCGCCTCCAGGCTTGGTCGGTGTGGGAAGCGTTGAATTATGTTCTGAATGGATTGGTGTTTGTTCTGATTGGACTTCAGCTGCCGGCGGTTCGCGGCTCCATTCGCGAATACAGCCTGTCAACGCTGGTGATGGACGGCGCGATCTTCAGCGCGATGCTCATTCTCTTGCGCTTGATGTGGGTCTTTCCGGGGGCCGGCGTCGCCTGGCTTGTCCGGACCCGGATTCTGCATCAGCGTGAGAGGCTGCCGCGCCGCGACCAGATCTTCGTGTTGGGGTGGACCGGAATGCGAGGAGTCGTCTCGCTTGCGGCCGCTCTCGCCCTCCCGGTTTTGCTTGCCGATGGCAACCCGTTTCCCCAGCGGGATCTGATTGTCTTTCTCACTTTCTGTGTGATATGCGTCACGCTGGTACTGCAAGGCCTCACGCTTCCTCCTCTTATCCGCGCATTGGGCTTGGCCGGAGCCGCCGGCCCGAATTGCGAGGAACAGGAAGCGCGGCGCATTATGATCGACGCTGCGGTGTCCCATCTGAATGATGCGAAGGAAAAGGACAGCGAAGAAGCCGCGGCGCTCTACGAAGATCTTACCCAGCACTATGGCCAGCGGCTGGCAAGCCTGCGATCCGTCGACGGTAACCCGGGGCAGGCAGCCGGCCATGATCGTCATCTTGAGCTTTCTCTCGAAGCGCTGCGCGTCGAACGTGAAACGGTCGTTCGTCTGCGCGATGAAGGACGGATTAACGATGACGTCCTGCGTCGTATCGAGCACGAGCTGGACTTGAGCGAGTCCAGGATTATTACGGTTCGTGAGGAATGACGTGGCCAGGCTGGTACTCGAATACCCTTCCTACGCTTCACGTCCGCGCGGTTCTCTGTTATCCTCTACGTCTAAGATGTTGAGACGATTGCAATCCGCGCTGGCGTTGGTTCTGACGTTTTCCCTAACCCTTTCCGCTCAGGAACGCGTGGATCTAGGGGTGGTTCACCAGATCAAGACCGAAGCTTTTCAGAATCCGAAGGTGATGGACAATGTGTTCCAGCTCACCGATGTCTATGGGCCGCGCCTCACCAATTCGCCGCAGTTTCGCGCGGCTGGCGAGTGGGCGGTCAAGCAGCTCAAGGAGTTCGGCCTTGACAATGTCAAACTCGAAAAGTGGGGACCTTTCGGACGCGGCTGGGCCTACACTTCTTACTCAGGCTCCATCGATGAGCCGCAGTATCAGCCGCTCATCGGCTATCCGCTGGCGTGGACTCCGGGCACCGATGGACCGCTGACAGCCGAAGCGGTGCTCGCGCCGATTCGCAACGAGGCGGACTTAGATCAATACAAGGGAAAGCTTCGCGGCAAGATCGTTCTGCGCGACTTCCCGCGGGCGCTTCCATTGCCCAGCGATCCGGCCGGCCGCAGACTCAGTGACGCGCAGCTTGCCGATCTTTCGGTGTTCCCCATTCCGGCGCCGCCGGGACGCGGGGGCCGCACGGGGCAGCCTCCGTTCAACCCACAGCAGGCGCGGCGTCTGCGCGAGCGGGTCAACCGATTTTGGAAAGACGAAGGCGTGCCGCTGGTAGTGCGCGAGTCCAGCGGAGGCGATGCGGGCACGGTTTTCGGCCTGGGCGGGGACCGCGAATCCAAGGACAACGTTCCCACCATTGTGCTCTCCGCGGAGCACTATAATCGCATCGCGCGGCTGCTGGATCATAAGCTTCCGGTTAAACTCACCTTCGATGTGAAAGCCCAGTTCTACGACGACGATCCGGCGTCGTTCAATGTCATTGCCGAGATTCCGGGCAACGGCAAGCGGGACGAAGTGGTGATGGTGGGCGCGCACTTCGATTCCTGGCATCTGGGCACCGGCGCCACCGACAACGCGGCGGGTTCCGCGGTGGTGATGGAGGTGATGCGCATCCTGAAAACTCTCGACCTGAAAATGGACCGCACCGTGCGCCTGGCGCTGTGGGGCGGCGAGGAGGAAGGGTTGCTGGGATCGAAGGCATACGTCAAAGAGCATTTTGCCGATCCCGCCACCATGAAGCCTACTACCGAGCACCAACGCTTCGCCGGCTACTTCAATATCGACAACGGCAGCGGCAAAATTCGCGGCGTCAATTTGCAGGACAACGACGCCATGCGGCCAATCTTCGAAAAATGGCTGGAGCCATACAGGGATCTGGGCGCGTCCACCATCGCGCTGCGCAATACCGGAGGCACCGATCATCTTTCGTTCGATGCCGTGGGGCTGCCCGGATTCCAGTTCATTCAGGACCCCCTGGATTATGCCACGCGCACGCATCATTCCAATATGGATGTGTACGATCGCATCCAGGCAACCGATCTGGAGCAGGCGGCGGCCATCATCGCTTCCATGGTTTACAACGCCGCGACGCGTCCGGACAAACTGCCGCGCAAGCCGTTGCCCAAGCCGCGCCCGCCACGTCCCGGTGACGATGCGCCCGCGGCCACCACGCCTTCGGCCGGCCTGGCTAGTGCGCCGCGTTAACCTAGTACGAAGGTGACAACTCTGGTGACGACAGCAGTTTATTCGCTGGTGGTCCGCGCAGTCTTGTTGGTGGGATTATCCTGTGCGGCACTGGGCCACGACGTCATCACTACCAAGATCACTTTCGACCGGGAGATTGTGCGCATCATCTACGCGCGCTGCGCAATCTGTCATCGCGAAGGCGGAAGCGCGTTTTCCATCACGTCTTATAACGACGCGCGGCCCTGGGCGAAGGCCATCCAGGAGGAAGTTCTGGAGCGCCGCATGCCGCCGTGGGGTGCGGTGAAAGGTTTCGGAGATTTTCGCGACGATCAGGCCCTGACGCCGGAACAAATTGAACTGATCGGCGATTGGGTGGAGGGCGGTGCGCCGGAGGGTGAGCCCAAGGACCTGCCGGAGCCTCCGAGGTGGACGACTCCCGCGGTGCCGCGGCATGGGGCGGCGAAGCTGGCCGTCAGTGGAGATTACAAGCTGCGGCAAGCTATTGATTTAGCCGGGATTAGGCCTACTAAAGTAGACCCCGGCGTATCATTCCAGATGATCGCCGAGTTGCCGGATGGCAGCATCCAGCCGCTGCTTTGGCTGCAGCCGTACAAACCTGTCTTCGGACACCCGTTCTGGCTGCGCACGCCGCTGGCGCTGCCGGCCGGTACCGTCATCCGGGGCTTGCCTGCGGGTGCCGCGGTCGATCTGCTGCCCGTCCGCTGATTGCGACGTGGCCTATTAAAAGTCTGCCATTTGGGATAGGATGAAGTGTTTCGTATCGCGTAAGATTGACTTAGGATCTGTGCCGCTCCTTAGACCAGTGCTAGGCCGCGCCGCCACGGACTTGGTCCGCCTATGAATTTAACTGCTCTCTTCATCCGTCGGCCGGTCATGACCGCGCTGCTGATGATCGGCATTCTGATCTTCGGAACAGTGGGCTATCGGGCCCTTCCGGTGAATGATCTGCCGGTGATCGATTTCCCCACCATCATGGTGATGGCGAACCTGCCTGGGGCGAGCCCTGAGACCATGGCGGCGTCGGTGGCCGCTCCGCTCGAGCGGGAGTTCTCGACGATCGCCGGGCTGGACAACATGACGTCGTCGAGCCAGCGATCGGGAACCTTCCTGACCTTGCAATTTTCGCTGGATCGCGAAATTGATTCGGCAGCCGCGGACGTGCAGAATTCGATTTCTTCAGTGGCCCGGCGGCTGCCTCCCGGGATGCCGAATCCGCCCACGACGCGCAAGCTGAATCCCGCGGACCGGCCCATTCTGCAGGTGTCGCTCAATTCCACGACGCTGCCGGCTTCGCAAGTCAACGAATATGCCGAAACCGTGATTGCGCCGCAGATCTCAACCATCAACGGAGTTTCGCAGGTTGCTCAATTTGGCG
>Ga0068858_100008201_pt1 | contig 10043 bp, 10 predicted proteins | sample KBSSwiS12_FD_66589 | JGI IMG/M metagenome (GOLD analysis project Ga0068858, IMG submission 66589) | Switchgrass rhizosphere microbial communities from Kellogg Biological Station, Michigan, USA - KBS Switchgrass S1-2 | ecosystem: Host-associated > Plants > Roots > Rhizosphere > Soil ... | reverse complement strand
CGATGGGGCTGGCGCCGCTGGTGGTCGACGAGATCTTCGAGTTCCTCGCCCGCCTCGCCAGCGGCGGCGCCGCGCTCTTGTTGGTGGAGCAGTTCGTGAACCGGGCGCTCGCCCTCGCCGACTACGTGTACCTCCTCAACCGGGGCTCGGTCGCCTTCGCCGGTGAGCCGTCCGAACTCGACGACGACGCACTCTTCCGCGCCTACCTCGGCGCCGAGGTCGACTGACCCCCCGCCTCCACATCAAACCCGGTGCCACTCATCGCCTCGGCCATTCCGCGGTTCACGGCCGATGCCGCTGCCGATCTTCATGTCGTCGACCTTCGATCGCCCGCCAGCAGCCGATCGGTGAGCACGATCGGGAACGGGAGCAGCGTGTCGTCGAGGATGAGGTCGCCCTTGCCGGTGCGGTGGTGGACGTAGTGGCCATCGGCGGCCAGCGCTGCCTCGGCGGCGACGAGGTCGTCGACGACGAGGCCCATCGCCAGGCAGCGCGGCCGCTCGTGGACGCGGCCCCACACGGTCTCGCTTTCGCTCGGCAAGGGCATCGGATAGAGCGCCAGCGTGCAGTCGCCGAGGTCGACACCCGCACGAGGAGCGTCGGCGGCCCCGTCGGCGGCATAGGTGGTCACACCCGTGTCGAGTACGCGGCCGAGGTGCTCGGCCGCCGCGGCCGGGTCCTCGACGATGGCGCCGACAAAGGCGAAGTGGCGTACGTCGACGACAGGCTCGACGCTGAATGGCGGCAAGGCGTGGCCCGAGCGGGGATCGTCGCCCTGGTGGTTGCTGAACCACTCGAAGAGCAGGCCGGCGGTGTCGCCGGGGCGGGTGAAGGCGAGACCCGGCTGCGGGCGGTCGGCGGCGCGGACGCCGAGCGCCAACGCCCGCTCGAGGGCGGCGTCGACGTCGGCCACCTGCACGGCGACCGAATGCATCCCCCCGCCGAACCGTTCGAGGAATCGGCGCACGGGCGACGTGGCCCCGAGCGGCTCGCCGATCTCGATGGAGTTGTCGCCGATCCAGGTCATGCCGCCGCGCCGTTCGATGCCCGGCGTCGGCGCCTCGTTGTCGTGGAGCACGCGACATCCGAACAGGCGCTGCAACGGGTCGAGCACGGCCTCGTAGCTGGCGGCCATGGCGGTGGCGTGGAACATCCATCGCACGCCTCCCGTCGGGCTGTTGGAAGCGCCGGCAGCGTTCACCATGTCATCGAACAATGGGTCACACGCATCACCGGCCTCCACCTCCCCGTCGACGGCGACGCCGTCGCAATCGTCGCGTGATGAGGCAACGTCATCCGTTCCGGAGCGCCATCTCCCCCAGCGTCGCCCGGGTGATGTCCCGCTCGTCGCGTGTCCCTACGGGGATGGCAACCACGTCGGTGGCGCCGCCTTGTAGCAAGTTCGCGACGGCTTCCTGCACGTGTTGTTCGTTGCCGATGATCGCGATGTCGACGGCGTCGGCGACGCCTTCTCGGTCGAGCATCGCCCGGTACGACGGGACTCCGTTGTACACGTTCATCGTCGCGCCAACCCGCTGTCGAGCGTCGTGCGCGTCCGAGGTGACGCAGACGGGAAGGCAGGCCACGATGCGCGGGTCGCTGCGCCCCGCAGCGTCGGCCGCAGCACGGATGTTCGGCGCGATGTAACGGGCCAAGGTGGCGGCGCCGGTGATCCACGTGATCGTGCCAGCGGCCCGGGCTCCAGCCAGCTCCAGCATGCGAGGACCCAAGGCGGCAAGCAGAACCGGAGGAGCCTCGGGGAGCTGCCCAACCAGCTGCGTTGTCATACCGAAGCTGTCGCTGGGAACGGTCTTCTCCCCGGCCATCAGCGACTGCAAGGCCGAAAGGTAGTCCGCCAGGTAGCTGACCGACCGGCGACGAGGCAACGCGTAGAGCGACTCGAGCGTCGCCGCGTGCGCCAGACCCAGACCGAGCGTCAATCGGCCTCCCGTGAGGAACTGGGTGGTGACCGCCTGCTCGGCGAGCGCCACCGGATGCCGCGGTTGCACCGGCACGACCGCCGTGCCGAGCTCCGGCCCCTCGGGTCCCCAGGACGCCATCAGCGTCAGCGCGTCAAACCCAAGGTGCTGCGTCATCCAGACGGACGAAAACCCCGCCGCTACGGCCTGGCGATATTCGGCGTCCAGCGCCGGGATGGCATCACCGTAGCCTCCGGATTCGCCCAGCACGATCCCAATACGCATCTCTAGGGTCTCCTGACGCTCAACGCACGATCGCGGTCGCCGCGGACTTGACGGCAGGGCAGATGTCGAGCCGGCGCGTTCCTGCGCGTAAGGCGATCACGACGTCGGGAGACCAAGTTCCGCGACCAGTTCGGGCGCGTCAACGATCTGACCGCTGTATCGCATTGGGTCCTCGATCGTGCAGAGGTATTCGATGGCGGCGGCAGGAACGCCGAGCGGGATCGCCCCGGTCTCGGCCCCCACGATGCCCTGCTGGCGGTACGTCTCGTCCATCGTCTCCGTCAGGACGTGCCCGGGAGCGAGCCCGACGACCGCGATGTTGTGCGGCGCGCCCGCGGCCGCGACCACGTTGGCCATGCGGTCCAGCGCTGCCTTGCTCGCCCCGTACAGCGGTCCGTTGGCCGGCAATGAGCTCCCCCGAAGTTCGATGGTCGCCCCGAGCGGTTGCAGAGCAGCGGCAGGTGAGGTCACGTTCAGGACGAGGCCGCCACCGTGCTGGCGCATGGACTCCCAAAAGGCGGTCATGAGCATCAGGGGGGCCGTCACGTTGATGGCGAAGCCCTTCTCCCACTGGTCTCGCGTCAGTTCCGGCACCTGCGAGAACAGGGCCTTCCCGACGGTGTAGGCCGCGTTGTTGATCAGGATGTCAACCCTGTCGCAGCACTCGAATGTCGCCGCCACCAGCCGATCAAGGTCTTCCTGACGCGAGAGGTCCGCGGCGAGGACCAGCGGATCGCAGCCCAGCGCCCGCAGTTCGGCGGCCGTGTCGCCGAGCGTGCCGGGTGTATTGGCGCGCGGTTCGGTCGTTCGCGCCGCGATGACGACCTTGGCACCGTGCTTGGCCAACCGCAGGGCGGCCTGCTTGCCGATTCCGCGACTGGCGCCGGTGATCAGTGCGACCTTGCCGGTCAGTCGGTCGTCGATCCCGCTCATGCGTGAACCGCGCGGCCACGATGGCCGGAACAACTCGGGGGCTTCATGCGGTGAGTGTAGGGTGCGCCCGCGAACCGGTTGGCTGTCGCAGTTGGACGTCTGGAAGCGGCACCGGCGCGGCCAGGATCGGCGCGATTCGGCAGACCACCGTCACGCAGGCGCGGCGTCAGGGGCGGCTGCTCGCTGGCGCAGAAGGGGAGCGACCTCGCTCAGGACGAGTTCGATGTGGCGGTCGACGAGATCGTCTGAGATCCCGGGGTGGTCGGCCCACGTGTACAGGTGTTCCACCGGTAGCCCGTCCGTACGAGTCGTGATGGCGTCCGCGATCTGCTGCGGCGTGCCGACCAACACGTTTTCCTTCGCGTGCCCCTCATACTTCGGAGGGTTGGCCTCCAGGCTGGTCCCCTCGAACATGTATCGCTCGTACGACTTCCCGCGGTACAGCAAGTGACTGCCGATTTCGGCCCACGTCCGCTCTGGGTCGTCGGTGACGAACATCTCGAAGCTACCGGCGACCCGAGCGCTGGCAGGATCGTGTCCGCCAGCGGCCAACCCGTCCGTGTAGGCCGCCAGCAGCGCGGGGTCGAGCGACTGAAGACCCAAGCCGAGTCGCCCAGCCATCCGTGCACCCGTGGGCCCGCCGAAGCCGCCCCACATCGGTACCGGACTCTGCACCGGTCGCGGTGTCACCGTGCGTCCTGTACCGGTCTCGCCCCAGAGCTCCCGCATCTCACCGATCCGATCAGCGAACACGCGGTAGCGGCCCTTGAAGTCACCGTTAAAGGCTTGGTACTCGGGCTTTCGGTAGCCAACGCCGAAGCCGGGCTCCACCCGTCCCCCGCTGATCACGTCGACGAGGGCGATCTGCTCGGCGAGTTCGACGGCACTGTGGAGAGGCAGGATGTTCACTGCAGTTCCGATGCGCACGCGCGAGGTCCGCGCCGCGATCGCTGACGCGAAGGTCCAGAGCTGCGGCAGATATCCATCGTCGAAGAAGTGGTGCTCCGAGAGCCAGATGGCGTCTGCGCCCAGCCGATCCGCTTCCTCGAGGCGCTCAAGCCAGCGGCCGTAGTGCGACGGCCAACTATCACCACTGTCGGGTCGATTCCTCATGTCAACGTGCAAGCCGAATCGCATGTGTCTCCAGGGGTTGAAGGGCGATGACGTAGGGCTCAAGTCCTCCATCACGCGCCGCGAGGGATGTCCCGCCATGCCAGGTCGCGGTCGGTGCGCGGCTCGGCCGGTAGTCCGAGGATGCGCTCGCCGATGATGTTGCGTTGGATCTCGGGCGTGCCGCCGGCGATGGTGAGACCGGGCGACGCGAGGAAGTCGAGCACGGCGTCGTTCGTGTCGATGCGCGCCGTGTCGTAGCCGCCAGGGGGCAGGAGCATGCCGGCCGCGCCCTTCAGGTCGACGGCGAGCTCGCGGATGCGCTGGGTCAGCAGCGAGTCGGCGAGCTTGAGGAGCGAACCTTCGGGACCGGGTGTGCCCTGCTCGCGCTTGGCCTGCGCCCGCAGCTTGCCGAGGCGCAGCACCTCGGCTTCGATCCACAGTCGCATGAGCGCGTCGCGGGCGACAGCGTTGCCGCCGTGCTCACGCCACGACGCCATGGCCACCGCGATCGGGCCGCCCCCCTTGGGGTCGACGTTGCCGCCGATGCTCACCCGCTCGTTGGCCAGCGTCGTCACCGCGACACGCCAGCCCTCGTTCACCTCGCCGACGCGCTGGCTGTCGGGCACACGCGCGTCGGTGAAGTACACCTCGTTGAAGTGCGCGGTCCCGCTCATCTGGCGCAGGGGCCGCACCTCGACACCGGGCGCGTGCATGTCGACGATGAACGCGGTGAGACCCTTGTGCTTCGGCACATCGGGATCGGTGCGGGCGACCAGCAAGCCGAAGCTCGACAGGTGCGCGGCCGACGTCCACACCTTCTGGCCGTTCACGATCCACTCGTCGCCGTCGCGCACCGCCCGCGTCGCCAACGTCGCCACGTCGGATCCGGCGCCGGGCTCGGAGAAGAGCTGGCACCAGATCTCCTCGGCGGTGTAGATCGGACGCAGGTGACGTTGGCGCTGATCGGGCCGGCCGCACTGGGCGATGGCGGGGCCGACCATGCCGATGCCCATCGCGTTGCGCAACCAGTCAGGGCGCCGGCCCGCCGCGTCGAGCACCGTGTCGATCACGTCCTGCATGCCCGGTTCGAGCCCGAGTCCGCCTTCGCCGACCGGCCAGTGGACCCACGCCAACCCGGCGTCGAACAGCGCGCCGAGGAACGTGACCTCGTCGTGCTGGGCGTGCTCGGCCACGACCTTCTCGGTCAGCGCCTGCAGCTCTCCGGCATCCATCACTGCACTCCCAACTTCCGATTGTCCCAGGTCAACGTCTTGCCGTCGGGCACGAGCTCGAGCACCGCGCCCATCGTCCTCTCGTAGTGCTCACGGGTCGCGGCGGGCATGGCGGCCCGCTGCGTCCGCAACGTCGCGTACTTCTCGGCGATTGCCCGCTCGATCACTGGGCGGCGCTCGTCGTTCGCGTCGCCGATCGGGGTCGTTGCGAGGCCTAGGGGACAGTGATCACGACCTTGCCGGTGACGTGGCCGGACTGCACCTCGGCCAGGGCGTCGGCGGCGCGGTCGAGCGGGTACGTCGCCGTGATGCACGGGTCGAGGACGCCCCGCACCACGAGCTCGGCGAGCTCGATCAGCGCCGCGGACGGCCGGTGGCGGCTGACCATCGCACCGCCGAGCTCCCTGGCCACGACCGGGTCCGCCACCGTCACGAGGCGGGAGGCGTCTGCCAGCAGCGGCGCCACGTGGCGGAGCGCGTCGCCGCCAACCGTGTCGATGATGGCCGTGATGCCAGTGGGTGCGAGGGCCTCGATCCGCCCCCGCACGCCCTTGCCGTACGCGACGGGTTCGGCGCCGAGCTTCTCTAGCAACACATGCTTGGGTTCGCTCGCCGTGCCGATCACCCGTGCACCCCGGTGGCGCAGCAGTTGGAGCACGGCCACGCCGACACCACCGGCCGCGCCGGTGACGACGACGACGTCCTCCGGCCCGGGTTGCACCCGGGCCACCGCGTTGTACGCCGCCATGGCGGCGATCGGCAGGGTGGCGGCGGCGGTGAAGGGCACCTCGGTGGGCTTGTGAGCGGTGGAGTCGGCTTCGAGCAGCGCGTACTCCGAGAGCCCGGCCTCGGCGGTGGCGCCGAACACCTCGTCGCCCGGGGCGAAGCCGGCGACCTCCGGTCCGACCGCCTCCACCACGCCGGAGGCTTCGTTCCCGAGAACGGCTGGGAGATCGAGCGGCCTGAAGACCCGGAGCTGGCCTTCCCGGGTCTTCCAGTCGACCGGATTGACACCAGCGGCTCTCACCGCCACAAGCAGCTGACCGGCGGCGGGGCTCGGCGTGGGCACGTCGACCAGCGCCGACTGTTCCGGGCCGCCGTACTCCTTGACGATGAGCGCTCGGGGCACCAGAGACTCCTTGCACTATAATATATCGCGGACAGTTCGATGCCCCTCAGCCGATTCGGCGGCGCTCTCGTGCCGCTCCGCAGGCCGGGTGGGGATATCGCAAGCTATTATATAGTGCTTCGGGAACACACGAATGGAAGGACCTATGGGTGCCGTGAGCTGGACATCGGGGCGATCCGGGCGCCTCCCACTGGAGGGCCTCCGTGTCCTCGACTTCTCGCATGCGGCCGCCGGACCGTTCGCGACGATGTTCCTGGCCGACCTGGGCGCGGACGTCGTGAAGATCGAGAAGCCGGGTCGCGGGGATGGTTCGCGCTACATGGGGGAACCGATGCTCGGCCCGGCGGAGTCGGACTACTACCTCTCGCTCAACCGCAACAAGCGGTCGGTGCTGATCGATCTGTCGGCCGAGGACGGCCGCCAACTCGCTACGGACCTGGCTCGCGCGTCGGACATCGTGGTGCAGAACTTCCGGCCCGGTGTGCTCGATCGCCACCATCTCGGCTACGACGACCTGCGGAAGGTCCGTCCGGGTCTGGTCTACTGCTCGATCTCGGCGTTCGGCTCGAGCGGCCCGTGGCGTGACCGACCGGCCAACGACATCATCATGCAGTCGGTCGCGGGACTGATGGGTATCACCGGTGAGGTGGGTGGAGGCCCGGTCCGCATCGGTGCCCCGATCTCGGACTACGCGACGGGTCTCTTCGCGCTCGTCGGCATCCTCGCCGCTTTGCACTGTCGAGACGAGCATCCCGAGGGCCAGCACGTCGAGGTTGCCATGCTCGATGCTTCGATCGCGATGATGGCCAACTACATCCCCTCCGTCGCCACCATGGGCCGGACGATTCCTCGTCTCGGCCGTGGGCACGCCCAGATCGTGCCGTATCAGGCGTTTCTCTGTGCGGACGAGCAGTACGTGATGGTGGGAGCGTTCACGAACGGCTTCTGGCGCCGGCTGTGCGACGCGGTCGACCACCCTGAGTGGAAGGACGATCCGCGGTTCACCTCCAACGCTGACCGCCTCGCACACCGGGACGTCTTGCTGCCGATGCTCGAGGAGATCTTCCGCCACCGCAGCCGAGAGGAGTGGATCACGGTGCTGACCGAGGCCGACGTACCGAACAGTCCGGTCCTCGAGCTCCAGGACGCGATCGTCTCGGAACAGGCCGTTCACAACGGGATCGTGCAGCGGCTCGAAGGAGCCGAGCTGGACGTGATCAAGCTGCCCGTCGGTTCCGATCAGTGGAACCTGACGGACGCGACCTTGCCACCGGTCATGGGCGAGCACACCGACGAGGTGCTCCAGGGAGTGCTCGGACTCGACGACGATCGCATCGACGAGCTGGTCGCCACCGGTGTGGTGGGCCGCCGGGACGTGAAGGTGGAGGCGGCGGGATGACGGACCCCGGCGCCGGTCCCATCCTCGAAGGCTTGCGGGTGCTGGACTTCTCTCACCAGTACTCGGGTGCGCTGTCGGCAAGCCTGCTCGCCGATCTGGGCGCAAGTGTCATCGCGGTCGAGCACCCCACCCGGGCGCCGATCCGCACGATGCTCCCCCGCAAGGGAGAGCAGTCGGTCTGGTGGTCCGTGATCCAGCGCGGCAAACGCGTGATCACGCTCAACATCAACACCCCGCGCGGACGTGAGCTGGCCATCGACCTCGCTCGCCAAGCCGATGTGATCTGCGAGAACTTCCGACCCGGCACACTCGAGAAGTGGGGCCTCGGACCTGCCGACCTCACGCGCGAAGGGGTCACCGCGGTCATGTTGCGGATCTCGGGTTTCGGCCAGAGCGGCCCCTCGAGCGAACAACCGGGGTTCGGCACGGTCGCTGAGGCCATCAGCGGCTTCGCGCACCTCAACGGCGAACCGGACGGCCCGCCGATGTTCCCCTCGACGACGCTCGCTGATGGCGTGGCCGCGACGTTCGGCGCGTTCGGCATCATGGCCGCGCTGTGGGGCCGCGCCCGCAACGGTCCCCGCACCGGCGTGGAAGTCATCGACGTCGCCCTCTTCGAGGGTATGTTCCGGCTGGTTCCGACCCAGATCGCGAGCTACGACCAGTTCGGGGTCGCACCCATGCGCCCAGGCAACAAGCTCACAAGCCACGGCGTGCTCCGCAACCTGATTCGATCAGCGGACGACACCTGGTTCGTGGTCAGCGCTGTCGGGCCCGCTGCGATCCGCCGCATCCTGGTCGCGGCCGAGGCGATGGACCAGATCGCTCGTCTCGACGATGGTGTGATGGAGGCCGCGCCCGCCACCGTGATCGAATTTCTCGACGAATGCGACGCGCTGTTGCATCAATGGGCTGCGAAATTTGATTGGAAGATTCTCGACCAGCGGTTGTCGGAGGCCGACGCCGTCCACCAGCTGGTCTTCAATGCAGAAGACATCGTCGCCGATCCGCACTATCAGGCGCGCGGCGACCTCATCGAGGTTGCTGACGACGTGCTCGGGCCCGTCCTCATGCAAGGCGTGGTTCCCAAGTTCCCGGGCAGGACGCACACCGTCGAGCGTGCCGGTAGGCCCCGGGGTACCGACAACCATGCTGTCTTCACAGAGCTCGGACTCGACGAGCCTTCCATCGCTGCGCTGCGCGACAACGGCGTCATCTGACGACTGTCCAACTGGCGCCCTTGAGGCGTCCGCACACGGTCAGATCCGCACTTGGACCACACCCTCGACCACGCGGGTCTCGAAGGTCATGAGGTCTTGGTCGAAGCCGTCCGGCTCCGAGGGAGCGACGCATGCTCCCGTCTTCAGGTTGTACTTGCTCGAGTGCTGCGAGCAGACGATGTGACACTCGTCGACCACGGGGCGCCCCCCTAAGGCCGTTCCCTGGTGAGGACAGAGGTTCTGGAAGGCGTAATAGGACCCGTCGACATTGGCTATCGCCACCGGAAAGCCGTCGACTGCCACCGTCATTGACGCTCCGGCCTCGAGGTAATCCGTCGGTATCGCGTCGTGGAATGTCAACGTCCCGCACGTTCCTTTCGCTCGATCGCTCGCTCGAACGAGCGAGATTACTGCGCTGTCCGACTGCACCGGACCTCTCAACTTGGACGATAGCTAGTCTTTGACCATGGCAATCTGCAGCGATCTTGTCGTAGTCGAACTGGGATTCGGCAGTGCCGCTGCCTCGGAAACCGGCATGTTCCTCGCCGACAATGGGGCTCGAGTCATCAAGGTCGAACCGCCCTCGGGCGACCCGTTCCGTTCCACCCTCCCGTCGGGATGGCTCGTTTGGAACCGGGGCAAGGAGAGCGTCGTGGCGGACGTTGCCACCGATGCCGGACGGTCCACGATTCGGGACCTCATGGCCGGAGCCGACGTGGTGATCGAGGCGCTGGACGCCGGGCGGGCCGAGCAACTCGGCCTCGGGTACGACGACCTCCGGCCCGCGCGCCCGGATCTCGTGTACTGCTCGAT
>Ga0068858_100008199_pt1 | contig 10043 bp, 18 predicted proteins | sample KBSSwiS12_FD_66589 | JGI IMG/M metagenome (GOLD analysis project Ga0068858, IMG submission 66589) | Switchgrass rhizosphere microbial communities from Kellogg Biological Station, Michigan, USA - KBS Switchgrass S1-2 | ecosystem: Host-associated > Plants > Roots > Rhizosphere > Soil ... | reverse complement strand
CCGATGGAAGGGAACGTGCCATGGGCATGGACTTCAGCGTCATCACCGAGGACTCCCACCTGGACGACTACGAGTACGGGACCGACCCGTACGCGGACCTGGACGACTTCGATGAGGAGTCGGACACGGACATGGACGAGTGGGACGACGAGGACCTGCTGGAATTCGCCGATGAGGACGGTGGGGTCGCCACCCCGGACGGCTGTTGGGTCGAGCCGGATGGCGTGTGCCCGCACGGGGAGCGCTCGCCGCTCCTGGTGCGCGGCCTGATCTAGCCGTCAGCCCGGCAGGTGCGTCGTGCACCTGCCGGGCGCAATGCCGGGGACGGTCCCCGGCAGAGAAGGGAACGGATCATGAAGCTGATCACGGACCGCGCGGAGCTTGTCGAGCTTGCTCGCGAGCTTGGCGTACGGGACGACTGGCATGAGCCGAATGAGCAGCGGCTGACGGCCCGCGTTGAGGGCGGAACGTTCGACAACGCGGGTTTCTGGCCCACGGCCGACGCCATGCGGCTGTTCAACCGCATGGACACGACCAGCGTCGAAATGCACGTGATCCTGTACCGGGAGTCCGACGAATGCGACGAGTGTTCGGCGGGTGAACGCGAACCGGTTGCAGCGATCAATCTCGCTACATTGCTCGCATGGGCGTGTAGCTCTTAGGGGGTAACCTCCCCGGCCCGGTACCGGGGTAGCTCGGTACCGGGCACTCATGCCCCGATGGTCGGGGCAGGAAAGGTACAGCCATGGAAGAAGATCAGGTTGACGCGCTGGTGGCAACGGCAATCCGCCATGGTGCCGCAGACACGGAAGCGCTACGCAAGGACATGGAGTCCCTCGCGGTCGCCATATCCGACCTGGGGAGTGACTACCCCGATACGTGGGAACCGGCACATGAGGTGATCCGTCGCTTGACAGCATGCTGATACCCATGGTATGCTGATAGCAGCAAGGCAATTCCCTGTCGCGGGCCTGAACGTAGGGCTGCGGGCGACGGATCCCTGACGGCGCAAGGCATGCCACTACGCCCGTGTACGACGTAGGGCCATGGGGATCCGACCGGGTCGAGGCCGGATGAGGGAGCGATGCGCGGACGGTCCGCGCAGCAAGGAGGGGTCATGTGTAGTCGATGCGGCAAAGCGCCTGCCACCACGGTCAACGAGCGTGGCGAGCCTGTCTGCGGAGAGTGCAAATCACCCAGCCTGCCGGTAGTCGTGAGACGCCGGCAGGCGCGAACCTAGCCCGGACGGTCCGGGCGACGGTTGAAGGGAGCGCAGACTCATGCGCATCACTCAGGTTACCTACGTCGTGCAGATCGCGGACGGTCCGGACTTCCTGACCCCCGACGACGTCGCGGGAATGGTCGCGCGGGCCATCGTCGAGATCGGCCCCATTGCCGGGATCCGGTTCGACGAGGCCAGCGATCTGACCGAGGACGAGTGGCAGGCCCTGCAGGACGAGGCCATCGCCGAGGACCGCGCCGTGTTCGTGTGACCTACAGGCCCGGTACCCCTGTCGTGGGGGTACCGGGTGCCGACCTAGCCCGGACGGTCCGGGCGACGGTTTGAAGGGAAGGTGCGCCATGCGCATCGACAAGGTGAACCTGGACCTGTACGTCGCGGTGCCGGACGAGGTGCTCGGCCCCGACTTCACTGCCGAGAACTCCGGCCGCGCCATGCTCGACGCGCTGGTGATCACGCTCGGTCCGGTCTTCTCCGGCGCGGCTGTCAACACGGCCGCATCGTTGACCGAGGACGAGTGGCTGGCCGAGCAGGCCAGGCTCGCGCAGGGTTGCGGGCACTGCGAGGGCTGCAAGGCCCGCGCAGCGCAGGAAGCCGAATGGGCCGAGGCGAACGGGTTCGTGGTCTAGCACATGGCCTGTATCGGGTGTCATGCCCGGTACAGGCGCGAGGGCGGAGCCGCTGATGACACGGCGCCGTCCGGTACGACAGGCAGGCCCGTACCGGGCATCACGCGGTCACAAGCCGTACCGATGTCCACGCGGGCCGGCCCGAGGGTTGCAACCAGCGGTATCAGTATGGTATGCTGATACCGAGCAAGGCGCCTAGGCAAGTGAGCTACCTCCACATGGACGGGGGTGCGGGTACCGGTGTCACGGCCGGCTAGGCACAATCGCACGACCCGGACGGTCCGGGCTGGCGAGATGATGAAAGCGAGACAGCAATGCGCAGCAACTACACCCTCACGATCACCGTGAACGCGCCCGACCGCATCGGGTGCACGGACATCGACGGGGACTTCGTCCTGGACCAGGCGCTGGACGCCCTGGAGCAGGTCGCGGACCGCACCAACCGCGTGAACAGCAGCGACGTGCGGGTCGACCGCGTGGGTGCCACGGTCGTCGAGACCGAGGCCGAGGCGACCGCGCCCGGGACCGGCGGCGTGTTCCAGCCGCTGGACGTGGACAACGTGGACGTGGATCAGATCGCGTCGACGGTCAACGCGCTCGGCGAGGCCGTTGCCCGGCTGACCGCACTGGCGGAGCGTGCCGAGCGCTACCTCCGCTGATCGGCACAAGGTCCCGGTACCCCTGTCGTGGGGGTACCGGGAGCAATGCCCGGACGGCCCGGGCAGAGAAGGGAGTGTCCACCATGGACACGCAGCAGGACATCGACGTGAACGCGGTGCTGGAAAACCTCCCGTATGAGGCCCGCATCGAGGCTCGTGAGAAGCTGGCGGCCTACGCCGCCGCTCGGACCGAGGCCGAGCGTGAGCGCATCAAGCAGGACGTGGTCGACCGCGCCATCGAATTGGCCATAACGAATGGCTGGTGCGAGGAGGTCTATCGGGCCCTGGAGATCGCGTTCGGCAAGCCCACCCACAACGAAACCATGCAGTACAAGGGGCAACCCCTACACGTGTGGCGCGACCGTCTCGGCCGTGACGCACGCGGCAATGTCGACCGCAAGTACGGCCCGGACGGGTTCGACCAGTTCGGGTTCGACGCGAACGACATGGACAAGGACGGTTTCGGCCGGACCGGGTTCAACGCCGAGGGGTTCAACCGCGAGGGTCGCAACCGTCGCGGGTACGACGCCGCCGGGTACGACGCGCGTGGGTTCAACAAGCACGGGTGGGACAAGGACGGGTTCAATCAGGACGGTCGCAACGCCGATGGTCGCGACCGCGCCGGACTGGACTACGACGGGCGCGATGTGGAGGGGTTCGACAAGGACGGTCTCAACGTGTACGGGTTCAACCGCGAGCACGTCGACAAGGACGGACGGCCTGAATTCCGATTCAGTCCGACCGGGTACGACCAGGAAGGCTACGACCGAGAGGGTCGCGACAAGGACGGGTTCGACCGCGACGGCTTCGATTACCGAGGCCGTGACAAGCGGGGACTGGACAAGTCCGGGTTCGACGCGGACGGCTATAACGCCGATGGCGTCAACGCGGAGGGCTTGTCGAAGTACCGGTTCGACCGGCACGGCCGGGACGCGGAAGGTTACGACCGCGAGGGCTGGAACCGAGACACGCAGCGATACCGCAACGAGTAGCTGACCAGCCCGGGCAGGGGTCAAACCCTGCCCGGGCGCAATGCCAGGACGGTCCTGGCAGGTGAAGGGAGCGTGACCATGACTGCCGTTGTGCCATCCGTTACGGATGACGTCATGGAGGCGTTGCAGGCGGGCATCAGGCCCGAGGTGGACGTGCTGGCGCGGGAGTCCGTGCTTGCAGAGATGCGCAAGGCGCAGGACACCATGAAGCGGTTTTACTGGTCGCCGGATACCTACGGTGGTCGGTTTTTCGAGCCGGTCGTCGACAACGTGTTCGGTCCGGGCGTGTGGGACCGGGGCATGGTGGTCGAGATCGACCCGGTGATCGCGGCGCGGGTGTCGCTGGCACCACCGGCACAGCCGGCCGAGCAGGCCGCGCGGTGCCAGTGCCAGCACTGCGGCAACCGTGACAGGTGCCGGGGTGATTGCACCAGGTGCGACGACCGCACCTGTCAGCAGTGCAACCCGGACGGTCGCCTTGAGGACGACGACGACGAGGACGAGCGCACGTGCGAGTGTGAGGCGTGCGAGGACCGTGCTTGTCAGGGGGACTGCGAGACGTGCCACAACTACGGCACGTGTGAGCAGTGCCATCCGAACCTGCGCACCTGTTGCGGGTACTGCGATCGTTGCGTGGCATGCCATACGGAGCAAGCCGAGTATGGCGGCGACTACTGCGCCGAGTGTGAACACTGCAAGGACTGTGATCACTACTGCGACGTCGAGAACTAGCAACACGGGCCCGGTAGCGGTGTCAAGCCGCTACCGGGTGCAATGCCCGGATGGTCTGGGCAGGGAAGGGAGCAACCATATGGTTGGGTGGTGGCATCGTTGGCGGGTGGCCATCCTGTCGACCTTTGGGCTGGCCGTGGTGATCGCGCAAGCGGTCGGGACGGGCTACATGTCCTGGGGTCACATCGTCCATGTTGGACTGTCGGTCCAGGAGCCATCGGCGGGTCTACTGCCGGTGGCCGTGGACGGCATGATGGTCACCGGCGCGATCATGGCATGGGTGGACCGCATCCGGGGGTATAAGGCCCGCGCGTGGTCCATCGTGGCACTCTGGTTCGGCTCGTGGCTGACTTTGGCGTTCAACGTCATGTCAGCGTACGAGCGGGGAGTGTTGGCCATGGTCGTGGCGGCAATACCCGCCGCTGCATTCCTGGTCACGGTTGAATCCGTGTTCCATCCCTCGACGCGACTCCTAGAGATCGCGGTCGAGGCCGTGGCAAAGGCCGTTGACGTGGCCACGCCACCCGTGAGCGTCGAGGAGAAGACGCCCGCACCCGAGGAGAAGGCCCCGGAACCTACGCCCGAGGCCGCACCGGCGCGACGCAAGCGCAAGCGTGCACCGCGCACGACCGTATCCCCGGGTCTCAGGCGGGAGTCGATCATCGATGCAACCATCGTTGAGCCACGCAGCGCGGCGGTAGTGCCGGCGTTCGTGGGGCCGCCGATGGTCGATGCCGAGGCTGATATGGGCTAACGTAGGTATCATGACAGCGTCGACTTACGCACGGGTGGCCGATGGCCGTACCAAGCTGCAGCTAGTCCTGGACCAGTCCGAAAAGGACTTGGTTGCCCTACAGGCGCAGCGTGAGGGTACGACCATGAGCGAGGTCATTCGGCAAGCGATCAGATACTACTGTGATGTAGATCTGCAGCTTGCCACGGTAGAGAGGCAGTGACTTCTCCCGTGGACCCCTGGCGCACTACCGCGCCGGGGGCACCATGGGCTGGCCAGCGCTAGAGCCGTCGTGGCTCGCGCTGGTGCGTCGCCGGGATGGTCCCGGCAGAAAGGGGAGCACCGTGGACAAGCGGGAGGCCCAGCAGCAAGGCGCGGACGACAAGACGGCCGGCCGGCCGAGCAAGGACCAGGAGATGATCCGCGACGGTGTCGACTGGGAACCGGTCGTGATGTACGTGCACGGGTACTTCCAGGGGCACGCCGTGTGTACGTGCGAGGTGCTCATGGGTGGGCGCAACATCAATGCGTCGGTCCTGGTCGCCGATGGGGAGCTTGCGCCGTAGCTCGATCCGTGGTATACTGATACTGTCCACATAGGACAGAGGCCCGCGCCACGCTGTGAGGCTGGCACGGGTGCAATGCCAGGACGGTCCTGGCAGGAGAAAAGGAGTATCACCATGCGTACGTTCGTACTCTCCGCCGTGGTCATGACGTCTGACGACGCGCCGATCCGGCCGTGGTCGGCGCAGGTCATCGAGACCGAGTTGCACAACCTGGCAGCCGCGTTGCTGCCCGGGCAGGCCATCGTCTCCGACGTGGCCCTGACCGAGGTCGGCAACGAGGTCCCCGAGGACGTGGCCGAGGCCGCGACCGTCGAGGTGCCGTTGACCGTGGCCGACGAGGTCGCGTCCATGGCGTTCGCGCCGGGCGTGGACTGGTAGGAGAGAGGCCCGGCAGGCTGTCATGGCCTGCCGGGCCGCAATGCGCCGGGGGACGGTCCCCCGGCGCAGAGAAGGGAGCGCATCCATGCGCACATTCGTCTATACCGTGACCGTGCACGTCCGCGACGACGTTGTCTCACAGCGTGTCGAGGGCGCGACCGCGCACAAGCACCTGGCATCCGACCTGGACATGGCGTTTCAGGCGGGCATCGGGCAGATCGGTTGGCTGTCCGGCCGCGCCATCGTCGAGGCCGACGGTTACGTCGACGAGGTACTGCCGGAGATCACCGAGGTCCACGGCCAGCCCTTGTACTACGACGCGCCGGTCGAGGCCGTGATCGCGGACCAGCGTGAGGTGATTGCGCTGGCCGAGGCGCTGGCGCCGGTCGGGTGGGAGTCGACGGGGGCCGGTTGGCCCGAGGACGAGTGAAAGGATCCCGGGCACCTGTCAGAGGGTGCCCGGGAGCAATGTGGACGGTCCACAGAGGAGGGAGCGCGATCATGCGATACCGTATGACCGTGGTGAGCATCATCGATACCAGGTCCCCGAATCCGTTGCGGGACATCGATTTGCTCAAGGCGAACCTGATGCTCAGCCCCGACGTGGTCCGCGTGCGCATCAGGCGCGATCGGTCGTGGCGCTGGCCATCCTGGCGTCTCTGGTCGTGGCGTCGGGAGTTGTGAACGACCATCCCGGGCACCTGTCACAAGGTGCCCGGGAGCGATGCCGGGACGGTCCCGGCAGGAAGGGAAACGCTCATGAAGCGTTACTCGGCAAAGAGCAACAAGCGCCGCAATTCAGCCATGGCCCTAGGTGCCTATGTGGCAGTCTTCGGTATGGGAATGGCGCTGTTTCTGATGATCGACGCGCGGGGATACACGCCGCGCGGGTTGAAGCCTGAGACGACAACCGCGAGCACCGCGCTCGACGTGTCGTCGCTGGCGCCATGCCCGGGTGAGTACGGACCAGCTACACGCGACCCGCAGGCCGCGTGTGTGTGGGACGCCACGACCAGGGGGGTCAACCCCGTGGAAGGCGCGGACGTCCGGTGGCTGGTGTACCTGCCATCGTGTCCCGTCGCAACCGTGCAGAACCGTGCACTGGTCGTGTGCGTGCCCCTGGACCATTGGGGCGAATGATGGGACGCCCGTGGTGGTGGCAGGGATGGGGGGATGTTCTCTCCCTGGCCTGCCTAGTCGTGGCGTTGTGGATTCTGTTCAGCATGGTTCCCATGCCATGAGGGGCGAGTAATGGGCACGCTCACTGCCCACGTTCAGCGGCGCCTGCGTGAGTTGATCCAGGCGTACGCCCTAGCATGCGAGAACGTGGCCCGGGGTGAATGTCCGTCAGGACCGACCACCCCCGCCAAGCTGGACAAGCTACGCGAGACCCGCGCCGAGGCTGCGCGGGCCGTGGTCCAGTACATCGCAAGCCTGTAAGGATCCCGGGCACCCGTCACAAGGTGCCCGGGAGCGAGGGTCCGATCGAGGGCCCCGGGCCTAGGACGGTCCTAGGCGGAGGGAAAGAGAGGGTCAACCATGACCCGCAGGGAGATTGTGGTCCAGTACGAGGACGGAACCGAAAGCGTGCCCCTAGGCGCATTCACCAGCGATCGAGCAGCAATCGACTTCGCTGTTGACCTAGCCAACCAGCACGCAGGCCGCCATGAGGCTGTCCGTCTCGGGTACCAGGTACCCGAGGCAGATCGGCCCGGGTTCGCCATCCTGGCGCGCGGACTTGACGAATATCCGCACGTCCGGGCTTGGTACCCGGCAACCATGGACCGGTTCCGGGCCTTGAGGCTGCGCCTGCCGGCCCAGCCGGAGGTGCACGACTACCGGACTGCAAGGGGCAAGGCTATGCGCGAGGCGCACCGTGGCCACCCGTGGGATGTTCCGCAGGTCCAGGCCATGGCCAACCGGTTCGGCTGGCCCACCCCCTAGCACCACCGCACCGGCACCGGGACCAGGGACAAGCTCCCGGGTCCCGGTGCCGGCCCCCGGTACGGTGCCCCTGGCGCCAGGTGCCAGGGTGGCCGAGCACCAGGCCCCCCATGACCAAGCCAAACAATCTTGACCAGCCCCCTTGCGTAGGCGAGCACCAGTGAGCTAGGCTCTAGCTACAAGCACAAAGCACCTTGACAATTGAACATTCACCTGAGAATCAAGCCTCTTAGCTCAGCACCTAGATCTTTGATCTTGTCTCACGCGCCTGCCCCCAGGCCCCGGATGAGAGGTGCTCGCGCGAGGGCCCAAAAGCCCAGAAAAAAAGCGCCAGGCACCGAGATTCTTGGTTCAAAGGTCCAAGCACCAACGCAAAGTTGAGCCGTTGGTGCTTTTTTCTGTCTCTATGAGACTTTGCTCCTCTTCAATGCTTCAAGAGTTGAGCGTGCTGCACGCAACTTGCCCGATCACACATACATGATCATGAAACGTGATCGAGATCCTAGAAAAATGACATGCATGTTGCCTACCCTGACCTCATGACCTACGAGCTAGGGCCAGCCCCCAGAGAGATCAGCGAAGACCAACTGGTCGAAGACGGACCTCGGGTCCGGGCGCTGATCGTGCAACGGCTGGAGTTGGTCTGGGCCCGGTGCGAGCAGCGCATCAGGGACGACATGAACGGCACCCGCCCCATCGACCCCCGGTTCCTGGAGATCGCACTACGGGCGGAGAAGGACCTGGCCCTGCACTACCGACTCAGCAGGGTCCCCGCCCCCGTGGAAGAAGAAGATGACCCAGCGTTGCAGGCCGTCGACCGGGGAGCGTTGGTCCTGGACTTCCTCGAAGGAGTCGAAGCCCGCATCAGGCAAGGCCAAGCAGCCGCAGCCGCGTGGGGTGCCGGTAAACAGTCCGAGCCCGCTGCAGGGACCAGCACCGAGGAGCTAGGCCAGGACGGTTCTGCTGCCTGATTCTTGGTTGATGTAGGACCAAGGTGCTGGAGCTAGGCCACGATCCCAGTATCAGGATCATGATGCTAGCCCCAGACCTTGCAGCTTGGTTCATGGACCTGGGCCCCGCTGGCGTTACCAAGACCGCAGGTGCAGTGCTCCCGCTCCTGGATCAGGTCCGGGTCCTCGACCTCAGGAACAGGCCACCTGGCGTGCTGGCCCATGGCGTCGTCGTAGAGGATCCGCTCGATGACCGCGCCTCGGGATTTCCCCGTGGGCTTGATCCAATGATCCAAAGGATCAGGGGCTGGCGTCGACTCCTCTTCACGTCCCCGAATCGAGGCCGGAGGGGCAGCGCGCAACCGCCAGGACCAGGCTTGGACATACACGAGGCCGGCCATGACGTCCAGGTACGTGACGACGCCGAAGCCTCGGTTCGCTGCTTCTCGGTAGATCGCTGATCTCAGGCTGGCAGTGCTCCGGTAAGGACTGTTCACAGTCACAGGTATGTGGCGGAGCTTTCCATCGAGTACCAGGTTCCACCAGGACGCAGGAAGCTTGGGCACCTCATTACTTTACCCCTTTATCTCGCTGCTGTCAAGGGTGATCAAGCAGGAACGACGCCCAAGAGGCTCGACTCCAGCATTACTTTACCACTTTACTCTTTCATTGTCCAGAGGCACAGGCCGGGATGTCCCCATTTACGGGACATTGTGCCAGGAATGAAAAAGTCGTTCCTAGATCAAGGATCTTGGTTATAGGTACCTTTAGCTGGGTATATTTATCTTCTTCTTTATTAGGAGGAAGAACGAAAAGTCAGGAAACCCTTGGGATCCGAAAAAATAATGATGAAGGGATAAAGGGCCAGGGGGGAGGTGGGGGTATAGATCAAATAGGGCAGATTACGTAATCATCAATTCATCATTACTGACCCGGGGGGCTGGGCGACATGGGAAAAGTCATTCCTCGTTCCTCCTGCAAGGCCCTGACCTGCGGAAACACCCCAGGAACACCGAGAGTTACAGGAACGACACGCTCGGTGTTCAAGAAGGGTCCTGGCGTGGGTTTGGACCTTGGTCCACTGGTCCTCGGGGCGTTGGACCTTGGGGCTCTGGTGCTTGCACCACATCCCCAAGCCCCTGACATCAGGGGTAAGGTCCAACAGGAGCGGACCTTGACCCCCATGTGGGGGTGGGGTATGGTGCTGGGTGTGGAGAAAA